>JACCDV011218319.1_pt1 | contig 32480 bp, 27 predicted proteins | sample 7446131 | NCBI WGS metagenome assembly JACCDV01 (sample SAMN15323448, study PRJNA562643) | freshwater metagenome | isolation source: river surface water | place: USA:Blue River Watershed | collected 2017-08-17 | reverse complement strand
CTGCAGAACAAGAAATCACAAGCGACATGGCAAATGGAAACCCGGTATCTATAGCATCTACACCCCTCGATGATTCGACAGCAGCCGACAAAGCAGAGGACGAGAATTTATATTCGGTGAAAGGGTTTACTATTTAAAATAATTGATCAAAATGAAAAAGACAGTAATCACTATAATCATCATAATCGTAATTGTCATTGGCTATTGGCTCATATCACCATTGTGGAGAACCGAGTATGTATCAGAAGGACTTCCTGTATCTTCAAGAAATGCCTCGACTGCATCTTCAACCTCAACACTGCCTGTCACTCTAAAATCTGGAACATTTTCTGGATTCGACAAACTTCACAATGGGTCAGGAACAGTCAAACTTATTGATATAGATGGGAAAACATATATCCGTTTTGAGGATGATTTCAATGTGACAAATGGACCTGATCTATACGTAGGTTTTGGAAAAAATGGTGAATATATTAAAGGTAGTGAACTAGCAGAGCTAAAGGGGAATGTAGGATCACAAAATTATGAAATACCCGCAGGGATGAATCCAGACGATATACAAGAAGTCTGGGTCTGGTGTAAAGCATTCTCAACTCCATTTGTAAGAGCTGCTCTAAATTAGAAATAGAAAAACCGCCGATCAAGGCAGTTTTTCTAAGAACAGAACTGTTTAATTAGTCCTCACTGAACTTGGCCATGTGACGCTGACATTACCGAATGCATCTCTAACATAGATCAAATAATTATATAAGGTATTTGACTGAAGGCCAGTAAGGGTTGCTGAATGAGTTGTCCGAAGATCAGTATGAACCAAGTTAGTCATACCAGATACTGTGATTCCATCATTTGAGTCTGCCTCTATAATCCTAAGTGGTGAAATGTCATAATAGACTAGTGCCGATGCTGGCTGATCAGTGCTCCATGTTAGGGTTGCTGATGAGTTTGTTGTACTAACATTGGGTCCATAGATGGCTGGCGCTCTGCGGTCTGTACCAATTATTCGAGTTGTATCAGTTAATTCACCTATAGCAGCCAACGTTTGTGGTCCCACTCGACCTACTTGAGGAATTCCAAAACGAGCCTGAAATCTTTTTACTGCCTCCCTGGTTAATGGACCAAAATATCCTGTCATTAAACCCTCAGGATATATTGTGCTGTCAGCCGCTAGATATGTCTGCAAGGCTGCAACATCGCTGCCCCTCATACCGATCTCCAATTGGCGGGTCAGTGTAGCTGCTTCTGTCCGAGCAGGGAAGAAGGCAAAGGATAAGATTAAAGAGAGGATAATTGAGAACAGCAATGCAAGAGTCGTAGCTGGCAATTTTGCTGTTTTATATACGCCAAGAGTTCCTTGGCTATGACGGAATGAAGTTTTGTTAAATATACCTAAATTCTTGATTTCCATATAAGTGGTGTTAATAGTTTTTAATTTCTAACGAGTTCAGTATGCCAGCAATAGATTAAGATCAAATTAAGCGAATGCTCATCTTATCCTTGCTGATTATCTCGTTATTCTATATGCATATATGCAAATTAGATTCTGATAATTTCGACCTCTCTATACATATTAAGACGTTGGCTTCATGAACTCTTTACATACGAAATAGTTAGAAATTCTATATGTATAACTGTCAATAGATGATTGATATTAATTATAGATTAAGAAAAAACCTCCATGAAAATGGAGGATTTTTCCTTATGTCTATTTATCTGCTTTCTTCTTCCACCCACCTCGCCTTCCAACTTTCTTTTCTTCTGAAAATATTTCCAGTGCGCGATCTAATGTGATTGTATATACATCATCCTTTTTGAGCGAACGAAAATCAGCTTCATGTACAACATAGGGTCCAAAGCGTCCCTTATTTGCAGTAATCTCTTTTCCTGTATCAGGATGTTTTCCTAGAACTCTCGGCAATGATAAGTAATGCATAGCCTCCTCTAGAGATACTGTCGTAGGATCTTTTTCTTTTGGAATACTTGCCATCTTAGGCTTTGGATTTGTCTTTTTATCTTTTTCTCCAAGTTGAACATATGGACCAAAGCGTCCGACTTTTACAAAAATTGGGAGACCTGTTGCAGGATCGGTGGCGATCGGCGCATCTCCTTTTATTTCCAACCCTTCGAGAGTCAATGCACCCATGCATTCAGGATATTTTGAGCATGAGAGGAATTTGCCGGCTCGTCCGAGTTTGATGAGCATACTACTTCCACAGATCGGACATTTGAATTTAGCATTAGCTTCACCGAGTGTTGTTGCCTTGTCTAGTTTATCTTTAAGTTTGATGTCTTTGTGAAGAGGTTTGTATACACTATCAATAGTCTCGACATATTCTGCTTGGCCAATAGCTATATCGTCTAGCTTATCTTCCATATTTGCAGTGAATTCATCGTTTATATAATTCATGAAATGCTCTTCTAGGAATGAACTCACCACATCGCCGGTGTCGGTAGGGACCAAAGCTTTATTAACTTTTTCGACATAACCTCTCTCATCGAGAGTCTTAATGATGCTGGCATATGTCGAAGGTCGTCCGATACCTCGCTTTTCGAGTTCTTTGATGAGACCAGCCTCGGTATATCGTGATGGTGGCTCGGTAAATTTTTCTGTAGAAATGAGATCGAGAAGCTGGAGTGGAGTTTCTGCCGGAAGTTGTGGGAGGATAACATCATCACCAGCAGAATCTGGATCTGCCTTCAGCCATCCATCAAACATGATTCTAGAACCTGTTACGGTGAATTCCGGTACTTTGGATTCCTTTTTGCCGGAGGTTTTATCTAATGCTTCGGCAGTGATTTTTGTTCTGCTAATCCGAGCATCACTCATCTGTGATGCCAAGGCTCGATTGCGGATTAGTCTATATAGTTTTTTCTCATCATCATTATTTCCAGCGGTTTCTGTGGAAAAATGCGTTGGTCTAATAGCTTCATGTGCCTCTTGAGCGTTCTTTGATTTTGTCTTGAATTGGCGGGTCTCTGCATAATTCGCGCCATATTCCGATTCAATAACTTTTTTAGCCTCAGCCAGAGATGATGCGCTCAGGTTTGTGCTATCCGTTCGCATATATGTGATATGGCCAGATTCATATAGCTTTTGAGCTATCATCATGGTTCGAGATGGGCTATATCCGAGGCGGGTGCTAGCCGCTTGTTGTAATGTAGATGTTGAAAAAGGTGCCTTAGGGCTTCGCTTTGCCTCACTCTCATCGGTTGATGCTACATGCCAGATTGACTTCTTTCCGATCTCGACTATCTCATCAGCTCGTTTTTGATTATCAGGTTGATCAACGCATTCCATTGCTAACTTATGAATTTTTCCGCTTTTGTCTTTTGCTTCAAAATCTGCATTGAGCACAAAATATTGCACTGGCTTAAAAGCGCGGATTTCTCGCTCTCGCTCCATGATAATTCGGAGCGCCGGAGATTGAACACGACCGGCAGAGAGTCCATAGCGAACTTTTTTCCAAATCAGACCAGATAAATCATAGCCAACAAGTCGATCAAGAATGCGACGAGCTTCCTGTGCTTTGCGGAGATTGTCATCGAGCTCGCGAGGGTGAGCGATAGCGTCGAGGATGGCTTCCTTTGTGATCTCATGATATGTGACACGCTTTGTTTTTTTGAGATGAGCGGCTTCACGGACATGCCAAGCAATAGCTTCTCCTTCTCGGTCGGGGTCGGTTGCGAGTAGGATTTCTGATGCATGTTTTGCTAGATCTGATATCTCGTCGATAACTTTTCCTTTACCAGGGGAGATGATGTACTTTGGAACATAGCCAGCCTCAATGTCTATTGCACCCTTATTTGATTTTGGGAGATCTCGTACATGACCAATTGAGGCAACCACTCGATATTCGCTTCCCAAATATTTAGAAATAGTCTTCGCTTTTGACGGAGACTCTACAATGAGAAGCTTATATGACCCATTTGCTTTTTTGGCAGGCATTAGCTGAGTATTGCACAAAAATTAATTTGAGCAAAATTTCAACTTTATAGTCGCATAATTTTCCCCTGTCTTTCCGAGATTAGATTCTTGATCTCGAGCATAGTCAAAATGATTTGAAGTTTGTGGATTGGATATTTTGTAATAGTCATAATCTCATCTCTATCGAGAGGCTGATTCAGGAGAGAATCTAGAACTACACGTTCCTCTGAAGACAATCTCTCATATGCATTCTCTCGTAACGTTTTCTCGTATAGTATGAGCTCAGGTGATTCAAATCCGAGAATCTGCAGGATCTGCTCTGGGTTAGTGAGTGGTGTCGCACCCTGATCAATGAGAGATAATGGACCCTGAGAGAGCGGGGAAGTAATCGGCCCTGGCACTGCTATAACCTCACGTCCGTATTCAAGTCCGAGCCTGGCAGTGATCAATGTGCCGGATTTGGATCCACCTTCGATAACGATAATGACGTCGGATAGCCCTGCCATGATCCGATTGCGTAATGGAAATGACCATCTGGTTGCTTTGGTGGTATCGTCATATTCAGATATTGCCAGTCCGCCTTTATCCAAAATCCTGTGGAGAAGATCGATATTAGGATATGGATAAAGAACATCCTCATCGAGTCCACTGCCGAGTACTGCTATAGTCGGTATATCGAAAAAAAGTGCGGTCTCATGTGCCACCGTGTCAATACCAATTGCCAATCCTGATACAATAATGACGGGATGACCCCGTAAGGCTTTGATTATCTCACGAGCGACATATCGACCATACTCGGTATGATTGCGTGCACCGACGATACATATATATGTATACGGACGCCCATCCTCGTCTATGAAGGCGGTGCTTATCAAGTTCTCATTACCTTTGGCGTATAAAAAGGCAGGAGGTTGATGGATATACCTCAGTTTGGATTCAAAATCAGACATAGTGAGCCGCTTTGTCTTATGTTTTGTATTCATTGCCACCATTATGCCTAGTCTGCTATGATGAACTCATCAATTTTTGATAAAGATAATGAAATCAAGCAAAGATGGCCTTTTCTAATCTTTTAACCCTTAGCAACCCTACTAATTACAACCTATGCTAGATATCAAGTTCATCCGGGAAAATATGGATGTTATCCAGGCGGGCGCAGATAAAAAGCGCATCAAATTTGATGTAAAAGAACTAATTTCTATCGATGATAAGCGTCGCTCTCTCCTATCTGGTATAGAAGAAAAAAAGGCTCAACAGAATGAGGTCAGCCAGAAGATCATGTCGAATGATAATCCAATTTCTGCAGAGGAAAAAGCTTCTTTGATTGAACAGATGAAAACACTCAAGGAGACTCTGAAGGCTGAAGAAGATGAGTTCGCCAGTGTGATGTCGGAGTGGCAGCGGCTGATGGTTGCTGTGCCTAATATTCCAGACATATCAGTTCCACAAGGAGAGAGTGACGCAGATAATGTCGAAGTCAGAACTGCTGGAGACATCCCTGAATTTACTTTTGAGCCAAAATCATACATTGATCTCATGGAGATGCATGATATGGTCGATTTAGAAAGAGGTGCAAAAGTCTCTGGATTCAGAGGGTATTTTCTCAAGAATGATGCTGTTTTACTCAATTTTGCAATTTGGCAATATTCTATGCAAAAGCTAGCTAGTAAAGGATTCATCCCGATGATAGTGCCATCGCTTGTACGACGCGAAACATTGATGGGTAGCGGATATATTCCCCAAGGAGAAGAAGATTTATACAAAACCCAGGATGGTGATTATCTAGCGGGAACAGGCGAAGTTGCAATGATGAGCTATTTTGGGGATGAGGCGATTGATTTATCAGCTGGTGCCAAAAAATTTGTGGCTTTTTCTCCATGCTTTAGAAGAGAGGCAGGTAGCCATGGAAAAAATGCTCGGGGGCTTTATCGAGTGCATGAGTTCTTCAAGCTCGAGCAAATTGTGCTTTGTGAAGCTAATCATGAAGTCAGTGTCAGTCTCCATGAAGAAATAACCGCAAATGCCGAAGAAATGCTCACTGAACTAGGAATTCCATATCGAGTAGTCTTAAATTGCGGCGGGGACCTAGGTCTGGGCCAGGTCAAAAAATATGATATCGAGACATGGATACCATCTGAGAAAAAATACGGGGAAACACACTCAGCTTCATATTTTCATGATTTTCAGACTAGAAGACTCAATATCAGATATCGAGATGAGGCTGGCAAACTCAGATTTGCTCATTCACTAAACAATACTGCCTTTGCAACCCCAAGATTATTAATCTCCCTGCTAGAGAATCATCAGGAAGCTGATGGCTCTATCCGAATTCCTCAGGTATTGCAGCCATACATGATGGGCAAGACCGTAATTCGGCTATGATAAAAAAAAGACAGGCAAAACATGTGCGTTCATATTTGGAGACTAGTATTCTTCGCCGAAGACGCCGGAGAAAACGGATAATGACCAGAGTTTTTTTTCTTATATTGCTCGGCGGAATAATTTCTGGAGCAGTATATGTATTGCATACCCCGACATTCCAGGTTGATGCAGTGGAAGTCACTGGCACCTCTCAGATATCACCGTCTGATATACAAACGAAAACCATGGATGAAATCGCTATCTCAAGAAACCTATTTGGTCTCGTACCACCAACTAATATTTTATTTGTCGATGAGAAAGATTTGGAAAAAGCAATCACTAATCATTTTCCAGCTATTGAATCAGTCATCGTGCAGACAGGTCTAGGAGGCAAGGTAAAAGTAACAGTGAGTGAAAGGGTGGCGATTGCCATCTGGTGTGATTCTTTCAATACCGCTTGTTATCAAATGGACGAGAGCGGGTATGTTTTCTTGCCACTTGATACTACAGAAGCTACTTCGTCTCCCAATGCTGACGATAAGATCATTTTCAAAGGAATACTGGATGAGAGGAATCAATCCCAAATCGGCCAGCGCTATCTATCGCAAAAGGAAATCAGTGTTTTTGTCGATGCTAGGACAAACTTGGGTAATGCTGGAAAAAATGTTGATTATGTTCGATGTGATTCAGATATACTATGTGTAATTAAGATATCTAACAATGGAGTATTAAAGGTAAATCCAAATGATGATCTCGTTAATGCTTTCGATAGACTATCATCTGCCCTGAAATCTCCTGCTTTGGCAAAAGAGAAATTTGAATATGTCGATCTTCGCTATGGAAATAAGCTATTTTATAAATTAGGGAATGGCAATCAAACGGTTTCAATTTCTACGTCATCTGCAATAACAACTACTCAAGCTTCTACAACTATTGCAACATCAACCCTGGTGCAATGATGGCTAGAAATTGATGAGAAATTCATATATAATTCATATACAAAAACAGATAGCTTACGAAATATGAACCCAGACCCTAGTCAAAATTCTGATCCAGTAAATGATGAAAATTCTTCACCTAAATTTGGCTATTTTGGTTCTCCGAGGGAATTTTCAAAAGAAGAGGTAATAGGGAATCATGCATTCATAGCACCTGTACAGCCGGCACCAAAACGACCATATTCGAGTTTTAAATTATTAAAAACAGATACTTTAGCAACCGGGGTTATGGCCCACTTAAAATGGGGGCTAGTGATGGGGGTCATTATTGCCATAATTTTGGTATCAGTAGCAGCCTCTGCAACGCAAGGTGCTCTATTAATACGGGACAGGTTTGCTAGGTCCAATATAGAATCTCAAACTAATAGTGGGGACATAGTGTCTAATTCTTCCTCTACTAATCCAGATGAGAGTCGTCCACTTGGTTCAGATGATGGTTCCCCAGCAACTGTGTCATCGCTCAATTTTGTTCCAATGTATAAAGTCGCTAATCCAGATTTACTCGCTACTGTCACCGCTACCGCAAAAGGATACTATGTTGCTGATATCAAAACCGGCGAGCGTATTATGGAAAAGAATTCAGATGAGGTATTTCCTATTGCATCAGTTTCAAAACTGATGACCGCGGTAATTGCACATGAAAATATGGATCCACAAAAAGTAGTAGTGGTTTCTCGTGATTCGTATAATGCATATGGCGCGCAAGGTGAATTGCTTCCAGGAGAAAAGATCAAGCTCGGAGATCTTATGTATCCATTACTAATGGAATCTAGCAATGATGCAGCCGAAGTTATTGCTGAGTCATATGGGAGGGTAGAATTCATGGCTCTTATGAACAAAAAAGCCGCTGAGCTCGGTATGATGGACACATATTATGAAGATCCGAGCGGATTAGATGCTAGAAATAAATCATCTGCTGCAGATCAGTTTAAACTTTTGAAATATATAAAAGATACAGCGCCACTTCTTCTAGATATGACCAGAGTGCGTCAGTTCGCTATCCTAAAGCATACATGGTTCAATAAGAACCGTTTCTTGAACTCAGAGATGTTTATTGGTGGAAAAAATGGTTATATTGATGAATCTCTTTGGACCACCGCTTCTCTATTTGAGGTTACTTTAGCCAAAGGAGGTAAACGCCAGATCGGAATCGTAGAGCTCTATAGTCGGGACCGCGAAGGTGATGCTTTCAAGATCATAAATTTCCTTCAGAAGCATGTTAGTTATACAGAAACGGGGAATTTTTAAGTTATGGTTTTGATTTTTTCAAAAGGAAAACCCGTACAGCGCTCGGCTGGACGGGTTTTGTAGAGGTGCTTTGCACCCTGTGCTCAGCTCTGGAACAGTTGTTCTATCTGATCCATGACCGTTTTGCTAGGGATCGTGAGATTCCGCGGCGATCTTTTCATTTCATAACGGGGATTGAAGAGTTCGCTTGTCTCGGCATTGACACGAGCTTCAACGGCGTAGTACTTGTACTGATCGATCCTGATTATGAGCAGGGCTTTTCTTGGTACTTTGTCTTCAGGATCTACCACTTCGAACAATACTGATGCGTCAGGAAGCTTTGGGTGGATTGTATCCAGACCTAAAAGACAAAGTGCTTGTATCCATAGCGCACCTCGGCGATGTGATGCGAGTGTTGGGAATGTATTCATGCTTTTTATGCACTTTGGATTTTCAGGGTTTTTTTCAGCTATTTACCATATGCTATCGCGCATTGGCCAGTGCTAGAATCTGGCAAAACTATACTGTATGGACCAGAATATGGCAATAGATTTGTCTTTATGATATTGTGGCTCCACATATGGCTGGTTTCTCTTTTTTATATAAAAAATCAAATATCGACGATAAATACCCACTAATGCGAACAGGTATCCTATCTACACCCCATGGAAATATCAATACACCAGCTTTTGTTTCTGTTGGTACAAAGGGAACTGTAAAAGGACTGACCCCTGAAATGATTGCCGGTACAGGGGCCGAAGTGGTTTTAGCCAACACATATCACCTGTATCTACAACCAGGCGAAGAAATCATCAAGAAAGCTGGCGGTTTGGGCAAGTTCATGAATTGGTCGGGTCCAACCATGACAGATTCAGGCGGATTTCAAGCTTTTTCGCTAGGTGCTGCTCTTGGGAGAAATATTACCAAGCTAATCAAGAACGGTGGGCATGGTGGTAGTAGAAATGAATACGGAGAGATCATCATGCCAGAAGTAACAGAATCTAGTAGGAATTCCAATGATGAGCTGGTATTCAAGCCTGCCAAAATTGATGCAAATGGTGTCATGTTCCGATCTATTATTGACGGAAGCTCACATTATTTCACTCCTGAAAAATCAATACAAATCCAAAACGATATTGGAGCAGACATTATATTTGCCTTCGATGAATGCACTTCGCCTCATGAGCCGTTGCGCTATCAACAAGAAGCCATGGATCGTACTCATCGATGGGCTAAACGTTGCTTAGAGTATCATAATAAAAAAGGTCAGGCATTGTTCGCTGTAGTTCAAGGTGGGCGATTCGAAGATTTACGAAAAGAAAGTGCAAAAATTTTAAGTGAGATGAAAATTACAGGTGTTGATGGTATGGAAAAAGAATTTGATGGATTCGGAATTGGTGGATCTTTTGCCAAGGAAGACATGTCTACCGCTGTCAAATGGGTTAATGAGATATTGCCAGAGCATAAGCCAAGGCATTTGCTCGGCATCGGTGAACCCTTAGATATATTTATGGCAATCGAGAATGGATGCGATACTTTTGATTGCGTATTACCGACGCGCAATGGTCGTACTGGAACTATTTTTACATCAAGTGGAAAGATTAATATTACGAATACGAAGTTCAGGAATGATCAAACGCTACTTGATGACCAGTATTGCATGCCGATGTTAAAAAATTATTCGAAAGCATATCTTTGTCATCTTTTTCATGCTAAAGAAATGATGGCAGGGATAATAGCATCAGCACATAACCTATATTTTCTAATTGAACTAACCAAACGTATTAGGCAATCAATTATTGATGGTACTTATGAAAAATTTAAGGAGGATTTTTTAAAAAAATATCAGAAAGATATAGTAGATGAGTAAAGCGAATCGCGCCGAACCCTTGATGAGGCTTCGGCGCGAATACGATCGTGTCGTGCTTATTTCTTTGAACCTTTTGTGTTTGTGATGGTAGGGAATGACTTGATGCCGTACTGCATGAGTATGGCATATACCACAGTACCTACAGCAAGAAATATGATCGTCAAAAGCACAATGGTTCGGACAAGCTCGGTGCTTATTACGGCGACGAAAATAATAAGCGCCAATACCAGCGTAAGTCTTGCCCAAAGATGCACTCGATTCAAAGGATGGTTACCTATCGATGCAGTACCATTATTTGTTTGTATTTTCATAAGGCGAACTGGGTTGGATGAACAATCGAATCGCGGAATGCGTATTCGCATTTGTATATCTATTTAAATCGTATCATTAGTAAAATACTATGTCCACGCAAATCAAAAGGCCGACATCCCCGCCTTAAGGGGAGATGTCGGTACCTTATGTTTCATCCTGATTTCCATCTTTCAGTCGGATCATCATCTTCATCAAAATGATTATCGTCGTCCCAGCCTCCATATAAACCTAAAATGTCTTTTGGTGGCTGGACTTCAGTAATGTTAGTTCCTTGTTGCTCGCTTGTCGGAATCCCTAGTCCGAATCGATTAAGCAGGAAAGTCATCTCCCAATGATTAGGTTGGCAACAATCTGGATACATAATGTATGACTTTCTCGCTGTCATTAACGATTTCATTGATGCATTAGGTGATACGGATAGCGCTTCTCGAAGTCTCATTGCGCATGATTGCGTTTCCGCTATCTCTTTGATTTCATGCTCGATTCGGCCATCTGATTTTATATTTTCCAATAGCAGTATGACGAGCAGGGCGCAGATACATATGTATGCCATAGTAGCAGCGAAAAATATAACCTTTTCGAAAAAAACGTCATCTTCAGGCGCGGAAAAAGAATTAACAGAAACTATAATGGCTCCAATTCCGCCAATGCTCCCGATTAATATTACCGTGGCTAGAGTGAAAAGGAGAATTTTTGCCCAAATAACTTTGCGCAACATGGTGCGAGTAAGATCGGGTTGTTTAAACATCGGACCAAACTGATGGTATCCTTCCCCAAGTAGCCAGTGATGTACAAGCGGATCATCAGGGTGTATGCCTTGCAGCAACGTCTTCATTTCGGAGATTTTCATGAGTCATGGATAGTGTTGAGGATGTGCTACTGCGAGAATCATCTGAGAATCAGACGCGCAGGTTTCTAATCTATACGATATGCCCAAGCCGTCGGGATGTCAAAGGATTACCCCAAAAACCAGCTTTCGTATATAATCAACAATATATGAAATCGTCTTCAAAAAAACCCCAAAAAGCCCAAAAAACAGCACTCAACGGGGTTTTTAAACTAAAAACAGAATATCAACCAGCAGGGGATCAGCCCGCTGCAATCAGGTCTCTCGTCGATGGAATTAATAAGGGTTATGACTACCAGACTCTCCTTGGTGTTACAGGTTCCGGGAAGACCTTTACTGCAGCCAATGTTATAGCGAAGATAGGGAAGCCAACTTTGGTCATTGCACATAACAAGACCCTTGCAGCTCAGCTCGCACAGGAATTCCGGGAATTTTTTCCGGAGAATGCCGTTCATTATTTTGTCTCATATTATGACTACTATCAACCAGAGGCTTACATTGCTTCATCTGATACATTTATTGAAAAAGAAGCTCAGATCAACGAAGAGATAGAACGTCTTCGACATGCCTCAACCCAGGCATTGCTGACTCGCAAGGATGTCATTATCGTTGCATCGGTTTCTTGTATCTATGGTCTAGGTTCTCCGGAAGAATATGAAAAAGTGAATCTCCGCCTCACTGTTGGTAGCAAATTTGATCGCTTCGAACTTACCCGCCGGCTAATCCATATGTACTATGAGCGAAACGCTGGTGATCTTTCCCCTGGAACCTTTCGTGCACTTGGAAATACTATTGAGATCATGCCTGTTTCCGAGCGTGTCATCTATCGTGTCAATTTTGATGCCGTTGGAATTTCTGATATTACGGTTATTGATGAGATCACGAGACGCATAATTGGCACAATTGGTGGTGATCCAGTCAAATCTAAATCAACGGCATATCTCGGTGAGGCCCTATTCATTTTTCCTGCTAAGCATTTCGTAACCCCAGAGGATGAGCGAGAACGAGCAATCAAAGAAATTCAAGCAGAGCTCGAGGCTCAAATCAAGCATTTTGAAAAAGAAGGCAAGGTCTTGGAGGCGGAGCGAATTCGACGGCGTACCAAATATGATTTAGCCATGATAAAGGAGGTTGGTTATTGCAATGGTATTGAGAATTACTCTAGAATTTTTGCAGGAGGTAAACCTGGACAGCCAGGACATACACTCTTGTCATATTTCCCGCACAAACCCGATGGCTCAGCGGATTTCCTTACAATCATAGATGAAAGCCATGTCACTATTTCTCAATTGAAGGGAATGTATGCAGGTGATGCAAGCAGAAAAAAGAATCTTATAGATTATGGATTCCGATTACCATCAGCTGCCGATAATCGCCCGCTCAAATTTGATGAATTCCAAGAGAGAATAGGGCAGGTTATTTTTACATCCGCCACCCCTGGCCCTTATGAGTTAGAGCTGAGTAAAAACGTCGCTGAGCAAGTCATTCGTCCGACAGGCTTGATCGACCCTGAGCTTGTTGTTAGACCGGTTATTGAACAGACTGAGGCTAGCAAAGGGTTCCAGGTTGACGAGGGTGTCGACGCTGCAGCTGTCAGTGATATTTCCGGATCATATCCTGGGCAGATTTTTGATTTTATTGCAGAGGCAGAGAAAGTCATTGCCAAGGGTTTTCGCGCCATCGCAACAACCCTCACCAAGAAGATGGCAGAGGACCTCACTGAATTTTTGAAAGAAAAAAAGATAAAGACCCGGTATGTCCATAGTGATGTCGAGACACTTGAGCGAATTCAGATTCTGACAGAGTTTCGAAAGGGGTTATTTGATGTACTGGTAGGCGTCAACTTGCTCAGAGAAGGGTTAGACTTGCCAGAAGTTTCATTGATCGGAATTCTCGATGCTGATAAAGAAGGATTTTTGCGTTCTGAGACATCTCTAATCCAAACCATTGGACGTGCCGCCCGCAATGTGGAGGGTCGTGTGATTTTATATGCTGACAAGATTACTGGATCAATGGAACGTGCTATCAAGGAGACATATCGGCGTCGTGCAAAGCAGATAGCTTTTAACAAAGAGCATGGGATTACCCCTAAGTCTATTGCCAAGAAAATTCATGATATTACCGAGGCTATGCAGAATGAGCATCAGAAGACGGTGTCTAAATTGATTGCCCTCGATGAGGTTGCATTTTTGGAAAATCCTAAGAAAACCATTAAGGATAAAGAGGCTCAGATGGAAGATGCGGTACGTGAGCTGGATTTTGAGACGGCAGCATTGCTACGGGATGAAATTCGGGCTTTATCGGAGCGTCTGGCCAAGTCTGATAAGCAGATAGAAAAGTTAAATAGGGAAAAGAATAAGGAAGTTAGAGCGAAGAAGGAGTGGATGGGGTAGATGGAACGGTTGTATACATTTTTTATAAAGTGTGTTATTTTGTAAACCCCCGGATTTTTATTCGGGGATTAGTACAATGTTTCTCAAATTCAGTCAAACCTAAACCCAGCAAACCTAAAATATGTTCAAAACCCACCACCTGCTATTCCTAGGGCCAAATGGCTCTGGAAAGACTACTCACGGCCGGCATTTTGCCGGCTTGGCTAACCGCCAGTACGTCGATGCAAGTCGAGTACTCAAGATCGGATCAGCATTTGATCCGGAGCTCGCACGTGAACACGCGCACTATCAGAGTCAAGGCGAGCTTGTTCCTGATGAATTGATTTTCAAACCGTTTGGACTGTATCTCGGAACTCTTAGGCACGGTGACCTGGTCATCGTTTCAGGAATCCCCAGAATCCTGAGTCAGGTTAATCCATTCCTGCAAGGTTTAGCAACTCATCTCGGCACGGACGCTCTACTGGTCGCCGATTTAATTCTCAATCCAGAAGATGTTGTCAGACGTTGTCGAATGAGAGCAGAACTTGATTCAGCCGAAGGTCGAAATCCTCGCGCAGACGATCTTGATCCGACCATCATCAAACGGAGGCTTCAGATACATGAGGATGAAAAAGGTCCAGTCATTCAGGCCCTCAAAGAACATGGATCAGAAATCCGGACTATCGAATGCCTGGACGATCCCGAGCAGATGACTTTGAGGTTGATGGACAAGCTAGGAATCAGTCCTTCCGACCTCTTCTTTCGTGCAGCTGGGCAAGAAGCCAAAACTTAGGGTTGTTCATATATAGGAAAAGCATTTCCTATACCCGCCGCCTAAAAGTTTCTGGGTTTACATAAACCCTGCGCGCCGCTCTCCCTGGTTCAATCCCCGAGGACGAGCGGCTTTTCTTTTTCATAAAATTGATTAAAAATTGATCACTATTTAATCCGCAACATGCTAAGAGGTTCACAAAATCCATGATCACCCTTATACTGTATAAATGGCCAAAAAAGACAAAATGGACCCAGCAAAAAGGGCGGCTGCCAAGTATGCCAAGCTAGACAAAACCAGCAAAAAAGAGCCTATACGCCCAGAAAGGCATGTGGTCTCTTCGTCTCGCTCTGGCTCTGCCACATACCATTCTGAGAGCAATATCATCTCCATTCGAGGTGCCAGGACTCATAACCTCAAGAACATCAGCGTTGATATGCCTCGAAATAAGATGGTGGTGATTACAGGACTTTCTGGCTCTGGAAAATCATCCCTTGCCTTCGATACTATTTTTGCAGAAGGACAGAGACGATATATTGAATCGCTTTCTTCATATGCTCGGCAATTTTTGCGACAGATGCAAAAGCCGGATGTCGATGAGATTATCGGCCTTTCTCCTGCTATTTCCATTGATCAAAAATCACGATCAAATAATCCTCGTTCAACGGTGGCGACCATTACAGAGATTTATGACTATCTCCGAATTCTTTTTGCCAGAATAGGCAAGCCTCATTGTCTAGAATGCGGTCGAGAGATTAAGAAATTGTCAAAAGAGGAAATTTTTCAAACCATTGCTGATACAGTGCAAGATGTAGCTGGAGAAAAAAACTCACTGAAGAAAAGTAAAAATACCAAGGTAATGGGCGTAGAAGTTGATAGTGATATATTTGAGATCTATGCTCCTGTCGTCATCGGTCGTAAGGGTGAGTACTATCAAATGCTCTATGATTTTCTTGGAAAAGGATATAGCGAGGTTCGCATCGATGGAAATAAGAAAAACCTCCGTGAACAAATCGTTTTAGATAAGAATAAAAAGCATGATATCGATGTTCTGGTAGATTCATTTTATGTGTCAGAATTGGTTAATAGCTCTGAAGCATTCAAGGAAAGACTGAATGAGGCTATTGAGCGGGCCCTACACGAAGCAGATGGGCTTTTGAGAATAACTACAAAGGACGGAGATCACCTTGTGTCTTCAAAATTCATGTGCCCACACGATGGATTTTCTTTTCCGGAAGTTGAGCCGAGGTTATTTTCATTCAACTCCCCATATGGAGCTTGTCCTGAATGTAATGGATTAGGTACAAAGGAATTTTTTATCAATGATCCATGTACTGTTTGCAAGGGTGCACGCCTCCGACCTGAGGCACTTCATGTCTTTATCAAAAACAAAAATGGTAAAAATCAAAATATAGTCGAGACCACTGCAATGACCATTAGTCAGTCACTAGAATTCTTCTATGATATGCCACTTTCAAAGACCGAGGAAGAAATCTCTAGGGTTGTCATCAAGGAGATAACTTCGCGTCTACATTTCATGAATGATGTCGGTATTGATTATCTATCCCTCAGTCGACGGGCCAATACACTTTCAGGGGGTGAAGCACAGCGAATCAGGCTCGCATCTCAGCTAGGTTCTGGTCTCGTCGGAGCGTTATATGTACTAGATGAGCCGACTATTGGTCTGCATCAGCGTGACAATGATCGCTTGATCCGAACTCTCACTCAGCTCCGGAATATGGGTAATACAGTCATTGTTGTCGAGCATGATGAGGATACGATTTATGCATCTGATTATATTATTGATATTGGACCAAAGGCCGGTGTACATGGAGGGAACGTTGTTGTTGCTGGATATTTGGATAAATTATTAACTGATAAAAAGAATGATAGTGGCTCAGTCACCCTTTCATATTTGCGCGGAGAGTCTGTCATCGAATTACCTGAAATGCGCCGCGAAGCCGATCGTGGATGGCTCAAAATCACCGGAGGAAATGTAAATAATATTAAGAATATGAATGTCGAGTTACCGCTAGGGCGCCTGACGTGTATTACCGGAGTTTCTGGATCGGGTAAGTCATCATTTGTTTATGAAATTTTGCATAAAAATTTGCTCGCGAGATTAGATCGCGATCATCGAACAGCAAAAATTTTCAATTGCACAAGTTTTACCGGAACAGAATATCTAGGTCGTACAATTCTGATTGATCAAAGTCCGATCGGGCGAACTCCGCGATCGAATCCAGCTACATATACTGGGGCGTTCACCTTCATCAGAGATATGTTCGCAGAGACTATTGAGGCCAAGGCTCGAGGATGGAAGCCAAGTCGTTTCTCATTCAATGTTAAAGGCGGGCGATGCGAGAATTGCCAGGGCAATGGAATGATTGAAGTCGAGATGCATTTCTTGCCGACAGTATATGTGACATGTGATGTTTGTCTTGGTAAGAGATTCATGAAAGAAACCCTAGAGGTAAAGTATAAGAAAAAGAGTATTTATGATGTCTTGCGAATGACGGTTGAGGAAGGACTAGCATTTTTCGAAGACGTTCCTGCGATATATGATCGATTAAAGACATTGGATGAAGTTGGTCTTGGATATTTGGAAATAGGCCAAAGCGCCACTACATTATCAGGTGGAGAAGCTCAGCGTGTTAAGGTTTCTGCTGAACTATATCGACCACATGTTCAGAAAACCATTTACCTCTTGGATGAACCTACAATCGGTTTACATTATGAGGATGTCAGAAAATTAATTGAGATAATGCAAAGATTAGTGCAGAAAGGAAATACCGTGGTTGTCATCGAGCATAGTATGGATATCATCAAGTCTGCGGACTATATAATCGATATTGGACCTGAGGGTGGGGAGAAAGGGGGTAATATCGTTGCAAAAGGTACACCAGAGGAGGTGGCTAATAATCCGAAGAGTTATACGGGGCAGTATTTGGATAAGGTGTTGAAGAAGAGTCGTTAATCTTCGAACAATGGGGTTGTTTGGTTGGCCTCGATTTTGTTTATTTTTTCTAATAATAAGCCCATGTGTTCTGATATAAAAGGATACAGTCCTTGTACTTCTGAATGTAAAATATTAAGCTTATTGTCTAATACTTCCGTCTTTGTTTCAACCGCATTTAGCCTATGATCAACGACGTTAAACCGCTTGCTAATATTACCTATCGCCCTTTTGAACCCGTTCGCTGTAACATAATCTTTTTTCATTTTTGTTTATATTATTAACTTGATATGCAGGGTAGTCTATCTTGACGAAGATGAAATTCTAATCAATTTTGTATAAAAATAATGAAGTTTGTGGCGTTGAAATTGAACTGTGCAAAAGTTTTGTCAATTTTTGCTTTTTTATGAAATTAAAAGGCCCATCCTTTGTGCGTCCCTAACAGGATGCGGATGGGCCAGATGAGGATTAGAACCCCTTTGATATTGGTTGCAAGGCCACACGGTGAATAGATCGACCGTGTATTCTCACAAGTTTACTTCGGTAGACAATGAGTCTTTGGAGTCTGCTCCTAACTCACTGATAGAGCTCGCCAGCTTTAAGCCGGCAAAGTCGGTGAGCGACCAAGAGAGGCGAACGGGCACAAGCTTCTTATGTACTCGTTCGGTTTTCTTAGCCGACTTCCCTAAGGTGTGGTGCTTTCGTACCAAAGTTCACTACTAATATCAATATGTACTTGCCAACTTCATTCTCCCCCCAAGAGGAAGAGGCATGTAATGCTTGTTGGGTGCTTAGATCGTGTGCAGATCAGTTGCGGTATGTTGTTTCCAGATTTGCATCGTTATCGTCGCACTCATAATACTGCTCCTCGCACTTTAATCTGTCAAGTATTTTTTTCAACTTTTCCATAATTACTGTATAATGAGCCAATGAATGGCTAGAAATAAGCCTGGAATTTAACCTATCACATGAACCTATCCCAGTTCAAAAAACTCCATATTCCAGACTGCCCAGGTGTATACTCGTTCAAAAAGGACGGGGAGGTATTGTATATCGGAAAGGCTACCAGCCTCCGCGAACGTCTCCGCAGCTATTTCAATCCAGATCTGGAAGCCAATCGTGGTCTCAAAATCCTCAATATGATCAAGGTTGCTGATGTTATAGAATTTGAGAAATCAGATTCTGTGCTCGAGGCCTTTATTCGCGAAACCGAGCTCATCAAGAAATACCAGCCTATTGCCAATAGTTTGGCGAAAGATAATAAAAGCTTTAATTATATTGTTATCACAGATGAGGATTTTCCGAGGGTACTCAAAATCCGCGGACGCAATATAGAACAAGGTGATGTGCCAGAGCTTGGAGATGGTATTTCTTATAAGTATATTTTTGGCCCATATCCATATGGTGCGGAGCTTGCTGAGGCTATGAAGATTGTCAGAAGAATTTTCCCATATAGAGATACATGTATACCATCCCAAGGGAAGCCATGTTTTAATGCCACCATTGGACTATGTCCTGGTGTATGTAGTGGAGCGATATCCCGTGCCAATTATCTGAAAATTATCAATAATATTCGGCTTTTCTTTTCTGGGAAAAAAGGTAAGGTACTCGCTAATCTCCGAAAGCAGATGATGGACTATGCCAAAAAGAAGGAATTTGAAAAGGCTAATGAGTTGAAAAAAACCATTTTCTCACTGGAACATATCAAGGACATCTCGATGATAAAGCGGGATGGGGAATTGAATGATGCCAAAGAGCGGGCTAAGGAGGCTCGAAAGAATTCGACAACACTGATAAGTGACTGGTCAGGTGAACAGGCAGAGCGGATGATGCGTGTCGAGTCATACGATATTGCCCATATGTCTGGGAAGGACATGGTAGGTGTGATGTGCGTCTCAACTGATGGTGAGTTTGATAAGAGCCAGTATCGCAAGTTCATAATCAGAGGATTCGATGCTAGTAATGACACTGGTGCCATCGGAGAGGTATTGAGAAGACGGTTCGCTCATCCAGAGTGGAAGATGCCTGATGTAGTGGTTATTGATGGTGGTCAGGCGCAACTCAATACTGCTATTGAAACCATAAATGCGATCTTCAAGGAATTCGAATATCAAGGATTTGGAGCCTCGATGCCTTATGTCATATCAGTCGTCAAAGATGATAAGCATAAAGCAAGAGAGATATTGTACGCTGAACAGGATGAGACATTTATCAATTCGGTTGATTCGATTATTTCCAAACAAGAGATAATAAAATTGAATGCCGAAACGCATCGCTTTGCAATTACGTTCCATAAGAAGAAAAGAGGGGAGAGTTTTTTGGTGAAAAAAGGGCAAAGATAAAAGGCGATGTGATATCATGTACTAATACATGTCTCACATAAAAGTCGGAGTGTTACGAGGTGGCGAGGGTGATGGATATGATCTATCCATGTCTATGGGGGCACGCGTCATCGATATGCTTCGGAAAGAGCCGTACTGTAGAGAATATACTCCGGTGGATATTATCATCGACAAAAAAGGGATATGGCATATTGGTGGTCTTCCTGTCCTTGCTGAAAAAGCTCTCCGGCATATTGATGTGGTATTCAATGCCCTCCATGGCACATACGGTGGTGACGGTAGAGTGCAGCACATCCTAGAAACTTTCCATATGCCATTCACAGGATCTACTGCGGCAGGAACAATAATGGCAAAGGACAAAAAGCTGACTCGCAATGCCCTGAATCGTGTTGGTATCAAAACTCCATATGCGAGGGATCTTCATCTCGATATTTCTGATGAAATTGAGCCGGTAGCCCATGATCTTTTCAAAACTTTCCCAATGCCAGTTGTCGTCAAACCACGCAAGGCAAATGATTCGACTGGCGTTTCAGTTGCCAGGAATTTCGATGAGTTGGTGAAAGCCATAGATCATGCCCGTCTTTATTCACCCGATATTATTGTAGAGGAATATATAACAGGTAAAGAAATTATCTCTGGATTTATCGAAGGTTTTCGAGATCATGAACATTACCCATTGATGCCAGTTGAAGTGAAGCCACTTTCCAAACTCGACAGACATACTCGCATATTCGATTATTCGGATAAACTCTCAGGCAATTATGATCATACGGTTCCGGCAGATCTTTCTCATGATGAAAAAAAGCAAATTGCAGATATTGTGAAAACTGCCAGGGAAGCATTTGCTATGCGTCATATGGGAACAGTAGATTTCATCGTCTCGCCTAGACGGGGTGTATATGTATTAGAGGTCAATACGCATCCGCATTTGCACGAGCATGCCCCATTTTTGAAAGCTCTGCATGCGGTTGGTAGTGGGGAAGCGGAGTTGGTGGCGCATTTGATTAGGTTGGCGTTGGGGAGGTAGGTCGGCATTGCGAAAATGGCGTTTTTTGGTATTATCTATACCACGTTCATACGGGCCCTTAGCTTAGTTGGTAGAGCGCCTCATTTGCACTGAGGAGGTCAGCGGTTCGAATCCGCTAGGGTCCACTCGATGTTGACAACTTACCTTATCAATGGTATTTTGAAATTGAAGCTCTTTCCAATAACGGATGCGAGATAAATGCAGGTCACCACCTGCTCGTAATGCCAAGCACACCGCAAGGCAAAAGGTCTTCAACCCACTGTCATATGACGAAAGATATTGTCGACGACGGTACCCTAGGCAAACTTGCCTGTAAATACTGGGAGATACAACGACGCGTAACTCAAGGCACTCTCAAGCCTGATGACGTGTTGCGCAAACTCCAAACCATAATCGAAAACTCCCCCTCCGCTATGTTCGATATCGAAAGACCGAACTACGTAGTAGGAGAAAAAGGTTATGACGTAACCACAAAGGTCAAACCGGACTTCTTCGCCCTCGTTCAGGGTATGAGGGGCCCAGTCTTCTGTAAGACCTTTTTGGAATCATCTTACGACTCCTGCCACTACGAATGGTCCGGAACTCAACGTGCTCAAAATCACAAACGTCGTCTCCGGCTGGCTCAAGTTGACACTTCAATCAAAAAGAGTGTCATCAAAATCCAGGCTCGGCAAAACAATCATGTGTTGGCTGACGAATGGGATTTGCTCGCCTTCTTCGAACAGTCGGGCTTTCGCGAAATCATTCACCAGGGTGTGGAGGTTCACGCGTTGGGTGGATACGGACAATTGAAAGAGTGGTGGGACAAAAAAGGCACCAGTACTAACATTGGTGTCCGTAGAGCAACTCATCTCTTCGTCCGGGGCTCCGTTCGCAATCCTTGCGGATGGGCACTGGAGAGTTACACGCTCGACAGCCCCGTCACCGACACTCTGACTAAAGGAGACTACATCCTCCTCCGCGACAACTAAACCAAGGCAGGTATCTCCTGCACGCTACCGAAGATACGCGTACAACTTCAGCCCCGAACAAGTCGTTCGGGGTTTTGCTATGCAAGGATTTTCTTCAGATACAGCAATTCCCTCGCAATCCAGTTCAGAAAAAAATTGACAAGACCCCACTCTGGTGCCATCCTTACGACAGAAATCTCAGCAACCAACAACTCAGCCCACTGTTTCTATGGACACCACACATATCCAAAAGCTCGTTAACATTTTTCGATTTCTTGACTGGCTCAAAGTCATCGCTATTACAGGCGGTCCCTGCGCCGGCAAATCCACCTTTCTAAAAATGGCGATCACCATGCTCCAAAAATATGGAGCAAAAGTTATCGTCGTTCCAGAAGTTGCAAGAGAATTGATAGCCGCAGGTTTTCATCCCCTTAACGATAAATGGAAAGAAAGTGGATTGATTGAGATCTTCCCATTTCAAATCCAGGTTTTTCTTGCAATTTTGGAAAAAGAAGCGGGATATCTTCGAGCAATTCAAGAACTTGACCTGAAAGGACAACAGGTGGTCATGCTCTGTGATCGCGGACTCCTCGATGGGGCAGCCTACTCAGGCATGCCTTATTTCAAGAATATGATTCGAGGGTACGAACTAAAAATGGCCGATGTACTCGACCGCTATCATGGCGTCGTTCATCTGGTCAGTGCTGCCGATGGCGCACCGGAACATTACGTCAAAGACGATGAACGAACTGAAGACATTGCAGACGCTGTTGCTCTCGATCATCGCCTTGTAGAAGTTTGGTCCCAACACCAACATCACTCAATCGTGGACAACTCCACGGACTTCCCAACGAAAATCAACCGCGCCTTACTGGCGCTTAACCGCATCCTACACATGAACCAACCACCACAAGAAATCGAAAAAAAATTCAGAATCTGGGGACCTATTCCAGCATGGATCCTGAAAAGTCCGCACTACCTGATAGAGCAAATCTACCTAGCGCAACCTGATCGCCCTGGTATCGAATGCAGGGTTCGCAGGAAAACCACCGAAGGAACCCACTCGTACTTCTACACCGAGAAGACTCCGACTGAGATCGAAGGTGTCCGTGGAGAATTTGAGGAAGAAGTTCCTATGGAGCGGTATCGGGAGCTCATCGCGACTTATGCTGATCCTGCTTGCAGACCAATCTCCAAGATCCGGTATAAGGTCCGTCACGGAAGTCATATACTGGAATTCGATATCTTCACCGGTCATCTCGAAGGACTCCGTCTCCTTGAGGTTGAATTTAAAACGGCTGAAGAAATGCGCGACTTCTCCCCACCGATGTGGTTAGAGGTCACAGACTGCTCCGGAGATAACCGGTTTTCCAATCGTCAGCTTGCCGAGCACGGCATTCCGGTTCAGTTGGCAGATGATTAGAAATCTAGCCACCCCCCACGAGAAAAGTCTCCGGACTTCACATCTCGTGGGGCTTTTCTTTTTCTTAACATAAAAATAATCTCCCAAAGCTATAGTGTCTATGAGAATCATACTGATGCAGGATCAGCCATCAATGAACTAAAGGCTATTGGTATAGACAATGATGATATCTCTTGTGCATACCGAACATAAAGGCGAAATGGCAAATATAATGGATAAACGCCAAAGCCCGATCCTACCAATCCCAAAAGGGGATGGAAAGACCGGGCTGATAAATTTGCGATGTAAAATTGCACTCAATATCCCGCCATTCTGTCGCGAGGTGGGTGCATCTTGAGATCCAAACGAACCATTATTCGTGCTCTCGTGCCATTTTTTCGGCTCCGCCTCTCAATTTCTCGCTGATTCGAGACTTGTTTTTCATTTCTGAGGTGGCGGCGCCTTTTACCCTGATTGCTTCCATGATTGTTCAAGGGTTGCTGCGTGGGTCCGATTGGTGGCTTCATTATTATGTGTGGGTCACACGGTTGAGGTTAGTATGCATTATCATTCTTGACTATCAAACAGAATGTGCGACCTGCACCCTATGGTATACCGAAACCATATCTGGTCAAATCAGGGTTTTGCACATGTTCGACATGTCTAACCTTGCACTCAGATGGTGTATACTAAGTACATATGAAGTCCGCGGTTGCAGATGATGAGAAAAATATTCAGAAGTCTGGAATTTATGAGAGAGTAGAGAAGACGAAGGATCAATTAACACTTGTGGCCCATTCTAGGGACGCAAGTGCTTTTGAGATGATTCCGGAAGAAGTTTTTTATCCAAAAAATACAGAGGAAATTCAGGAGATTATTCGAAAATGCAATGAGGATAAAACTAATATTTCGGTTAGAGCTGGCGGAACATGTATGAATGGAGGTTCGCTAACAAATGGTCGCATCATGAACTTGACCAAATACATGAATGCTATTTCTGAAGTTACCGTCATGACAGACGGAATGACCAAAGTAGTGACCGTGGAAATGGGCGCCATGTTTCGTGATATAGAACATACTGCAGATGCTCATAATTTGATGTTCGCTCCTTATACATCATCTAAGGATATTTGCGGAATTGGGGGAATGATAGGAAACAATGCTTCTGGAGAAAAAAGTATACGTTTTGGGGCTACTATTGATAATGTTTTGGGGCTTGAAGTTGTTCTTTATGATGGAACTATCGTCAGAACTGGTTCGATGGAGAACACAGGTGAGTCTTTGGCCAGTCTATTGCGCGCTGCAGAACTAAAACGTCAATTGATCTCTATTCGCAAGGAGGCTGGAGATAATCTATTGCACGCTATGGGTAATGTACCCAAAACATCATCTGGATATAGATTGGACCGTATTCCGATAGAGGAAAAACATGATTCAAAAGTCGATCTCACTCCCATATTTATTGGTGCTCAGGGCACACTAGGGATCGTAACTCGCGCAATGCTCAAGCTCACTCCGAAGCCTGCTTATTCTCGCATGCTTATAATATCTATTGATTCTATTCATGAACTATCTTTTATTTTAGAGACTGTTATGAAATTTAATCCAGAATGCGTCGAGACATACGATATTAATACATTCAATCGCGCCAAATTACTTTTGCCAAAAGAGACGGAATTATGTCAGGAGTTTTTCACCTCTTCTCGAGCTGAAAATACTCAGAATAAAGATACCGAACCCACCTTGATCGTCCTTGCACAATTTAGCGAAGATGCCTGGCCTGCGCCAGGTGAGCATGCAGATGCCAAAGAGCCTGAGACTGCAGAGCAAAGAACTGATCGGTTCGCTAGAGATTGCGAAACAGCACTACGCAGTCATTCTGTGCCGGTGCGCGTATCTTATATTCAGGACCGTGCCGTGCAAGATGCCGCATGGAAGATTCGCCGTGTTAGCTTTGCTGTCATGCGTGATTACAATGAAAAAGGTAAACATGCCGTGCCATGTATCGAAGATATTATCGTTCCGATTCATCGATTTGATGAATTCGTCCCTGGTCTTGTTGCCATTTTGCAGAAGTACGATTTGGGATATGGCTTCCATGGACATATTGGTGATGGTGCATTGCGTATTATTCCAATATTTGATTTTGAGGAAAAGAATGAGGATGGCGAGAGGGCTGCGCCTGACAAGATCATCGGATTGATGCGCGATGTCTTTGTCCTTATCAAGTCATTAGGGGGTAATATGAGCGCAGATCATAGCGACGGTATTGTACGGTCGCCATTTTTGTTGGAATTTTATGGAGAAAAGATATTCGATGCTTTTTGTAAGGTAAAAAAACTTTTTGACCCGAATGACATTTTGAATAATAAGAAAAAAACTGGTGGAAAGGAGGATGCGATTCGAAAGTATTTGATTGACTAAAAACATAGTGAATACCTCATAATTTGCATTTTTGAGGCAATGTGTTCTGGTTCATGACTAGTACGGGTTAGGGATAGAATATGTGAATGGAATTAGATTTGCCAAATCCAACACACGGTTTTTTTACCAGAAAACTCGGAATAATCCCCGCCGGCTTTGCCTCGCCAGTGGATGAGGAATTGGCTGATGTTTTGCGTATTGAGGATTATCTGATTCGCGACAAGGAGGCTAGTTTTTTATTACAAATGCAGGGAGATTCGATGATCGCTCATGGCATATGCGATGGTGATATCATAATTTTTGAAAGAGGTGCCGATATGCGAATCGGTGATTTGGTTGTCATTATGATGCCGGATGGATATCGGATCACTTTTTTATCAAAGGCGCATGTCGATGTTGAAGTTGTTGGTCCAGTGGTCTCTATTGTTCGGAAATATAAATAAATTTTTAGCGTCAATTTTTATGAAAAGCTACAAGAATCGCATGATCCTACATATAGATGGAGATGCCTTCTTTGCTTCGGTCGAGCAAGCCAAGGATTGGCAATTGCGTGGCAAACCTGTAATAACCGGAGGGGAAAGATTCATCGCGGCATCGATGAGTTATGAGGCCAAGGCATGCGGTGTCACTCGTGGAATGAATGTCAAAGATATCAAGAAGACCTGTCCCGAAGCCATAATCCTGCCATCTGATTACATAACTTATGCTATTTTTGCTCGCCGAATGTATAATATCGTGCGCAGATATGCACCAAATGTAGAGGAATATAGTATTGATGAATGCTTCGCAGATATTACGGGACTCGATGAGGTGATGGGTATGGAATATATAGATATCGGAAAAAAGATAAAAGCCGATCTAGAGCGCAAGCTCGGAATCACATTTGGGGTTGGATTGGCTGGTACCAAGGTATTGGCCAAAGTGGCGTCCAAGCATCGAAAGCCCGCTGGTTTTACTCATATAAAAGATGAAGATCGTATCAATTTTCTAGCAAACTTACAGATCGAAAAAGTCTGGGGAATCGGGACATCAACAACACGCCATCTGCGATCGCATGGTATATTGACCGCCCTAGAATTCGCTAACCTCAATTTGCAGCAACTAGGAGCTTTGTCTATAGCAAAGCCATATAGGGAAATTCATGCAGAATTGAACGGTTTATCAGTTCTTTCGGTAAATTCTGAAAGGCGTTCTATGCCGAAATCCGTGATATGCTCTCGCACATTTACACCACCGTCACGCGACCTAGAGATAATTTTTTCTCATCTTTCCAAAAACATTGAGGAAGCATGTGAAAGACTTCGTCATGAAGGGGCAGAGGCAACTGCTTGTTCTTTTTATCTAAAAAGCCAGGAATTCAGATATTATGGTGCAGATCATACATTTGATCGACCAACCAATGATTCTGCTGAAGTTATTTCTGCTGCAAGATCGAGTCTGGTGAAAATGTATAAAACTCATCTGGAATATCGAACTACTGGAATATCACTGCGAGGATTGGTTCCAATGGGATTGATCATACATAAGGGATTATTCAACGGAATCGATAATATGAAAATTGGAAATATTTTGTATGAAAACCTAGACAAGATCAACCGCAAATACGGCGAGCATTCTATTATGTTCGGATCGAGTATGCTTGCTGTTGGTTTTTATAATAAAAAAAGAGAACAGAAAAATAGGGTATGGGAGATCCCATTTCTTGGGGTTGTAAGATAATAAATCCTATAAATACGCCCTGATATTGGCTAAATGCTGCTCATAAGTTTTTGAGCAATGAATCTGGCGGTTGCGAGCATGTAGATAGAATATGCAATCCGTTTTTTGAGGATTATAGACAGAGTTAATGGCATCTATACTTGGGTTGGAAATGGCTCCAGGTGGCACACCTTTGTATTTGTAGGTATTGTAAGGAGAATCTAGATATTTGTCTTTGGATTTTACGCTGGGCCACCAATTATCTTCTGTTCCTTTTACATATTGCAATGTGGCATCGAGCTCCAAACTCATGCCTTTGGCCATGCGATTCCATATAATTCCTGAAATGAGGCGCATATCATGAGGTCCAGCTGCTTCTCGTTGAATGATGGAAGCAATTCGTATAGCGGTATCAAGATCCAGATCATCTGGGCTTTTAACAATTTTGGTTTTTTCTGCTGATTTTTCAGATATGGTACTAGTATCATCCTCAGGTTCATTGGCCAAATATTCGGCTGATCGGAGGACTGCATTTTTATCGTCCCCAATTATAGATTCTACAGAGGCACGCAGTTTTGGACCCTGGAGTGGTACGATTTTTTCTGTGACTGCATCCAAGAATTCCTGATGCATGAGGGAGCCAACTTCTTTGCCGGTGGCATCTTTGTCTACAATATAAGCTTTTGGCAGAAAATAACCCTCCTCGAAGCCACCATTGGTAGCATCTGCTGGGGCGGAGGCTATGAACCAAAGCTTGTCTTTTTCAGACCAATTAAGAACATTGGAATATTTTTCCACAATCTCTTCCCTGCGCATACCAGGATAGATATAGACGAATCTTTTGGTCGGATTTGCAAGGTTGACGAATAGTTCGAGACGACTCCAAAAGGCTTGCTTGCCTGACATACCTGCCTGGATGAGACTGACCCCTAAGCCTATCATAAGTATAAGTAGAAATAAGGCTATGATTTTTAGGCCATGGGCGAACCCTGATTTGCGACGATAATAGCTATGTTTTGAGCCACGGTTTCCTTTTTTACCTGAAAAAACATGTGCCATATGCTACTATTATACTCAATACGCGCCAAAAGCTGTAATACACTGTCCACTGGTTCGTCATATATTATGTCCAAGACGTCTATCAAGCTCCGCTTCAAGGAAGCCTACGATGAGCATTCAGATGCCCTGTTCCGATACGCCTTTTATAAGCTATCTGATAGGGAAAAAGCAAAGGATGTCGTCCAGGACACATTCGTGAAGGTATGGGAATATTTGGTCTCATCAGAAAGTGCAGGTGGAATCGAGATCACGAATGTCAAAGCTCTTTTATACAGAATCGCTACTAATGCAATAATCGATAATTATCGCAAGAAAAAAGAGCTTTCTCTCGAAGCTTTGATGGATGATGGTTTCGATCCAGGGGATATGCGCCACTCTCATAATACAATTATAGACGAGAGTGAGGCCGACCTCATCATCCGCGCGGTACATGAACTCGAGGACGAGGATCGCGCTGTCATTCTGATGAGATATATCGACGGATTGACCGTCAAGGAAATATCCTCGATAACCGGCCAGAGAGAGAATACAGTTTCGGTGAGGATTCACCGGGCTTTGAAAATGCTGAAAGACATAATGAAGGTCGATATAACACAATAACAATAGCAATGAATACTCGAGATTTTACCAATGACGAGCAAAATATGAATGAAAGCCATTTTGGCGCCGTGATGAAGCGGTATCAAAATGTTCAAATGAACCCCGAAGAGAAGCGGGAGGTTTTTAAGCAGACCATGCTTGTGATTGAAAAGATCGAAGCTGTGTCTTTGGCACATGGAGATCTCAATCGGGCTATGAGGCCTACTAGTGCATTTGCAGAGGACGAAAACCTATTCGCCAATACAGTATCAAAAGGCAACAGTGAAATTCGCCGTCAAAATCAATCAGGATTTATGCGGGCGGCGTCAGTATGGGTTTCTTATGTTAGGCAACGACAATTCATTCCTGCGCTTCTGACAGCTGTAGTATTCCTATTTACTGGAGGTACATCAGTTCTCGCTGAGCGATCTCTGCCGGGAGACTCTCTGTATTCGATCAAGGTTAATGTCAATGAACCCATTCGCGAATTAGCCGCTGTCAGTACTGAGGCCAAGGCCAATGTCGCCGTAGAAGCTACTGAGAGAAGGTTACAAGAGGCTGCCGTATTATCTGCAGAGGGTAGGTTGGATGAGTCGAATACCAAAATTTTGCAAAATCAATTTTCAAAAAATGCATCACAGGTCCGCAATCAAGTTGCATCATTGACTGCATCAAATGATGATCTTGCCGCAGCGGAAATTTCTGAAAAGTTTGCAATTACTCTGAGCGCACATAGCAAAATTCTTGGCACACTAGCTGGTGGAGATTCTGTTTCGGCTGATATTCTGGCTATTTCTCCGGTTGACACCCCAGCATCATCAACGCCGCTAGATACAATTTCCACTAACGTCACAATAGCCTCATCTGGAGACCCTGTTACACCAACTAGCACTCCATCTGTTGTAGCTACCATTACCTCTTCTCCATTGCCACCTGTTCAGTCTGTGACTACTGGGGCTTTATCTGCTCCAGTCAACTCTTTACTGCAAGCAGTCAAAGCTGAACTCGATACTACAAAAACAACAAGAGAGGGTATCGAGGCACAAGCCAATGCTACTATTGCTAATACCCAAGCTGACCAACCGTCAACTGCCACAAAAGCAGCTCTTGACTCCGTGATTCAGGGTATTAAATTTGCATTGAACGATATCACTACCGAGCTTGATGCTCCAAAATTTGATACAAAAGCATTTGTATACGCTCCAACTACAGTAGAATTCGCCAAAAAGCGCATCGATGCCGCAAACATAGCTCTAACTGAGATCAATAACTTAGCAAAAGAGAACTCATATGCTGAGGCCGTCAAAAAGGGCAGGGCTTCCTCTCGAAGCCTTTCCGAAGTACTCGTCGTACTCAAGATCGAAAAATCAACCAAAGGGTCATTGGAAGGAAAACTTAGCATCACCTCACTCATCAATGATGTTACAGCGGAGGATGCTACGAATACTCCAGCTATCTAATCGGATTGATGAAATGACAGGACGGTAGCTTTCTTCATATGATACTATGGGCGTATCATGAATATCTTCATCCTGTTCGGAATTACAGGTGATTTGGCCAAAAAGAAGGTCATACCAGCCCTACTGGAACTAGAGCGGGGAAGCGGATTATCTACAGGGGAACAAATCGCGCTTGGAATCGGGAGAAAAAAACTTCCACCAGATGAATTTTTATCCCTGAAAAAAAGAAAATACATTACTGGCGAGCTAGATACCAATTCAACTTATAAAAAAATAAAAAAAGAATTGTACTCAATCGTTCGGAAAGGGCAGTCAGATTCAATAAATTTAATTGTATATTCTTCATTGCCACCTCATCTCCACATTGTCGTCGCAACTTTTTTTGCAAAGTGGACAATTGATCATAAGTTGAACAAGAAATTTGATGTTCGCCTTAGGTTTTTATTCGAAAAACCTCTCGGTACGGATCTCCTCAGTGCAACTTCAGATATATCTAAGCTGAAAAAGCTATATGACTCTACCCAGCTATATTTTGTAGACCACTATCTTTTCAAGGAATCATTGACCACAATGCGTAAAGTCTTGGAACTTCATCCAGAAATGTTTGCTCAGTCACTTGGCTCGTCTGATATCTCATCAATGGAATCTGTTATATACGAAGACGTAGCAGTCACTGGTAGAGGGGTTTTCTACGATGCGGTTGGGGCACTGAATGATATTGGACAGAATCATATCCTCCAGATACTAGCCGAAGGTATCCAAATGCGTGAAAAAGCTCAGAAAATTAAGCCTAAGACTAAGGCCCAGATAATCTCGTCGCTCAAAATCGTCAATAACCCTATATTTGGGCAATACAAGAATTATCTTCAAGTCGATGGGGTGAGGGATAAATCCCAAACAGAAACCTTTTTTCGGGTAGAGGCGATGTATAAAGATCTAAAGTGCATAATATCCGGAGGTAAGGCATTGGGGATTAAAAAGACCGGTCTCCTTTTCAGAAACCAAAAGCATGGAACCGAGATTTTTCTCGACATGTCTATCGGTAAAAAAGATGCATATGTTTCTATGTTTATGGAGGCAATCAAAGGTAATCAGTTGGCTTTTGCAAATGAGGAGGAAATAATAGCTGGGTGGAGATTTGTAAAGAGGGCTAAGCAAATAAAAACCAAAAAGAATATTGTTTACAATAATTTGCATGATATAATCGATTTGTGACGATCAGTCTGCTCATCCATAATTTCGGATTCATGATGTCGGCGTTACTCAGTCTATCGCTGGGATTTTTTGTCCTAGCCCGTGGCTGGTCTAAACGCGACCATATCCTGTACTTTCTGACCACAATTACTTTTGTATTCTTTTGCGTGTCACACGTCATAGGTGCCAATGCCCAGGATCCACAGTTGTCCAGGGTATTTTTTATGCTAACTAGCATTATTATTTATATTGTTTGTTTCAATGCTCATTTTGGATTCTCTGCTTTTGGTATTTTAGAAAAACATAAGGTTGGTCTCACTGTGATGTACTCTGGCGCCATCCTTCTCACCGCTGCCTTAATGTCTAGGCCGGACCTTTTTATACTGGACTCAAAACCCGAGCAATATCTTCCGAATTTTCTGTCACCGGGTCCTTATTATTGGGTTTTTGCTGTTTTCTTTTTAGTGGCGGCCGCCTATTTTTTCATTGTTTTAGGGTTAAATTACAAGAGATTTAATGCAGTTGATAGAAATAGGCTAAATTACTTCTTTGTATCTTTCGGATTTGCATATGTAGTCGGTTCGCTTCAGTTTTTACCTGTATTTGGTATACATGTAAACCTGTTGCCAACCGCCTTTGTCGGACTTTATAATATCCCTCTGGCATATGGCTTACTCAAATACGATCTTCTTGACCTCCATGTTGTTG
>JACCDV010653315.1_pt1 | contig 32525 bp, 25 predicted proteins | sample 7446131 | NCBI WGS metagenome assembly JACCDV01 (sample SAMN15323448, study PRJNA562643) | freshwater metagenome | isolation source: river surface water | place: USA:Blue River Watershed | collected 2017-08-17 | reverse complement strand
TTAGTAACACAAATCGGGGAGCTCAATGATCTGACACGCCTTAAAGTCAACCCCAACAGACTCCACCCCTCAATTAGAGGTACAAATTGCTTAGGAAATGATTCGCGAGATAAAGGCCATAAACGGGCGCCAGAGCCACCGCAGAGAATGACGGGGATTATTTTTGCCATGAATTAAATAAGAGCAAATGCGACTGACTAGAGTTCATTTAAAGATGCATTCTAAAAAACCCCCGACGAAGCTTAATAACTTAAAACCTTGGCGCTCTCAAAAATGTCAGCCCAGCCGCATCCTTAGGATTTAACAATGGCTACATACCAACACCAACCTATTGAATATTGAAACTTGGATTGTTTCATACAACGCACTTTTCACTGGCAGCAGTCTCAGATAAAACTAAAAATCTATGAGTAAAACCAGCTGACACCCATAATTATTCTTAATTCTCTAACGAGAGCTCTACTCCTGCCAAATAAGTATTGTGTCACGCGTGCACCAAATGATCAGAAGCGACTTTTAATGCGGAATGGTGACTATTAGACTAGCAGTATTGGTTCGGCAAACTCAGGATCTGCTGGGGACAAAGACCCGTATACCTCTTCAGTGGAGACATGTAATAATCTAAAAGACGCTTTTTCTGTTTCAGACAAATTTGACCAATAAGCACGAATCGCTTCCCATAAATTAAACGTGCCCATTACATTGGACTAAATGAAATCACCTAAATCATGAATGGAGCGATCCATATGAGATTGAGTAGTATCGTTCACAACTGCACGAATTGAATGCTTTTTCAGTAAAGATGGAGCTAAAACATCGTGAACAATGCCACCTCGCACAAAAACATGGCGAGCATTAGAGGACAAATAATGAAGAGTTGCTAAATTGATGGCGTAGGTCAAATTATCTAAATGAACCACACCTTTGGCAGACCGATTGGCCAATAAGTCCAACACAAAGTTACCGCCAAAAAAAACCTGCGCCGCCTGAAACTAAAATCATCATTAATTAACGAGAAATATCAATGTGTAGAAAATTGCTACCTACGCTTAGTTATGGCTACCCAACGCGGAGCTTTAAAGCGAACTATTTTTTTGTAAAGGAATACATACAACACAAAAAACAATAGTGCGAACCCACGAAGCATCCATACATTATCCCAAAATAATACTGCAGGAATAACCGCTACTGTGGTTAACAACCAAAGATATGGAGCAGTCAAGGAGTTTCTAATTAGCATATCTTGTGATTTAGTTGACCCAACTGCCCATCTAACAACCCTACTGTAAATCATTTGATGAAGATGGTTGGCATCAGGCATTCCAGGGTGAGTGCGACGAATGATAATCCTACGATAAATTGTAAATAAAGTCTCAAAAATAGGGTACGCGCAAAGGAGCAATGGAAACCACTTGGAAACCTCCAGATGTCTCGAGGTCAATAAAACAGACAATGTTGCTATCCAAAAACCAATTAAGTAAGCACCACCATCTCCCAAAAAAATCAACCCACGCGGATAGTTAAATACAAAAAAACCTAAGATAGCTCCCATCATTGCAAGAGCAGCAGTCATGATTTCAAAGTCTTGAAGCTGAAAGCCCACGTATGCAACTCCGCCAAGAATAATAAAACCAACCATTGCCGACAAACCGTTATAACCATCAATAATATTAAAAGAATTCGTAACACCAGTTACAGCAAAACAAGTGATAGCAATAGCAAACCATGGATAAGTAAACATCAAATCATCAATACCAAATATCTGTAGACTGGTTAACCACGACCCCAAAAAAGAGCCGGCCAAAATTGATGAAGAAATGATTGCTAAGAATCGAATTTTTATACCAATTCGTTTAGTGACGTCCTCCATAAAACCAAACAGAAAAGCAGGAAAGGCTGAAATAAGCAGAATTAACCCAAAAACTCCAACCTCTTGATTTTTAAAAAAATGAAATCCAAAAGCTCCAGCAAGTCCAAATATCAATCCTAAACCACCAATTCGCGGGACTGGAAGATGATGAAATTTTTGTATCCCATCAACATTATGATCAGCGGTTATATGCTCATGCAAATAACTAAAGCGCACCAAGAACAATGTGGCAGTCAAACTTATGATAAATGCAATAATTGAAGAGGACATATTGTTATTATTATCGATTACTTCTAGTTGATGGAGGTTTTATTTCCAGCAAGGTCAAATCATGTTGTCATCAAATACTACAATTAAAATATTTGAGATTTTGAATTGCATTCTCTTTGGTATGTCAAGATTCTTCATAACTGGTCTAAAGATTTATCAAAAAAATGATGCCCAAAGACCTAAGGGACTCATAACAACTATTGCTCCTATCTCCGTCACAATATTACTATATAAACTAAGTATCAGATCCAAATATATCCCTTGTATATACTTTATATTGAACATCAAGCAATTCAGCTGCCATGCGGTTGCTGATAATAATATCTGACTGAATCTTAAATTCATCAAGATTTTTAACTACGCGTGCATTTAAAAATTCAGTCTCATGAAATGTCGGTTCAAAAATTATAGTATCAATACCCTTAGCCATGATCCGCTCCATGATTCCTTGGATGCTAGAAGATCGGAAGTTGTCTGAGCCGGCCTTCATGATAAGTCGATAAATACCAACAACTTTTGGATTGCGACGAACAATTTCGTCGGCGATAAAATCTTTGCGTGTATCGTTTGATTTTACGATAGCCTGAATCAAATTTTGCGGTATGTCAACATAGTTTGCTAATAACTGCTTGACGTCCTTCGGTAGACAATAACCACCATAGCCAAAGCTAGGATTATTATAGTAAGTTCCGATACGAGGGTCGAGACCCACTCCATCGATAATCTGCTTACTATCCAAGCCATAAATTGCCGCATAGGTGTCTAGCTCGTTGAAATAAGAAACACGCATAGCTAGATAAGTATTTGAAAAGAGTTTAACTGCTTCAGCTTCAGTCGCATTAGTGAATAGCGTTGGAATATTCTTTTTAATTGCCCCTTCTTTAAGGATGTCAGCAAATATTTCTGCCCGCCTAGAGCATTCGCCGACGATTATGCGTGAAGGATGTAAGTTGTCATATAACGCGTGACCCTCCCGTAAGAATTCTGGTGAAAAAATAAGATTATTTGTAGAAAAAGCTTCGCGAGTTTTTACTGTATATCCAACCGGGACTGTTGACTTGATGACCATAATAGCGAGAGGATTTACGATCATCACATCTCGAATCACAGCCTCAATTGATTTGGTATTAAAGTAATTAGTTTTTGGGTCATAGTCAGTAGGGGTTGCAATAATCACGTAGTCGGCTCCTTCATAGGCCTCTCTTTTGTCAAGAGTAGCGCGGAAGTTCAAAGACTTATTCTGAAAAAAATCTTGAATCTCTTTATCCTCGACAGGAGACTCTTGGCGATTTATCCTCTCAACCCTATCGGAGAGAATATCTAGGGCGACAACTTCATGATGTTGGGAAAGCAGCATGCCGTTGGACAAACCGACGTAGCCGCTGCCGGCAATGGCAATTTTCATAGCTGTATGTTGTTCATATAAGTTGCACTAAAAGTCACCTGCCCAAATCAGACCATTTTTAAGTGACTGAATAAATTTAAAAAAGATTAAATCAATTAAGACAACAAAGGAATAAATCGCATTAATAAGTCTGCAAGTAATTATATTACTTTTGATTAACCTCGCACCTCAAAGCTCAATTAACTTTTAAAAAATGATTGGGTCAATTAGCACTTAACATGAACTCGATACCAACTTACAAAAGTTATATACTTAAAAACTTAAAGTCCAGAGTTAACCAAAAAACTAGACAGACAGTAGCTGGCATTATTCTCTAATTTCTGATACCCAGCCCATATCCGATATAACAATGTTATTGTTAAGGTAGGATAAATAAATCAAAGTAAGAATTTTAGTTGAGCAGAAATATCAAATTCCCTAAAAGCTAATAATCCAACCTCAAAACAAAGGATTTTTGGCATAAATTGGCTCATTACAAATAAATTTATTCTTGGAAGCAATTAGGCAAATTACTGGGGGAGCGCTAATATTCACTCAACGCAAATAGAGATATTGTTAGCAATGTAGGTGCAAACATAAAACAGAAATTGGCCAACTTGAATAATTTAAGCGCCGAACTTTTAAAAATTAATTCTTGTACATACCCTCCGAAATATTACTGATGCTATTAGAGAGGGGTTTCATGACTTTAGCCCGAACATCAGTAATAAACTTTACAGTTAATACTTGAGTCACAATAGCCAACGCTACAACCACGTAAATATTTGTACTTACTATAAAAAGACTAAATATTGAAAAAAGTAAAGTTATAAACATCAAAAACATACTGGATGTTTTCACGTTTTCAGTTAAATGATTAGATTTAGATATTATCAACCAGATAGATGAAAAAGGCGAAATCAAATAAACAGTAATCGCAGCAAATCCAGAAGCAACATCAACAACTTCAATCTTCCAATGCTGCGCAATAATCGCCATCAGCATAGCAATTGCAAAATATTTAAGCATTCCTTTTTGATCAAGTTCAATAGATGGTAAAGAGGATCTATCAAAATGACGAATGCTGTATTTTTTTGCCATCCAACCTAATCTAGTATAAAAATACTGAGCAGCATTCGGTAGAGCAACAAGTAAATAAAAGTAGCCTTCAAAATCAGAGTCCCATTGGGTAAGCCCCCAAAATGTCAAAAGCACCACAAAAAATGTTACTGGCACAATTGCACCGATGATGAATGAATAACGGCCTCCGATTACAGATACTGCTTGGTATTCAAGAATGCGCTTAGCTGCGAGATATGAAAACCAAACGTTGCATTGTGCAAACAAGATTGAGAATACCGCATCCCAACCTCCGATATCAAGGCGGTAGCAAACCCACCCTGACAATATCAAAACCCCAACAACAATCTCAAATACATTCCACAAAGCTATATGACGTCGATGACGAACCGCAATAGGGGCAAAAACCTCGTTAACATAAAGCAAAACAGGACTTATGGACGTGATAAGCACAATCACCCTAACAAAATCAGGCATTTGAGAAATGCCTGTGGCCTGTGCAAAAAGCAGAGTAATGGGCATAATTGTCCATGACGACATAAACTGCAGAAAAAATTTACCCCTTATGTGCATTCCTTCATTGTGCATGAACTTACTTAACTATGAGCATAGTTTAAATTTAATAGCCTCTTGACATATGAACCTAGACAAATAAATAATTAAGAACTGTTAAATAGGGGTGCAATCTAAAAATCGCTGAATTATGAGGGTTCTTAATTTCGGAAAATATTGGCGCAAAGATGGTGGTATAGAAACACATGTTAAATCCTTATGCAAAGGTCTTGCTGGCGAGGGTGTTGAGGTTGTTAATATTGTTTCGTCTATAGACAATAGATCCGCAGACTTTGAAATAGACGGCTATCGGGTCATCGAAGTAAACACCCTAGGTATACACTTTGGTACATCAATATGCCCCAAAATGGCCATTATTGCAAGACAGCTCCACAAAGTGCAACCTTTTGACGTAATTCATCTTCACTTCCCCGACCCCATGAGCCACCTTGCATCAATGATGCTTCCCGCTCCAATTCCACGAGTCATCACCTGGCACAGCGATATTGTGAAACAAAAATTTTTATCAAAACTTTACCGCCCATGGCAATATCAGGCAATTATGAACGCAAAAGCTGTTATTGCGCCTACCGAAGCTCACTTTTCGAGTAGTAAGCAAATACCCAAAAAATATAATAAAGAACTCAAAAAAATAATTCCTTTTGGAATGGATTATGCTCGCTTCAATTTAACGCCAGAGATTTCTCAACAAGCTAATAATATTAGAGAACATGTTGCCAAAAATAAATTTATTGTTTTTGCACTTGGTAGACATGTTGAATACAAGGGATACAATGTGTTGCTTGAAGCTCTTGTGCTTACAGATGCTCACCTTATTCTTGGAGGGGAAGGGCCACTAACAGAAACCCTTAAATCGCAGGCTTCTGAGTTGGGCATTAAAGAAAGAGTAACCTTCACAGGAAGACTCTCTGACAATGATGCGGTCTCATTCTATCATGCTTGCGACATTTTCTGCTTACCTTCAATTACGCAAAATGAAGCATTTGGCTTAGCGCAACTGGAAGCAATGTCATGTGAGAAGCCTGTTATATGTTCACAACTTAATAATGGAGTGAACATATTAAATGTTAACAATGTGACTGGGCTAACTGTCGAACCTAACAATTCTGAAAAACTTGCAAACGCAATTAATTTGCTTGCATCAGATAGTGCACTTAGGCTTACACTCGGAAAATCAGGAAAAAGCCGCGCAAGAACAGAATTTTCTTTAGACATAATGTGCGCATTACATAAAGAACTTTATCTAACAATTTGCAGTAAACCCACATATTAAAATGCGTTACGATACCTTCAAACGAACGTATCATCTAATGTTTACCCAGAATATGAACTATAAGTTTTCCACCCAAACCATATCTATAATAGTCTTATATGAATTCACTACTTGGGACAAGTTACAAATTTAGAGGCTTCATTTACTTCTTTATACGGCATCTTAAACACTCTTAGAGACTCGCTTCGAGGTCAACCTTTTGTAAGCCAAACCTTGCACCGGGACTTAACTCTACTATTTTATTTTTTATACTAAAGGGCTCCACCCTATTTTCTTATAACTGTTCCATAAGAGAATAATGATATGTTAGTTTCAGTTTTCGTAAAGAATACCGACTCCTTAAGCCCCCTACCTTATTTAAATTGACGACTAATATTGCATTAAGATTTAGGTTTTTTCTCCAACACTTCAATAAATTAGTGTGCTACGGTGAATTATTGTTTACAGTGTAATTATATTTATATGCTTTGATGCAACTGGCTTAACCCAAGAAAAATTCTATTTCAACCTTCAATATAATCCTTATTGAATTTACCGAAGCCACTTTCAGATTATTTCACCCTTTTAGCACAGCATGATTGTTGTAAACATTTAGCACATCATAAAAATTTTCTAATGAAATAGGCTATAAATTTAGAATGATTATGTTTTGGCTCTCATATCAAGTGATTTCAACTGAATCTTAAACATCGTTAACATAATTTGAATTCTTATTCAAAAAATATAATCTAAAGCAGGCCATGTTCTTAGGCCTAGACTTTTACAAATGTTGAAATTAGTTAATTATGTTTAATTTTTTTCTTATTGATAGTAAAAGGTAATTTTTGCTAGCTCGATTACCAATTTAAATTCAATAGCCTCAGTATCTAAGTGATTTTCTGGAAGGATAAGCAAAAATATAGCTACTTCAATACGAATTTTTTAACTACTTTGCACTTTTAATTTACTCAAAAAACTTTGCGATATGCAGCAAGCGTCTGCAACCCAGCCTTATGCCAAGTAAAATTTCTTGCAATGTGTTTTTTTAAGCTTAAGCTACGTGGAGCGCTCAGCGCTTTTTCAATAGTCGCCAAAAAGCTATGCTCATCTTCAGGGTCAAAATATTCCACAAAGTCCTGAAAATACTCCTTAGTTGATCCAACACCTGTAACAGCAACTTTTGCCCCTACTGCTGCAGCCTCTAATGCTGCCAAACCTGGCGTCTCGAGCAAACTTGGCAGAACAAATAATTCACAAGCACTGTAAGCAGACCTGAGCAGCGGAGAGTGGTTTGGCAAATAACCTAAATACTTTATTTTTCCATTAGACTCCAATTGCATCTGTTTATAGTAATGATGGTCTCTGATATTACCAAAGATTACAAGCGTGTAATCAGTTTTAGCTAAAGCTCTTGATAGCATGAGCTGGTTTTTTCTGGATTCAATATTTGCCACATTCAAAAGAAATTTTTCCTGAATTCCAAAGTGACTTCTAAAAATTTCTGGGCTAATTTCTGGCTCTTCTAAAAATATATCATCAACCCCGTTGTACACATGGGAAAATTTTTCTATTGGTACATCAAACACATCTGCAAGTAGCTGAGCTTCCATAATAGAGTTAGGTAATATCACATCACACATTTTTAGCAAATTTGAAATCTCAGCCATAGGGTACTGCTCAGTATTCTTATGTGGAAACAAGACTGACGAGATAGCCAATGGTATTTTTTTATTTTTTACAAAATTGCAAAAGATACTGGAGCCTCCAAAAACAGAAAAGTAGTGAGCTATTTGAAAGGAGGTCAGCTGAGGATTCCATTGATCATATAACTCAACACGTTGGCCTAACAACTCTAAAGCAACCTTAGTTTTTAAAAGCTGGATTTCACCTCCACCAGGAGTATCAAACGCAATAGGATAAGTATTAAACAATATTTTCATGATGTCATGATGTCATGATGTTTTTAGTATAGCAAGACGAAAAGTTGGAAATGTCTTGCGCTGAAGGTATAAAATTGGGATGTCGATTACTAAGCACCTTCATGAGATCTTGAGCTGTTGGAAGTTTTTCTTGGAGATAGCCTTTTTTTTGATGCCTTAGCGGATTAGATAAATGCTGATAAATTGCATTGAGAATCTTTTCAGCAGAAAGGTGCCACGTAAAATTCTGAGCATGTATTTGACCATGCTTTCTCAACCGATCTAAAAATCCATCATCCGTAAAAGCTTGAATCATTTTATCTGCAATACTTTGGGCACTCATTGGATCAAATAAAGCTTCTGGAAGACCAACCACCTCAGGGATACTCGTAACATTCGATGCAATAACTGGGGCTCCAGATGACATTGCCTCCAACACAGGCAATCCAAATCCCTCGTGAAATGATGGAAACACACATAATCCACATTTTCGATATAAATAGGACAACACCTCATCAGACACATAACCAGTCAGAACAACTCTTCCACTAGTAATTCCAAATGCCTCAGCCTTCAATAGTAGGTATTCACGGTGCTCATTGTCAATCTTACCAGCAACAACAAGGGTTCTTGATGAGATGATATCTGGCGGCAACAAAGAGTAACTCTCTATAAGTCTTTCTATATTTTTTCTAGGATCAAATCCACCCGGAACGCACAATATAAATCCAGCACTATCTTTTACACCACAAATATCGTAGGAAAGTTTAAATCTGTGATTTTCTTCAATAGAGAATTTTTTTGAAACCCCTGATGAAGCAACAATAATTTTATCGGGATTAATCCCCAATAAATCGATAGCCTCATCTTTTGTATAATTGGAAATCGCAAAAATAAGGTCTGATTTTTCTAAAAGCCTCACCTTGCTTAAGTAAAAATCTCTATACCTTTTGTCGCATAAATAAATCTCTGGATGCGCCAAAGGTATCAAGTCATGCTGCACCAATCCAGTTGGAATATTTAAATTTAGGCTATTTATACTCGAAACTGTGTTATCTATCCATCCATCGGCAGCAATCTGAGTCATATATAGAAAGTCTGGCCGTAGCGAAGCAATTGCAATTTCCCTCAAATACTCTGCTGCTGAGTTATTCCATAAATTCTGTTCATTATGCGGTGCACATGGCAAGGGAATATAAAAATTTTTTATCCCCACTTCAGGATAATTTTCTTTGAAGAAATTTAGAATCTCATCTATACCCTCTTCAATCGAACCATTCAATAAGGCATAAATCTCATCACCTTTCTTAATAGCCTGCTTTGCAATTTCCGCTCCCAGCTCTAAACAGTTTCTACCGATACCCCTATATCTACTTCCGGATTGACACGGTTGCATATCGAGCATAATTCTCATAGCACTAACACTTTTTACCTAAGCTGATTGCAAGCATCATTTGCATTCTTTCAGACCAAGTGTTTTTTTCTATCATTAATTTAATCTCAATCGTAGAAAATCTGCCTCTTAATAGCTGACATTCTATAGCAGTAATAAAACTTTCTGCATCATCACCGACTAATAATCCCTTAGAAACTAATCTAGTGAAAGCAATGTTTGTACTGACCACAGGCAACCCAGATGCTAAGTATTCATAGTATTTCATTGGGAACATAGAATTTGTGTATTCATTAATCCTAGAGGGCAAAAGACCGATATCACCGCATCTCAAATAAGCTGGCAACTCTTCATATGTTTTAAATCCTAGAAAATGTACATTTGACATTGTTCGGAGCACAAATATATCTTTGCTTTTTTGCCCTTCGCGTTCCTCACCGATTAGCACAAATTGCCATTCAGGTTTTTTCTTTGCAATCTCAATAAGTAATTCGAAATTTACTTTGAAATCAGATAATACCCCGTGGTAAAACAATCTGGGTTTCGGTATTTTAGGTAAATCTTCGGGTTCAATTGAGACTGTAGTACTAGCGAAGTGTTCTACATCGACAACATTTGGTAAAAAAAAAGTATTCGAATTAAATACCCTGCATTTTTCTTCAAGCGATTTAGCCGTAACAAATACAACATCTGCAACCTTGATTAAATTTTCCTCCGCCATTTTCAAAGCCCCTGCATCAACTCCGGGCAGGGCGGCTAAATCATCAACACAGTGATAAAGCAACGTTTGATTATCTAGGTTTTCTATGGCACCCAACATGAAAGGATGGTAAGTCCAAATCATAGGGTTTATGAATTTATGCGCTTTAACAAATCTTTTTAAAGAGCATTTAAGTAAAAACTGATTTAGTCTACCGATCCACTTGCGGCCATGGGCACCAGGTACAACCATAGGAGACAAGACCCACAATCTATCAGCACGCTTTTCCGGCCCAAAGATTAACCCCATTAATCCTTTTTTAAGTCGCCGCCATAAACGTTTCAAGTCTTTTTTGCTAGCAGCCTTAGGTGCGCGCAACCCCAAACTCTCAACATAAAGCACTCTCCAGCCTAAGCGGGTCAATTCGTTTGCAGAATGCTGTTTATTAGTCCAATAAGGTTCATCCCAGTCTGCAGTTGCAAATAATATGCAGTTAGCTGGCTCTATTTGACGTGGCATTGGTTTTTTATCAACCATTAAATTCTTCCGCTAAATTACCCTGAAGTACAGCAACTATTCGACTTCCAGCCATGCCATCTCCATATGGATTTCTGGTTCTCACAAGTCCAGCAAAGCTAGCAGGATTTTCTAACCAATTGCATACCGCTAACTCAATTAAATCTGGACTTTGGCCAGCTAATACTGCAAAACCTGCTTCAACACCCTCTTGCCTTTCCGTATGATTTCTCATTATTACAACAGGTACACCAAAGGTTGGCGCCTCTTCCTGAATACCACCTGAGTCAGTGACAATAAGCTGAGAATTTTGAATCAATGCGAGTACTGTCAAGTAATCTACAGGGGCACTCAACGTCAAGTTTGAAATCTTGCCTAAGATTCGGTGGACTGGCTCCTGAACTTGTGGATTTAAATGAACTGGAAAAACCCAGTGGTATTGCTTATACTTTGTTGCTAATCTCTTAATCAGCAAACAAATTTCTTCTAATACCCCACCAAAATTCTCTCTGCGGTGGCATGTAACAAGTACCAATTTTTTGTCACCTGCCGTAGGACATACATCATGCATTCGTCGTATCATGCTTTCTTTGCTTTCCACCTTCATAGCTAAAGCTAGCGCATCAACCACCGTATTACCAGTTACAAATATGCTTGCATAAGAGATTCCCTCACGGAGCAAGGCGATTTTAGTTTTTTGAGTTGGCGCAAAATGTGCTGTGGCTATTCTTGCTAGAAGACTTCGATTTGCTTCCTCTGGAAAGGGGCTATGCAAGTCGCCAGTTCTTAACCCGGCTTCAACATGCCCCACTTTAATATTTTTCTGAAAGGCGGACCAACCAGCACAAAACGCTGTGGTTGTATCGCCTTGAACTAATACCCAGTCTGGTTTTTCTATATTCAATATATTATCTAATTGAGCTAGAAGTTTTGACGACAGTTGATTTAGCGATTGCCCCGGGGCCATTACATCTAACGTAATGTCAGGAATGATCCCAAACACATCAAGACTCTGCTTAAGCATCTCACGATGCTGTCCTGTTACGCATACGATACAGTTAATACTATTTTTTTTTAGCTCTACTATAACTGGCGCGAGTTTAATGACCTCCGGTCGAGTACCCATAACCACAAAGATCTTCACAAAATCACCTCAGCATCTTCCAATACAAATATTTGCCCTCCAAACTCAATTGACTGCTTATGATAACTTTTAGATTGAACTGGGGATTTATATGACACGCTACCATTTATACAATTAATCTCCACAGACGAGCGGTCATAGAAGAAATCCATTGCATCACTCTCATTCATAAAGAGTACATCTCCTTGCTGACGCATATATCTTACAAATTTTTCATGCACTTTAATACGCTGACTTTCGGTTGCCCAACCGTATTGATATCGCTTAGAAAATGGGTGATCCAAATAACCAAAGAATGTTCTTGAAGCTTTTGCCAACATAAAAGCCTCTTTAAATATTGTTAATTCATCTACACCGGCCATGATACAGTCACCATGGAGCATGCATTGCTGTGAATGCCCTATAAATCCCTTTGGGGCCCAAGGTGGTAAACCTGAGCGCGCCATCATGAAGTCATAGTCGTTTCCGATGATTCCTCCAATACAGCCATCATACCCAGCATCTGCTAATCCACTTCGCGCATATACAGGTGTATGATGAAAAGGTGAAACAGCATATCGTACCTGATAGCCTGTAGCGGCAGCTATAGCATCAGCTGAGATACGACCCTCATTGTAAGCCGCTTCGTAACTTCCACCCCAATTAGGGGCATGAGTTGCAGTGTGAGAAAGTAAAGCACCACCATGCACCAGGACTTCTCTTGGCAAAACATGATGTTTTGGATCACTCAAAACCTTTGCGTGAAGCGCGAGTGAAAAAGGGACATTCATTGCTCTATACGCATTCCAAAGATCACGTGCAGACTCAATATCTTCGTCACAATCCAAACGCATAGTAACAGCAGCATCGTATCCGTTAGGAATCTCAGACAACACCGGCTTACATGCGCACTCAGGAAAACCTAAGTCACTTATGAACTGCTCTATTATTCGCCACTCTTGTGAGTCTATTGGCCCAACTGGTCGATTAAACCAGAGACAAGCACCAGACACATTTGAATCTTTAAACCAAGCCCCCGCATAAGCACCTACAACTTGGTCGCCAATCATGAGATTCGCAAGTATGTTGGTAGGGCGCAGAAAAACGGTTTGGCTTAAGGCCCAAACTGAACCATCAGCGCGAACCCCACCTTGACCCAAATTATTCCATTCATCTTTGTAGTCATATCGTAAGCAAGCACGACTAGAGAGGGGTGAACTAAAGCCTTTAAGAGGGTTATATTGAATCCTTAGGGCACTATCGGCTTGGCCATAAATTACCGCATCGCTACACGCAGCTGCAGCGATTTGTTCTTGTGTTACGGGAGCAACATTAGCCCCCAATGATTGAGCCAAAACAGGCGGTAATGAGCCTAGCAGTAATGTTTTGTTGCCTGGCTTTTGAATTGATTTAATAATTTCAGAAGCCGATGAGTCCAATGGATTAATAAATACACTCAATAGCTTGGCAGATGTTCGTTGCAAAAAAATCCATTGGTTAATAGTAACTCGTTGAACTTGACCATACCCACAACTACGCTCTAGAGCACTGCAAACCAGTGAAGATGCTTCTTCCGAATTGCCAGGGGCGATTAAATAAATCATAGATGAACTAAATGTCGAAATTTTTGATGGCGCCCAACTCGAACTAACTCTTCATAGCTAACGAATTGCAGCTCAAAAGCATTGCCCCAATACTCTCTAATCTTATTCCGAATACGTTCTCGATTAGCATTTGTCTCAACCACCATCCTCAGTATCGGCTTTACGCCACGCAAATCGATTTGAAATTCCTGAATACCCCCGACACGATGATCTAGCATATCCATAATATGATGCGTCGGATGATGAATACCGTTAATTGAAACCAAGTCATGAATTCGACCAACAACATTTGTTAAATAGTATCCATCAGCTTCTTCAATAACCTTAGCCATATCACCTGTCCGGTAACGAAGTAAAGGCATTAGCTTATTACGAAACCCTGTAAACACCAACTCTTGATCACACGTTCCTTCAACAGGCAGTGACTCTGGCCAGCCCTCTGAATCAAGCACCTGCAAACCTAAATTAGGCCCATTAAGCTGATATGCTATTACTCCTAGCTCCGCCAATCCATATCGATTGATAACTTTACATCTGAAAGTTTTAGCAATTAAGTCACGTTGATATGGTTCGAGTAGCTCGCCGCTTGATTCAAATATTGAAAATATCTTCCTATCATCTTTTATATTTTTTACATATGATGCCAACGCATATAGAGTAGATGAATGGCCATGTATTAAGTATGGATGCCGATCAGTCAAGGATTTCCATATTTCGTTTAAGCCTATAACATCCAATCGATCAAAAAAAATATTTGATCGATTCATCGCAAAACATTTCCAGTACTCTCGCGTCCACTTAGTATCCGGCGTCGCACCAGGGAACCGACATGCAAAGTGAAGTTCTGAGTGATGTTTCTTCTTACCCACACGTTCACGTGCATATAACGTAACTGCAGCAGAATAATCTGCCGCTTCCTGATTGTATATAAAATGTGCCGACAAGCCAGTCGACCCACCCGTCTTCATGTCATGATAGCGCAAGCCCTCTAATTTTTGAGAAAGTAAGCGCTCACCCTGCTCTCTTACAATATCTTTTGTCAAATAAGGTAAATCCGCAAGATACTTTGGATCTTTTTCGAGTTTTTTGGGCTCAAAACCGCAGGTACGAAATAGATCTTTGTAGTAAGGAACGTTTGCACCAGCAAATTCAGCAATCTCTACCAATCGCTGGCGCATGACGTGCTTTCTTTCAGAGAAACCTAGTTTGTAGTACCGACGTAACTCTTTGTGCTTACTTCTGATATCTCGTTTTTCAATGCGCTCAGCAATTGGATAGACAATAAATGCACTCAGCCAACCTTTAGCATATTTGAAGAATGTATTCATGATGAGTCAGTGCGGGCTGGCACCTCAACACAAGTAATTGGAACATACTCCTGCACTATACGACCATGCTCCATTCGAAGAGCACGATTGCAAATTTTATTAATAAGATTCATGTCATGTGAAGCTATAACCAATATTGCTGCCTCATCAACTAGTTTTTGAAGTCGATCCGAAGCCTTAAGCATGAACCCAGAGTCACCTACACTTAACCACTCATCCATTAAGATAATATCTGCATGAACGCAAGTAGATACTGCAAAAGCTAACCGTAACTGCATACCACTTGAATAGGTCCTAACTGGCATATTAAGAAATTCGCCAAGCTCAGTAAAGTCTGCAATTTCTTCCGTTTTCCTTCGGATTTCCACTGGAGTTAAACCCATCATAATACCTCGCAAGAAAATATTGTCATATCCGCTAGCATCATGATCCATACCAAGATTAATATCCAAGAGTGAAGCGACTCGACCTTTGAGATGTAGCTCGCCATGTGTTGGTTCATAGGCACCTGCCAAAAGACGCAATAAGGTTGTTTTGCCAGAACCATTGTGGCCAACTAACCCTATACGATCTCCATTTTTGAAATGGAAATTCAAACTATCAATAGCCCTAACACTCAAAGTCTTACCTGCATATTTTGCTAATCTACCCCCAGTCGTAGCATGCAAAAAAGCGTTCTTAATTGAACGATGCGAATTATTAAACACAGGAAACTCAACAATCAAATTTTTAGCATTGATATAAGTCATATACTTTACTTCTCAAAGCCAATACGTGACTCTGTGGCGGAATTTTGTCATTACTAACATCGCTACCATCCATAGAGTTGCTGTCGCCGCTAATACGAAAAACCATGAGTCTGGCGAAAATGATTTTCCCATCAACGGAGCACGGAATATTTCAATAAAATGGTGTACGGGATTATAATTAACGATCCAAATTAAACCTGAACCTTTCTCAGAAAGTATTTTTGGACTCCACATAATCGGCGTTATGAAAAATAACAATTGCACAAAGTTTGCAATTAACGGACCAATATCGCGAAATCTAGTACATATAATCGCCAAAATTAATCCGATATTCAATGCATTTAAACCATATAAAAGTACTGCAAAAGGTACGAAGCAGAGATCCCATGTCAATGGTACATTCGCCCACACCATCACTATTAATATGATTGCTGCACTATGCGCAAAGATAATTAAATTTCGCCAAACCATTCTGCACACATGTACCGCCAACGGCAAACGCAATTGCTTCATCATAGCTTCCGCATTGATAAAAGTTGTACAGGCCTCATTCAAGACCGTGGAGATAAAACCCCATGCAATTAAACCAACAGCTAAAAATGGCAGGTATGAATGTATATCTTGACTAAACAAACCTGAATACAAAAAGCCCAAGGCGCCCACCATGATTGCCATACTTATAGTCAACCAGAACGGTCCAATAACAGATCGTCTATATCGTTGACGAATATCTTGCCAAGCAAGCATAGCCCATATTGGGTAAAGCTTGAGTCCACCCCAGAAGTCTTTCAACGATGCCTGCAAGGGGCCATCTCCACCTTCAGCACCAGGTCCTAAGTGAAACTCTTCTTCTCTAATCATATCGATCGCTTTTGTTCATTGCAATTGGTGATGTAAAAATTCATCAATCGTTTCTGAAAAACGTACATCAAGTTTTTGGCAGCATGATTTAGCATAGGTTGTTATTTTAACATCGTTCAAATAATCTCAACTTCATCTTCCGCATACGGTATGAACATGGTTTTACACAGAAACTGAGCCGCCTCAAACGACATGAAGAGGCTATTGGCAAAACATGATTGAATCTAGAGTTTTCTTATTGTTAGTTGGCATAATTCCTTAAATCGAATGGACTCCTGTCGACAAACTGCTACACATATTTGCCATTACCTCTATGATGCAGTCTTGCGCGATTCAGTCGAGAAAATCACTGATATCACTTAATCGAACCTTAGGGACCATTCAGTTTGTTCCGACTTGCCTTAAAGATAAGTGAATCTTTTTTGGAGAGTAAGCCCGAAAACTTATCGGTGGGAAGGTGCAAAAAGTAGAGGGCGAATCTTGACTTCAAGTAGATAGTCAAGTGACTATGACGGGTTTCGAACAGCTTGAACGCGCCAGCACTATTGATTTAGATGAATTTAGCAAGACCATAAATTGAATAATCAAGGCAACTTTGGGTAATAAAATTGATGATGACACATGGTTTAAATTTAGAAAATAGCTTGTTATCAAGTTCGCCATTTCAGATAAAGCAAGCCGCATATGAGGAGCAATCCCATTTGCTTGAAGTTACGATGATATATAACAAGTTTAATTTCAACAACAGTACACCACTCAGGTCAAAACATTTAATAAGAAGTTTTGTTTTAGCTAATGAACCCGCCAGCAACAACGCCATCATCAACAATAACCACAGGAAGAAGATGAGATGTTTTTATATTTATCAACCATCAAGCAGTTAAATTACTTTTCAAGGTTTAAAGAATTCATGAAAAGCGTAAGGCAGAAACCACTGGGCTCTCTATTTCAAATTCTTCATCAACCAAAGATGAATACTTGCTTGATTACTTACATCCTTTTGCCATTAGAAGACATTCAGATATATGACTTGAAGTGCTCAAGTATCTCAGCTTCATTTATCCTCCCTATAAACCGATGAGAAGTTTTTAGAATCAGCTCTTTTTAGAATTAAATCACTAATTGCTTGATCACCTTTCTGATCATTTCTTGCAGCAAACAAAGCTCTTTCTCTAAGATCAACATTAGCAGGAGGATTTGTCAGATAATAAACAGCCAATGACTTACGGTAGATACCCTCAGGCTGTACAAGCGGGCTACACATTCCGTGCCAGCTATTTTGCGTTGTATCAAATATAACGGCACGATTGAATTTCGGTTGCAGATTTTTTATCAGACGACCAGGCGCATTATTTTCTTCATCATGCGCCCAAAAACCAAGATGACCGCCATGTTCATCCAGAAGGTCAGAGGACACGTAAATAATTATATTGAGTTTGCGCTGCAACCCCGCTTTAGGATGAATTGAGTAGTCAAAATGAGGGTTCAAATTGCCGCCAGGCCCATGAATATGCCATCCGCCACCATGCAAGCCTGGATCCTGAAATAGCTTCAGGCTTAGCGCTTCAGATAAGATTGAGATAAAACTATCGGAGATTAATTCTCTAAATAGCTTATAGGTCAATGCCGGAAAAGAGTTCCAATCATTAAGAGCTTTTTTATCTTCAACTCCATTTTTATAATAGAACCACCTTCTGTCATCGTATGACAAAAATTCGTTTTCAATTTCACTTGCAACATCGGGCTTAAGAAAGTCATCAATCACACAATGATCAAATGGACTATTATTTTTAAATTCTTTTAGGGCTTCAGTCAAATTTTTTTCGTTATAAAACATTCAATATCTCCAACATAAAATACGTAAAAAAATATACCCAAAAGTATTATTCTCCACGCCCTCTGTTAATTTTACTGCCAAACACTATGACCCAATCTATCTGAGCCATAATTACCCAAAACATATATTATTCTTAAATACAAAACTAGCAGTCTCTGAAATTCAAGCTGGCCTTATTTTGATTTAGGCTCACTAATCATTTTGAAAATATCAGTTCCGAGCAGTACTAGAAAGCGACATTACAGTTACTATCACTACTCATATATTCGAGAGATATCTCCAACAATTCATCTTAAAAAAGCTAAGCATATTATTGAGTTATTAGTTAGTTGCCATTCACCTTCAAAAGGAAGTACTGAGAACCCTTATGAATTTTAACATAAGACTTTCCACACTCGCTAGCCATGAATTCTTCTAAAGCCAGAAATGAACCATATAAACCAGGGGTCGAGCAGGGATCCTCAGCGATAATAATCCCACCTTGAACAATTAAAGGATCAACCTTTGAGAGGGCAGCAAGAGTTGCATCGTACAAATCAACATCTATGTTTGCAACAGAAATTTGTTTAACGCTTGCCGGTAATAAATCGGAACAAATATTCATCGGAATAATATTAAACTCAGACTCTATTTCTTCCAATACTGATGTAGCAATGTAATTAATTGTTTTATCAATGCCATACAGTTTATGTGTTCCATACCAAAGTGAATCTGCACTTGACTCAGCTTCTGGATAATTGAATCCATCAAAGGTATCAAATAACCATGCAGTTTTCTTTATTTCACTGTTATTTTGTAAATCGAGGTAGTTTAGGGCTGTTAGAGCTGAACCGCCTTTGTATACCCCAATCTCTACGTAGTCACCCTGTAAATACTTGGTAATCGACAGTGCTTCACAAATATTTTCATGAATTTGTAAATCAAAATGTGAAATTAATCTTTCCTTTGCGCATGTTTTTTTAAGTGCTAAATATGCCAATTTATCAACATATCTATATGGTGTTTTTGCAAAAGATAGGCCGGGGATAAAACGCCCCCCATATTTATTGATAGCTTGCAAGGCTGGTAACGCATCTGAATCACAAAGGTAGGCCACATAAAATACACCATTACGAATAATCTTTGGGGTTAAATCAGAATGATCTATAGGCTCCGCCCCTAATTTTCTATATACTTCAATTGGAATATCAATATCAGTTAGTATATAAGCATTGAGATTAGAAAACGTAGAGCTTAGATCTTTTTTTGCACCGTTAGGATCAATGAACTGACTGTACCCGCTAAAAATGCTCTCAGGATCAAACCTAAGATAACTCATAAAAATCTCCCAGGAGTAACAATATCATGTAATATAAATCTTCCGTGATACGTATCGAATTCGAGTGTGGCAATAGATCCATTCGGCACCCTAAACGATGGATAGCGTTCAATGGTATTGATACCCAAAAGCTCCTGCAAAATAACTGAAATTGGGCCCCCATGAGAAAAAACTACTACTTCGACTTGTGTAGACTGAGAGGGAAAAATACAATCATTTAACCAATCTTTAACCCTAGCAGACATCTGCATATGAGATTCGCCGCCTCTATATTTATTGTATATTGATTTATTGAATTCAGGAAATTTCACTGCAAATTCGGATTCAAGCATATCCTTAAAAATACCAGGGTTAGTTTCAACTATTCTAGAATCAAACAAAATTTTACGATTGCTGTAGCAAATGGATGCTGTTTCAATAGCTCGTCTCCAAGGGCTTGAATATATAAATGCAGGATTTAAACTTATATCAGCTAGGTATTTTGAAAGTTTTTTGGATTGAGCAACTCCTAATTCAGATAAGCCATCATTAGAATCAGAAATTAGCTTTCCGACCTCATTTGCATTAGATCTGCCATGTCTAATCAAATAAATTTTCATCTTGCACCATCCAGGATTCTTAGAAATTTATTCGAAACGGAATCAATACCATAATTTTCAACAGCATTGGTATAAGCAGAACCTCTAATTTCAGTTCGCAAGGTTAGATTATTTAACATGAGGTTCATATTAGATAGCCATTGTTCATATGTATTAGCGACCAATAATCCCGTTTTCCCATTGGTGACAACAGAACTATAAACTGGGCTGTCTGAATATATTCCTGGGATACATAAACTGGCGTAGTCAATGTACTTTACTGGGGATTTGCATGCGTTAAAAAAAAATTCAGATGCATCCTCATCCCCTCCCAGCGGAACCAATCCGAACCAATAACCAGCTGTTGAAAGCTCCCTCTTATAAATATGATTTGGTGCAAATTTGTGATAAACGACATTGGGTAATAGATTTAACCCATCGAATCGGTCACCCCAAAAATGCAAATCCACCTCTTTATTACTCAGAAGAAAATCTGAAAGAGCAGCAAAAAAATCCTTACGTCTTTTAATTAACTTTACACCATCGGTATTAGAGTAGACTACAGATGGTTTTGAGCTTTCCTCGTATTTCATTGGGTTGACTTCTATAAGTTTATGATCAAAGCCAGTTCCCAATACAAAGCTTTTTATATTTAAGTCTGAAAGTTTGTTTCTAAGAGCCTCGTTAGAAACAGTGACAATTCGGGCATTTTTTAGCATGTTGATTGCGTTTTGAGTTTCTGCAATATTAAGTGTTGTCATGCTATATTCAGGGATGTCAAATATCCAATCATCTAAATCATAGACTGTAAGTTTTGATAATAAATTTGCTTCCTCAAGAATCTGCAGACCACGTTCAGTTGTGTGCTTACATAGCAACACTACATCACTATCAGAAATATCAAACGTTGTAATCTCAGACTCCAACTTAACTAAACTAGTAATTAACCCATCTTTGCTGAGCGAGTTAATAAAAGGAATAAACCTGGCACCTATAGACCTGGACTCTAAGTGTCGGTTTGACAAAGAAAAACGTTGAACTATTAGTATTTTGTACATTTTTTTATTATTCTAAAATGCTATGAGGGTGTATTTTGCCATTGTAGTATTCCCGAAAATGCTGTTGATACAGCCCTGTAAGCTCTTCCATAAATTCAGCAACATCTCTGTTAGAAAGAAAACCTTTCTCTGCGTAGTTGTATAATTTTTTACCGCAAACCAATAATTGAGATTCGAAATCATTAAGCAGAAGTTGGTCCACATACTCCATTCTGTAGTTATACGATACAGATTTAATCTCAGCATTTTCTGAAATAAATGTGCTAAAAAGCCTCTCAATTATAAAAGGTAACATCACAGATTTTTGTATATGGTCAGTCGGAGCGTGTACTTCCTTCCAAATTTTAGAATTAATGTTGTTTCTTAGAAAATTGACAATTGGCATTAATACTCCACCAACATAAATCTCCCAGAAACATTCACTCGCAATCCAAAAATTGGAATACGCCGCTGTTTTTAATGTGTGACGCTGCGTGACTTTATCAATTGGTAACTTTAACCCTGCTGCATCACAGAGCGCCCGCCCAGCATCTAATATTCCTGGATGGGCTTTTTCTCCATGCATCCATACGTTGTATGTCCAATAAGAAAGCTGAGGGGAGGGATTTATAAAATAAACATCAAATCCTGGGTTATCTTCAACAAACTCAATAAACTCATCAAGCTCAATTCCACACTTGGTTTTGAATTTCGGTGAGAATAATCCAGTCATATTCTTTTTATACAAGCCACTCTCGTAAAGTTTTATATAGCCTTGCAACTCTCTCCAATTATGAAAGACATTATCAATATATAATGGAATTGCGACGGAATTCATCGCCTTATCATCATCACTAAAAACAAGTTCATAGCAAGAAATTTTCATATTAGAACGGGAATGGATGATTTTTAAAATACATGTCGCCGTATTCTTTATTGACTGGCCCAAGAATACTTACAATATTCTTAACCTTATCAAAATCAGAGTCATTATCACTGCAATCAATGTAATCTTTGACAAGATCAACAATGAGCCTTTCCATGGGTGTAATGCATCTGTCGTGAATCATTTTTGAAGTAAACTCAAAATGAGCAACTTTATATTTTTCTGATTGAGAAATTATGGTACTAACTATACGCTCAAAAACAAATGGAAACATAAGCGATGGCTTTGAATGGTGAACAGAATGGTGCAACAACTTAAGAGCATCATTATTTTCGTATCCATCCAATAGATCAGATATTTTTCTTGCTATACCTATAAACTCCTTCCAAAAATTTCTATTTGCAACCCAATAATTACAATAAACAAGACTAGCATCTGTGTTTCTTGGTGCATTATGAGCTGTGTAGTTTAAATTTAATTTTTTAAATAGCGTGTCTGCAGCATTTATCAATCCGGGGTGAGATAGCTCCCCTTGATCCCAAACATTAAAAGAAAAATATTTATTTTGAGGAAATGGATTAAATAAATAAATATCATTACCAGGATTTTTATTGATAAAGTTTAAAACATCAGAAATTGGTAATTTACACTTTGAGAAAAACTTCCAAGAAAAAAGACCCATCAAATTGACACCAGCTGGCCATTGATCATACAAATTAAAATAAATTGGAAATTCGTAATATTCTGGGTTTGGATTACTTCTTACATCTAGCCAGAAACATTGAGGATCAAGTGACGCCAGATGCCGCTCATCATAATATGTTTGATATATTTTGATAGTCATTACTAACAACCGAATATTTTTTCAATATAATCATTGATGAATCTTGGGATACCCGATAGACTTTCACCACGATGAAGGCTTGAGTGGCGTATATTTTTGTAAAAAATTACCTCGTATGGAAGTAGGTTGGTTCCGTAGTAATTATTTTCAACTTCTGGGCAGGTAATATTAGTAGCAGAATGTTTTGAATAATCCCACTCCGATTTATTCTCAAAACATATATCCCTATGTTTGTACATAAGAGATCTTAGGCTCAGTCCAGCCTTCAAAACAGTTGACGATACTATTCTTTCGTAGTAAGTGACTGCAGAATCTTTATTGATATCACGTGCATCGCATACACAAGCTTTTTTTAATGCATCTACAGCTGCAGGACTCAAAAACAAGCAATAGCTATGCGCAAAGGGAACATTTAGCTTTTTACATGATTGATCTGCCATCTCATTTCTATCGAAAACTGCCAAACCATTTTCGTCTGGGGGAACCTCAACCACTGGCGCGACAATCCCTGCATTTGGTTGTGCCATGTAATTAGTAATGGCTTTAATCCAATAATCGACAGCGTATGATGGGCAGATTGGGCCAACGCAACTTGAATTTAATAAAATAATGAAACTATAATCAAACGGATTAAAGTCTCTCAGTAATTCAAAATGATATTCAATATCAGATTTATACTTCCTATAGTTGATCAAAAATTTCTTAGGTATCAGCTTTTTATTATAGAATTCAAAAGTATTAGCTCCAATTACAACTTCTGAATTAGCGCAATTAAAGTTTTTAATAAAAAAATCAAGATTTTTTGCCGAATCTGGATAGTCATGGTACACATAACTAACGAATATTTTTCTAGCGAAGTCCATGTAAAACTTCCCATGTTAAATTAGGCAAGTCAAATATTTTGGACCCCCTTTCCAAAATTATTCCCTCAAAATCATCTGGATATCCATACCCACGTGATACGCTTTCGTGATGTATGCAAATGGCATTGGGTGTATAAATTAAATTAAACCCATTTTTTCTAAAATTTAACGCCAAGAAGGCATCGCTAAATCCAATTGGAAAGGTATCAGCATCAAAAAGACCGCAGCGAATTACCGCATCTTTACGCAAAAGCATACAAGCCGCAGTAAGACTGTGCGAATGTTGTACATAATTAGATAGGCTGCAATCAGCCTGTTCTTTGAATTGGTCAATGTGATACCACAGATGTTGATTTTCTTTATATTTATGAGACAAGCCAACCCCGCCGAATTGCACTCTACCATCAGGATATAAAAGCTTGCAGCCGACGGCACCAATTGTTTCATCAATAAAGCAATTAAGCATTTCCTGAATTGCATTTAATCCAACAATCACATCATTATTAAGCAATAATAAATACTCATACTCTTTGAGATTTATATAACTTAGGCCGATATTGTTGACCATAGAATAATTGTATTGAATTTTTGCATCAACTATTTTGCATTGCTCTTGCTTAACCTGCCTGATTGTTTCTTCATCTGAATTATTATTTACAGCATAGATGTCAACATCATCCCAAGCTTGATGAAGCGATCGTATACACTGAATTGTTAGCTCCGCATTATTTTTGAAAGGTATTATTGCAGCAATTTTTTCACGCTTCGAAGAACAATCAATTCTTGGCAATGATATTTGCGAAAATACAATCTCCTTCACAACGAATTCTGTCATGTGATCTTGAAAAGTAAAGGCTAATATTATGGGTAGCTTTTTTGCTGATTGCTTCGGAAAATTTTTTAAGAGACATTCTGCAATCAATTCTGAGCACGGTATTCTAGACTTATCATAACTGAGTACAGTTCGCGCAAGCTTTGCGGGCAAGTATGTTATACCTCGAAAATAATTGAAATAGCTATACTTCGGTATAAATTCTTCAGGTTTTTCGCAAACATAAAAACTCTGATTTACTTCACTATCAATAAACTCAATATTCGACGTTAAAGGAGTTTCTTTTATTAAGCTATTTTGATTAAGATTTAAATATTGGTTAAATTTAACTATACAGTCTGTTCTCGGAATATAATCCTTGTCAACTATACATACATCGACTTCTTTTTTAAGTAAGTTAATTGCACTAAAACATGTTCCCACATTCAGACTAACACCAACACCTTGTTCCGTAAAATTCTGAATTTTTGATTCAATTAAAATCTTATGTTCATCATAAAAATGGTCGCTATATGATAGAAAAACATGACAAGGCCTCATTTTTATCGTCTTTGAGATATTTAACGATGTAATATCAATAATCTGATTCTGCAAGAAACTAGTTGGGTACATTAGCAATCCTTTTCAACAGATTTTTATAATTATATGAAATATATTCTAAGGAATAGTTATTTTTTATAAGTTTAAAAGCTGCATCACGTTTTTGAGTACACTTTCGATTTTTATAAACCTCGTCAAGTCTATCCTTACAGCTTTTGATAGATGGATTGAACCATTCAGAGTTTTTACCCAATGGATAATCGTATCTACTTAAACTTACAGTTTCCCCATCCACCAAATATGCGGTACTCGAATTACAAAAATCGATATTTCCTGAATAGTTACTAACAACAACATCCTTTTTCAACAACATTGCTTCTGCGATGATTCTTCCAAAGCCCTCAGATCTGTGTGTTGATATCAAGCAATCGCACGCATCAAGAATTCCAATAAACTGAGCTCTATCAGTCTTTTCATGCAGAAGAGTTATATTATTATGGTCTTTGCAAAAATTTTTAAGCTCTAAAATATCCTTTGAAGACTCTGAACAAGAATCAAAATTATTTAACTTAATCAGCAGATGAACATCACTATTATTGCTAAATCTCTCAATAAAGGCTTGGATACCAAGCCATGGGTTCTTTCTTGAAAACCAAGAGTTCACATCAAATGCAATAAAAAATACATAACAGGATTTCTCTATCCCGAAAATCTCCTTTTTTACTTTTGAATAATTCGGTAAAACCACAGGATAGTTTACTTGAAACACATTATTTTTAAATGTCCCAAAAGTTTGTTTTATAAATTCTGATGGAGCCCATATTTCCAATAAATCATCGAAATAATCTCTAAATTCTGGCGGCCATGTCGGAAGCTCCCATGGAAAAATTCCTATTTCAGGACCATTAATAAAAGACTTCTCGCTCGCAGAGAGTCCAATCTTATGACGTACATATTCTATTGGTGGAAGTATATATAAATTGATTGCATTAAAAATTGGTCGGCCATATACATTTTTCAAGAAACTTGGCGCACATCTATTAACCACAAAACCCCCAAGCTCTAAGGCGCAACATATTAATCTTGCATCTTCACCAACCCCCTTCTCTTCATCAAAGAGGCCAAATACATTAATATGACCTACATCTTTTTCTAAATCTAATTTACTTCGTCCTTTTATTTTATTAAATTGATCCCGTAAAGCATTATTTACAAATGGATACTCTTCGACACCACTGCTCAGGTACCAATCAATGTATTTGTCATTTTTGTTAGCGAACTTTGCCTCTAAATCTGGGCGATTGCTCTTTATTACAGCCAAGTATCTTGGCAAACCGTCTCTATCAGCTAATAAGCATTTTCTGGAGGCTTCATATAAATTTGTATCTTTTATTTTTGAGCCAAGCAATTTAAATAAGCCCTCATCACTAATTAGCTCAAATAGCCCATCGTAACAACCATGGTTTTTCATAAATGGATACTCTTCGACACCACTGCTCAGGTACCAATCAATGTATTTGTCATTTTTGTTAGCGAACTTTGCCTCTAAATCTGGGCGATTGCTCTTTATTACAGCCAAGTATCTTGGCAAACCGTCCTGTATTTGGGAAAAAAATATTTTGATTTTTTTAAAGAGTTTTTCGTGAATAATGGGTGCCTCAAGCACCCAAAGAAGAGAATTTTCGCTGAGGGAATATAAATCTAATGAATCCAGAAGCTCATAGTGCTCCTTTGTCATTTTCCAATAAACCCCTTGGTAACTTTTGATTCCTCTGCCCATCCACCAAATAACTAGCTTTGCAAACTCAGACTCTTTTTCCGGGGTGCAAAGTAAGTCCTGAACGGCAATTTCATTCAAGAATTTTATATCAATAGGTATGTCAAATTTCATATATTTTTGTCTACTTTTCAGCTAATTTACACGATTCATTATTTCAAAAATTTTTATCGATAAAGTTTGATTAAAACTCATTGGTCGACCTTATCAAGTTAACACTAATATATTTTTAATTGGTGTAAAAATACTACCGCCCTTCAATCAATAATTTTTAAAAAAATAAACTATCTCTAAGTTGAATTCATAAAGATTCTTTATAACAAATGAGCTTATCTTATCTCTACCTCAAGCCATTCAAAAGACGACTAATTTTGTGTTTTGCCAATATTCAAACTGAATAATAACTCCCTAACATTTATCAATTCGTTCATTAAGCATGTCAAAGATAGATCAAAGATCAAAAAGTAATCTTGTAATTATTTGCATAAATTTATCTGGGAAACCAATTATTAATGCTAATGATCCAGCTAGTTTTTAATAAGATTACATGAAATATGTTTAAACTTGGAACCAAGGCCCAAAACTAGTTGACCGTCTTATTTTTGAAATTTAGCGGAAGGCCGTCACCCATAAATCGCTTAATTAATTAAGTAAATAGAGCTTAACTTTTTGAAGACGTTTTCTACATACGAGCTCTTCAATCTCTATAAGGGCAAAATTGCAATCATGCTTTTCAAGTTCTTGGCAAACCTTCACCACCTCAGGAGGTTTATATTGAATCAAGTTCTACTGCGCCCACATATTTATGGATGTTTTATTATTACAATTAAATTCATAAGTCCATTATTTTGTATGATATTTCATAGTGGTAGTAGGTTTATTTACTTTGCCTGAAGAAAATAAGCAGCTTAATATTGTTAGAAAAAGATTTAAAAGCTTAGAATTGTTGGCATAGTAGCTTAAGATCTAAGATATCAAGATGATTTTTTTGCGCACCATGACTCTAGGAAGTCTTTGAACTGAACTGCGCCCTGAACACATTCAACCATTTAAAACGCGCTCTTATTGAGAACTCAATCATTCTACATGAAATCATCTGAATTCCTGAGTGTTATAGCGAGACTAAATTACAAAATATTTTGAGCTGATGTTTGTAACGTAGCCAAATAATATTATTGACGTAATGACATACTACAAAGATATCAACCGGCAACTTTGCCAAGTTTTAAATAGTTTCGAATAGTACCTGAGCTTCGATCTTGATGGGGTCTGAATGACAAAGTAAACACATAAACTAACAAGTAGTTTACAGAAATTTCAAAATTTTTTCTTGTATGGTTAGAGTTCTCAAACAACAGGTTAAGATTATTCTGACAGTCTAGTAATAGCAATTTTTAACCTCTATTTGAATCATCTTACCCAAAAACTTTTGGCTGTTTTGAGAATATGAAAAATATGTTCTCTCAACAAACCCTCTAAGGCGATCAATTGAGTAATTTCGCACATCATACAGCTAGTTTTTTCTTGGTACTATAGCCCTCATAAATATTGGAACCACTGATAACTCCTTGTAGTTATCCTATTTTTTATTTCCTGTAAGACATTTCCTACAACAAAATCAGACCCATCTTATCCATCCATCTGACTATTCTCTTTACTCGATGTTTTTCATACTTAACTTTAAAAAAGAGGTGTATCAATGGGTATTCGCATGAAGTATTTTCCAAATAGCACAAGCCTTAACAATGAACAGGCAGCAGCCATGAATGCAGCACTTGTTTCAGAACTAGAGAGTGACATCATTCCAACTGAAATGATCACTACAAAGAATCGTGTTTATAAATTCTTTATTTAGAAAGCCAAACTCAAGAACTTAAATGCAGTGACTTGCTCGGGAAGCTTAGGTCTTAACCCAACGAAATCAGTTCAGTTATTTAATGGTGAGTACAAGCATGTTGAGTTCTTAAAACTTCTTCATGCAGTGACGATGATCGGTTATGACGTGAAGATTTCTTTAATAGTATCGGATTTTCCATTTGGGAAAATTTCTATTGATTCTTAAGGTCACAAAAGTCAAAACCCCACATCAGTGGGGTTTTGTTCAACTTAAATTAAACCATTGAGGTTATCAAAGCTTGACCACTGTGATTGGTTGCAACAAATTACCGTTATCACGCTTTACCTCTGGAGTACCAGAGCCATCAACTTCAATAATTACTTTTCTGAAATCAGGATCAGCCACATCACGCCCAGTCATGGTGACTGAGTTATCAGTTGTTCTCGTTGCAATTCTTAAGATTGAAATCTTTTGAGAAGATGCAATGATTTCCAAATATTCAGATGGGGCTAAGTTTTGAACATTGTTATTCACTGAATCAGCCACCAAACTGTAGGCGGTTGTTTTAGGCTCTAACCTCCAAACCCTATCGCCCGGTTGACTATTAAAAGTCCACCCCTGATTTGTTGGTGTCACCAAATATAGATAATCTTTTGATGCATAAAGTTTACGGTTACCACTCCATGAGTTTGAAGTCGAAACTTTATTAAGCACCTCTGGCGTTCCATCAAAATTATTGGCAATCAAAGAAGTTACCTGGTTCCAGTTATTATTTGGATCATAAACAGTCTGCAAACCATAATATGTATTACCTATTTTCAATGGTCTGCTACCGCCACTACCTGGAGTCATTCCTGCTGAGGCACCTGCACCACCGCCCATACCATAATTGCACATCTGAGACTCAGTCACTCTCTGTACCGACAAACTTGTTGCTCCAGCAGCTGGGCGAGAAGATTTTAAAATTAAAGCTTTATTACCCCATTGCCATGTTGTACCGTTGTTGTACCCAAATCCAAATGGCACAGCGAATAAAAATGCATCAGGGTCACCTGGATCCTTGAACCAACATGGAATCTCATACCAAGCGCCTCCACCATAACTTCCACTAACACCCCCGGAGTTAGCAGCAATCGCAGAATTAACTAAAGAAGTAATTGCATCTGAATCAAATGGAATGCGTTCGTATTCATTTGAAGCGTCAAATCTGTAATAGAAAGAATTCAGTTTCTGCAACCAGTTCGAGCCACCGTAGACATAGCGGTTATATAAAATAGCCATGTCTCCGTTGTTTAGTGCTTGATAACCTCTAATGTCGAAACCTTCATTTTCAATATTTGAAGATGACCCAGCATTCCAATCCTGCTGAAATCCTTCCAAAATTGTTTGGGCCACAGGACCAGTTGAATCATTGGATAGGTTAAATCTTAATAACTTTGTTTTAACACCCGTCACTCTTCCGTTCTGATCAAAAACTGTGCTATTTGCTTCCAAAAACATGTAATCACCATTCTCAGAAACTTGTAATTTGTCGTAGTTTCTCCAATTAGCTGTTCCTGAAATCTGATAAACAGACTTACTGCGCTCTCCTATGCAATACATATTGCCAGAAGACTTTTGAATCAAAACCAGATTGCAAGTTAAACCATCTTTATAAATACCAGATGCAGTCAGGAGTAAATACTTCTTTCCGTCGTACATATCGATAAAGCCAACGTTACAAGGTTCCTCCCCAGTAGTTACACGCAAGCCCGTTAATTCGCCAGATTCGTTTACACCTGCCAGTTTTAGCAAGTCATAGTTACATTGAGTTTCATTTGCACTCTGTGCATACGCAACTGAAATGAACTTACCAATTGTTTGATTAAATAATTTTTTAAGAAATGCCGTTTGGGTTCTGTTATCAGAGCCAACTTGGGCTAATGAAATTCCAGAATACCCCGTTAAGCTAACTCCAGCAGCTAATTGATTTGAGCTACTCTCAGCAGCTGGTGCAGTAACACTTGCCGTCCCACCACCCCCGCCACACCCCGTTAAAACAATTGAAGTTAAAGAAATTATTAAGCTAGTTTTTAAGAATATTTTCATGATTTTTAATTGTCACTTTCAGCGTTAATGGCTTCGACCTCACTTAAGCCTGAGTTAGCTTTAGGTACGGTTGTAAAACTTAGATCAAATGAATAGGGGCCAAGAGCAATCAAGTTAATTTGACCTGATGGATTACCAAATGGTGACTGCCCATTAGAGATTCCAAACATGAACATTTTTGATAGGTCCCAAGTCCAGTTAATGATGACACCATCATTTCCCGTATAAGAAAAATTATTAGCAAGATCCATTGTTATGGTTGCTCTTCCAACATTATCATAAGGGCTACTTGATCCCCATAAATCTAGTGTGCCTCCAGACAAATTCAAATTCAGGTGATGTGTTATTGCGCTGATTGTTGAATTTGTTACTGACCAAACAGATTTAAAGAAATAGGCTCCATATTGACTAATGCTGCTATTTCTATCATTACTATCACTCGTATAGAACATCTTCTCTGACAAAGTCATATCCTGACCAGCAAAAATATATGCATTGTGTTGAAACTCTAGAGGTTCGGCTGGATCATTGGTATTTCGTGGAAATACCAATGCTAAATTTGGATTACCTCCCATGCTTATCCCAGTATTGGAAATCTTCCAATTTGATGGTCGGCCTGTTTCGTAACTAATGATTCGTGATGTTGATCCATCCATATTGGGCACTTGTTCGTCTACAGTAATTCTGTACGTTGAGCCAACAACCATTTTTACTTTTGTGTAGTCACCTACAGGCAAAGTTGTTAAATCTCTGATTGGGTTGAAGTTATTACCAACGATATCAACATAACTTGGATTAGCGTTGCTATACAAAAGCTCTTCCTGACCTTGATCATTGACCAGTGAAATTGAGTAAATTTTGACTTCAAATTTTGTTGGCGAAGCATAGCAAGCAGGCCAATCAGTGTTCATGATTGTTACCCTGACCAAAGAAATGCCATCAGAGCATCTAGGTATGCTGTCTAGACCAACAACTGATAATGTGATGACCACAGCAGCCCAGGCTGTTCCAATAGTCGCCATAGAGGCTAGAAAAATCTTTATAAGTTTATTCATGGCTGTGTCCCGACCTTAAAACACACGCCATCGCATGTAACTGCTTGTACTTGTCCGCCAGAGCTTGATGGGGTTGAAGCAACTGCTGCAGATCCACCTCCGCCGCCACATGCAGTTAATACAGTGGCTGCTGTTAAGGCCAGCGCCCCAACTCTAAAAATTTGCATGATGTTACTCATATTGAACCCCAAAGATTGTCTTAGACATAAGTCATTATGGTGTCTAGGGGTATTTTAGGCAATTTTTTTATTAAATTTTATATATAAAAAACTTAAGTAATTGATTTTTATTAGATCTTTTTTAAACCATGCACCTTCTTTAGACATAAAAAAGCGCTTATGGATTACATAAGCGCCATTTCTTGTGAAAAAACACAGTCAATTAAAAAGGTGAACGATCAATAATTCCAAC
>JACCDV010894088.1_pt1 | contig 32564 bp, 38 predicted proteins | sample 7446131 | NCBI WGS metagenome assembly JACCDV01 (sample SAMN15323448, study PRJNA562643) | freshwater metagenome | isolation source: river surface water | place: USA:Blue River Watershed | collected 2017-08-17 | reverse complement strand
TAGATGATAATCGGCATCGACAGAGCGAACGCTGCAATCACGCGGCGCCGTGCTGATCGTATAGCTACCTCTTCCTTTGCCTCTTCCTCCTCAAGGGTCGCTGACTCCTCCTCGGGACGAATCACATCGTAGCCGAGCTGATTGACGAACTTGTCTATGGTGGCGAGAGAAATCTTTTCGTCATCAAATTCAACAGCTGTTTTCTCAGCGCCATAGCTGGTTGTAATGGAAGATACGCCAGGCTGTTTGCCAACCAACTTGTCGATCAACACAGAACAAGATGCACAGTGCATCCCCTTAACCTTCATTACCACTTTCTGTGTTGCCATAAATTGCTATTGGACTGGCGCGACAGCTGGTGCCGCAGCCTTAACTTTTAATACGCCCGTTTGATCAAAATGCCCTCGCTCAACACCATCAACCTCACCGGATCCACATGGCACGGAGCAGTAGTATGGGTACTCACCTGGCTGTGTCGCCACAAACTCAATTTTCGTCGTACTGTTTGCAAGCATGCGCTGCGAGACACCAAATGCGTCGATAGCGAGTCCGTGGTCGTAATCATCTTTGTTTTCTACATACAAAATGACTCTGTCACCCTGGTTAACCTCAATCTCTTCAGGTATAAATCGCCACTGATTCTTTTCAGAAACAACAGTGATTTCGCGCACCACTCCCGTCTCCATCCCTTTCGAGCTCTCAGGAACAAAGTTTTCCTTGTAAATGACACCGCCAACCAATGTCACCACGACAAGTATTGCGATAATGATGTATTTATTCATACAGGTATTATGGTTGATTGAGGTACTTCCAGACTCCGTACGATAGACCCGCCATGAGCACAAGCGAAACAATAAGCAACACCTCTCTTGGGAGCGCTTTATTGACTGGTGCCGACTGCGTCTGTTGTGTTGTGGTCACCGCTGGGACATTTGCTGGATCGTAGACCGGCACAGTGAACGATGCATGCATTGCGTCGTCCTCCGAAAGTACCTGCATTTCAGCTGGCCTAAACTGTCCGATGAGCGTGTAGGTTCCGGCTTCCGGGAATGTGACCGTAAAGCTGACGCGAGTACCACTTTTTGCTGCTGGGTCTTCGTGCCCATCAGCGACACCGCCATGAGCGTGTGCAACTTCTACAAAATGCCATGACATCGGAGTCGAAGTCTGCATGCGAGACATCGGCATTGTGTCGGGATGTGTATGAATGTAGATACTCGGATTACCCACTTTAAAGCCAGCAAGATGCATTTGCGCACCTAGATAGTTCGCGAGCGGGAGCGAGACTCCATACACATTCTTGAAGACAAAAGTAACCTGAGTAGATTTACCCGCCACTACTGGCTCGGCGACCTCTAAACCAACCTGATACATACCGAGTACTTTATTGCGGGACAAGTCGATGGGTGCAGCACCAGTATCGGCGGAGCCCATAACGGTGAGTACTTTATGGCCAAATGTGTAGGAGACACCTGCGTGAACGACATCGGTGTACAACTTATACTGACCACCCTTCGTAAAGACATACTCAACTTGCCATACACCCGCCTCTACCTTTTCAGCGTGCACATGGAAAAACTCTTGCATATCGAGACGAATACCTAGGTTGTGCAGGTACTTCTCATGATTGCGCTCAAGAGAATCGATCGGCTCTCCAGTTTTTACGTCACGAATGCGATAGGTAATAGTTGTAGGAACACCAGCACGCAACACACCTTCTTCATCCTGCGCAGCCTCCATGGTAACCACTATCCCACTCGTAACTGCAGCGTCCTCAAGGTATGTAGAGGTGTGCTTATGTGCCGCCATACCACCAGTCATTGGCATCGTCATTATGGAGCCGTCTGGCATGACGTGTTGCATGCCCCCAGCATTCTCAGCAGCGGTATGTGCGGAAAGCTGCTCAGGGGTCATGCCAGTGTGATCGTGGCCACTCATAGCACCGATCGCTCCCATTTCGGCAGCAGTATGCTGCTGCAACTGTTCAGGAGTCATCCCTGAGTGGTCATGTCCACCAGTCTGCATGGCGCTACCATGATCATGGGCAGCATCATTTGGTCCGTGTCCATGTCCTTCAAGTGCCGTATGCTTCAAAAACTGGTGTGGCAAGAAATAGATAAAGACCAGGATAAGAATCATAGAAAGCGCCGTAAGTCCTTTCTCATTTGCGAGATGTACCTTGCGGAGCGCCTCTTTCTCTGACATTTGAGTGTCGCCAGAAAGCGCTTCAATTTCCCTCCTGCGCTTGAGCCACATCCACCAAAGAGGTATGAGCCAGAGAGCAACCATCACGGGAGTACCCAACCAAAGTGGCAAGCCAAAGAGACCGGTACCATCCTCAATGCCGTGACTATGTGTCACCGAGCTGTTTATATTGTCGCGAACAAGACCCAAAAGATATGACTCCTGGGTTACCTGCTCGAGCTGTGTATGAATGCCTGAGTTAACCCACCAGTCGTGACTAAAGAGGCCAAGTACCAGTATGAATGCCGCCACGAATACCATTGCGACGCCGGTAGCATGCTCGATCTTATCTTTCTTTGTGAGCAGCCATTGCAAGCCGTTAACCCCCAGAATGGCAAGGAACGCCAACGTAAGTAGTGGCAATACGCGACCAACTGCATGTGTGAGGAAGAGCGTCCATCCGTACATGACGTCTGCACTTGTGGTTATCTCTATCAGCAAAAGTGGTGTCGCTGGATGCGGACATCCAACGCCGACATTGCCCAAAAAGAGGCCAAGGAGAAAGGCCTTAAGGAAGTCACCCTGCTTTTGAATAAACGCTGGTGCTGAGCCACTGTAGGAGGGCATGCGTACTTTGAGGAGTCCGATTTCACCCAGAGCAAAAAGGTACGCAAAAATACCAGCAAGGAAGTACACCCAGTTCTTAATGACTTCGAAACGCGCAACTTGATCTGCAATGCTTGCATCCACTGGACCAATAGCAAAAAGACCAATAGTCGCGAATACAACGCCATATATACTGAGCATCGTTGCAACGCCTAGACCAAAGGACAGAGCTATCCCTACGCCCTTTTGCAGTCCCTTACCCATAGAAAGAGGAACGATTACGAACGCCAGCGGCAATGTACACGGCAAAACGATCATCGTGAGCCCTGTAACGAATGCAAAGAGATACCAGCCAAAATTGCGACTAAGAGCGGAGGCCTCACCGACAGCATCTTTGGGTAACACATCCCCCATCATTGCCATGAGGACACCAAACACTATGACGACAAATAGGCCTGCCGTTATGGTGAGCAGATACAGTTTAAAACGTTGTGCTGAGGACATACTATTGTGATACCTGCTTAAGTTTTGCTAGAAACTGATCGCGGTTGTATCCACCCGTTGCGTGCAGTTCTCCATTAATAAAAATACCTGGCGACGCAAACACCATATGCTTTGCGGCAAGCTCCTGCCCTTCAGGACTAACGATAGAAGTATTCTTGTACGTCACATTTGGCCATTCTTTCTCAATAGAATGCCAAAATTCTTCAAACTGTTTACAGTGTGAGCAACCCGGAGACGAAAGTTCTTCAAGAAGGACTGGTTTCATGTGTTGAAATTATAACGTACAGTCTGCAATTGCATTCATGTCTTTCCACATATCACTGCAATTTTCTAATAATATCCGGTCGTTCTTGTCCCTGAATAATCAACTCACCGAGCGCCCCCCTGTCGACAGCCCGCGTTAATGCATGATCAACGAGCAAGTACTTCCCAGGCACCTCAATCGTAAACTCTGCCATCATTGCCCCACCTGGGGGGACCACCGTTGTCTGTATGTTTTTCAATGGAGGTGAAGCAATTGCGCCTTCAGCATACAGATGGTCAAGCACTCCGCCTATCAAGTGGAAATTTGATGCGATGTGACTTCCTACGCCAAAGAACAGTCGAATCTTTTCACCCGCATTTGCCACCAGAGCACGATTTCCGCTCAGAGCTCCCACTCTGCCGTTAAATACATAGTATTCCGGTGACTCAGACATAAGCTTGGCAAGATCAAATGCCTGCAAACCTTTTTCCCCTATCGCACCCTTTGTATAAAACTCTCCCTGCATCACATAGAATTCCTTATCAACAACAGGAAGACCTCCTCGCGGTTCAACAAGTATGAGCCCGTACATGCCGTTAGCTATGTGGGTAGGTATATGAGGTGACGCACAGTGATATACGTATAGACCCGGTCGAAGCGCCTTAAACTCGAAAGACACAGACTGATCTGGCGCTACCTGCGACATCATAGCCCCACCGCCAGGGCCGATAACTGCATGAAGATCGATAGAATGTGTGGCATGCCCACCATGAGCGACACTTGCCCCACCGCTCGCATGAGGATCAGATTCCGTACCCCCTGCATCATGCTGATGACCAGTATCCGCCTGAGCTACTGGAGTAATAGCGAGAGAAAGAGAACTGGCAACACCATCCATTAATGCATGTGAATGACCAGCGCCTCCGTGCTTATGACTCAACCGGATCTCTACTGTGTCCCCTTCCATGACACGCATCATTGGTCCAGGTACTGTTCGATTGAAAGTCCAATATTCATAGCTGACACCAGGTGCCAGTTCCGCAACCACTTCAGCAGTCTCTAAGTCATATATAACGCGGATGTTTTCGGTTCGATTGATAGGTGGGGGCACATCAGCTGCACTTCGAGATATTTCAGGTAAACCAACGGTGCCTGCTGGTACTACATAATATTCGCCGCGATATAAATATCCCAGGAGTAATACGAATAGAGCTATCCCAATAAGCTTTATCGAATCGGTCACACATGAAGCTTACCATGACTATATCCGTGCATTGGATAATGCCCACAGATGTCTGTGGGCATTAATGTCATTCTTGATATGACTATACGAAGTCGTCGAGATCGGGATAATTGCGATCAAGCGGACCAATACCTGCTTGGCGCGCTCGCTCACGAGCTTGAATAAGCTGCCTAGTCGCTTCTGCGTACTGAAAGTGCACATCGAGTCGCTGCAACTCTGCACGATGCCAGGCAATAACTCGCATCTGACTCTCAAGCCACCACATGGTGTACCTACGAACAAATGTCCGTGCAATAACGGCAATCATGCCACTACCACTTGCTCCGTCCATGCGTGACGGTTGTGGGCAATACGTAAACAACACCCTACGAATAAACATGACGTAGCCTCCTCGCTCGTTGTCCTGCGTAGCACTTTGACACACTTTGGGTGCCATTTCCACTGACACCCCACGACACTCTTACTGCAACTACGACTAGAGCAGATGCCGGATATCAATAGCATCAATCTTAGATGCCAATATAAAATCGTTCTCTGAAAGACCTTTGATGCTGTGCGTATACAAATCAATGCTTACTGCGTTGTAATTTGTGAGATGTATATCAGGATGATGACCCTCCTCCTCAGCAAGATGACCCACTTCGTTCACAAAAATGAGGGCTTCAACGAAATCCTTGAAGCGCCACTGTCTGGTAATTTTACCGTTCTCCACAACAGACCACTCTGGCACCTCACGTGCCAACACAGCGACAGCATCCTCCGCTAGAGGCTTTGTCTTACCTTCGCAAGGGACACATCGTTTTTCTCGTAAATGCATAGAGTTTTAGCGTTTGTTGATGGCAGACTGTATCACGTGGTCAAGAAATTCACCAATACTAGCCCCTGTGGCGGATAATGACAGCGGAAAGAGAGACTGTGCCGTAAGACCAGGCAAGGCATTGGTCTCCAGATAGTAGACCCCTCTTGGGGTAACAATAAAATCACTACGGGAATACTGTTTTAAATGTAGCGCGTCATGCATAAGCCGGGCCTGACGCTCAAGCTCAGCACGCTCTTCTTTTGTAAAACTACCAGGACACAATTCTTCGGTACCGCCGCCATACTTAGCCTCATGATCAAAAAAATCCTTGCCTTTGCTTGGTCGTATCTCAACCGGCAAAAGCGCATACAGCGGCACTGATCGAAAACCGTTTATCACTCCGACCGTTGCCTCTTTGCCCTTAATTCGCTCCTCGACCAACACATCTACTCCAGCGTCATGAAGATCCTGTATGGCTCGCTCCAGCTGCTCAATACCACTTACCATTGAAACACCTATAGAGGAGCCTAATGAGACCGGTTTCACTATGTACGGCGGGTGCATCGAGAAAAATATCTCCTTTGCCACTCCATGCACATCTTCACCCACAGAGATCACTCGTCCACGCGGCACTTTGACTCCAAGGCCTGCCGCTACCTTCTTGCTTCTTCCCTTATGCATTGCGAGCGACGCACCCAATGATCCAGAACCTGTATATGGCACACCAAATGCATCGAATATGCGCTGCGACTCACCATCTTCGCCAAACTCACCGTGCATAGCATTAAAGGCGACGTCTATTTGCCGAAGCGCGCGCTCGGGTGTAGTCGACTTTCCGCGATAATGCCATTCACCATCCTTCGTGATGAATATATCTATGGGTTCATAGTGAGCAGGCAAAGAACTAAGCACTGCAGCGCCAGTCTTTAGAGATACGTCATACTCAGTGGAGGGCCCACCTCTCAGCACACCAACACGCGTACGTTGCATAGAGAAAGTATAACTGATAATCACAGAAAAAGTCGCACAGTTAACAAAAAAGGAGATGTCAGACATCTCCTTGCATTCACCGTGATTCAGCCCGCTGCAAATCTGCGATTGCCTTTCTCTTCACGTGTGCATTCTTTCGACCAATTGCATTGTCTGGCGTAGGAAACATTGCTATCTGCTGTTTCAAGTACGTATAGATAGGCAACTTTCGTAGCACGCTATACGCCTCGAACAAAGAATCCTTTTCATAGAGTGAACACGACCCTTCTGAGTCCAGACATGCACCATAGACATGGATCACGTAGCGATCATACGGCAGGTGTCCGATGCCAATAGGCAAATCGATCTCGTCCGTTGTATTGCCGTAGGGCTTGGCAACGTAGAATCCTAGCGTCACCTCTGTCGGTGACAAGTAGTGTGGTGGCGTAATAATACCCAATACGAATTCCATGCCGTCAGCACGGCGTACTCGCTCCGCATCAGGAACAATAGGCGTGATTGCAGTGAGCTCCCGACGACCTATAAATTGCTGAATCTTATTGTCATATACGTGCACAAGACTTTCTCTTGGCGCGATTGGTATCAATCTGCGAAGTGCATCCAGTGTGGCGTGTACCCGCTCCAATTGTGGCTCAATTGATGGCCTATACGACATGTACAACCTCCATATATCCGCACGTGTTATAGCAATTAGCCTTCCTAGCCGCAACTACGTGAGCGATGTGCGCATTTTGTTGCGCAAATAACCAACAGCAAAGCGATGGGCCTCACTATTAGCAAGCAGAATCTGCTTTTCGTGTGCTACTGCATGCTTTGCATCGCCAGCAATTGCCTTGGGCTTATGGCGGTCATCTTTGACGACACCGACGACAGGTATGACCACATGAAGGCTCTTGAGCACTTCCTCAGCTGCACGTATTTGAGCGACATGCCCATCAACGACAATCAACTGTGGGTATGGCCACTCAGGATGAGCGAGTCGACGCAGCAACACTTCTTTCAGTGAACCTACGTCATCATTCTGCTCCTTCGCTATACGAAACTTTCGATACTGGGAATTTTCCTTTTGACCATCGACAACGACAGTCATCACCCCCACAGTCTTAGTGCCACTCAGGTGGGCTATGTCGTATGCCTCAATACGAAAACCGCCAAAACCTTTACCTTGCCAACCTTCAGGTTCTCTATACTCACTCTTTAATAGAGCAACATCTTGTATGTGCTTGAGCGCAAAGACTAGCCGCTTGAGTACATTCGCCTTCTCAAACTCTTGCTGCCGCACGCACATCTTCATCTCACGAGCAAGGTCCTTGAGTAGCGTTTTCTTCTTACCATCAAATAGCGTTCGTATATGACTCACCGTGCGCTGGTACTCCTTAGGATCCATGAGGTGTGGGTACCTGCCGATTTGCCTATTGAAAGCGATCCTACCGGCGGTGTGCTTGTCACCACCATCAACAGGACGCTTTGTATCGTAAAATGGAAAAATGCGACGCACTATTTCAAGCGCCTCCTTGAGGGCCGTGCCTTGCGGGAAAGGTCCGTACCGAGCGAGTTCAGGCACAGTGAACGAGCCGACCAACAACTCGCGCCCGCGCACAGTGAGCACGCGAGGATAGAGTTCGTCAGTAATGACGACATAGTTCCAACTTTTATTGTCTTTCTGATCAACATTGTATGGCGGCTGATGCTTCTTGATGAGGTTTGCTTCAAGAATGAGTGCCTCGAGGACCGAGTCAGTCCGCTCATGCTTAACCGTAGCTGCGAGAGTCACCATATCTACAATACGTGGACCACGCGTTGCAATGAGATCGTTACTAAAGTAGCTGCGCACCCTATCGCGAAGTGATGTCGCTTTGCCGATATAGAGAATCTTGCCCTTATCACTCATGAAAAAATACACACCGGGAGTATCGGGCAATCGAAGTCTAGCGAGCTGTTTCTTCAACATAGTGTATCTATACCAAAATTATGCGACCCATACCACAGTGAAAATAGGCCCAAATGAGGGGCCTATTTTTACATACAGTGACTGACAATTATTGTGCCAAGACATCGGACACACTACGAACCTCCTGCTTCGGCAGCTCCCCCTTTTCAACCAGTAAGTCATAGACTCTGGTGACAAAAAATGGGAGAGGTTTGTCGGCAGTCCAACTGGCTAGCGTTTCTGCTTGAGTGCTGCATGGCTCGCCACCATAGTAGTGTCGATACGCACGAGAGAAAACATATTGATCCATGTCATGAGACTGCGTCTCGTTGTAGCGACGAGTGAAGTAGTCGTACAAGTAATTGAGTACAATATGTGTCCAACTCAAGTCTCCTCGAGCATTGCACGCTGTAGCGGTGTCTTCCGCCATGGTGACCTCCTATAGTAGATACATTCTAAGCCTTAATAGTAACACGAATCTATGATATGTGGCAGTGCCACCACGCAAGCAATACAGAGCGCCGTACACACGCGAAGAATAAAAGATCACCCCGCCTTGTGGACGGGGTGACGTATTACACATACACACTAACTGATGCGACCACCTGCAAGTATCATGCGAAGCAGATCTTGAATCGCGTAATACTCGGGGTTGATCAGCAGCATCACTATTTGATTAGCCGTACTGGCAAAAATGAGCGCAGTGACTGTCGCCACAAATGCCGGAATGATCTGGAAACCAATCAGGCGCAAACCGAAATAGAAGTCGTAGTCACCATTCGAGTCGGACTCCATTTTTGATAGTCCGGCTTTTGTGATCCACACTTTTGTGCCGATAATCATAATCAGAATGCAGACCACAATCCACAGCATGGGACCGACGATCATTGAAACAGCCTTTGCGTACTGCTGCTTGTACATGATGCGCCAAACCTCAGGAGCCACTTGCTCCAAAGTCTTTGACAGCTTACCAACCATACCTTCAGTCATGGTCAGGGCGCGATCTGCAACATCGGCAATGGTCTTCTCCTGCTTCTGCGTCTGCTTGTCAGCAGGCACTGCCACGTCGAAGCCGCGAGCCAGCGCCTCAATTTGAGACCGTTGCTCTGGCGTCATCTGATCGATTAATGCCCTCAGCTCATCTGCTGACTTGTTGGGGTCAACAGTCGTCGTACTTGGGATTTCAGCGATAGGTTTTGCTGGATCAGCTGCGGCGGACATCGACATGACAGCCATCGCTACTGCAAGCAATATTAGTACACTTTTCATGGAAACCTCCTCGAGACACGATCTGTGCCTTCTGCCATTATTATAGTATAGATTTTGCCTATTGTCAAAAGCACCCCGCCTTGTGGACGGGGTGCTGTGAGTGATGCCTACTGATAGTACAGGTCGTCTCCATAGGAGTCCGACGCCAAGAGCGTCAACATGTTGATACCAAGACAGATGCACGAGAGTACCCACGACGCAAAGTATATGAGTAGCGGCACTGTTTCGGCGTGATCAATGATGCCCGCAAGACCCAACCAAATGGGTCCAGAGCAAAGGCCGACACTCCCAATGACTGGCAGAAACCGATAGGTATCGGACACCCTGACGTGGCGCATCTCCAGTACCCCCATCGTCATAAGCGGCGCAAAAAGCGCCGTAATAATAGTGAATAGCGCAAGCATTAATCTGGCCCCTCCTGTAGTCCGGATGCTTTATAACACGAAAACGACAAGAGTGCAAGCGTTGCGCAGACGTTCACACTAATACGATCGTTTGAGTACTTTCTTGAGATAGTGGCCGGTATAGGATCCCTTAGTATTTGCCACTGCTTCTGGCGTTCCCTTGGCAACCAACTTCCCTCCTCCAACACCGCCCTCAGGTCCAATGTCGATGAGATAGTCAGCTGACTTGATAACATCCATATTGTGCTCAATCAAAAGCACCGTGTTCCCGTGACTCACCAGCTTCTGTAAAATCTCAATGAGCTTAGCGACATCGTCAAAGTGTAAGCCGACGGTGGGCTCATCGAGCAAGTATATTGTTTTGTGCAAATGCGGTCGATACAACTCGGCTGATATCTTTACACGCTGCGCTTCGCCACCCGACAACGTCGTTGCCGACTGTCCGAGCTTCAGGTAGCCAAGACCGACGTCATTCAGTGTCTTGATGCGGTCATAGATCTGTGGAATATCTTCAAAGAATGAGAGCGCCTCCTCGATGGTCATCTCTAGGATGTCATGGATGCTCTTCTTTTTGTATTTCACTTCAAGTGTCTCCTTCATGAACCGCTTGCCATTACAGACATCACAGGTGACATAGACAGTTGGCAGGAAGTGCATTTCTACAGCAATCTCACCATTACCCTGACATGCTTCACAGCGACCACCTTTCACATTGAATGAAAAACGATTTGCTTTCCATCCGCGCGCTTTCGCTTCATCAGAGTTTGCGAATAGGTCGCGAATAAACGTAAAAGCACCCGTATATGTAGCAGGATTCGATCGCGGAGTGCGACCAATAGGTGATTGATCTATCAATATCGTTCTACTCAAATACTCCGAACCCATAAACGTGGCGCAGTTATAGGTATCGGCACTGCGCTTCTTGCGCTCAAGACGGGCTTGTAAGTTTTTGTAGAGAATCTCATACAGAAACGATGACTTACCAGAACCAGACACGCCAGTGATACAGACCAGACGCCCCAAGGGGACATCCACACTCATGTTCTTTATATTAAACACCTTGCCACCACGAATCTGGAGCGACCCCATTTCCTTGTCACGGCGCTTCTCTGGAACAGGGATCTGCTTTTCGCCGCGCAGATATGACAGAGTTGAAGATCCGCTCGTATTCTTTTTGGCGGTCAACAACTTTTCTAACCAATCAGCAACAACGATATTGCCGCCATGGACACCCGCGCCTGGTCCGATATCGATAAGATAGTCTGCTGCATAAATAGTATCCTCATCATGCTCCACGACAATGATAGTATTCCCGATGTCGCGCAACTTGAGTAGGGTCTGTATGAGGCGATCATTGTCGCGCTGATGTAGACCTATGGTCGGCTCGTCGAGCACATAGAGAGCACCCACCAGACCTGAACCTAGTTGGGACGCTAAGCGAATACGCTGCGCTTCCCCACCCGACAGTGTGTTTGCACGGCGATCGAGTGTTAAGTACTCAATGCCGACATTCTGCATAAATGTTAAACGATTCGTGATTTCCTTAATGACCACCTTAGAAATCTCCTCTTCTTTCTTTGAAAGGCGCAGGGAGTCAAAGAACGATATCGCGTCCGCTATAGACATACCCGAAATTTCGACAATATGCCGACCTGATCCAGCTTCAACGAGTGATGAACCGGTAGGAATGGTACGAGATGCATGACCCACGAACACCGCCAGCGCCTCTGGCCTTAGACGTGCACCCTGACATACGTCACACTTCTCCTCACCAAAGAAATACTTGGTACCCAATCCATTACACGTAGAGCAGGCGCCATAGGGTGAGTTGAATGAAAAAAGACGCGGCTCAATTTCAGGAAATGAGAAGCCGTCATATGGACACATGAACTTAATAGAAATCAAACGCTCCACTCCATCAGGATCCTCTATCCTTACCAAGCCTTCAGACTCATGGAGTGCGCGCTCTAGTGACTCAGACAATCGCTCCTCGGCATTCTTTGCACTAGATTTGAATTCACTTATAAAAATCTCATCGACAAGCACGTCAATGGAGTGTTTCTTGTGCTTCTCTAGGTTAATGCGCTCTCGCAAAGAGTGCTCCTTGCCGTCCACCTTCACCTTTTCATACCCCTTGCCAAGCAAATCGTAGAGGAGCTGGTAGTACTCCCCTTTGCGACCCACCACAACGGGAGCGTAGATTTTAATCTTGCGGTCACTATACGCCACACCGAGTACTTTCTTATTTCCTGCTTGGACTTCACTCGAGAGTACCGTTTTCAGAATACTGTCCTTAATCTCCTCAGTTGAGAGCTTGCGAATTTCACGTCCACACTGCAAACAGTGGGGACGCCCAATGCGCGCATACAATACGCGGAGGTAGTCGTATATCTCAGTTATGGTCGCTACTGTTGAACGCGGGTTGTTAGAACGACTTTTTTGATCAATAGAGATTGCAGGCGACAAACCGACGATCTCATCGACGTCTGGCTTTTGCATCTGATTGAGAAACTGACGAGCATATGCCGACAGAGATTCAACATACCGTCTCTGTCCTTCAGCAAAGATAGTGTCGAACGCAAGCGATGACTTACCAGACCCCGAGAGGCCGGTAAAAACCACCATCTTGTTCCGAGGCATTTCGACGGTGATATTTTTGAGATTATGCGTCCGTGCGCCTTTTACAATTATTTTGTCGTGCATAGATAGCAGTTTCGCCCCCGTGATGACTCATGGGGGTATGTTGCGTCATAAGAATAGCACCTCTACCGAGTATAGACAAATATACACTTGTGTGGTACGGTCCCCATCGGAGGTACAGTATGGTAGAAAACTTACTAAAGCGACGTCGTCGCTTGCTAGAAGAGTTGAGTTGGCTTAACTGGTTTTGGTGGAGGTCATGTAAGTCCAAAAGACGATACTTGACACTCGAAGCAGCTGGAAAACAGGCAATACTCATCAACAAGCAACGACGTAATCAGAGACACCCTAATAAGGTGTACCAATGCAAATTTCCACATAAGGTGCGTGGCAAGTATGTGGCTCACTTTCACATAGGCCACCCACCGAAGCGGAAATAGCAGCACGTGCCGCCACATACCCGATCGCATACTGCGATCGGGTATGTTTTATAAAACGGCACCCGATGAGGGTGCCGTACTACATTTACCTAGTGCGACTTGGTAACCGAATCGCTGTTGCTGCAATATTATTCATAAACTGCGGATCCCAGGTGCGCATCTTGCCCTGAATTTCGGCCAACCTCTTCTTCCAGTCTGCTGGAAACAGAAACAGATCAATACTGTTTGGCGAAACAATATCACGCGCTAATCTCAATGAATGCACGAGAGAAGGCATCGCTGAGACCGCAAGACGTTGCCGAACGTCGATAATTGACTCCGCTCTATACACGTCATACGCAACACCACCAGAGAGAGCTGCCCATGACGTCAGTAGTGCGATGAATTTCATCGACCGCTCTTCCGACACCGTTAGTATCAAGTCCATGTCGTTACCATAGTACTGCCGTGTGAGAGACCCAAACAGTTCCACACCGAGTATGTCCGGATTTTTTGCCAAGCGACACGCGAGACGCATCGCCTGTCCGCGAGAGACCTGCGTTGATTCTGACGCAGTATACAGCGGCAATTCGCCATGCTGCTCAAGAAAGGTATCAATATCAACAGTCACAACTACCTCCATTACATCGATCAACACTAAAGCACGTTTTCTAGATTTTGGCAATAAATGACAAGAACTCCCCGCAGTGTTGCTGCGGGGAGTTACGTTATGCGCCTTGCGGGAGCAGAGACACCTCCTCCTCAGGAGGCGCTGGCGGCAGTGGACCCAACAGCAACACGTACTGCAATGAATGTCCACTCACTGCTCAACCGGCGTAAAGACTGTATTGAGTGCGAATGATCGATACGATTGAGAAATTCGAACACTGCTTTCTCCTCAGCAAGATGACACTGTTTTGTTTATTCCGTACAATTATGGCTTGTCAAAATCAGGATCTTCCTGTGCTGCTTTTCTTTTGGCAGTTGTTCGAGCGGCACCTGACTTCTTAATAGAACGCTTTGGCGTATTGCCAGTTCGCATCTCCGGTGGCAACTTTTCCTCGAGGGCTTTAATCTCGTCTCGCAGAAGTGCAGCAGTTTCAAAATCGAGAATTTTCACTGAATCATTCATTTGCTTAATCTTCTCTGCGATGACAGCCTTGGGGTCGTTCTGAAAGCGCTCTTGATCGAGCGCCAAGAGTGACGCAACCGCTGCTTGATGATCCGTACGCAATTGCTCAGTAATATCCTTAATGGCCTTAATGATCGTCTTTGGTGTGATGTTGTGCTCTTTGTTGTAGGCAACCTGAATCGCACGACGTCTGTTGGTCTCCGACACTGCACGATCCATAGAGCCAGTCATGTGGTCGGCATACAGAATCACGCGACCAAGAACGTTTCGCGCTGCACGGCCAATAGTTTGTATGAGCGATGTTTCGGAGCGCAGGAAGCCTTCTTTATCAGCATCCAAAATAGCAACCAACTCAACCTCTGGAAGATCGAGACCTTCTCGCAGCAGGTTCACACCTACCAAGCAGTCAAACACGCCCTTACGAAATTGCGTCAGAATGTCGATGCGGTCGATAGTGGTAACGTCGCTGTGAATGTACTCGGCCTTTACCCCCTTCTGCTTTAAGTATGTAGAAAGATCTTCCGCCATTTTTTTTGTGAGCGTCGTAACCAAAACGCGACCGCCATTCTTAACGACTGTCACTCCTTCATCGATGAAGTCCTGTACCTGCCCTTTGTACGCTCCCTGCTCAATGATGGGCTTAATGGTGATCTCGGGATCCACAAGTCCCGTCGGACGTATTATCTGCTCAACGGTGCGCTCCGCATGCGCCGTTTCATAGCTCCCTGGAGTTGCAGACGTGTAGATGACCTGACCAACGCGCTCCTCAAACTCCGTGAACTGGAGCGGTCTGTTATCAGCAGCCGATGGCAGACGAAACCCGTGCTCAATCAGCGTTTTTTTGCGTGACTGATCACCGGCGTACATAGCTCCAATCTGCGACACAGTCACATGTGACTCGTCGATAATTGTGAGAAAATCCGGCTTCCCATCTTTCGTGTGCGGAAAATAGTCCAGCAACGTATAGGGTGGCTCACCTGGCTTTCGTCCATCAAAGTGTCGTGAGTAGTTCTCGATACCATTTGTGTAGCCAACCTCCTTTATCATGGCGAGGTCGTATTTAGTGCGGCGCTTCAGTCGCTCCACTTCAAGAATCTTGCCCTCCTGCTCCATCACCTTCAAACGCTCTGCGAGCTCCGCCTTGATATCCTCGACTGCGCGGTCGCGTTCATCGGCTGGAGTGACATAGTGTTTTGCAGGAAAGATAAATACGCTCGCTGGCGTGTCGGTCACTGCGCGAGTAATAGCATCAATGACGCTAATCTTTCCAATAGTTGGACCTGCAAACTCAATGCGATAAATCTTTTTCTCGTTGACTGGCATGATTTCAATCATGTTGCCGAGCGCACGAAATGAGCCTGGGTTCAGATCGGCTGTGGTACGCGTAAAGTAAATTGCAATCAATTTACGAATTAGCGCCGCGCGATCGTCTGTCGCTCCTACAACTATTTTCTGGTGCACCTTTTCATACTGCTCAGGAGACCCTAAGCCGTATATGCACGACACTGATGCAACGATGATGACATCAGGACGCGTGAGAAGCGCCTGCGTAGAGGCATGACGGAGACGATCTATCTCTGCATTAATCTGCGCCTCCTTCTCTATGTATGTGTCAGACGCTGGCACATATGCTTCCGGCTGGTAGTAATCGTAGTATGAGACGAAGTAGTGCACAGCATTGTCTGGAAAAAATTCGCGGTACTCCTGCGTAAGCTGCGCAGCGAGTGTTTTGTTGTGTGCAATCACCAGTGTCGGTTTTTGAATCTGCGCAACGACACTCGCTGCAGTAAAGGTCTTGCCTGAACCAGTAACACCAAGCAGAGTCTGGTGCCGGAGACCTTTCCGCACACCATCAACAAGACTTTCTATAGCCTTGGGCTGATCCCCCGCTGGTTCATACCCAGCACGTAATGTGAAAACTTGTGACATATGCAGATGCTAGCACCTCAGAATGAGTCGTGCTAGCATGGGCCGGGTTGTACTGGGAGAACGTCATGAGCAACAGTGAAGAGCTCTATACGGAGACACTCCAGTGTCTCGCTGGCTATCCAGGTGCGCAGCAATATGCAAAGCTTTGCTGTAAGTTACCTAATTTTTATTATCACGCGGCAAAACATGAACTTGCCTACGAGGCTCTCGCGGAACTTGCGCACAAGTTCGCCATCACATCGAATCGTACACTGTCTGCGCCAGAGCTTATGTGGCACATAGCCAAAGCGTGGCAAGCTGACTCTCGTCGTGCCACGTTTCGCAAAAGTATGGACAAATACTTGCAAAGCGTCGCCACGCAACTATTGATCGTCGTTACCGATGAGTACAGACAATTACCGCACTAATGCCCGAGCTACGCTTGGGCATTCTTTGTATGCGAATGTTTTTGCTACTCTTAGTACTTGTAGCGCGCCAAGAATGAATCGCGCACTTCATGAAAGCAGTTATCTAGAATTGACTGTCGAATCTGCTGACCAAGCGACAACAAGAAGTGCACATTATGCAGAGACAGCAGTGTTGAGCCTAGCATTTCCTTGCCGCGCATGAGATGCGAAAGATATGCACGTGAATGCGTTGTGCAGGTATAGCAGTCGCACAGTGGATCCAATCGCCCGAAGTCGCGCGCATACTCGGATTTAGCGATATCCATTTTACCTATATGCGTAATAGCGGTGCCAGTGCGTCCCAACCGAGTTGGAATGACACAGTCGAACATATCAATACCCCGCAGCACGCCATCGAACAAATCTTCTGGCTCACCAATGCCGAGCATGTGACGAGGTTTCTCTGGCGGAAGAATGGTGTTGACCACGTCGAGTGCCTCACCTAGATCTTTTTTACTAAATGACCCTCCAATACCAAACCCATCAAATGGCATGTTGCCTATGATTCGCGCTGACTCTGCGCGAAGATCTAGATGACGACCGCCTTGCACAATACCGAACAGCGCCTGCTTAGTTTGAGCGGCTGTATTCTGTCGGTGCGCAGAAAGCGAGCGCTTTGCCCATTCATGCGTGCGATCCATTGCTTGCATTTGATACTCCCTCGGAGCAGCAGGAGCTGTGCACTCATCAAAGGCAAAGAAAATATCAGCACCAAGATTGTGCTGTATCTCTATGCTGCGCTCTGGCGTAAAGCGGTGTAGTGATCCATCGATATGTGATGTAAAGGTAACTCCGTCCTCATCAATGATGGCGAGACGGCCATGCTGTGATGCAACGTCTGGATCATATAGCGAGACAGCTTCATCCCTCGGCACATCGTCTGCAACTTTAGAAATCCCCTGCTTGTATGCAACTCCTAATGAAAATACCTGAAAACCTCCCGAATCAGTCACAATCGGCTTCTGCCAATTCATAAAGCCGTGCAGACCGCCCGCGTCTCGCACAATGTCGTCCCCGGGTTGTATATACAAATGGTATGTGTTTGCGAGCACGACGGCAGCACCCGCTTCCTCGAGCTGCTTCTGACTCACTGACTTCACCGTTGCCTTGGTGCCAACAGGAATAAACGCAGGTGTATTAAATGATCCATGGAGCGTATCAATACGCCCTGCACGTGCAAGTCCCGGACCTTGCTTCTCTATGGTGAAGGTGATTGCTGACATGTGATGAGCATACGAGATGTACATGGAAACGCAAACCCCCCGCAGGCGCGGACGCCTGCGGGGGGTTTGCTGCAACAATCTCTTATTGATTCTGCTTGCGGACTGCGAGCAGCTCAACCTCGAAATGCAATGTAGCATTTGGTGGAATCGGACCAATGCCTGACTCACCATAGCCGAGCTTAGGAGGAACGACGAGCTTGCGCTTGCCACCTACCTTCATACCTTCAATACCCTCATCCCACCCTTTGATCACCTGGCCAGTGCCAAGTGTAAATTCAAATGGCTGATTACGAGGCACCGAACTATCAAAAACGCTGCCGTCTGTAAATGTGCCTGTGTAGTGCGCAGACACAACCATACCAACTTGTGCCACTTCTCCTGTGCCAACAACTACATCTTCATACATAAGTCCACTTTCAGTTGTTGTCATGTTTGTTGAGTTAACTACCGCACCTACCTGCTGCTCACTCTCCTCGCCAGCAACAGTTGCTGATCCTCCCATCATCTGAGACAGACCGAAGATTGCGCCCAATGCCACAAGCGCAATACCAAGACCCATAATGTTTTTATTCAATGACATACCGTTATGTTAGACGCACCTACTGCACCACCTCCATTTGATCAATGACAATCGACTCATCTCCTCCTGATGTCTCGAGCATCAGCTCTGGAGCTGCGTCAGGTGCCGCTGCTGGTTGACCAAATGAATCCATAATCGGCTCACCATTAGGACCGGTGATCGATGGACCCTGCATAATTCCCGTAAGAGAAAACGCTGCCCCAACAACCACCAACGTCACTACGATACCAATAACTTCATTTCTAGATGGCATAGTGTTTTTTCAAATTGCAGTACTCATTATTCATGAGCGTGCGCGCTACTAATGTAGCCACAGTATACTGAAAAGTGACATATTTGCAACGCAAAACCCCCGCGTGAGCGGGGGTTTTGTTGCTACGATTAGTAGCTGTTGTTGCGGCGAGGAGGACGCTCTGCGAGAGGGCGTGCCTCGTTAACCGTAAGAGTACGGCCACCGAAATCTTTGCCATTCCACATCTGGATAGCAGCTTCTGCCTCAGTGTCCGAAGACATCTCGACGAAACCGAATCCCTTAGAACGACCGGTCATGCGGTCCATAATAATAGTAGCTGAAGAGACAGTACCCGCTTTCGCGAATGCGTCACCAAGCTCCTGATCTGTAGTGGAATATGGAAGACCACCAACGTACAACTTCTTTGCCATTTGAATGTAACAAAATACTAATACTCTCGTAAGGTGACCTCTCTAACCGCATCCATTACGAATACGTACTTGAGAATTCTTACTCGATGTGGGTAGTATACACTGATTGACTAGTGTTGTCAAGCGTTGTGTGGTACTACTCGTCCTGATTCTTGGGGTCATAAATAGAGGCCGGGAGAGTGTCTCCTCGAATGATGCGAGCGATACGGAAGCCGCCGACGATGGATGGCAGCAGTCCCACACCATTACAACCCAAATTGTAGAGCAAATTCTTGTTCCGAGACTCCTCACCTACCAATCGAATACCGTTAGGTGTGTAGCCCATGAGTCCATGCCAGGTGAATGCATACTCAACAGCATCTTCTGGTGCATGTGCATACGTCGTTGCCAAGAACTCAGATATCATCCGCTCTGCACGTGCAGGATACTCCTGATTTCGTACGTACGATGACGAATCTGACAAGCCCTCCTCGGGCCCACCCACACAGACGAGATTGTGTATCTCATTTTCTTCCAACTCAAATGGTCGTCGAGTGAGATAGAAGTATGGATCCTCACCACGCACCGAACTCGCCTTCTTATAATCATCGTGATACGCAATTGCTATTGGCGCCTTACCTATCGGCTCAAGGTAGCCAGCCATATACCCGATGAGACCATCCACCATCCGATGAAATGCAACGTTAATATCTTTTCCTGCTTCATTGCGAATGGAGAACTTCTCGAAACCATTTGTAGCGAGAACCACTTTATTTGCGGTGATGGTATGGCCACCAGCAGCAAGCATGACGTGCGTGGACTCTAGAGTGACACTGGTGACATCTGTGTGCTCCACGACGGAGAAACGCGAGGGATATGTTGCCATCATGTATCCGACGAGCTCTTCTGTAAGGAGTGCGCTGTTCATACACCCTTTTCGGCGCACTGCCGCCATGATGTACTCTTCATTCTTTGATTCGAGCATAGTAAGCACAGCCTTGTGCGGAACTATTTCGTACAAGTGCCGCCACTCAGGACGTAACGCCAACGCTTCAACGTGCTCTTCGGACACAAATATTTTTCTGGGCTGTAGTCCCCCTTGCTCACGTAGTGCCTCCGCCTCAAACTTTGCATAGACATGGTCCTGAGTTTTAAAAGCGCTGTACCCTTGAAACTGCGAATGCGGTGTCGACAGTCGAGTGCTTTGCACCAACTCATCGAACAGCGTCCAACCATGCTCAGCCTCTCGCACACCCTCAGCTGCCATCTCTAAGCCAAACTCCTCAACGATGTCTGCAAACGATCGTTCAAAACCGTCGACGAGCTGTCCCGCATTATGACCAGTTGCTCCATGAGCAATTTTTGACTTTTCTATAAGCAGCACTGAGCGATCGGTCTGGGTGAGCAAGAAGTATGCCGTTGCGACACCGGCAATACCGCCACCCACAACGACAATGTCAGCTTGCACATCTGCCTCAAGTGAAAGTACCGGTCGAACGCGTTTTAATTGATGCAGCCACGGTGAGCGAATTGGTATAGTCATATGTATAGTATTTGTTATTATATTCGCATATGACACAAGATGAACTCAAGCTCACCATACTCGGCTTTTTACGCTCACATCATAAAGCAGTACTTGCGACTGACGGCGATGACAACCACCCAACGAGTTAGCTCATGCTCTACGTTGCAGACAATGATCTCGCACTCTACTTCGGTACACGTAAGTCTTTTGCGAAGTACGCAATCATGCAGCGACATCCATACGTGTCTGCTTCTGTGATTCAAGAAGGTCTTGATCCTCAACGCACAGTCGAGATTCGCGGGAAGATTGAATTCATTCCAGACTCTGAAACGGCGAACACGCTCAAACACTTTCAGTCGCTCAACCCATGCAAGTTTTACGTCTGTGACGCTGAGGACTTTGTCATGTTTAAAGTAGTACCCTCTTTTGTGCGTTACCTCGACGCAACATCTGGCGAACTTACTCTCACCAATTTTCACCCGTGATACGCCAAGGCATACGTATCAATAAATATCTCGCCGACAAAGGCATCGCCACACGCAAAGGTGCCGATGTACTCATTGAAGATGGACTCGTACTCCTGAACGGCAAAGTGGCGAAGCTCGGCGATCGTGTGATGCCTGAGGATGTGGTCGATCTCAAAAAAATCCCGAAGAAAGAGTACTACTACTTTCTGTATCACAAACCTATCGGAGTACTCACCCACAGCGCGAAAGGCGACGAGATCGACATTGCACAAGCGACAAAGCGAAGAGATGTTTTTCCTCTTGGACGCCTCGACAAAGACTCGTCTGGGCTCATGATACTCACGAACGACGGACGACTCACCGACCGCTTGCTTAACCCTGACTACGATCATGAGAAGGAGTACGTTGTGGAACTTGACCGAGCGATACTTGATAGAGACATACGTCGCATCGAAAAAGGTATTTCCATTGAAGGCTATGTCACGAAGCCATCACGCATTACCCGCATGGGGACTAAGAAAGTGGGCATCATCATAACCGAAGGCAAGAAGCATCAGGTGCGACGCATGTTTGCAGCGGTAGGATGTGCGGTGCGCAGCCTTCGCCGTATCCGCATCGCACATCTCGACATAGACACACTCAGCGAAAGCGAACTGCGACCACTCACAGAAAAAGAGCGAGACGTGCTGCTGCGTCTAGCAAAGCTACCCTCCTCGCAGGGATAGTCACACGTCGTTTACTACTAAAAGACACTGCCGTTTCTCGGCCGTATAAGGCTGTACCGCTCCTAAAAAACAACGCTACGTACCATTGACAAGGTGTGTATTTTATGTATAATATATACGGCAACAGAGGAGACGAACATTGCCAAAAAAGAGAATCGATTGGCCTTCCTTAGTGAAGAGCTCAACCGAGCTTGTAACGAAGGAGCAAAACGCCAGCTACAACTTCATCCGTGAAAGGATGAAGATTGGGGTCGGTACGGCACACGTCGTGCTTCGCCGCCTCCAGAAGGCAGGCGTCGTCAGGCGCGGTAAGAAACGCGCCTGGACTGTCTTGGTGAACAAGGACGGGTCCCCAAAGGATCCTGCATCCTTGCCGCCAAGGCGGCGCTTCCGCAAGTGGCAGCACAAGAATGCTGCTGCAAGTCACGGCAACGTGACGCGGAAGTCAGCAAAGAGCAAGAAGAATGTGCAGTTTTCCCTCAAAAAGAAGCTGCGCTTCCTCAAGCTCCTTGAGGCTCACGCTGGCGATCTGCATCAGCCGCTCATTGCGGCGATCGCAGAAGACCTGCACGGCCTCGAGAGTAGCCGCCAATTGCTGAAGGCCCTCGGGCGTTAGCAACAACAAAGTACAGCTTCGCGTCAGCAATGACGCGAAGTTTTTTATATACACCAATCAGTGAGAAGAGTTGTAATCAATGCACGGCACAGAGAAGTCTCCTCCCTCCGTTACCTGCAGCTCACGCGCCGTTCAACTGCAAGCTCATACAGTTCGACCCAACGCACTACAAGGAATTTGTTGAGCTCGAAGGATTCGGTTGGTATTTTGGTGGTACAACCGAATATCGTTCAACCTTGGATACCGAGATGAGTACAGAGGATTTCGAGACGTCATGCGCGGATACGCGTATAGCGTCAAGAAATACCAATTCATCAAAGTACTCAAGGAGGCGGACGAAGATCTGCCACAGTAAAATATAGATACAGAGGCCCGCACACGAGCGGGCCTTTTCTTATGCATCAGTGGCTGTACAAATCTTTCAATAGTGCTGCGTAGCGCGCTTTCACCTTGTCGAGCTTTGGATTGATGACGAGCTCACAATAGCGGTCACCAAGTCCACTGCGTGACGCATAGTAATCGCGATGGTAGTCCTCTGCAACATAAAACGCATCCAGCGACTCCACAGTTGTAACAATGTTCGAGCCGAACTCCGACGACGCGTTCTGTGCAGCTATGAACTCTCTCGCCTCTGTCGCCTGTGCTTCGGTTGTCGTAAATATGACTGAGCGGTATTGAGAACCCACATCAGCGCCTTGCCTATCTTTTGTTGTTGGATCGTGGCTACCAAAAAAAATAGTAAGGAGATCGGCGAAGGCAACTTGCTCCTTGTCGTACTCCACCTCTACTACTTCCACATGTCCTGTATCCCCTTCTGATACGCGATAGTAGGTGGCGGTCTCCTTGGCGCCACCAGCGTATCCAGGCAAAACAGACGTAACGCCCTTCACCATCTTAAAAACTGCTTCGGTGCACCAGAAGCACCCTCCGCCAAATACAACTTTTTCTAGATGCATATTATCCAAAGGTAAATGTAAATGCTTTAACTCCTGCTTTAGGTATGACTATTTCTAAGACGTGCTCACCGTGCTCGTTGTCCCCGACAAGATGATACAGCCGCTCTAAACCGACCGTCATTGTACCCGACGAAGAGACATCTTTGCCGCGATCTTCAGTGAGCACTTGCCCATCGCGCGTAATGACCACTTCCTGAGGCGTATCCGCACTCAGCACCATGTAGACATTCTTGGCGGAGTACTTAATACGAATGGAGGTCGCACCAGCCGTTTCTGCATACTCTTGCTGAATATTCCAGGGACCAGTGAGATACAGACCATGCGAAACTGGATTTGAAACGCCTTCCAGCTGCTGCACACCCACTGTCTGTGTCTTGCCATTGATAAGAGCGGAATTGCGCCACGCGCCGAAGTATATTTCGGGAGTGCGTTCCTTGGTGGCATCGACTGACACGACACCCACAGGAGACACCACATCCTTTTCAATGGATGCCTCAATATTGAGCCTACCTACACGCTCACTGAGCGCACGTTGTATTTCCCTCTCCGTCTCGTCATATGCGCCTTCACCGATGTGGTCATACACAATGTGACCATCTATGTCGATGAGGTACTTCCGAGGCCAAAAATTGTTGCCGTATGCAATCCATGTTGAGAAGTCATTATCCAGAATCACTGGGTACTTGATTTTGAACTCTTCGACCGCACGCTCGACATTGGAAACTTTCTTTTCAAACGCAAACTCTGGTGTGTGGAGTCCAATGATAACGAGACCGTCTTCCGCGTACTTATCATGCCACGCATTCAAGTAAGGAATTGTGCGCTGACAATTAATGCAGCTGTATGTCCATATATCGAGAAGTACGACTTTGCCACGTAGGGACTCCAGTGTTATCTCCTTGCCATCTGTGTTGATAAAACCATCAGGAGTTGAAATCTCCTTCGCAATCGGAAAACGAGATTTCATTGCTTTCGCAGATAACTGCATACCCATTTCCACCTTATCTTCAGTGATTGTACCTGCAGGCATTTCCACTTCTACACCACTGATCGGCTCATTTTCTACCTCAATAGCCTCACCCTCTTCCACCATAGAACGCTGCAAGAGGTATTGCTCCACCTTGGTGATGTCAAAGACGACATTAGACACAAGGAATGCTTCAATTTTCTTATCAAACCCAGTCAAGACTGCGATACCCACCAACAAGAACAACACTCCCAGCCCTCTCTTAAACAACCCCCTCGGATCAGCAGCCACTCCAAGGCGTGACATGATCTTTTGGCCCACAAAAGCTATTGCAAGGAGTGCCAAACAGAGACCCAGTACATAGGTCAGCAGATACGTCATACCCAAGAGCGGACTCACTGGCAACACAGTTGCGAGCACAATAAAGTACGTTGGACTACAGGTAGAAAACACGGGACCAAGTGCTGCTCCTACAACAATATCTCCCCACACATTTTGCTTCAGCGCATGCTTTCCCAAGAGAGCATTGGAGTGCCTATTGAGCGTACCCGCATACCGAAATGATTCCCAAATTTCAGGAAAGACAGTAAGGACGCCGAACAAGATGATAATGCCGCCAGAAAGCCACTTCCAGAATTGCTCAGGAATATCGATGAGGAGTGTACTGGCCTTGAGAAGCAGTGTGAAAAGTATCACTGAGACTCCTAGAGAAAGCGTGATCGTAAACGCGCGCTTCCAATTGACACCCGCTCCGGTGTCTCGAATTGATCCGCCCACGATGACAGGCAAGAGCGGCAGGATACACGGCGCCAGAACCGTGAGTAGTCCGGCGACAAACGAGATACCAAGGAGCAGCATATTAGGACTTAATATTCTTCACGACTTCACTGAGCGTGCGACTGCCACTCCACTTTGCAATCTGGTTACCACTTGCATCCACTTGCACAAACGTATGTTGGTACGTAACTCCATACTTCTTCTTCAAATCAGCCGAGTTATCATAGTCGACATCAAGAATTACTACACCACTCGGAATTGTAGCTGCATTGGCACGAATATCCTTGTCTGCAGCCTGGCATGTAGGACACCATGAGGCCCTAAAGAAAAGAACCACAGGACCACTTGACGCACGAGCTATTTTGTCAGCCGCATACAACTCATACACGCCACTTGACTGAGCGCCCTGCGCACTCTTCTCAATCTCCATCATCATTGCGTGCTCTTCGTCACTCATTGTGGTCCCATCATCCATGCTGTGCGTCTTTGGTGTATCTGCCTGCATGGTCTCATTTGACACTGCAGACTCTGGAGTCGCCCCAGGTTGCTGCGTCATATAGTAACCTCCTGCCAGTAGTACCAAACTGAGAATGCCAAGTAGTGCGTATTGCATATACATTTTGATTATTACACTAGTATAGCGATACACAACTACATGTAAAGTATACTTTACATGTAGTTGTGGGAAAATATTATCGCAACGAGCGATCCGCAAGAGTATGGAAAAGTAGCTTAGTACCTAACATGCCACCAAGCGCTACCACTAACCACGGATCTACTGCATGAATCCAACCTTGGTACAGTATGCCAACTACTAGTATTCCAGCACCCACAAGATACGCATACCTTCCCGCCCGTGACCGCTCGGCGATCGCCCGTTCATCTTCTCCATTTTCGCGAACCACATACACACCAAGCACCCCAAAGGCGGCGAGTGCTATTGCGATCGAACAGTACACCACCATATCGGGCATCCAAAATGAAAAAGGGTTCAATAGTAGAATGCCTAGCACAATGAGAATTACACTAACGGATGCCTCCAGCCACTGATGATTATTCATATGACACTATAAATAACTTCGTAATAGGAACACGAACCGCATCCGCGATACGCAGAGCTAACAATACTGAAGGTGAATAGTTGCCCTTTTCAATTGCGATTATAGTTTGACGACTAACGAATACAGCTTTGGCCAACTGCTCTTGCGTGAGTCCTGCCCTGTCTCGGTGATATGCGAGCGTTGTGTCTAACTTTGCCTTCATATCTGAAGCGTAGCTGTTTCGCGCCGCATGTCAACGCGCCTCTACTGACGGAGACAACAGAAGGCGCACCCGTGAGGGTGCGCCTTCTGTGCAAACAACATCGACTGTTTTATAGCGACATGAACTCTATAGTAGGTGGCACCTCAAACCATGCATTGTTTGGTGTCCATGACTTACAGTCATACTTGGACTTCATGGCAGTATCAAACATTTCATTGCTCATGGGAGCCGCGCTAACCGCTTGCCCCTCTGCCATAGCCATCTTGATACCTTGTGGCATGGCATCTGACCACATGTACAGTGTGTTGTCCTTTTGGATCATTGCACCACGAGCAGGCTCCTGCCCCTCTTCGAGAGTGGCACTGTAGTTAAGACGTACCTTACCATCAGCCATGTACACAACACCGGAAGACGTCATGCCCTCCGCTGACTGATCAAATGAACACTCTACATTCCCACCTTTCTGCATAAGCTCTGCAAATGAGCCTTCGAAAAGTCCTTCCGTAGCACTTGCTGGAGATGCACCCTCCGCAGCGGCATCAAGACCCGCACGAGCCGCAGCTGTCTGAGACTCTGTCTCTGCGACAGGTGCCGCACTGTTACTACCCATAAATACGAAAAGAAGCAGCGCAAGTACTGCAAGTGCTCCGAGTCCAATTCCTACATTCTTTGGCATAGTGTCAAATTATTTACTATATGGGTTACCCCTTCACAGCACAGTATCATAGTGCTATCGAGCTGCAACTGGAAGCATCACAACGCAATCTGTACTACAAAAAACCCCGAGCAGTGCTCGGGGTTACTATACTCATATGTTGTTCTATGCAATTCTTCGTCTGGACTTATCTTTCCATGTTGGTCCATCTGACAGAAGTGAGATCGGAATACGCAGCTCACTTTCAAGTCGCGCCACATACTCTGCCTCTTTCTTTGAAGACATGGTGTGTGGGAGGAGCTCGTACATAGGTTGTGCAGTGAGCAGCTCCCGAGTGCATGACTCAGGAAAGACACCTTTTTCGTCGACATTCTGAAGAGCGAGACTTTGTGCGCGCGCACCACTTTGATACGTGTATCCGGAACACAGTTGCAACGTGCGCACGCTGTGTAACCAGTCAAGGTGAGTAAGCGCAAGAGCGTCTACACCAGGAGTTACTTGAAGAGCATATCGAGCCATGACGAGGTCGAACCAACCGATTCTAAAAGCACCCTGCCATGCCCCATGTGTATTGTGTTCCTCTCGTAGTAGCCTGTGCAGATTCGCATCCTCCGTCACAAATGGACCGGCGCCATGACGCGTATGAAATGCACGCAGCACGCCGAGCGTAGTAGCATGCCCATTGAATGAGGCCTCCCGGAGCAATGACAACGCATTCGCATTGGTGGTAGTACTCCATGTTGTGTACGGATGGAATCCATGCCGTTCATCGAGAAGCACTCCTTGTGCACCCTCAAATACAGTGTCACCTTCAGCGAGTATTATTTGTAGATGACTCCGATCTACCAGCCGTATTTGCTTACACACTGCATGCAAGAAGTCAGCTTGCATTTCAGCACTTCTTGTACCCATGAGGAACGCAATGTCATCTGCCACAAAGGCATCTGTTCGCAATTGCGCACACAGCTCTCGCAATGTTTCGCGATAGTGCTCTTGCAAAGCACAAAGGCGAACCTGAAGAGACGATCTATCATGAACAGCGCCCACAGTGAGCAGTAGAGCAGGGTTGTCATTGGCCAGCATCATCGTCTCGCCAATGCCCATACCACAACTCCCATGACGATGTAATCCACGAGACCGCTCGCGAATACGATTTGCAGCTCTCTGAAAGCGAGTTACTAGTTTTGCATCGCGATCAATGGTGAGCCTGCTCATCGCGTCACGTATGCCAAGCGACCACAAGTGGTCAGCCTCAGCAATAAGTGTATCTAACGACACCAACATATGGTGCGATAAATGCGTTTTGACGCCAGGCACAAATGTACCGGAGCCAAACTGAGCAAAGGTATGATGAGTGCCATCCGGCAACACGACGTTATGCGCCGCCTGTCCTCCGCCGTTATAACGAACGACAGTGGCAACAGGACTCACGTGCGACAGATAGTCAACGACAGTCCCTTTGCCAGCATCTCCAAACCCTAAATCAACGACAATTGTTACAGCACCTTGTCCCACTGTCACCTCCAGTTATATGAGAAACCGCCGACCACTATAGTGGTCGGCGGCATTGATTACAAGCCCTTCATCATGCCGGCACTACCACCTCGCGTAGACCGCTTGGGAGCTGCGCCAGCCGTTACATGCCTTGGCCCGCGCGTTGCCGCTACTGGCACAAGAGCATTTTTGACACTGGTGCGCTGTGCTCCAGAGAGACCAATGTCGTCAACGACCTTGTCGACGTCGTGAGCACCTTCCATCATATGAATGATGCCGGCGATCACTTCGCAAACCAGATCCGCATCTTCGACAGTGATCAGTCGTTCGTTCAGCAGATCCTTCCACCGACCGACAACTGACCTCTCGCGACCGTATGAGGTACCACCCACCAGATTGATGTGATAGACCTCCCACTTCTCTCGTGCTCGTGACAGCAACACTTCGATACTGTCATCAGCTTCGGCTGTAACGCCGAATATTTGCTGCACCTCTCGCTTGGTAATGCGTGGCCATGGCGCCTCATCTCCCATGGTAAACAAGTAGCCCTTCTTGCCACGCTTTTCAAACGAGTCTGTTGCAGTGTGATGCGCAGCAAAGCGATACGCAAGTCCATATGACTCTGTCATCTGCCCGCCGCCACCACCTTCGAGAATGATGTTGCGAAGCGCTTCATCAAACCGATTGTCAGATTCGAATTGACCAACTTGAAATGGATATCGATCACAAGTAGCGTCACCAATAGCTCCCATAAGAATTTGCACATCTTTGAGAGCGGCCTTTTCATGAATGACATCCATGAGTGTGGTCAGCTTCTTTTGTAGAACAAGCGGAACCTCACCCATTGAACCCGTCACGTCAAAGAAAACAGCGACCGGTAGTGAGTTTGGATGATCGGGATTGTCGCGACTTTCGCGAACCACCTGACCTGCCAATGGACTCGATGGTCCTGCAACCGTGCGCGGATCAAGTGTTGGGTGAATACCCGACGCCTGACCCGACTTCACCTTGTCATCGTAGTCAAAGTCTTTTTGACCAGTCTGAGCACGGTGCTGTGTCGCCGATTGATACTGATTAGAACTCCAAGTGCCATTACCCATGGCCAATCTCCTTTGTCTGCACTCGCATTACGCGGACATTGTCAGTGCCCGATAGGTCGAACCCCACTCTTTCCGGACGATGCGAGTAAACTCATCCAGAAACACCTTGCCGTCTTGTGGACGAGAACGGGGATCTTTCTCTACGCCACTTCGAAGTAGCGCAGCAATAGCAGAGGGAACCGTTTTGGGAAGCACATTCGTCTTCACCGCTCCCCCAAACAGCGCAATGACAGTCTTAGTAGCCATATATATATCCATCTGATGTGAGAATGACACTTTGTCGAACACTTCAGGAGGATAATAGTCGACATACTGAGAGACAACATTGAGAAGAACAGCATGCGTGCCAACATCTAATGCATGAGTCCACCCGATGTGTAACGGCTCATGCGTTACAGGATGAACCAATACATGCTGTGGCAGGATGGCAGTATGCACTACGCCTGCCATAGCAGCAATGAGTGGTTGCGCTAGGATGCGACGAGCTACCCATGCTGCCTGAGGTGCATCGAGACCTTGCGGATAGACCTCAAGCATCTTCGCCACGGACACAACGCCTGGAACATCTTGTACGACATTGGCCATGTATCTTTTTCCATCTGTGCCGACGCAATAACACGTGTCGAGCACATGTGGTACATAGCGAGCGACACCAGCACGTGCCGATCTTGCGGATGCGGTTGTAAAGAGCGCACAGATGCGCGCCTCTCTCTCTAGATACTGATTATCTTGTGGCGTCTTGGCGACCTTTACTATCACCTGCGCTCCACTTTTTCGGACAACGCCGCGATAGACATACGATCTCTCACCCTCCCACTGTGCCTTTTCTTGCACGTCATACGTGTTTGATCCAGCGGCTAGCTCCCAAGTGGTCTCTGCAACTTTGGTTGAATGACCATACGTCTTTGCCTGCAGCGCGATGCGCGCACTTGCAGCAAACTTAGACAACTTTGAAAAACATTCGTTTGCAAGTACCCTGTCTGCGCGTCCCACTCTATCTGGATGAACCACACGAGCAAGCGAAGCGTAGATTCGTCTTAATGCCAGCAACTGCTCTGCCGTCGTTGTTCCAGTCACTACTCCGAAGACCTCTTCACACCGCGAAGCTGCAAGTATGCGTTTCGACACATGTGAGAATGCCTGGCTGTCGATTGTGGCGGTCATTGCCAACTCCTTGTATCAAAGTACTACCTTAGTGCAGAGTACACGCGTCGCAGCTTAGTGTCAAGCGTACACTAACTATGCTGTGCATAAGTGTATGTTTGACACTAAGTACTAGAGTGGTATATTGCAACGATGACATCAAGCAACAAAGCACCTGAACATTTGCGATTTGCAGTACTCGCCGTCGATGTGGTGCTCTTCTCTATCCGCAATGACGAACTAGTCGTCCGTACCATACAGGTCAATCGACCTCCCGCGTATGTACACATACCTGGCTTTCCTGGCGGCCTCATAGACCCAGCAGAAACTGCCGAGCAAAGCGCTGAAAGACTTCTTCGCGAGCGAGGAGGTATCAACTCCAAAAGTGTGCACATGGAGCAGCTCTACACATTTACATCGCTAGACCGAGACCCACGGGGACGCGTCGTCTCTGTTGCCTACCTTGCCCTCGTGCCATGGGAGACATTGTCTGAAGAGGAGCAAACGAATACAAGTGACGCAATGTGGGAGAAAGCAACGGCGCTCAAGAAGCTCGCATATGACCACGACGAAATACTTCGAATGGCTCTGGAGAGACTGCGATCTCGCATTACCTACACGACACTGATACAAAAGGTTCTGCCCCGGGAGTTTACACTCACAGAACTCGAGAAGACATTTGGCAGCATTCTAAAGAAGTCGCTCGATAAGCGAAACTTTCGTAAGAAGATATTGAAACTGAAAATAGTCACTCCGCTGCGATCAAAGAAAAAAGTTGGAGCCTTTCGACCTGCAACATTACATCGTTTTGCATCTCAAACAGTCTCTGATATTGCGGCGTTATAGGACTGCAAATCCCGTACCCGTGTAGATTCGTATCCGCACAGTACCACCCAACCGCGACACCGACACCTGTGGGCAGCCAGATATTGCTGCGCCTACCCTACCATCCTGATACACGGCGTATGCACCACAGTGCTTTGCACTTGCTAAGCCCCACGCAACAAAGACCTTTCGATTGTTATACCGGTGCACGACGGCCGTCTGCTTCGTGTTTCCATGACCCTTCGTGTACAACACTCCTGTAAGTCCAGTAATAATGCGATTGTGCAATTTACGCTGCGGCAAGCGCTTCACATAGCGCCAGGTACGGAGCTTTGGCACATCGAGATGTTGCTTCATGCACACATGGTATCAAAGAAAAGAGAGCACTGAACAGCGCTCTCTTTGGTGTCAACGTATCCATACTAGACTGAATTTCTTCGCCTGAGATACAACAGCGCCAACAAGCCGAGCGCGATCGCTGCTGCTGGATAGCCTAGCTCGACATGATGCTTGGCCAGATGATGCAGGTTCCATGGCCCATCCATGAGCCACACGCGTCCGATGGCCCATGCGATCGGGACCAGTAGCGTGGCGCCTGCAACATAGAGAGCACGGCGCCCTCGCACAATCAGTGCAAATATTGCTAGCGCGACACTGGGACCGAACAGCACGATCTGCTCTAGCCAGTTGAGCGCATGAGATTCATTGTGCGCTGTCGCATACGCGGGACTTGCAAGCGCTACCGCAAGCAAGGTACCAAAGAACATTTTTTGCATAGCTTCGACCTCCTTTGTTGTGAAGCTACAAAGAGAATAGCACAGGGCACGGCGCCACTGCCACACCATACACACAAAGACCCGCCGAGGC
>JACCDV010084023.1_pt1 | contig 32595 bp, 27 predicted proteins | sample 7446131 | NCBI WGS metagenome assembly JACCDV01 (sample SAMN15323448, study PRJNA562643) | freshwater metagenome | isolation source: river surface water | place: USA:Blue River Watershed | collected 2017-08-17 | reverse complement strand
TCACATCCTGGAGCGGTAGTACGTTCCAAGGGTTCGGCTGTTCGCCGATTAAAGTGGCACGCGAGCTGGGTTCAGAACGTCGTGAGACAGTTCGGTCCATATCCGGCATGTCCGTAAGATATTTGAGTGGAGTCTTTCCTAGTACGAGAGGACCGGAAAGGAGGAATCTCTAGTGTACCAGTTGTCGCGCCCGCGGCAAACGCTGGGTAGCTATATTCCGAGCGGATAAACGCTGAAAGCATATAAGCGTGAAGCCCACCACAAGATGAGATATTTTGGGACCCATGAAGATTACATGGTTGATAGGCAAGTGATGCAAGGATTGTAAGATCTTTAGTCTACTTGTACTAATAGTCCTTTCGCTTTTTTTCTTTTTTTTCTTCCTCGTGAAGAAAAAACATGCGCGAAAAAGTCTTAGTTATTCTAATTTAATATGCAGTTTTTAGTTTACAATCAGTAAATCACCTATATCCTTTTATTTAAGGATTGACTATTATATTACTAGTTGGTATCTACTGTTTTTAGAAAATTATTTGTTGCTCCATTGCTTACGGCTGCTATCTTTGCTCGAACTGCAGTTGCAGAAGATAAGCCAGAGGCTCCACCTTTAGCTGAAAATAAATTCGATATTGAGGTAAGAGCTTTAATATCTAGTTTACATGCTGCCAAATCACAAGGAATTAATGAGCGAAAGAAGCTGAAGGATGAATTACAATCTGCGGGCTTGAATAAAAAGCAAGTTCGTGTGGCTTTGCAATTTGAAGATAGGTTTACGGCTAAAGAAAGGGTGCAGATGCTTGGAGCAGGTATTAATCCTATTGAAGTAAATGGCTATCCAGATTTTTTCTATAATCAATCCATTTATGCTTTGCGAAATTACGGTATAGGACCAGAGCAAGCCCATGACTTACTAAAAGAGCATAATTATTTCCTAACTAAAGACACTGCCAGCGATTTTTGTTTAGATGAATTTGAGGCATTTATGTTGGGGGTACCCTATGACCGCTTTGAGTCCGCTCAGGAAGCGGGTTACACTTTGTCGCAGATAATCTCTGATTTCAATGAAGAAAAACTAGAAGCGGAGTTTGGATCTGAAACTTTGAAGCGCTTTAAAAAAGAAATGTATATAGATAGCTTTGATCAAAGTCGTTATGAGATTTATTCTGAAGTAATAAAGAATTTTTTAGATCCGCAGCGAAGTGTTGATAAACCTTTAGCTTTGTGCAGTTTACCAGCAACAGAAGCTGATGATAATCATTTTTTTAGTAAAAATTTCGCCCCTTTATTAATTGGAAGTCATAGATTGTTGATAACGCAAGCTGATGAAAATGAACTTGCAAATCTAATAGTTAGATTAGGGAAAGAGCAAGGCTTTGATGAAAACGGTAATCCCAAAGGTATTCCTTTGTGGGTTGATTGTGGACATGGCTCTCCGAAAGCTATTCATAAAGCTGGTGTTGATTGGACTCGCGATGAACATAGGTTGACGATTAGAGACAATGATTTTGTTAGAAAAATCTCTCCTTATATCAGAGGTGATGTGATTCTCGAATCCTGTTCGACAGCAGAAGGTAGAAAAAATTACGCTTCGTGGTTGAGAAGAAAATTGCCATATGCTCAAGTGGTTTATGCAGCTAGTGAGCCTATAATAACTATATATGGAATAAGGCGAGAAGTTCCACATTGGGACGCCAATATGGTGAGCTTAAAGAAAAAATAATTCGCCTATTTTCAAAGTAATTTTAATTTAACTCTTATTGATAAAAGCTTCGTACCATTTGGAGTTGAGTCTTTCTAGAATCCTTGGATCATTTGGTGACGCGATTTGTTCAATTGGACAAGGGGTCATTTGATCTCTATGAGTTAAGAGCTCACCGTCGCACTTAATAAAGTTTCTAAATCTGCAACAGCTCCAATATTGCTAACTGGAAATCTGCGATCTTGTTTTTTGATGAGTCCATTAAGAACCTTTCCTGGACCGACTTCTATGATCTCGCTAACTGCTCCTTGATTTGGATCAAGAAGAAATCTTACAGTGTCAGTCCATTGTACTGAACCGGTCATTTGTTTTTTAAGATTGGCTTTGATCTCGGCTGCCTTAGTTACTGGCATGCCAGTGATGTTTTGAATCACAGGAATACTAGCATCGTTGAAATTACAAGCATCTATCGCTTGAGAGAATTCTTCAGAAGCTGCTTGCATAAGAGGTGAGTGAAATGCGCCACCTACATTTAGTGGTATGACTCTTACTTTCAAAGCATTCTCTTCTGCGTATTTATTTACTGCCACTCCCAATGCTTCCATTCCTTCTTTCGTGCCAGTAGCTACTATTTGATCAGGGGCGTTGTAATTGGCTACAGAAGCGCCTTCTATAGGTCTGATGATTTCATTTACTTGAGTTTCATCCATGCCGACTATCGCAGTCATAGCACCGGCTGGAGCATTCTCCATTAATTCAGCACGTTTGATAACTAGGCGTAAAACATCTTCTAAGCTAAGTACATCTGCCATATATAAAGCAGAAAACTCTCCGAGGCTGTGTCCTGCTGTATAACTAGGTTGTGTTAATTTACCTGATTTGATCGCTGCTTTAACTTGAGCTGCAAGAGCGATACTGAGAGTTAAGATCGCAGGTTGAGTATAAAGTGTGCGCGTTAAAGTTTCTTCTGGTCCTTCGAAGCTAACTGAAGATATAGAAGGTTGTTTACTAAATAGCTCGTCGGCTTTCTTGTAGACAGCGGCGATAGCACTATTAGCTTCTGCTGAATCCTTGCCCATACCCACTGATTGAGCGCCTTGTCCGGGAAATATTACTGCTGTTTTTTTAGACATGAAGAATATTTTATCACGTCAGGACTTCATCGTCTTTGTTAGATTAGCTTGATCTAACTGAACTGTAGCTCACCATCAAACTCTGTAGATTAGCAAACTCAGGATGGTCTGGATCTAATGCTCCTTGAGCAACTAAATCTTCGATTTGGGATTTGATAAATTCTTTTTGTAGTAGTTGATCTTGATTGTGTTGAACGAAATATTCTGGTTCAATAGGGACTTTGTTTATCACAGGAAGTCGTATTGGTTGATCAATTGGAGGTAAGCTTGGTATTTGTGGTGGTGTTGGTTTGAAGATTGGTCGTATTGGTTGGCAGATTGGTTGTAGTATTGGTTGATTGTAGTAAGAACACAGGTTCCCTAGTAATGAGCTAAGTTGCTGTATCACGCTCTGAATTGTTTGCACCATGCCACCCATAAACACTGGATATGGTGCTTGTTGTTTGACTTCTGCTTGATATGAAATCTTCTGCTCTTCTAGTAAAGCTCGGGATTGTATAAGCATTGTTCTTAGACCCTCTTGTCCAAGAGGTAAAGCTTTCCCTGTTGCATCATATTGCTGGAAATCTGTGAAACCTTTTTTCATACTTTCTGTTAATCCAGTCAAACTATTACCGTAGATAGCACCAATATTTGTGATTAAATTGTCTAAAGTTGGTTGATCGAATACATTATCACTTGGTGCACCTAATATTGCTTCTTGAAGCTTAGTTTCTAAAAAACCAACTACATTTTCTTGTTTTTCTATTGAAGATACCAATGTTGCTAATTTGTTGGTTTGACCATAAGGGGTAACTTGCTGTAAACTTGGTGTTAGAATGCTTTTGAAGTCTCTTGCTTGATAGAGTAAGTTTCTAAGAGTGTCAGTGTTCAATGGTGCAAAAAGACTATTGTGCCCCGTTGATTTTTGAATGGCATCTTGCATCATTCCTGTTAATCCGGAGTATTTTGTAATCCCATGGTAAGCTCCAGTTCTTATATAAGGGTTGGCAGACTGAGGTCTAGTTTCCATTTCATAAGTGCTATCGCCATAAATACTTGCTACTTGTTTTAATAACTCATTTGCACTTAGCGGCTCATTGCCATTTTCTAGAATTGATTGATAAAGTTTTTGCTCTAGTAAATCGACTACTTGTGTTTGTTTTGTAGAAGGAGTTTCTTGTGGATACAGAGTTGGTACTGGACCTCGCCACCAACCTGTTTCAGGCGTAATTGATATATCTGGTTTTTCTATCAATCCTGGTCCCTCTTTGGGATTGAGGATGGAATCTATAAGAAAGCTTTGCTTCAATGATGGATCCTCTGCTTCACTTTTCTTTAAATCCTCAAGCTGTTCCGCTATATTCTGAAGAATATTGTGCAATGATTGAGCTTCATTACTAATGGTGGTCTCTGTAGTTTTTGGCTCACTGTTGTCCCTAATATTACTAATGGTTGTTTGATTTTTGTTTGGATCCGAAATCAGTATCTTTCTAGAGCCGCTAGTTAATTTTTCTGCCAGCCTTTCTGATTTACTTAGACTTTGCTTGATTAGTTGCTGCTTTAGTATTGTTTCTCTTGTTCTATGGTTATGCATGATCTAAACAGCTAGATAACAGCACTTGGTTGTCATTTGGTTAATTGAAAAGATATTTTGAAATGATATTAATGAGTTAAACAGTTTGTACTTTTTGAAATCTTTCAAAAAACTCTTCCCCAACTTCCGCTGGATCCTTCCAATCCCTTATATCCAGCTGTATTGAGGTCTCTCCGTTAAATTCATTGATGCGCGGACTATAAACAATAGTGATTTCTGGTTTACTAATTGGATTGAAGTTCTCCAAAAATTCTTCAGCACGATTCCAGATCACTGCTTCGTATTTTTTCTTGGAACTTTGTCCTGCTAAATTCTCTGAAAGGAAAAGTTTAATATGTTTTCCGTCTTTGCCAAGCTGACGAGAAGATTCTACGGTAAGAGGTCCAGAGATAAATAAAGCTTGTGCATGCTCTATTCCATAAGGAGCAAGTTTGCCGAGTCTGTCGATGAATTTGGAATTGAGTTCGTGTAAGCGTAATGCTGCATCTACTTTGATTCTCTTGCTAAGGTTCTGACCTGCAAGTCTTGCTTTAAAATGTTTTCTAATTGTTGTAGCTAGTCCAGCAGCATTCTCTCTAGAAGCGCTGAAGCCTGCTGCCATTTTATGTCCACCAAACCTACTAAATAAGCTGGTTTGAGCTTGGATAGCCTTCATCTCTTCATAGATATCTAGTTCAGGAATATTAATGCAGCGCACTGAGCCGCGTGCTTCTTTATCATCTATCGCCATGATAAACACTGGCAAGTGAAATCTGTCTAGTAATCGACTTGCTACTATGCCAATAACCCCATGATGCCAGCCTTCTTCAGCTACAACTATGACATTGTCTTCAAGCATTGCTGGATCTTGAGCAATGATTGCTAGTGCTTCATCTAAAATTTCATCACAGAGAGTTTGTCTGTTGCGATTTTCGTCATCCAAATCTTCGCAAAGTAAACGAGCTTCGACTAAGTCTTCGGTAATCATTAACCGTACTGCACGTTCTGCATCTGCTAATCTACCAGCAGCATTAATACGCGGTGCTAGTCCAAACCCGATATTCTCGGTGCTGGCATTACCAGTGGCTTTGGAGATCTGTAAAAGCTCTCTGAGACCGGCTTTGGTGGTTTGAGTTAATGCTTGTAAGCCTAAGTGGGTTAAATATCTATTCTCGCCTTTGAGTGCAGCTAAGTCTGCAATCATTCCTAATGCTACTAAGTCTAATAATGAATGACTTGCAGTTTTTGCTTCATCGGCGGGAAGTATATCGTGCAATAGAAGCTCCGCTAATTTATATGCAACGCCTACTCCTGGAAGGTAATGCAATGGATGTCCATCAGGAAGAGTCTTAGGGTTGCAGTTGGCGATACTTGGTGGTGGGTTGTTTGGAATAGAGTGATGATCGGTAATAATTACATCTAAGCCAAGAGTGTTTGCGTACTCTACTTCGTCGTAATTGCTAATGCCACAATCGCAGCTGATCATCAGGTCTACAGCAAGTTCTTCGTGGATTTTTTTGATAGCGGTTTTGTTAATGCCGTAACCTTCATGATGCCTACTGGGGATATAGTATTGAACTTTATGACCTATCATCTGAAAAGCTCTATACAAGAGTGCTACAGAGCTAGTGCCATCGACATCATAGTCCCCGTAAATTAAAATATTTTCTCTTGCAGCTAGCGCTTGTTTGATGCGATTGAAGGCTTTATCCATCTCCGGGATTTCAAGCGAGTTAGTGGCTTGGATGTTTTCCAGGTCTAGGTAGTAGCGCGCAAGCTCTCTGTCGCGAACACCTCGATTACAAAGAATTCTTGCTAGTAAACTATCTCCCTGAGCTAGATCTAGTAGCTCAGTTGGGATTGGAGTAGATTGGTGGATTGACCATAGATAAGTCATAGGAAGACTTATATTATATCTGATTTCAGGCTAGGCTCTTGCCTATCATCATGGATGGCAATATCCTGCCGCGTCCATCTAGCCATCTGCCATCGGCTAGCATTGAGCCGGTGTATTGTGAATTCTTGCTTGGAATTAAATTTTTGACCAAACCATTTGCTGAGCAAGAAAGAAGTGTTTCCCAGAATGCAACTAACTGTTTCATGATTAATCCTTGGCTTTCAGTGTATTTGGTGCTGATTGAGCCTAATTGAGTGCTTAATAGATGTGATGCGGCAGGTCCCAATAATAATAGTAACGGTGCTGGTATTTTAGTGCTAAGTTGTGAGGCAATTTTAGTTGATGCTGAATGTAATAAATCTAAAGGTAATCTAGTGCTGATGCCTTGTAAGGTATTTAGATCAATTTTGAAATTAGGTTTGAGTAAACCTTCTAAGCCTAAGATAGCCAGTAAAAGTTTTCCTTGTGTAGATTCTGAAAGTTTGTCGCCTAATTTAAAGAATATGGTTTCAGGCAAGTGAATTGCTGCTCTGATTAATTTACCGTCAAGTTGTGGGAATGGAATCTTTTCTTTGATAAGTTTTTCTAGATTGGGAATTTTATGAAGGTTCCTACAAGCAAGTACTAAAGCTAAACTTGAAACAAAACTATGGTTCTTTGCAACTGCATTATAGATTCTATTTCCTAATGAAGAATAAATTGAATCTATGAAATGAATCAAACCCTGCCCTAGAACACCATCAAACAGATTCCAGGAAATTTGTTGTGAGCGAAATGTTTTAGGCAAGCTTAGAATGCCCGTGCTAGAGCCGATAGCAAGGCTGCTTGCAAGTAAGGGGTTACTTGTGAAGAAGCGGATAGCACTGCTGCTGAGTAGTGAATGTATGTGATGAATTGCTGATTTAGCTAAGGTACCATTGATAGTTTCGAAATCTAAATTAAAATTCGCTCGATGTTTTGCTGTTAAGTTTTTAATTAGTGCTAATCCACTGCAGGTGAATGCCGATGCCCTCGCTATGGAGCTTGATGACAGGTCTTCACCTAGGACTGAAAAATATGAATCGAAGAAATGTAATGGAGATCTGATTAACCTGCCGCCCAATCTGAAGAATGACAGTTCTGAAGATAGTAGTGGGATTTTGACCTTGCTTGCAATTAAAGATGAAGCGAGGGCAGTTAAGCTGATAAAGGCTTTAGCTATAAACGGAGTCCTTTGGCTGAGAGCTGCTCCAATACTAGAGAAGATAGAGTCCCAATGTGCTACGCTAGAGGCTTGTAGGCTGCTGCCCAAACTTTCAAAATCTGTTGCTTGATTTAATATTGGATTCTTGTAATTGTGTAATTGTTTATCAACGTCTATCTCGTATTCTTCTAACTCTTCTTGAGTGTAAAGTTCTGAAGGTTTAAGTGGCGCTTGATTTGGCGCTGTGAAATTTGTTGATCCTGTAAAGTACAGGTTTAGGAGTTTATTGACGTGCTGCACTAGCCACCTTTAGTTCATCGCTAAATAGCTTGATTTGCTAAAAGAGCATTCCGGCTTTACGGCTGCGGGACAGCGTAGGACTTAACACCTTACTTTCCTCTTGAAGCAGTTAGTATCTTAACATATAAGGTTGTCATTGCGAGGAGCAAAGCGACGAAGCAATCTATTGGTACCGTAAACAAGAAAAGTTTTCTCCAAATTCAGACTAATTGCTTGGCATTCGGCGCAGCTGCTGTGGCAATTTTTCTATTTTGTTTTTGATAGAGCTTTTTGGCTCTATCAAAAACAGGTCGGCAACGCCAAATCCGATATGCCAAGCAATTGTCTGAATTTTCCACAAACTTTTTTGTTAAATGTAAGTCTAAATTAACAACACCTATTAGGCTGATTGTATCCCTCTTCGGACTTGGCTTTCAACCATTGACCACAAGTTTGCGTAAGCTTAGTTGGCTGGTAAGGTGTCTCGCTACTGCTTAGTTGTTCGCCTGAAACAAAGCGCCAGACTAAGTTTGTGGTGCCGAGTAGTACCACCCAGAGTACTGCAAGAAAAAATAAAGTTAGGGCGACTAGGATATATTGATTGAAAATTAATCGTGGATCACTTAAATTACTCATGGCTGCTAGATAACCGATGCGTGGGTCGGCGCTGAATATTTTTTCATAAGCGGCGCTGCTGGTTACTACTACCAAGAATGCAAGTGGCACAACTGTAATCCAAAGGTAACGAGCTTTCCCTGAGCGCACTAAAGCTCCAGTGCAAACGCAAAGTGCAATTGTTGCAAGCATTTGATTGGCGATCCCAAATAAAGGCCAGAGCATATTTACTCCACCGTTTGGATCTATGACACCGACATAAAGGAAGTGTCCCCAAGCTGCAACTATTAGGGCGCTCGCTAAGAGATTTGCTTTGTATGAAGAGGTCTTACCGAGTGGTTTGTAGAGGTGTCCGAGTAGATCTTGCAGCATAAAGCGAGCGACTCTGGTGCCAGCGTCTAAAGTAGTAAGTATGAACACCGCTTCAAACATGATAGCGAAGTGATACCAAAGTGCTAAAAACTGCTTCCCAAAAACTTCCCCTAATATAGATGCCATGCCGACAGCAAGTGAAGGTGCACCGCCGGTGCGCGCTAATAAAGATCCTTCGCCGACAGCGTCTGCTAGGTTTTGCATTTGTTCTGGGCTAACGCTAAATCCCCAAGAACTAATAGTGGCGCAGGCTTGCGCTAAATCATTGCCGACTAAAGCCGAAGGACTATTGATCGCAAAATATATTCCAGGCTCAAGCACTGATGCTGCCATCATTGCCATTATCGCGACTAGCGATTCTAGTAACATGCTCGCGTAAGCTACTTGTCTGATATCTCCTTCGGAAGCCAGTATCTTGGGAGTGGTGCCGGATGCAACTAAAGCATGGAAGCCAGAGATAGCACCGCAAGCGATGGTGATAAACATGAAGGGGAAGATCTTCCCTCCGAAAATCGGTCCACTACCATCGATGAATTGAGTGAAAGCTGGCATTTGGATTTCAGGATGCAAGAATAGAATTGCAATAAACAATAGCCCCACGGTTCCTAGTTTTAAGAAGGTTGATAAATAATCGCGCGGCGCAAGTAATATCCACACTGGCACTACGGCTGCGATAAATCCATAGCCTATAACCCAGAAGGCAAGATGCTCTCCGCTAAGATTGAAGTAACTTGCCCAAGGTTCATGAGAGGCTATCCATTGTCCGCCCCAAACTCCCGAGAGCACTAAGGCAAACCCCAATAAAGAACCTTCAAGAATTTTTCCTGGGCGTAAATATTTCATGTATAAACCGATGAAGATCGCAATCGGGATAGTGGAAGCTACCGTAGAAGTCGCCCAGGGACTGTTTTTCATGGCTTTGACTACTACTAGTCCAAGTACTGCTATTAAAATTACTACTATCATTAAAGTGCCGATTAATGCAGTGAAACCCGCAATAGGACCGAGTTCGTCCTTCGCAATTTGACCTAGGCTTTTACCGTTGCGGCGCACAGAGAAAAACATCACTAGCATGTCTTGAACTGCTCCGCCTAACACAGCTCCAATTAAAATCCACAAGGTCCCTGGTAAATAACCAAATTGCGCTGCTAGAGTGGGTCCTATTAAAGGACCTGGACCAGCGATAGCCGCAAAGTGGTGCCCAAATACTATCCACTTGTTAGTCGGTACAAAGTCCTTGTTGTCGTTGAAGCGTTCAGCTGGAGTTGCTCTGCTTGGATCTATTACTAAAACTTTTGCACAAATCCACGCGGCATATAATCTGTAGCCTACTACATAACAACACGCAGCAGCGATAATGAACCAAACTGCATTGATAGTCTCATGTCTACCTAAGGCAATAAAAGCTAAGATGCCAGTTGCAGCAATCGATGCAGCGAAGGTACGTTTGGAGAAGAATTGACTGAAGAGTTTTACGCGCATTCCTTACTATAATAATGCTAAAATAGAACTAATGCATATTATAAAAAACTTTCTAGCTCTAGTAGTCTTGTTAGGACTATCTTGTCCAGTTTTTGCCGCGACAGCTGGCGAGATTGACAACTCTGTAACTGAGACACTTAAAGTATTTTACGCCAAAGTGGCTAACGCAAATGATTTGGTGGAGAGGGCTGAAGGTGTTTTAGTGTTTCCCGCGGTTTACAAAGCGGGCTTTGTTTTTGGTGGTGAGTATGGTGAAGGTGCTTTGATTGTTGATGATGTAACGGTTGACTACTATAGTACCGCTGCTGCTTCCTTTGGTTGGCAGCTCGGCGCTCAGAAAAAATCCATCATTCTATTGTTTATGCAAAAAGATGCCCTGGAGAAATTCCGCAATTCTTCTAACTGGAAGGCTGGCATAGATGCTTCAGTAGCATTTATAGATGTCGGTGCTAACGGTTCTATCGACACAGCTAAATTAAATAAACCTATTATCGCTTTTGCTATCAGCCAAAAAGGTCTAATGGCGAACCTTTCACTTGAAGGTGCGAAGTTTACTAAGTTGAAGAAGTAGTTTACAACAACTTAGAAAACACATAGGCATAATCTACCAGAGATTGCATTGGTACTACTGTTTTTGCTCTCGTACCAACAATTTCTTGTAATTTTGCTATAGCAGCTATCTCTCTTGAAATCTGATCCAATCCTGTATAATCTTGATTAGCAACAATAACTTTTAGTCGATCAGCAATGCCTCTGTAATAATTGTTTCCATTTGGATTTGGATTATCTATGTCTTCGCTTTGGCTGAGTTTAATTTTTAGTAAGGGGTGTTCATTAAGGAAATTATGAAATGAGGAGTTCTTGTCTTGAATGTGTTCTAATTTATCGTGATAGTCCATTCTTTCTATTCTGTAAGCTTCAATCATGGCATTTGTGGATGCTTTGTGGGAGTCGTGTCCTTTAAATAGCATCTTAGAATCTTGAAAACTTCTAAGGTCTTTGAAGTTAGGTAAGGCTTCAGGGTTCATTCCGAGAGCGCGAGCTCGTGCTCTATAAACGACTGATTCAAGTAACATGATGTGCTTTATTACTTGATCGGGTTCGATGTTTAACAAGTTTGACATTGCTTCTGCAACTGTTTGAAATCCTTTCTCTGACTGGTAGGCTTCTGTTAGGTCTTGATCGCTGATCTTATATTTTCTTTTTAATAAATCGTGGAACCTTTGTTTAGCAGCATCCTGAGTTTCTATCTCTTGTGCTAATTTGATTGAATGAGGTGTGTGAATTTCAAAGCTCATGAATTCGTTTAGCCACTGAAATACTTCTGATAAAACAGGATTAGGGTTTTGGTATTTACTGTTGATATAATTTAATACAAAGTTTTTAAGGAGGTCGCAGCGATTTTGAAAAAAATAAGTTCTGCTAGGACTTGGATCATTATCGATTGCTCCCATATCTGTGTATGATTTATTGTGCTTATCTTTGACATAGCAATATGCTTCCTGAAAAAGTGTATATAAGGCTTGCTCTAAGCTTATAAATGGTCTAATAGTTTCTAGGTAAATTTTATGTAGTCCATCAAAGATTGGTTTTAATTTATGTGATTCTGTAGAAGAGGATTTTGTTGATGAGTTCCGCTCTATGGGTAGCCTTATAGCAATATTAGTTACTTGATTAACAAGCTCCTTCTCACTTAAACTTTGATTTGATAATGTACGTAATGCTTCAAAACAATTTTCCAGATTCGGATTCTTAATTTTTAATCTCTGATATTGATGCTCAAGGCTATCAATATCGTCAAGGCGTTTTCTTAAAGGCTCAGCAATTTTATCTGTTTGCAGTTTTACTATCATAAGGCACTTATTAACATAACATAAGTGCGGTAGTGTTATCTACTTAATTATTTATCCCAGTATAAAACCAGCGTCCATCTTCTTTAACAAACTTACTGTGTTCTTTTATTTGAGCGTTCTTGCCATGATAACTATAACTAGCTGTGAATTCTACTTCACCTTCAGTATCGTTTTCTAGTCCAGCTTTAGTGGCGGTGACTTTAAGACCAAGCCAGCGTAATCCATCTTCAAAGCTCAAGTCTTGCATTGATTCCCTTTGTGATGGATGCCAAGTACTCAGTAAATAATCTTTCAATTTCTTTACATAAGCAGAATAGCGCGAACGCATTAATTCTTCTGCGGTCTGCGCTATTCTAATCTCTTGATGTAATTCCCTACAGCATTGCTGATAAGGTTTGTTAGTACCGCAAGGACATTTACTCGTGTCTACCATGCCTTCAGTTTATCAATTAAGAGCGCTTAAGTAATGGTTTTTTAGGATTTGTTAAATCAGTTTTTCTAATTTCTACTTTCATTTCATCAGCGGCTGCTAATGTTGATGACTTAGTCTCTTCTCTATCTTTTTGCGGAGTGAATACACGAATGCAAATGGCTATTAATACGGCAGTCACGATCAAAGGTGTAAATTGGAAATATACAACTGACCGTGAAATAGGTTGTGTTAATAACGGCGCTATCCACCATGCTGCGATTACAGCTAAGTAGAGGCTTAGAGTCCACTTAGATGCTTTTCTTTTTTTCATCGCTACATAAAATAGAAACGCTGAAAGAGCCATAAACAAAATAGCAAGCAAAACATTTATTTCTACCATGATCTTGCCTTTTAAATCTTGCGATTAATTGTCTTAAACAGGCTAGTTGCCTGTCATGGACATCTTGCTACCGAATTCTTCCATTTTAGGATGAAATTTCTCGTTTAAATCTGCGACCTGTTGTTTAGCTTTTTTAAAAAATTGGCTAGATTTGTCTTGTAATTCTTTTCTAAGTTCTTTACCAGGTTTAGGTGCAAGGAAAATACCAGCGATTACGCCGACGGCTGCACTTAAAGCTGCTAAAAGAGTTAAATTGCATGCGTTCTGACCTATTTCCTTGATTGTTTCTATTGGTTGTAATTTTTCTTTTGACATTTTAAATCTCCTTATTTAAGGCGTTATATCCATATATAAGCTCTATGAACATTATACCACAAATGGTTTCTATTCTAATCATTATTGTTCAATATATGTTGAGATTTAAGTATTAATTGACGTCTAAATCTAAGCAAGCAGTCAAAAATACGCTTAAAAACACTGTTAATAACATCAAAACTAACGGCTTAATATTTTCTTTCTTCATAAAAGCTATTATAACCCAAATAATTTGAAATCAAAAGAATTATTACATTATATAGTAATCGTTTGCTTCTAAAGGCGCTGGCACATCTGAAGAGTTGGTCATTTGCTTTAGATTGATCTCTATATTACGAGCAATAGAAGTAACCGCCGTATCAGTAGGTCTATCCTCAAAAGGATCTTGTTTATAGATTGCAGTATTCTCTATTAAAAAGAACGCAGAAGAAATGATGATGTTGAGAACTTCTTCTACGAAAGGTGGATAGTCAGTGAGACTGAAAGGCAGCATCGCTGCAAAAACATAAATCAATAAATGTATTAAAGCGCTATAAGTTCTTGGGAAAACAGTGTTCTTGATTCTTTCGCACATGCCCATGCAGTCGCATAGCTTATCAATAGTAGTGATTAACTGAACTTGCTGAAATTCATTGATCAACTTGTTGTTAAAAGCTTTTTGTACTTCTTCTGCATGTAAATCTAAAATTGCATTTGGTATATTACTGTGTGTTTGTACTTGTGTAAGCTCCCTTGCATTCAAATGCTGTTCTAGTGTAGTATTCAAGCTTTGTCCACGTAAGCTTTGTCCGAGGGAGTAGCACCAAGCGATTTGTCTTCTGGTGAAATCTTTTATAATTGCTTCATCGCTAATAAATGTTTGTACTTCTCTGATTAAATTTCTAGAGTTGTTTACTATAGATCCCCAAATAATTCTTGCTTCCCACCAGCGATCATATGCTTGTGCGGTACGAAAACCTAATAGTAAAGAGATAGTAGTACCTAATATAGTAGGTGCTGCAAGTGGGAAAGAAATGAAGACAAATTTTTCATCTAAGTAGCCAATAAGAAAAGAAAAAATTGTAATAGCTAGAAATTCAAACTTGATCTTCCCGAAGATAAAATTGATAGGGATTCTTTTGTTTATGAGCATTTAGTTATTATAGTTCAGGTCTAATCATAGAGGATATAGCTGAGGAAACCATCTCTCTAAAACAGCTACAGGGAACCCTAATCTGACTGGACCTTTTGGACTATCAGAAATCAATAAACCTCGACTATTGAGGTCTGATATAACTGTTCTTGCTTGCCTATCTTTATAACCAGTGATTTCTGCAGCCTTACCTCTTTCAAATTCACCTTGTAAAACCGCTTCTCTTAATAGTTGAAAAGAACCATTAGGGAGCCTACCTGCTCTAATCTCATCTTCAGTATACAGTTCTATGCGACGTAGCAGTTCTTGTGGTTCTAGAATTGAAGACATATAGTCAATTTGATCGATACATACTTCTAAGAAGAATTTGCAAAACTCTATCAATCCTGACTGAGAAAGATTGCCTCTTCCATCTAAGTCACCTTTACGTGGATGATCAGCTGCTTGTAATAAACTTTTATACTCGGAACTTCGACGTGCTAAGCCTCTCGATATTGACCATAGCCCTGAGCCTATGCCAATCGCTTTTAAGAATGAATGAGAAAATAATCTAGTAACTCTACCGTTCCCATCATAGAAAGGGTGTATCCATACTAATCTATGATGAGAAGCTGCAACAGCAATAATTTGTCTAAGTTTAGAGAGGTTTTTATTTTTTAATGTATAGGCTTCTTCAAAACGATTTAAAAATGAATCTATGTTTTTTCCTAATGGTGGTATATGTCTACCAACCTTTACTTCTTTATCTCTAAATTGCCCGGGCTCTACTACAATTATTTCCCCAGTATCAGGATTGTGTACTTGACGGAGTTCCTCTGGTAAAAGTTTATAAAACTCTTCATGAATCTTAGCAATGAATTCTTTGGAAATAATATTTTCGATTTCCCAAAAGTTTTCTTCATCTATTACTTTCTGAACAGAAATATGCGCTTTAGCTTCAAGTTGTAAATTGCGTTTCTCTTTATTCTTGCTGAAATTTTCTGCGAGTGCTTTTTCTATATCTCGTGGATGAGTATAATGTCCTTCTATTAGATTGCTGTAGTAGCAGTTCATTGAACGAACTAATGTGGCAACACTCTCCCTTAATTTCGGATTTAATTTAGAAGCTAATGAGTTGGCCTTTCCAACTAAATCAATTGCCAAGTTCTCTAATTCAATATTCGATTCTTCGGGAAACATTGGTTCCATCGATGAAACAAATTCTATTTGAGTTGATTTTTCTTTGCTCATCCTGGTTCTTTTTTGCCGATGTTTTTGCCGATCTTGAATCGGAATATACCTTAATATTAAAGGACCTTTTTACTTTATGCCCAAAATCTTACATATTTTTTGCCGATATTTTTGCCGGTTTTCTTGAATGTAATTGGCTCTTTTGTTTATTGGATATTGTCATTTAACTATATTTTATATGTAGAAAATTTAATAAAACTACTACTTGTTACGTAAAAAATACAGTTCAATGCTATACTTTATATGCATAAAGTTAATAAAAACATTCACTTGGTGCATATATAATATAGGTAGTATGGATAAGCCAAATAAGCTAAAAAAACAGGCTATCTTGAAGCAGAGATTGTCCAGATTATTGAATAACAATTTGGATTTTGTTACGGTAGATTCTGCTGCAAAAGCGTGGGGTATAAAAAACGACGAAGCTAAAATATTGCTTTATAACCTTTGTAAGAAAGGGTGGTTGTCTCGTATTAAGCAAGGTTATTATATTCCAGTAGATTTAGCTTCAACTACAAATGAACCACCTTTAGAATATCCTTGGGCAGTAGCAACAGAATTTTTTGAGCCGTGTTATATAGCAGGCTGGACAGCAGGTGAATACTGGGATCTAACAGAACAGATATTTAATAAGGTTTTATTGCTAACATCTAAGCCGCAAAGAAAAACAGAGCATATCATTAATGGCACAATTTATCGTTTACATTCAATTCAAGAATCTATGTTCTTTGGTACAGAAACTATCTGGCAAGGACAAAACAAAGTGCAAATATCAGACCCAAGTAAAACCATAATAGATATGTTTTATAAGCCTGCCTATGGTGGTGGTATTAGGCAGGTGGTTGAATTTTATAAAAACTACTTAGGATCTAAACATAAAAATATTAATTTGCTTATTGAATATGCTTTGAAACTTAATAAGGGTGTGGTTTTTAAACGACTTGGTTTTATAACAGAGAAGTTTTTTCCACAAGAAAGGTCTATCATTAAAGATGCTCAAAGAAACCTAAGTTCAGGCTATTCAAGATTAGATCTAAAACTGCCCAAAGACAAACTAGTAGCTAAATGGAATTTATGGGTTTCTGAAAGTTGGTTAGAGGATATTAAGCTTTAGGTTTAAGCTAGATCTAACTGCTGATGATAGTAAACTAAACATTTTATTCTACCCTCTCGGCGGATACGGATCATGACCATGTGATCTACGATCCTGGATCTCACCAGTTTTCTTTTGAATCACAAGTTCTAATCCCAAACCTTTGCTGATAGTGGTCCCGTGCTTTACGGCATCCACTTTATTCTCAAAGCGACCTATACTGCCATTTTGGCCCGCAATGTGGTTTTTCCAACCGTTACCATCTGGGCTTACCCAAAGCTGTTTACCGTGATTTTTGTGATTTGTCATATATAAAATATAGCATATTTAACCTGTATTTAAGTAAACCATGTTATGATTTATAACAATATTGGTATGAAATACAATAGAAAGGGTGAATAATGGCTGAAAAACAAAGAGATTCAATAGGAGATAAGCTTTATAAGCTTCGGAAGAGTAAAGGGCTCAGTTCTACTGATGTGGCTACGGCTCTTGGTTTTGCTACGCATAAATCTATCATAGATATCGAGTTTGGACGTAAGAAAGTAACTGAGCAGGAGCTTCAAAAGCTCTCTCATCTTTATGGTGTCCAGATTCAGAACCTATTCACGAAGCAAACTAATATTCCAAGTTTTAAAGCTTTGTTCAGAGCAGAGCTTGCAGTGCAAGTTGAGAAGCTGGAAAGCAAACTGGCTGATCTTTATCCGAACATAGAACTATACTTCGATTTAATTGAAGAAACTTACCCAAATACGTTACTAGACCAAAGTTACAGTCATTGGATGAAGAATAATTATCCTAGCCCTTCTAACAAAGTTGAGGCTATAAATCAAGGTGAGGCACTTGCTGACCAACTTCGCAAAGGACTTGATCTAGGTGAAGGACCTATTACTAACATGCTTCTGGTATGTGAGTTGCTTAACGTGGTTACGTTATTCGCTGATTTAGATACTGACGAGATTTCAGGACTTTACTGTGAATACAACGGCATACCAATGGTACTAATCAATTCTACGAATAGTCCAGTCAGGAAGCGGTTCTCGATAGCACATGAGCTATGTCACTTCTTGGTAGATAATCCATACCTTAGTCAGTCTCCAGAAGTTACCGGGGAGTTTCATCCTTTTGAAGAAAAAAATAATCGCAATTATAGAGAAGTTAGAGCGAATGCTTTTGCGGCTTCTTTCTTAATGCCAGAGGAAGGGTTGAAATTTTTCCTGAAACATTTTCTTGGCAAGAACAATAAATCTATCACCATACACGACGTGATCCATATCTCGCATAATTACGGAGTGAGCTTCGAGACCACTTGTTATAGATTAAAAAATCTGGACCTCATTGCGGATTCAGCTTATGAAGAGATGAAAGCTCTTAAATCTAGTGTGCCTATGATCAGAGAAAGGTTGTATGGTTGTAAAGATACGAATACTACTGAGGTCTTCTCTGATAACAACTTTACTGTAAGACTAAAGAACATCGCAATTGATGCTTATCAACAAGGTAAACTGAGTATCGGTAAGCTTTGTGAAATATTTAAATATCCAGTTGTAGAGCAAAGGAAATTACTAAGCGAATTACAGATTAAAGCTCCTAAAATAATCCCTCTAAATAGACTTAACCCTCTTCTTAAGTAGACCCACCATTTCCTGTGAGTAAGAAAGTAATAATCTCTGATACCAATATAATCATCTACCTCGGTGTGGATGGTGTCTTTGAGAAGTTTTGTACAACTTATGAAGTTTATGTGACGGATGATGTCTTGGAAGAGATTGATAACGGTAGAGCTGCAAAGACCGAAGGCAAAGATATTTTTTATAAAGCATACCAGCAAGGTCAAGTTCAAATCACGCATCTTAGTGAACCTCAAAAAGAACTGCGTGATGAACTCATGGGACGTAAGACCAAAATCGGTAAAGGTGAAGCATCGTCGATAGCAGTAGTTTATGATGAAGCTAGTTATATCTTTGCGACCAACGACAAAAGAGCGATTGATGTTGCGAAGGATATGCTGAGCCCTGGGCAGGTAGTGAGTTGTGACGATATCTTAGAAGCACTGTCTGATGTAATCTCACCTGTAGAGATTTTGAAAATCAGAGAGTTGATGAACTGCTGATTTAATGTGAAATTATGCGTTTTATACTTAAGGTATAGGGTGCGATTTTTGTTACAATGTGCTTAGACAACACGATACCTAGAGATTTCACTCTATTTCCTTTCTTTGGTGATGAACCTGCTTTTTTTGATGTATTAGGCTTGATTATGGTGCTCCCGGAGTGACTTGAACACTCGACCAATCGATTATGAGTCGACTGCTCTGACCAACTGAGCTACAGGAGCTTGCTCTTTATGCGCGCCGCAGTCTATTGACTGATTCTTATCATCTTGTCGTGTCCTTCGCTTACGCTTCGAACACTCCAGCCAACTGAGCTACAGGAGCTTGCGCAAATGCCATTATACTTGATAATTTCGATGCTTGAGCTGAAGGATTTTTGTTTAATCTATCATTCATTTTTGGATGCACTGAAAAATGCGTTATTTTCCCCCTTGCGGAACACGCGCTCCGCGCGGTTCCGACCTTTTTTCATGGACCCGACTAGGAAAACTTCGTTTTCAGCGTGTCCTTTTGAGATTGTTTTATCGTATGATTGTCTTGTGATTTGAGGTCAATTGTATGGACACAATTAGATCAGAACTTTTGTCATAGATCTGTAGAGCCCCATAGCTGCTGTTATTGGTACCATTACCATTGCTACTAAACATCCTTGTTCTTTTAATTTCGGACTTTTAGCTGTTTCTAAATGGATTCTTTCAATTGTATTATTTAAGTTATTGATTGTCTCAGTATCTAAGTTTTTCTCAAATTTATATTTCAGTATGCGGAGTACTCTCTCTATTGCGGCTTTGCCATTCACTCCATCAGTGAAACCTGTTGCTTCGGCTAATTTGCGTACAATTAATGGTAGCTGATCATCCTTTAAATTCCGTGCGACATACTCTTCCATGTTCTTTTGATTTGCTTCTCCCTGAAATCCTGATAAAAACTTACGGACTTCAGCGCCTAATTGTCCGACACTGTTAATAATCCAATAGTAATTAGGATTTGCCCTTGCCCATTCCTGATATTTTGCATCTGTTGAACCTTTAGTTGGTTCTTTCACTCCTAATCGAGTAATGGTATCTATTAAAAACAATATAGATTTTTTGTTGTGTTCTTTTAACTCATCCCTTTCCGATATTTGGATGCCAACTGCTCTTCCTAGATCGCGTAAATCTTGGGCATCAGTACTAGCGAGTCTTTCGTTTCTTGTGACGAGAGCTGAATGCCCCTTATGTACAAGGCTTTGTCCTAGTTCGGAGATAAGGCGAGCTTCTGCCATACTTTAAGATAATAATGCCTGCCCGGGTAATCTGTCAAGCTTCTTTAATGCCTGAATCCCCTTGAAAACTATTAAGGTATTATTCATTATATGATTCCTGTTGTTACCAGCGAAGAAATGAAGAATATTGATAATGCTGCCAGTGCTGGTAATATCCAGGTAGGTTTTCAGTATATGCAGAAAGCTGCTCGTGGTTTGTTCGATATTCTTATTAATAAATACCTCGAGCTACAGAAAAAAGGTCAGCAGATTTTTATTACTGTGTTCGCTGGTAAGGGCAATAACGGTGGTGATGGGATTTTACTTGCTGCCTATTTGGCTTCTGAGGGCTATCCAGTGAAATGTTTTATTCTCGGTTCTGGAGCGGATTTGAAGGAAGAAGCTGGGATGGCGTATCTGGAACTTGAGAAGAATAACACTAATAATCGACTTGTAGATTTTATTTACGATACTCAGGATCTAAAATTTATTCAAACCCATTTTGAATCACTGAGAGAATATGATCATCATTTTTTTGTTGATGCACTGTTGGGCATTGGTACCAAAGGCAATCCTAAAGAGCCATACATCAGTGTTATCAATTGTATTAATGCTATTGCCAATGACAACGTAACGGTGTTTGCTGTGGATGGACCTTCTGGTGTTGACTATGATTCAGGTGCTGCAAGTCCAAATACTGTTCGCGCTCGGCAAACTATAACCATGGGCTATCCTAAGCTTGGAAGTTTTTTTTATCCAGGACGCGCTTATCATGGGCTTACGGTAGTAAATAACCTTAGCTATCCTTATGATGTCTATCACTCTAATATTAGGACTAATATTTTTTTTGCTAATAGCGTTCAATCATTGATGCCACCGCGCATCACCAACGGTTCTAAATATGATCATGGTGTGGCGGCGTTGATTGCTGGTTCACAAGGTATGACGGGTGCTGCGACTCTCTCTGCTTTAGCGGCTTATAGATCTGGTTTGGGTTTGCTGCATGTGCTTAGTGATGCTGAATCGGTGAAAATTATTACTTCTAATATTTTAGAAGCAGTAACTCACGGTATAACTGATGATGGCGAAGATTTATGTAAGGAACTAATTAAAAAAAATACTTCAGTGTTTGCTCTAGGACCAGGTCTCTCAGAGGCAAAGCATGACTTAGTTAGATCTTTAGTTCCTAAATTAAATGTACCAATGATTCTGGATGCTGATGCTATTAATGCTTGGTCTGGTAATGCTCAGAAGCTTAAGAAGCATAAATCAGATTTGTTGATTACTCCACACGCCGGTGAGTACCAAAGATTGTTTGGCGCTTTCCCTAAAGACATTAAGCCTATAGATTTAATTGAGAGCTTACGTGCTAAAGCTCAAGAGTACTCTATAAGCATCTTGTATAAAGGTGCTCCAACAATTGTGGTTGATCCGGCTGCTAAGGTTTTTATCGTGCCGTTTGGTAATTCTGCTTTAGCAACTGCTGGTACTGGCGATGTGCTTACTGGCTTGATCACGGGAATCGCTGGTCAAATTTATACTATTAAGACCAAATATCCTGATATTAAATTTGCTTATGAAGAATTGCATATCAGTCCATTGACGCAAGCTGCGATACTTGCTGCTTACTTGCATGGTAAGGCTGCAGAACTCGCTGCTAGAGAGCTAACTGAGTATTCAATGATGGCAGCAGATTTAATTAGATTTATTCCTAGAGCGATTAAAGGAGTGGGCAGGACTTGATAGAGGCAGATTACACAAAACTTGTAGCTAGTTTCAACGCTGACTCTCAAGCTACTTGGCTTAAACTTGCGCAAGAAAATTTACATTGGTTTAAACCGCCAACTAAAGCTCTTGAATATACTCAGAAACCCTTCTTTACTTGGTTTGCTGATGGCACTACTAATATAAGTTATAACTGTTTGGATAGACATCTAGAGAAGTATGGAAATAAGACCGCGATTGTTTTTGAGGGTGAACCTGGGGATACTGAGAAACTAACTTATAAAGAATTACATGAACAGGTTTGCAAGGCAGCTAATTTATTGAAACATCATGGTGTGCGTAAGGATGATCACGTCTGCATTTATATGGGACTATGTGTGCAAGCTATAGTGGCGATGCTCGCTTGTTTGAGAATTGGTGCTGTGCATAGTGTGGTGTTTGGTGGTTTCTCTGCTCATGCACTTAGAGATAGGATAGAAGATCAACACGCTAAGTTCATCATCACTGCTGACGGATCTTTTCGGCGAGGTGCAGTAGTGGGATTGCTGGCGACAGTGAAGGAAGCTAGTCAAGGATTGGGTTTCATTGAGAAGGTGTTTTGTTTCGATCGAGTGCGGAGTGTAGATCCTGGCTACGACGTTAATAATTTAAAGAAAGAATTTGGTCCTAATTTAATTGCTTGGAATTTTGATGATCAGAGTGCTAAATGTGAGGCGAAAGTTCTTGATGCCGAGCATACAAGTTTCGTACTTTATACCAGCGGTTCTACTGGTAAACCTAAGGGAATAGTACATAGCACTGCCGGATATTTATTGGGAGCGCAGTTGACGACAGAGTGGGTCTTTGATATCAAAACAAATGATGTTTACTGGTGTACTGCTGACATCGGTTGGATCACTGGACATAGTTATGTAGCTTATGGTCCCTTAGCTAATGCTGCCACTGTTTTTATTTATGAAGGTGCGCCGAATCATCCGCATCAGGGAAGATTTTGGGAATTAATTGAGAAGTATGAGATTAGTATCTTTTACACGGCACCGACTGCCGTGAGAGCCTTTATGCAATGGGGTTTGGAGCATGTTGAGAAATATGATTTAAGTAGCCTGCGTTTACTTGGTAGTGTTGGCGAACCGATTAATCCAGCCGCTTGGGAATGGTTCTATGAAAATATCGGTAAACGAAATTGCCCTATCGTAGATACTTGGTGGCAAACTGAAACTGGTAGTATTGCTATCACTACTTTACCTGGAGTGCATGCCCTGAAACCTGGTTGTGCAGGCTTGCCATTGCCCGGAGTGGATGCTGATATCAATGAAGAAGGTCTATTGCATTTGCGCAGTCCGATTCCTTCCATGGCGCGGACTATCTATGGTGATGATGAGCGTTATATGGAAACTTATTGGTCGCGTATCCCTGGCTCGTATACTGCTGGTGATGCGGCTTCTAAGGACGCTGATGGATATATTTGTTTGCAAGGCAGAGTAGATGATGTCTTAAATGTTTCTGGTCATCGTTTAGGTACTGCTGAAATAGAATCTGCTCTAGTTACTCATCCCTTAATTAGTGAAGCTGCCGTAGTAGGAGTTCCGCATGAATTGAAGGGTGAAGGGATTGTGGCGTTTGTTGTAGTGAATAGTGAGATTGCTTCGTCGCACTCTGCGAGTGCTCCTCGCAATGACGGGCAGGAAGAAGAATTCAAGAATCAAGTGGTAAAAGAAATCGGCGCTATCGCGAAACCAGAACGTATCGTTATTTGTTCAGGCTTGCCTAAAACTCGCTCAGGGAAGATCATGCGTAGGTTATTGAGGGATATTGCTCAGGGTAAGGAACCGAGCGGTGATATTAGTACGCTGGAAAATAAGGGTGTGCTTGCAGAGTTAGTGGGTTTGCTACAATAGGGCAGATTCGATGACTCCTCTGCCACCATTGAATGATCGTGTTCCCGGGGCTTCGTTGCCTGGACCTGTCCGTCGTGTTTCTGGTTTATCCAGTGATACTTCGAGAAGAGGAAAGCTAATTGCATTTGATGCTACCGCCATGCATCAGCTTGTTAATAGAAATGACAGAATAGAGTTCTTTAAATTGATAAGGGGAGCTGGAGTCTCGCTTAAGGCTGCTGGCTCATTTTGGGATCTTAGTAGAACTGAGAGAGAGCAATTAATGGTTTCAATTATTGATAAAGCTGGTGGTGCACAGGAGCTTTTGAATGCGCATCCGATGCTTATCATGGAATCACTTGAAATGTTTATTCCTAGTAAAACTGATCCTCATGATAAAACACGTACGCATATACACGATTTTTATTATGATCATTTACGTAATTTATTTACTGATTCATATGAACTTGCAATATTTTTACTTGCTTTGATGAGGGTCTTTTATAAGGACAAAGCGAGGGAGTATAAGGGTGCAGATCAAGTGAAATTTGGTTATATGCTTGCAGATTTTTTAAAAGAACTTGGAGCTATTAAGCTTGCTCAAAAGTTAGATAGTTTTTATCAAACGCCAGTGGAATGGAATGCAGGGCTCTCTAGATGTAAGGATCAAGCTGAGCCAATGTCAGAACAACTCTTTATGAGCTTGGCTAAGGATGTTTTACCTAAGGAATTATTTGATAATTCTAATATAGGAGAGCTTATAGGAGCTGGGTCGTATTTAGATACACGTGAGATTAAACTTGATAAAGAATACCGGAAGAAAAATAAACCATATTCTGATCTTGATCCTAATTCAAAGTTAGTGTTGCAGTTAGTCAAACCTGCGGAGGTTCGAAAAATGCAAATAGTATTGGGTTTAGCAAAACGATTATCTCAGTCGAGTAAAGGTAGTGCGACCACAAATCCAATTAGTCGGTTTGTTCAAGGCTTAAGTCCTATCCTTGAATATTTGCATGATAATTTTGAAGAAGAGGTTAATATGGAGCGTGCCAAAGACAAGGCGTTAGCTTTCTCTGAGATATATAAACCTATTAAAGTTACAACCCCGAATCTCAATTTACGTTATCAAACTCCTGGAATATTTGATCATGGAAGGGATTATAGGATTAATTTACTGTTAGAAGGTAAGCACTTTGCAGATTTAGATGAATCCAAGCGATATTCACGTAAAGTGAAGCGTGAGATTGCTGCTGGAATTCTCATGACAGAGCTGTTTTTGATATTTACTGGACAAGCATTTGATCATGATAGGCATGATAAAAATCAAAAGATTCAAATTCAGGCGAATGGGAAAGGCGTGATTGTAGGAAACTTTGATGAAAACGGTTTGATTAAAGCACCGACTGATAATCAAAAAAGAATTTTTGCAAATCTTTGTATGGATGCACTAGAAAGATCTGTGAAAAATAATGAGGAGATTATTAGTGCTATCTCTGATGTGTTTAAAGAAGTACAAAACAAACCACAACTAATTAATGATGAGGATCGGGATTTTATTCGGGCTGTTGCAGATGCAGTTCTTTCGTTAATGAATTACACTAAGATGTACACTAGGTTTGAGAAGAAAGGTCGCTCTGTCTTGGGCGGTGTTATTAAAGTTCCAAGGTTCCTTGCAATGCTTTTAAATGTAATGTTTGCGGTATATCGAACTGGTAAGTTTGATCTAATAATTCTTGATACTTTTAAAACAAGATACCAGCAACTTAAATTAGAGATTCCCATGGCAAGTCCCAAGCATGTGGTAAATAAAGTCTTATTAAATTGTTTGCCGATGCTAGGAGGATTGGCTTCTCATAAGTGGTCTATTGCTAGTTAACATGATATTAGTACGCTTGAGAATAAGGGTGTGCTGGAAGAATTGATAAAAAGTGTTGAAATTGCTTGACTTTTTAGGTGTTTTAAGATAAGATTTATTCTTGATGTCTGCATCACTAAACTCTGTTTCTGGTAATTTAGCTACTCGGGTTGATGGGGTTTCATCTTTGAGTTCAAGAGAGGATTTGGTTAGAGATGAGTCTTTGTCTGAGCATGGATTCTTTTATCATTCTTCTCAACACATATTGCTTTAATATCAACCATCATCTGACTAAATCTTCGCCAATCATTCATTCGGACTTGATCTTTGTGAGTTGGATTTTCATAATCAGCTTTGTATTTAAATTCAAATTTTGGTAAATGTTCTTTTACAAACTTATCAAAGTCTTTCGCTAATTCATTAAGTAATGGTTTGCGATCAAGTATTATTCGGGCATTGAACTCTTGAGCCTTAACGCAGAATTTATATAACTCTTCATAGAATTGCTCTTCATTTTGAGTGGGGATTTTTGTTAAGTCATTTTGAAGAGTTTGTTGAGTTATAAGAGGTGAAGCTTCTTGTTGCTCTTCTGTAGTCTTCGATGATTTACTCGGTTTATTAGTTACATGCGTTGCTTCTTTTCTCTGTACTTGAGCCGGATTGCTCTCTGAAGGTGTTTCTTGTTTATGACTGCAACCTAAAAGTGGAAGCATCATTATTAATGGATATAATTGGTTTCTAAAGAAGGTTTGCATTGATAAATAATTATGCTTCCGTTCTTAAGATCATATCCCATCTACCCGCAATAGCTTCTATGATTGCTTTCTGTTCTGGTATCGATTTTGCAATATTTTCTAACATATCGGTTGCTTGTTCTTTAAGGGTGTTTATTACTGGTATTAATTTTGCTATATCACCTTGCATTGCCTGATTTATAGTTCTGAAAGCAGTTTGAAGTCTTGATTTTATGCTTGCGCCATGTATTAAAACTAAATCTAGGTAATTAAAGAGGTCTGCGAGTTGAGGGCAAGCTCTTGCGCTAACAATCTCACCAGTTTTGGCTTGGGCATTAAATGTAGATAGAAACTTTTCTAAATGAGGTTGACTAATTTCTTTTAAAACTTCGTCTTGTAATTTATTTGCAAGTCTATCTTTTACCCATATCATTTGATCAGCGCCACGATTGATTTCATGGAAGTCTCCTATTCTATTATCTCCATCAAGTGGTTTTAATTTCCCAGACAAATCTTTAATTGTTTGGATATTATTAAAATCGAGTCCTTTGATATAGACGATATTTTTAAGAGTTTGATTGGAGCCCATGGTGTTCAATATAATATCGCAGTTTTGGCTGTTATGCTTGAAAATGTCATTACGAAAACTTAAGCACTTAACTAATTGTGTGGTAACCTTCATTTGTTCAAAATTCTTTAAAAATGCTTATTGACAGATAAAGTTACTGGTAATTGTCTTATAATTTGTGGCGGAGGGGATCGGACAATAAAATAAACCAGGGTCTTTAGCTCAGTTGGTTAGAGCGCGCGCTTGATAAGCGTGAGGTCCGGTGTTCAAGTCACCGAAGACCCACCATTATATATTGACCACATGTTTCTTCCAAATAAGCGTGAGACGAGGGGTGCGCACACGAATATTCTTGGATGAAGACCTGTGTCACCCGAGTCACGAAGTAAAAACGCTTAATAAGCGTTTTTACGGAGTTGTGTTCAAGTCACCGAAGACCCACCATTGTTATACTTATTAAATGGGCAAAAAGCGTGTAGCAATAATGATTATTGATGCTTTAGGTGTCGGCTCGATGCCTGATTGGGCGGACTATGATGAGGTTGCGCCGTCACACACTTTGGCGAGTGTTTGTAATTACGCTAAAGAAAAACTTGGTGGCATTCAACTTAGTAATTTGGCTCAACTTGGTATCGCAAATATCGATAATTTAGACGGACTGCCAGCGCACCCCGCTCCCCTGGCTTCCTACGGCAAGATGTCGGAGTTAAACCCAGCCAAGGACACTATTACCGGGCATTGGGAGATGATGGGCATACGCGCCGTGCAGGCTTTCCCTTATTATCCAAACGGTTTCCCTGACGAGATTTTAGAAGAATTTAAAAAACAAACTGGCGTAGGTGGAGTGCTTGGAAACTGCACTGCAAGCGGAACTGCGATTATTAATGATTATGGTGATGAGCACAATGCTACTGGCTATCCGATAATTTATACTAGCGCCGATTCAGTGATGCAAATCGCTTGCGATGTGAATCGTATTCCTTTAGAAACTTTATATCAGTGGTGTAAGGTGGCAAGAGAGATTATGCGCGGTAAGCATGAAGTCGCAAGAATTATCGCTAGACCTTTTGCGCTTAATCCTAAATGGACTACTAATAATGCTGGACAAAAACTAAAAGCTGCAGACATGAAATACGTGCGCCTTGGTGATAAGCGTCATGATTATTCAGTCTTGCCACACTCGCGCTCAGTATTAGAAACCGTACTTGAAAATAAAGGTAGAGTTATTGGCTTCGGGAAGATCCAAGATATATTTGCTGGAGTTGGTGTGCCCGAGAATATTCACACAGATAGTAATGCTGATGGTTTGAATAAATTTATTGAAGCGCTGAAACAGGCTCCAGTAGCGGATCTTGAGCTGCTATTCATTAATTTGGTGGAAACTGATTCTAATTTTGGTCATAGGCGTGATGCTGAAGGTTACGCTAGAGCTTTAGAAGCTATTGATAAAAAAATTCCTGAACTCTTAGCTGCACTTGGTGATGATGATGTGCTCATGATTGCCGCTGATCACGGTTGTGATCCTTGTGCGGTAGGTAGCGACCACACACGTGAGTATGTGCCGATAATTGTTTATAACAAAAAACTTTCTGGGAAGAATTTGGGTACTCGTAAAACTTTTGCTGATATGAGTGCAACTATTCTAGAATGGTTTGATCTTAAAGATCCTAAGATTGCTATTCAAGGAGCGAGCCTTGTCTAAGTTAGTTTTAGTTGCCGGTTATGGCGAGCTGCCTGATAAGCTTGCAGAATCTGCTTGCCAAGCTGGAGAGGAGCTGGTGGTATTAGCTTTGAATAATGAAACTTATAAGCGTTTAAGCAAAAAATATACTACTTATAAGTTCACACCTATAGAAGTTTTTCCGATGCTCGATAAGTGTAGAGAGCATGGAGCGAAGTATATTACCTTCATAGGTAAGGTCCCTAAGTTGGATTTTTTTAAGAATATTCATAAATTGGATAAAAGATTATTGCAACAAATATCCAAACTTAAAAATCTAAATGATGATTCTTTGCATTTAAAGTTAGCTGATTTCTTAAAAGAAGAAGGAGATTTGACGGTAGTTGATCAAACAAAATATCTAAAGGATTATTTTCCTGCTGCGCAAGTTTTTACTAAACGTTCACCAACTGCTGATGAACTTGAAGAAATTAATTATGGTTTGCAAATGGCAAAGAGTATCGCAGCTCTGGATATAGGGCAAGCCGTAGTCGTTAAAAACCGTTCAGTGATTGCAGTTGAGTCGATCGAGGGAACTAATGCTTGTATCAAAAGAGCGGTGAATCAGCTGGGTATATTTGCTCAATCTAAGTCAGTTTGTGTGTGTAAGGTTGCTAAACCAAATCAAGACAAGCGCTTTGATGTTCCAACGGTAGGACTGAAAACACTTAAAGCTATGAGTCCCGCTAGTATACTTGCGTTTGAAGCTAATGAAACTTTCTTTGTTGAACAGGAAGCTGCAATTGCATACGCGAATCAAAACAATATTGCTATAATTTCTACTTCGGTAGCTTATGCCAATTCTTGATTCTCAAACTATAAAAACTTTAGCCTCTCAACTGCCATCAGTTTCACCTGCTGCAATACAGTTGGTGTCGATGATTGACAACCCTCGTACTACAAGAGAACAAATTACCAATTTGATTTCTATTGATCAAACTTTACTTGCTCAATGCTATAAACAAGCAAACTCAGTAGCTATGGGCTTTAAGAGGGAATATAAATCTATTAATTCATTAGTTGATGTATTAGGTTTCTCTTATATCAGGAAGATTGGATTGTTTGCTGCAGCGAAAAGTATAATTGATGATCCTACTATTTGGTTTGAAAGTGTTTTTATCGGAGTTGCTTCCCAATATCTTGCGCGTAAATCTGGTTTAAATTCTATTGACGCAGATAAAGTTTATATGGCTGGTTTGTTCTTGAACTTTGGTTCTTTCTTCTTTAAAAAATTCTACCCAGCTATTTACGCTAATATTCATGATACGAAAAGCTATATTTTGAAGATGAAAAAAGAGCAAGAAGCCTTTGGCATTACTTCTCCTGAAGTTGCAGCTTTGATTCTTAGCACTTATAACATTCCTGATTCTGTAATTGATATTATTCGCAAACAATGTAATGTTTATAAAGATGGTTGGGCTCGAGAAAATACCTATATTGAGGTTGCTCGTTTGATGCTACTTCTGCAGACTGCTGATGCTGACACTATTAGAGCGCGTCTGGATATTGATGAAGTGCGTAGGTTAATTGCTGGTAGTGCTTTGCCTATCCATGAAGTTGATCAGGAAACTATTGAGAACATTAGGGTTGATACCCGCGATTATGCGATGGCATAAGAGAACTTATCCTAACAAATCTAATACAAACTCACGCTGTCTATATCCAGCGTTACCGTAACTTCATTAACTTTCTTGCGACTTAAAAACAATCCCTTCAGTCTCTCTGTTAGTTTGGTTTCTAGATCTTTGCCAAGATTAGGAATCTTCACTACTATGTGATAGCGATGCTTGTTGTTTATTTTAGAAATCAATGCTGGACAGGGTCCTAGGATAGAGATGCTTCCACTCTCGCTGCTATCTAGGTTCTCTATCGCGATACCTAATTCATTGGTTAAATCACAAATAAGCCTATGTAATTCATTAGCAGTCGTAATTGCGGTAACTTCATTTTCGGCACTGACAAGAAACTTGATTAACTTAGAGAATGGAGGGTATTTTAATATTTCTCTGAGTTCTATTTCTTTAGCGTAGAACCCTTCGTAGTCATGTTCCTTGGCATCAAGTAAAGTTGCTCTTTCGGGTTGATAAGTTTGGAATATAACACGCCCAAGTTTATCCTTGCGACCCGCTCTGCCAGAGACTTGTGTGAGCAATTGAAATCCACGCTCGTCAGCCAAATAATCTAGCTGTGAGAAATTACTATCAGCAGATATAACTCCTACTAAAGTGAGATTTGGATTGTCTAAGCCCTTGGCGATCATTTGTGTTCCTATGAGTATGTCGATATCACCATTTCTAAAATCATTCCAAGTGTTTATATAATTGTTCTGAATCTTGCTGACATCACTATCTAAGCGGCGTATGCGCGCTTGCGGGAAACTTTGTTTCACTTCTTCTTCCAGTTTTTGTGTTCCTAAACCAAAAAACTTAATAGCTTTAGAGTTACAGTCGGGACACTCACTTGGATGCGCTTCAGTAAATCCACAATGATGACAAACCATCAGCTTGCGATCTGAGTGATAGACCGTCTTGCTATCACAGTGACTGCATTTATACACAAATCCACAGTTCCTGCAGAATACATGCGATGCTGCTCCGCGCTTATTTAAAAACAATATTATTTGCTCGTTTTTCGCTAATGCCTCATCTATATTGCTTTTTAGTAATCTTGAAAAAATACTTTTATTGGCGTTGTTAAACTCCTCGCGCATGTCGATGATGCTTACTTGCGGCAATGGATTGTCAAACACACGTTTGGTTAATTTTAATAAGTAATGGTTGTCGATATTGTTCAGTGCTTTGTAGTAAGTCTCGATGTTAGGGGTTGCTGATCCTAAAACCAAAGGACAATTATTCAACTCACAACGCTTCTGAGCAACTAACCTTGCGTGATAGCGTGGCGCAGGACTGTCTTGCTTGTAAGAATTCTCGTGCTCTTCATCTATAATCACTAAGCCTAAATCTTTCACCGGCGCAAATATCGCGGAGCGCGCGCCCACCACTACCTTGGGATCATCTTCGATGATTTCTTGAAAACTAAATTCTCTCTCTGATTTGCTTAATGCACTATGCCAAATTAATACATTCTCTTGCCCGAATCTTTGTATAACTCGCTCGGTAAGCTGCGGCGCTAGCGCAATCTCTGGCACTAATAATATAGAACTTTGCTTTCTTTTGAAGCAGTCTTCAATTAATCTTAGATAAATCTCTGTCTTGCCGCTACCAGTAACTCCATGAACCAAAAACTTATGAGCTATAGTTTCTTGGCTAACTTTATTTCTGATGAAATTTAACACATGCTCCTGCTCGTGAGTAAGAGTTGGTAGTGATGATGGGTCTAGCTCCTTAAGACGGTTTAAAGGATCACTAGTTTTTTTGCCACGGTTCTTAGTTGAATAACTAATCTCAACTAACCCCTTCGCTTGTAATTTACGTAATTCTTTTTTGAGTTCAGCTTCCCCAAGCCCAGTCAATACTTTTAATCTGCTCCATTTCGCTTGCTGCTTGCGAGCTTTAGCTAAAGCTTGAATTACTATGTTTTGCTGATCTTGATCTGGGCTTAATAGCGTCACTAATTTCTCTGGCTTACTTATTAGAGTCGTATTTAGTACTGACTGACAAACTTCTGAATAGGAACAGGCATAATACGAGGCTACAAATTGAATTAATTTCACTAGCTCAGAACTAAGGCTGAAATCCTCCGAGATCACTTCTTCTACTTCTCTAATATTGAAATGCTTCTCTTCTTCCTTGAGATCATTGTATATATCTATTACCAGTCCATTTTCTTTTTGGTTTCTAAAAGGCACCAATACTAATGAGCCAACTGCTAATTTCCCATCCAGATAGTCAGGAATGGCATAAGACAATGAGTTTGATCCAGGATAACTAAAAGTTTGTGAAGAGTTGGTCAGAACTATTTGGCAATAGGGCATCTTTTGTTATCATTGTAGCTTGTTCCAATGGAACAGTGGTGGTGAGGGCACTTAGCTCAGTTGGTAGAGCATCTCGTTTACACCGAGGCGGTCGGAAGTTCGAGTCTTTCAGTGCCCACCATTTTTTTTATTTAAGATACTTTTGCTAAATCAGGTGAAGCCGCTCCACCACTGGT
>JACCDV010862414.1_pt1 | contig 32600 bp, 32 predicted proteins | sample 7446131 | NCBI WGS metagenome assembly JACCDV01 (sample SAMN15323448, study PRJNA562643) | freshwater metagenome | isolation source: river surface water | place: USA:Blue River Watershed | collected 2017-08-17 | reverse complement strand
TGAAACAAAGATTTTGCGAGGGCTTCTTGATAGCCACGGCCTTAAGGGCAAGATTATTGCGGCCTCGACCCGTGAAGTGTTAAACGTGGTGCAGTGGCTATCTGCTGGTGCCCATATTGTTACGGTACAGCCTAGCTTTATCGACGGGATGATTGTGCACCCGTATTCAAAAGAAACTGTCAAGATGTTCCTGGATGATTCAGCCAAGGCAGGGATTAATGTTTAATATGCAGGAATGGACAGCCAAGCGTCAAGCCTTGCGTGCCGCCCTGCGTGCACGCCAACCGCTTTTTGCCGGCTGGACTTCCTTTGGGCATCCATCCTTGACGGAAATCATCGCTGACAGCGGGGTTAATTTTATTGGCATTGATTTAGAGCATAGTACTATCTCACAAGAACAAAATCAGCGTATTATTGCTGCTGCCCAGTCACGCGGTGTTTTAGCTTTACCGCGCATCGCCTCGCATAATCAAGAGATGATTAAGCGCGTGCTTGATTCCGGAGCGGATGGGATTATTGTGCCCTTGGTCTCGACCAAGGCGCAGGCCCTGGCCCTTTATTCCTGGTGCCAATACCCGCCCTTAGGGGTGCGTAATTTTGGTGTCGCGCGCGCCCAAAGTTATGGATTTGATTATCAAACCTACACCAAGACCTGGAATGATTCCTTTAGTTTTATTATTCAGATTGAAACTAAGGAAGGGGTTAACAATATTGAAGATATTCTCTCCGTTGAAGGTATCGACGGGGTAATGATAGGGCCCTATGACCTTTCCGGTTCTTACGGCGTGCCAGGCCAATTAGATCACCCGTTGGTGAAAGAAGCGGCCAAGAAGGTGATTGCCGCTTGTGCCAAACACGGGCGTTCTTGCGGCACGCAGTTAGTTGATCCTGATGCGGCGCAGCGTGATGCTGCCTTCAAGGATGGCTTTAATTTTATTGTATTAAGCTCTGATCTTTTTGCTCTCTGGCAGTGGGGTGAGCGCATGCGTAAGTTAACTCAAGGGCAGTGAGTTTTAAGATGCGTGTGATCTTCCTAGATTTTGACGGTGTAATCCTGGAATCAAATCATATTAAGGATGACGCATTCCGTCATGCGTTTAAGGAATATCCTCATAAAATTGATGAAATCATGGCGTATCATCGTTCCGTTGCAGGCTTGATACGTTTTAAGAAATTTGAATATATCGTCAGTAAGATTCTTCATGAGGCCTATGATGCGGCCCGGGAAGAACAATTAGCGTTGGCCTTTGCAGCGCATGTGCAGGAAGCTATAGCTGTTTGTCCTTTTGTTCGAGGGGCGCAAGATTTTCTTGAACATTATTGGCCTAAAGTACCGATGTACGTAGTATCGGTTAATCCGGCTAAGGATTTGAGTCAGACCTTGGAGCGGCGGGATTTAGCGCGTTATTTTAAAGGGGTTTTTGCTACGGAAGAAAAGGCCCAGGCCATTGAAGCGGTGTTAACGAAGGAAGGGTGTCCGGCGGCTGATGCGGTATTTATCGGGGACAGCCCCACAGATCATGAGGCTGCATTAAGGGCAGGGGTAAGATTTATAGGCCGGCAGAGCGGTTATTTTAAGCCGCCTTTTTTATTTGATTGTTTTGATGACCTAGGGTCAGTTAAAGAATATTTAATGAAAAAGGAGTTTTGATTATGCCGCAGGTTCGTGTGATAGCTGTAATTCCAGCGCGGATGGCTTCCAGCCGTTTTCCGGGCAAGCCCTTAGCGCCGATTTTAGGATTGCCCATGATTGAGCATGTGCGTCGACGCGTCTGTCTTTCCAAGGTGCTTGATGAAGCCTATGTGGCTACTTGTGATACGGCAATTAAAGAAACCGTGGAGCGTTTTGGCGGCAAGGCGGTGATGACGGCAGATACGCATCAGCGCTGTACCGACCGCGTGGCTGAGGCGATCAGCGGCCTTGAATTAAAGGGCCATGATATTATTGCGATTATTTCCGGCGATGAACCGTTGTTCCCGCCGGAACTTCTGGAAGTCTTAGTTGCGCCCATGCTTAAAGACCCATCGATTGAATGCACCAATATTGTGTCAGCCATTACCGAAGATGCGGATATGCAGGATAAGGATATTGTGAAAGCCGTGCTCGATGTGAAGGGCCGTATCATGTGTTTCTCACGTTCGCCCCTGCCGTATCAGCGAGTCAAATCCGATTGCCCGCTCTACCGTCAAACCGGATTAGCTGCTTTTACAAAAGACTTCTTGCTTAAATTTTCAGCGTTAACGCCAACTCCGTTAGAGATTACCGAGTCGGTTGATTTCATGCGCATCTTGGAGCATGGTTATGATATTCAAGGCATTGTTTTTAACCGTAAGACAATTGGTGTGGATCAAAAAGAACATGTGGGGCAGGTCGAGGCTCTATTGACCCAAGATCCCGTGCATCAACGCGTTTTTGCAGAGATATCCCAATGAGTACTAGGATTTATGTTGCGCTTTCCAGTTTCAGCATCGAGAGTCCAGAGCCGTTAAAGGCTCTTAAGCAATCGGGATTTGAGTTTGTTATTAATAAGACGGGTAAGCGTTTGAGTAAGGATGAGGTGATTGCTTCGCTTAAAGGTTTTCACGGGGTGATTGCAGGGCTCGAACCATATGGCGTGGATGTTTTAAAAGCCTTGCCTGATTTAAAATGCATCAGCCGCTGCGGGGTGGGGGTTGATAATGTGGATTTAGCAGCAGCTCAAGCGCAAGGCATTGCAGTGTTAAATACGCCGCAGGTTGTTGTGCAGCCCGTTGCAGAATTGACGCTTGCCATGATTTTAGATTTGTTGCGCAAGGTTACGGCGCATACGGAATTAATGCGCCAGCGCACCTGGCAGAAATTGACTGGTTTTCAATTAGCTGGTCGTGTGATTGGGATTATTGGTTTAGGCCGCATTGGAAAACGGGTGGCGCAGTTATTGTCGCGGTTAGAAGCGCGGGTGATCGCCTATGATATGTATCCCGATACGGCGTGGGCGAAGGACAATGGGGTTGAGCTGGTGGGGATCGATGATTTATTATCTAGGGCGGATCTAGTGACCTTGCATTTAGCGCCCAATCGCGATCATCCATTTTGTTTAGGGTTTGAAGAGATTAAGAAGATGAAGAAAGGTGCCATGCTGGTGAATGTTGCCCGCGGTGCACTTTTAGATGAAGTGGCGTTGGCAGATGCGATGCGTCATGGGCATTTAGGCGGAGCGGCCTTGGATGTCTTTGCTCAAGAGCCATACACAGGCCCCTTATGTGATTTACCTAATGTGCTATTAACGCCTCATGTGGGGACCTTGACGCAGGAATCACGCGCGGCCATGGAATTTGAGGCGGTAGAGAATCTATTAAGATTTTTTTCAAAAGGAAGATAATGCAGATTGATTGTCCTGTTTGCCGTGCTGGTGTTGACGCTAATGCTAAAGAGACGATAGCCTATCCGAGTACGGCTGGCGGTTCTGCGCAAATAGCGAAGCCGCAGCATATTTGTTTTTGCCCTCAATGCCGGCTGGGCATCGCCTATCCTAAATTGTCCGACGACCTGCTTAATCAATATTATGTCCAGGGCGATTATTGGAAAAATGCCAAGATAAAGGTTTTTAAGGCGCATGAAGAACCAGGGCTGTATGCGTTGGCCCAAAGCCGGTGGGAATATATTCAGCAGTACCGTAAGTCAAGCGGGGAGCCGATCGCTATTTTAGATGTGGGTGGGGGGCATGGGTTTATTGGCATGGTTGCTGTCAAAGACCCTAAGGTTACCTGCACTGAATATTGCGTGATTGAAAAAGACAAGTTTTTTTGTGAGTCATTAAAAAAGACTTGGGGTTCCAAACATGGGCATATTCAGCTGCGCGTTCAGGATAGTTTTGACGGCCTTAAAGCGGTGTATGATGTTATTGTTATTTCACATGTGCTGGAGCATTTAAATGACCCTAAGGCATTATTAGCGCAGGCATCGCGTTTGTTGAAACCCAATGGGTGTATTTTTATTGAAGTGCCTCATGAGGATTTTAGGTTCAAAGCGGATGTATTTCCGCATTTGATTTTTTTTAATGAGGCTAGTATGCGCAAGATGGTGGAGGACGGCGGATTACGGGTGGTCAATACAGGTGTTTACGGCAAGGATGCAAGGCACTCGCCGGTAAGTGCGGCCAATTCACGGCAACCCCTGGTCGTTGCCGTGGGGAATCTTTATAAATTGCGGCATATTATTCCATCAAGTGTTTCAGTCCCCTTTTTTGTTAATTATTACGGGACAAAGATTTCGTCGCCTCAGGGGACGTGGCTGAGGGTATTAGCCCAGCAGAAGGATGGCGTTTAAATTAGGCGGGATCCTGGATTGTATTTTATTTTTCAACCAGGTAACGTATTAGCAAAGGAGTGCATATGAAGGTGTTAGTAACAGGTGCTGCAGGCATGTTGGCCGCGGAAGTTATTCCGGCATTAAAAAGAGAAGGCTTCGATGTTAAGGGGGTTGATATTCATCAGCGCCTGCCGGATATTGATAAGATGGATATTACAGACCGCGCATCGGTATTGGCGAGGGCTCAGCAAGTTAAACCTGATTATATCTTTCATTTAGCGGCTGAAACCGATGTTGACCGCTGTGAAAAAGAACCTGATCATGCGTTTAAGGTTAATACTATTGGAACGGAAAATGTTGCTTTGGTTTGCCAGCAATTAGGCATCAAGATGCTTTATATATCAACTGCAGGCGTTTTCTTTGGTGATAAGGCTGATGCATATACTGAATATGATCACCCAAACCCTGCGAATATTTACGGGGTTAGCAAACTGCAAGGGGAAGTTGCTGTGCGTAGTTTACTGCGTGAATATTTCATCGTGCGGGCTGGCTGGATGGTTGGTGGTTGGGAGTTGGATAAAAAGTTTGTTTATAAGATTGTCCAGCAATTAAAAGAAGGTAAGACGGAGTTGAAGGTGGTGGCTGATAAATTTGGTTCCCCGACCTTTACTAAGGATTTTGCTAAGAATTTAGTCGCGCTGATTAAGACCGGCCATTTTGGTTTATATCACATGACTAATAATGGCAGCGGGTCTCGTTATGATATTGCAGTTAAGATTGTTGAGTATATGGGGTTAACGGGTAAGGTCAAGGTAACGCCCATCAATTCAGCGCAATTTCCTTTGCCGGCACCACGGGCACGTTCGGAAATGATGCGTAATTATCATTTGGATTTGATTGGGCTTAATCTAATGCCGCGTTGGGAAGATTCATTGAAAGATTATATTCTCACCAATAAGGACAAATAGGTGGATAATCCTTTGGTTTCTGTCATCGTGCCTTCTTATAATAAGGCGGCATTGACCTTGCGAACAATAGAGAGTTTATTGCGTCAAACCTATCAGCCTCTTGAAATTATTGTTGTTGATGATGGATCAACGGATGATACGCTCTTACGGTTAAAACAATTTGAAGGCAGGGTTATTTGTATTGCTAAGAAGAATGGCGGTGCCTGTTCTGCGCGTAACCGTGGGATTGAGCAGGCGAAGGGGAAATATATCGCTCTTTTGGATTGTGACGATCTTTATTTGCCGGATAAGATTGAACTTAGTGTGCGTTATTTAGAGGCAAATGCTAATGCAGGTTTTGTACATACCGCCGCCTATTTTATCGACGGAAATGATAAGATTGTAGGTAGGTATAGCCATGCTCAAAGCAAGAAACGCTTAACCGATCCTGCTGCGGCGTTGGTTTTGGGAAATTTTATTTGTAATTCTACGGTGTTGGCCCGTGCTGATATTTTGCGTAAAGCGGGGCTGTTTAACGAGAATATTTTTGTGCCTGCTGATTGGCAGATGTGGCTGAAGATGGCTGCCTTAGGTGGCGCTATTGGTTATATTGATCTGCCTTTAACAATGTATCGGGTTGAGGGTAATTACACTTTTAACCGGTTGGAGCTGGCGTATCAAGAGGAAGAAGTGGTTATTGACGAATTCTTTAAGACCAATGCCTATGGGGAGATATTAGGCCGGCAGGCGCGGGCGAATATGCACCTGCGGTTTGCACAATGTTATTTGTTAAAGAATAATTTGAAAATGGTTTGGCAGGGCGTATTTAAAACATTTCAGTTAATCCCCTGGCACCTGAAAGCCTGGGTTTTTGTGATTGCGCTGCTGTTGGCAAGGCCTTTATTAGCTGCAGAATTGCATAGAAGGATTATTCGTTATGACAGTAAGCCGTGATGTAAAAATAAATAGGGTTAATATCTTGATCCTGTCCTTGATAGGGGCTTATGTTTTAGGCTGTGGTATTTTTTGGTTGAAATTTGCTAAATTGCATTTAACTATTCCAGGGATTAATCTGCCCTTGTTTCCTGGGGAAGTGATTTTATTGTGTTGCGGCATTTTACATGGGTGGTATCGCCTGGCTGTTCCTCGGCCCTGGACGCGTGTAGACGCATTTCTTGTTGTTTATCTGATGTGGTTAGTTTTAAAGGTGATTACTGGTTTTGCAAGCGGAGGGAATTTAGCTTTTCGCCATGCCGCTTTATTTTATTACCCCTTGTTTGCAGTTTTTAGTTTTTATGCTGCCCCTGCAATTCTTAAAATCCCTCAAATTGGCCATTTAATATTATTTGCGGCAATTGTCTTGCTTAAAATTGCCGGTACCCTTGAAGGGTATTATACCTATCCAGCATTGATACTGTTAGGCGTGTTAATAGTCATTGCGCCCTCAAGAATTTTAAAGGTGTGCATGGGGTTGGCGGTATTGGTAATTTTTCCTTTTAAAGAATTACTGCAGGATAGTAAAAGCTTGGTGATTGGTAATGTTACAGCAATTTTCTTTGTTTTAACCGTACTGATGTCGATTTATATCCGTTCTAAGAAATATTTAATTCTTGCCTTGCCTGGTCTTATGCTGCTTTTAGGCGTATTCTTGATTAGTTACGGCCCGTCGCTGCATCAGAAGTCGTTAAAATCATGGAAGACCTACATTGATGTGTATAAGCAAAAAGATGCGTTGATCCAGTTTAAATATAAAACTCATGAGGCCAATAAATTAAAGGTTAGGTTGTTTAATAAGAATGGGTTGAATTATGCGGAACTGGAAGCTCTGGAATCAAAATTTGATAAGCAAGCGGTGGAAAAGCCATCCCTTAATGATATCCGGTCAGCATATATGGTCAGTATTAAATATTCAAAAGTTGTGGTGGCTAAAGCACAAGAACAAATGATCCATGCTGAGCAAGCGCATAGTGCTGTTAAAGAGGTGAAAAAAGAAAATGATGCGCTGCTAAGTAGCGCTGCTGTTGAGGAGAAAAACCCTGTTGTCTCAAAAGGGCGGGACCAAAGGCCTAAGCAGCAGATCAAGAAGGTTAATGAGGCGCCGATTACTATTTATAAAACTCCCAATAAGGAAGTAGTTGATGAAATAAAGCGGGACACGGAAGTCATGGAATCATATGTTACTAAGATTGAATCTGGTGAACAATTGACAGAAGAGCAAATTAAAGACAGCCAACAAATTATGGAGAAATTAGGCGCTAATATTCAAACGTTAGATCAAGGTATTATTACTGTTGGGCGAAGTGTTGAAACAGATGGGGAGAATATTCTTTTTAGGGTCTTTATCTGGCGTGACATGATCAAGGAATTTCTAAAGCATAAGCCGATCTTCGGTTTTAGTTTGTCGTACCCTCAGCGTTCTACATCGATTGAGATATTAGATATGGCTCATGGCGAATGGATGCGTGACGGCTGGATTGCGCCGCATAATTCATATTTACATTTTATTTACCGCGGTGGGATTGTCGGCTTAGTGGTTATCTTGCTGATGTGGGGAGGAATCATTTATTTAATCCGGACGTTTATTAAGTGTCGTCATGTTGTCGGCCTGTTGGCGGTTAGTTTGCTGGTTTATTGGTGTGTATTGGCTAATTTTAACGTGGTGTTTGAATTTCCCTATCATGCGATTGCCTTTTGGAGCTTATTTGGGGTTTTATTAGCCATGGCAGGTCGGAAGCCATTGGAGAGCCGTGTAAAATGAAAATATTGATTATCCATAACCGTTATCGTTTTACCGGCGGGGAGGATGTGGTGGTGCGCCTTGAAGCGGATTTATTACGCCGTAAGGGACACGAGGTTTATTTATTAGAGCGTTCTAATGCAGAGTTCGATCAATGGCCTTTATGGCGCAAGATTAGGTATTTGATTGCGGGTATCTTTTTTAGCATGGATACCTTGCGGCGGATGAAACTGGTGTTAGGGCTTTTTAATCCGGATGTTGTGCACGTGCATAATATCTTTTTTATTTGGTCTCCGTCTATTTATTGGGTGTGTTTCAAGAAGAAGATTCCCATTGTGCAGACGCTGCATAACTACCGTTTTTTTTGTGCCAATGGGGTTTTTTATAGGGCAGGCAAGCTTTGCCAGGCGTGTATCCCTACCGTTGGTTTAAGCGCTTTATGGCACCGCTGCATCCGCAAGTCTTTTATGTTAACCTTTGCCTATTGGATTATTCAAAAGATTATGCGTTTTAAGGTGATGCCCCGTATTGCGGCCTATATTGCGCCTGGTAATTTTGTGCGTAAGACCTTTAAGGAATTGCTGCCTTCGCTGGATGGGCGCATGCATGTTAAGGGGAATTTCCTGGAGGTTGATAGGCGTGATGCGCAGCGCAAGCTTGGCCGGTATGTGCTTTTTGTTGGTGCGTTGATGGATTATAAGGGGATTGATATTTTATTAAAAGCTTTTGAAGGCCTTGATGATATCCCCTTGGTTATTGTGGGGGATGGGCTTATTGGCGAGAAATTAAGGGCAATGTACCCGCGTCATGATTTTCGGGGTGAATTAGCTTGGAATGAGACGCTTCGGGTGATTGAGGAATGTGCCTTTGTGGTGGTGCCTTCGCAATGTTTTGAGACTTTTTCGCGTATTGTGATTGAGTGTTACGCCTGTTCTGTTCCTGTGATAGCTAGTAATATAGGAGCGGTGGGTGAGCGGATAGTTGATAAGCAGACAGGGTTGCTTTTTGAACCGCAGGACATTGCACAGTTGCGGGCCAAGATTCGATGGCTTTATGATAACCCAAAAGAAAATAACCGCATGGGGATAGCTGCGCGTGAGGAATATGAATTAAGGTACAAAGAAGAAGCTAATTATGCGCAGTTGATTAATGTGTACGAAAGCGTTGTTGCCAGCCGTTAATATGAAAAAGATACTATGGGTTAATTCAGGCTGGATGATGTCCGAGAAAATTGTGCGGATGGCTGTGACTTTATTTGTCTGGAGCGCGGTTATCCGTTATTTGTCGCCAGCTGATTTTGGTATTTTTAGTTTTGCTTTAAGTGTGGTGTTTGTGATGGCAGCAATTGCTGAAGGCGGCATGGAAGCATTGCTTGTGCGCGAATTAGTTAAGGCTGAAGATAATCCAGCGATTATATTAGGCAGTTCTTTTCGGGTTCGTTGTTATTTGGTAGGGGCTGTTTTAGGAATAGTGGCGTTATTAACATGGGTTCTTCCCATTGAAGCGATTACGCATTTTTTAATTCTCGTGATGAGTTTGCGCTTATTGGTTATTCCACTGTTTAGTTTAGATAGTTTTTTTCAAGCTAAGTTAACGCCACGATTTACCGTAATAGCGCAGATTGCGGGATTAGCTGTAACATCGCTGATGTGTTACTTGGGGATTATATTTCATCAACCCGTGATGTATTTTGGTTGGGTTGTGGTGATGGAACCTGTCGTGATGTTGGGGGTTTTGATATATTTCTATTGCCCGCAACGGAAAGAGGTGGGGAATTGGAGTTCTTCGTTGGTGTTAATGAAAGCCTTATGGCGGCAGTCATGGCCGATGATTGTTTCCGGATTGGCGATCAGCATATATATGCGCCTTGACCAATGGATGATTAAATATATGTTAGGCAATGAAGCCTTAGGTTATTATTCAGTGGCTGTTCGTTTTAGTGAATCTTTTTATTTTATTGGTATGGTGATTGTGGGAGCTTTTTTCCCGGGATTAATAGAAGCTAAGAAAAATGGCCCTAAGGCTTATGAGGAGTATTTGCGTTGGCTTAATGCGGTATTAATTTATTTAGCGCTTGCCGCTTCTGTGCTGATGATTGTTATTGGAATACCGATGGTTCAGTGGCTGGTGACTGATCGTTATGCGCCGGCTTTAGGGGCATTATCCATTCATGTGTGGGCGTCGGTATTTGTCTTTATGGGGCTATTGCGTACCCGTTGGGCTATTAATGAAGGTTTACAGCATTTTAGCATGTGGATGGCTGTGATAGGGGCGCTTATTAATGTGATGCTGAATTTAATTCTTATTCCGCGCTATGGGATTGCAGGTGCTGCAATGGCTACGGTGGCCGCGCAATGTTTCGCAGCGGTAATCTCAAATGCGTTTATACCTCAGGCAAGGTTTTTCTTAAAGATTCAATGGCAGGCATTAAATCCGTTTGTATTATTTCAGAAATATTGAAAGGGAATTAAATTATGGCAAGAATAATTGTAACTGGCGGTGCTGGATTTGTGGGATCACATTTGGTTAAGCAATTAATAGAGACCGGCCATGAAGTTATTGTGTTGGATGCGTTTAATCATTATATGGCACCGCCGATTACGCAGGCCTATTTATATAATATTAATTACCGTTTTGAATATTTAATTAACAAAGCCACGGTTATCCGCTGTAATATTCAAAATAAGGATGAATTACGGCGCCGGATTGTGCAGATTCAGCCTGATACGATCGTGCATTTTGCCGCCTTGCCATTAGCAAATGTGGCCATTGAATACAGTGAAGAGGCATTCAACAGCATCTTGGGGGCTACGGTAAATCTTTTGGAAGTTTTACGTGACCACAATAAGATTAAGTTTGTCTATATTTCTTCAAGCATGGTGTATGGGGATTTTGAGATCATTCCTGTTCCTGAAACGGCGCGTAAAGAACCGAAAGAAATATACGGAGCAATGAAATTATCCGGCGAGCATATGGTTAAGAGTTACTCAGAGCGCTATGGTATTGCCCATAGCATTATAAGGCCATCTGCCGTGTACGGCCCGACCGACAATAACCGCAGGGTGGTGAGCTTGTTCTTAAGTAATGCGATTTTAGGTAAGCCCATTAAGGTGACTAATGGGGAAAGCACGTCGCTAGATTTTACCTATGTTGAAGATGCGGCGCGCGGGGTGATGCTGGCGGCCACCTCGCCGGCAGCCGTTGGTGAGACATTTAATATTACCCGCGGCCAGGGCCGGAATCTTAACGATTTGGTTGGGATTATTAAGGAATTATATCCGGCTGCGGAATTTAATCAGGTGACAGAGAAAAACTTCAGACCGGATCGCGGCACCCTGGATGTCAGCAAGGCCAAGCGTTTGTTAGGGTATGAGCCGCAAGTTGATCTTGAAGAAGGGGTTCGCCGATATGCCCGTTTCTTGGAAGGGGCCCATCAGGCGACAGGAAAATAATTTATGATGGCAAACAATACACAGAATTGCGCTGTTGCTATTATTGGTGCAGGAGCGCTGGGCCGTTTAGCAGCTAATATTCTCCATCTTAATCAGGTGGCGGTGATGGGTTTTTATGATGATGGCATAGCTTCGGGTACCGTCATTGATGGGATTGAAGTGAAAGGCGGGCTTGATCAATTCTTCTCTTTAAAAGGAGTGGGGGCTATTATCGGGGTTGGTGATATAGCCGGGCGCAGGAAGATTTACGAACGTTGCCTAGCTGGCGGGGTTAAGCTTGTTTCTGCGGTGCATCCCAGTGCTAGCATTGCATCAACAGCGGTGGTTGGCCAGGGATGCTTAATTAAGGAATTCGCGGTTCTTGAAATTGGGGTTACGCTTGGCGATAACTGCATTGTTGGTAATCGCGCAGTGATCTGCCATGATACGCGTATCGGCAGTCATTGCCGATTAGCTCCAGGGGTAAGTATTGCGGGATATGCGTTAATTGAAGATGAATGTTACCTGGCTGTTAACGTGGCGGTTGATCGTAAAATCACCGTCGGCGCAAGGTCGGTGATTGCGTCAGGTTGTACGATCTGGGAAAATGTGCCGCCTGAATCGCTGGTAAAATTACCGCAAAAAATGATAGTTAGCCCGCGCAGGGTTAATGCTTAGGAGTGAATTGAGGATGAATAAAATCCCATTTTTAAATATTGACCGTATCTATAAGGTTTATGGAAAAGAGTTGTTAGCGGCAGTAGAAAAAACATTTATCCATGGGCAGGTTTTAATGGGGCCTGAGATAACTGCTTTTGAAGCATTAATGACAGCCCGCAGTTCCCGCCGTTATGCCGTAGCTGTTGGTTCTTGTACTGACGCACTTTTCTTTTCATTAAAAGCTGCCGGGATAAAAGAAGGTGATGAAGTTTTAGTGACCGGTTTTTCATTTATTGCCTCTGTCAGTGCCATTATCCGGGCAGGTGCCGTGCCGGTTTTTGTGGATATTAATTCGGATGACTTCATGATGAATGTTGATTCTGCTTTAAATAAATTAACATCCAAGACAAAGGCTATTGTTGCGGTGCATTTATTCGGGCAATCATTGCCGATAGGCTGTTGGACGGAGTTTGCCCAAGCGCATGGGTTATTATTATTGGAGGACGCGGCGCAATCTTTTGGAAGCCGGTGGGATAATACGCCGGTGGGGAAGATGGGCTTGGCATCCTGCGTGAGTTTTGACCCGACTAAGGTTGTTGGTGCTTTTGGCAACGGGGGAGTTGTGTTGACGGATGATGAGCGCCTGGCAGGTTTGGTTAGGCAGATGCATTACCATGGCAAGGATTTAAAAGGTGGGGATTTTCAAATACTCGGTTACAACAGCCGCATGGCCTCTTCCCAGGCCGCGATGCTGATATGTCAGTTTAATTATTTGGACAGTTGGATTGAGCGCCGCAGGGAAATTGCCCGGCAATATGCGCAAGGGTTAGCGGATGTTAAAGCAATTAAATGTCCTTTGGAACATAAGGAAACGCATCATGTTTATCACAAGTATGTGATGCGCGTTGAAAACCGGGATGCGTTAAAAAAGCATTTAGAATCTCAAGGGGTAGCAACGATGATTCATTATCAAAAGGCGTTATACGAACAACCGGTCTGTCATCCCTATGCGCCTCAAGAGGCATTAGTTAATATTGAGCGAGCCAAGAAAGAAGTGATTTCTTTGCCCATTTATCCTGAGATGATTCAAGAAGAAATAGATCAGGTGATTACTTCAGTAAAGGAGTTCTACCGTTGAGCGGTATTTCTGTCGGTGTAGGTTTATTTATTTATAATCGGCCGTGGCATACGTTAAGGGTTTTAGAAAGCCTTAAACAGGCAGGTCTTGATTATTTATACGTTTTTGCTGATGCTCCTGCTGATGGGGTTATCACGGAGAATATAGAAAAAACCCGGGCATTGATTAGTGGCATTAAGTGGTGCAAGGTTGATTTTCAGGTTCGTGACAAAAATATGCGCACCATAGGCAATGTATCGAGCGGGATTGATTATATCCTAAGGGATCATGAGGCCGTTATTGTCTTAGAAGATGATTGTGTGGTGCGGCCTGATTATTTAACCTACATGAATGCGGTTCTTAGTTTTTATAAAGATGATACGCGTGTTTTTCATGTAAATGGCTATCAATTACCGATTGTGGTAGGCAAGGATGCGGGGGTTGATGTATACCAATCGCCATTAGCGATGAGTTGGGGGTTTGGTTTATATAAGCGTGCGTGGAAATATTTTCGTCTTGATGTCGCTGATGCCCCTGAATTCTTAAAGAGTCCCGCGGCTAAACGTTTATTGACTGTTGTTCCTGATTTTGATCAGCGTATGCAGGCCTTGTTAGAAAAACGGGTTTCTTCATGGACGTACAGGTGGAATTTTTTAATTAATAAGCATGGGGGGATTTGTGTCTCTCCGTATCAGAGCTATGTGCATAATATTGGCTGGGATGGGGATGGGGTTAATTGTTCTAAGTCGACCCGCTATGACATTCCGCCGTTAATTTGGCAGAGACCGTTATTGACGGGTGAATCTTCATTAAGATTAACAACGGATTTAAAGGTTGATGGATATATGGATCAGCAAACAAGTAAATATTATCGGCGAAAACCAGCGTTGTTATTAAGATTATATCGCCAATGGCAGGATTTGATAAAGGGACGTTTATGAAAACAGAACAAATTGTAGATGGCAGCAATCTTTTAGCTATTATTATCCGTCAGGGGGTTGTTCCGCCTGGCGTGCATTTCATGACCGATGAGAATAATCACTTGCAAGTAGGCAAACAATTACGCAAAAAGGGTGTGGTGATAAAGCCTCATGCCCATCGCATTGTGCCTTTGCAAGGCGAGGCGTTCATGCAGGAGGTCTTGTGTATTGAGTCTGGGCGTATGTGTGTTGATTTTTATACGACTAAAGGAGCCTTGGTGACTCAGCGGGAGTTGGCTCAAGGGGATACAATTTTGCTTATTCAAGGCGGGCATGGCTTTACCATGCTCGACGATTGTCAGTTTACCGAGATTAAGATGGGGCCGTATTTAGCGGACAGTAAGTTTAATATAGAACCGGTTGTTTGAGGATTATAGATGAATTTTATTCCTGTGTGTGAACCGCTGTTGATTGGCAATGAGCGTAAATACGTGAATCAATGCCTGAAGGATAATTGGATTTCTTCGCACGGCAAGTTTTTGGAACAATTTGAAAATCAATTCAGCCGTTATTGCGGGCAGGATTTCGGGATTGGCGTTTGTAACGGAACGGTGGCGTTGCATTTAGCAGTGGCTGCTTTAGGGATTGGTAAGGGTGATGAAGTGATCATGCCGTCTTTTACGATTGCCTCGACTGCTTTTAGTGTTATTTATGCCCAAGCCAAGCCGGTTTTTGTAGATATTGAAGCCAACACCTTTAATATGGACCCAAGGCTTATTGAAGCTAAGATTACCAAGAAAACAAAGGCAATTATGGTGGTGCATATGTATGCGCATCCAAGCGATATGGATGCCATCATGAAGCTTGCGCGTAAGCATAAATTATATGTGATAGAGGATGCGGCCCAAGCACATGGAGCTACATATAAGGGACGGCGTTGCGGTAGTTTTGGTGATGTGGCCACGTTTAGTTTCTACAGTAATAAGATTATCACGACGGGTGAAGGAGGGATGGTTTTAACCAGCAACCCTAAGCTTGCCCAAGCGTGCCGCAGTTTAAAAAATCTGGCTTTTGATCCTAAGCGGCGGTTTTGGCATGAGGCGATAGGATTTAATTACCGCATGACCAATATACAGGCGGCTATCGGATTAGCCCAGCTGGAGAAGATTGATATCCTGCTGGCTAAGCGGCGGGCCAATGCGATGATGTACAATAAACGGCTGGCTCATCTTCCTGGCCTGATTTTACCGACGGAATTAGATGAATGTCAGGCAGGGTATTGGATGTATTGTCTGCGTGTGTTGCCTGATTTTGGTAGGGGCCGGGATCAATGAATGGGGGCATTAAAAGAAAAGGGGATTGAGACCCGCACCTTCTTTATCCCGTTGCATCAACAGCCGGCTTTTAAGCCCTATATCAAGGCGGCGGCCAAAAACAGCATGGCAGTCTCAGACGCTGTAGCCAAGGATGGTTTTTACCTGCCATCTTCCAGCGGATTAACGAAGAAACAGATTTTATTTATTACAGCAGCAATCAAGGAAATTCATGCCAACAACGCCGCGCGTATTTAACGGTTACGCTGATTATTATGACGCCTTTTACCAGCATAAAAATTATGCGCTTGAGGCTGATTTTGTAACGGCAATCTTTAAAAAGTATGCATCCCGTCGGATTAATACGGTTCTAGATTTAGGATGCGGTACAGGTGCCTATTTATTGGAATTTTTAAAACGTGGTTTTAAGGTGACAGGTGTCGATGCTTCGCAGCGGATGCTTGATAAAGCTAAGTTTAAGAGTAAACAGGCTGGGTATGCTAATGTAAAATTTCATCAAGGGTTTCTGCAGGAGAAGCGTTTTAATACAAGTTTTGATGCCTTGGTGTGTTTATTTTCAGTGATTGATTATGTTTGTGATGATGAGCAGTTGCGCAAGGCTTTTAAATTAGCCTATACGCATGTAAAGCCTGCAGGGGTATTTGTTTTTGATTTCTGGCATGCCCCAGCGGTTTCACGTTTTAATCCTAGCAAGGAACGGTCTTTTAATTGGCAAGGCTTGACGATACTGCGTAAATCAGTGACAAAGCTCAACAAAGGGACAAATACCTGTGATGTGTGTTACACCTGTAAGGTGTTTTCGGACAAGAAATTGCTTACGACTATTAAGGAAACCCACCGCATGCGGTATTTCACGCGGACAGAGATAACAGCATTTTTATTGGAAGCTGGATTTAGCAAGGTGGATTATTTGCCCTTTGGCCGTTTAAAGGGGCAGGTGCGTTCGTCAACATGGGATGTAATGGCTGTTGCACAAAAGGATAAAGAATGAAGGTAGTTTTAGCCGCAAAAAGTGTTTATCCCTTTCACCCTTTTGGCGGGGTGCAGAAGTATGTGTACTATTATGCGTTGGCCTTGCATCGCCTAGGTATTGATGTGACAGTGGTAGCTCCCTTAGATGACGGACAGCCTCGGGAAGAATTGGTGGAGGGCGTTAAGTTTGTTTTATTGAAGCCCTCTATTTATAAGTATCTTGAGTTGCCGGTGGGTTGGCTTGGGGTTCATCGTTTTGCGCATAGTTTGGATGAATATTTAGCGGGTATTGAATTTGATATCCTGCACAGCTTTGATATGGTTGGCCTAACCTATGCGAAGAGATCTGTGCGTAAGAAGGTTATTGGGCATATTTTTACAGATAATTTCCTAGTTAATCCAATTGGTTTTGCGCATCTAGGTGATTTTTTAGGGGTAACGACAGCCAAGATTAAACAAGAGAAATTGGCGTTAACGATTAAGGATGATGTTAAGCAGAAGTTGTTATACCCTTGGCAGTATATTTTTAAGGTGTTTCCGATGCATGCCTATGTTAATGATTGTGATATTGTTTGTGTTGAAGATCAGTCATTTGTCGACGATGTTTGTCAGATTTATCAACTATCATCTAAAACGTTGCGGGTTCTTCCTGTGGGGGTGCATGTGGGGGCATCCCTGGATGGTTTAAAGCGCAGCCAGATGCGTAAAGAATATGGCTTTGACCCAGGCGATATTGTTTTAATCACTGTTAACCGGTTGGCCGCTGATAAGGGCATTGACCAATTGATTAAGGCGGTAGCTTTATTAAGAACAGTGGATTTGCGTTATAAGCTGTTGATTGTGGGTCAGGGTTATTTTGAAGCTGAGCTTTTACGCCTTATTGATGATCTTGGTTTATCTGGGGCCGTACGTCATGTGAAATCGGTTCCTGAAGGCATGCTTCTTAATTATTATCAATTGGCGGATATTTATGTTTGTGCCTTTTCTTATGCGGGTTCCAGCGTCAGTTCACTTGAAGCGATGTCGGTGGGGCTGCCGATTGTGACAACAGCTCAGCCATGGCTGGCCCGAGGGATTGAAGGTTTATTTTGCAAGGATAATCAACCGGTAAAATTAGTGAAAGCTATTAGGGAATTGACAGAGCGCAGCATGCATCAGCCATTAATTGAAAAGGCGCGGCAGACGGCGTTAAATTATACTTGGGATGCTTTAGCTAAAGAGGGTTTGACGATGTATAAGGAGTTGGTGCGCGATGCATGATGTATTGAAGGCGAAAGTTATTGGGGTTGAAGTTTCTCGGCTGAATCCTAGGTTAGCGTTTGAACAAATTAGGCAATGCATTAAGGAGCGGTTTAAAGCGTATGTCTGTGTGGCGCCTGTTTCAACCTTGGTTAGTGCGCGCAGGGATGCGCGTTATGCGGCGGTGGTGCGCAATGCGTTTATGACGACTCCGGATGGGATGCCGGTGGCCTGGGCCTTACGCGCGCAGGGATTTAAAGAAGTAGAACGCACCTATGGCCCGGATTTAATGCGTGATTTGTGCATTAAAGGACAGGAATTGGGGTGGCGTCATTATTTTTATGGAGGAGAAGAAAAAACATTGGGGCTCCTAGAAAAACAGTTGAAGCAAATTGCCCCCTCGATTAAGATTGTAGGTATGTTTGCCCCCGCATTTAATGCACAGGCTCGATTGGAAGATCAAGCGGTTTTAGCGCAGATTGAAGCGGCTAAGCCGGATATTCTTTGGGTAGGCATAGGTTCGCCTAAACAAGATTTTTGGATGTCCATGCATAGGGAAAAATTAAGTGTACCGGTTATGGTTGGTATTGGTGCCGCGTTTGATTTTATTGCGGGCGTCAAAAAGCAAGCTCCCCGCTGGATGGGGCGATGCGGGTTGGAATGGTTGTTTCGTTTGATGAGTGAACCTGGCCGTCTAGGTAAACGTTATTTAGTCGGCAACACCTTGTTTATTTATTACCTGATTATCGAATTATTTAACCATAGAAGGTCGAGATGAGATCGCAGTGGCAATCTTTTTCAATTAGATGTGTGTATTTAGGCATAGATCTTGGCTGTATTTGGCTGGCTTTCTATTTAGCATGTTTTTGGCGAGCGGGTACCTTGCCGTTTTCATTAACTCTTGAGGGTTTCTTTTCTGATTATAATCCTTTTAAGGTGATTTTCTTGTTTTGGGTTTTAACCTTGTTAATGAGCAATCAAGCTCAAGGGTTATACCAAACCAAGCGCGAATCACCTCAAGGGTTAGAAATCTGGCAGGTGGTTAAATCTGTATTTGTGGCAGCGGTGGTGGTGGTGATTCTTTCTTATTTGTTGAAGATTAAGGATTTTCCCCGCAGTATTTTTATTTTGTCGGTGGTATTAAACAGCATCCTGCTTTCCATGTGGCGGGTGGCAAAAAAGTTTCTCGTCGATTCCTTGGTAGCCAATGGCTACAATAATTTAAATGCGTTGATTGTAGGGGCGGGAAAGGTGGGGACGGCCTTGAGCGCTGAAATACAGCGAAATAAGAATTTAGGGATTAGGGTGCTTGGTTTCTTAGATGACCATAAGACAGGTGAAGTTAACGGGTTGCCCGTGTTAGGCGGCATTGCTGATTTTGCGGCGGTAGCCCAGCGGGAATTTGTGCATAAGGTTTATATTACGGTGGCGCATGATAATAAGATTTTTTTGGAGATGTTAGAGCAAGCCAGGGAGTTGGGGGTTGGTGTGCGTGTGGTGCCGCAAGGGTTTGAATTTATTGCGCAGGATTTTGAGAAATACAATATTGGCGTTATCCCTGTGTTAGCCTATTCAGACATGCGTTCCTTGTATCGTCAGCGGGGAAAAAGATTCTTTGATGTTTGCGCATCATTTTTATTAATATTGTTTTTATCACCGGTATTATTATTAATTGCATTAGCTATTAAGTTTGATAGCAAGGGGCCGGTATTTTACCGTTCCAAACGTTATGGTAGGCGCGGGCAGATTTTTCATATGTTAAAATTCCGCAGCATGGTGGCTGATGCTGATGCGCAATTAGCGATGCTTAAAGCCAAGAATGAAGTCGATGGCCCTATTTTTAAGATGCGTGCAGATCCCCGTATTACGCCTTTGGGGGCATTATTGAGAAAGTTTAGTTTGGATGAATTGCCTCAGATTATTAATGTTTTGCTGGGAGATATGTCCTTGGTAGGGCCAAGGCCATTGCCCATCGAGCAAATTGAAAAGGAAGATTTCCGCCAGTTAAAGCGTTTGGATATTAGGCCTGGCATTACTGGGCTTTGGGAGATTCGGGGCCGTAGTGATGTATCCTTTGCGAGGTTTTTACGCTGGGATATTTGGTATATTAATAATTGGACCTTTGGGCTAGATATTTATATATTGATGCAAACTATTCCCGTGGTTTTAAAGGGCAGGGGCGCCTATTAAAGAGATTTATCTTTTATCTATTCAGGCCAAGAAAGTTCCCATATAATACGCGCACATTTTAAGGACAGCCATGCAAAAACAAAAGAAAGCATTAATTACAGGTATCACAGGCCAAGACGGCTCCTATTTAGCTGAATTATTAATCAGTAAGGGCTATTTGGTTTACGGCATTATTCGGCGCTCGTCGTCATTTAATACGCAGCGCATTGACCATCTCTACCAGGATCCGCACGAGAAAGTGCGTAAATTGAATTTGGTTTATGGTGATTTGAATGATGCCTCATCGCTTAATTCCATTATCAAAGGCATTCAGCCGGATGAGATTTATAATTTGGCTGCGCAGAGCCATGTGAAGGTTTCCTTTGAGGTTCCTGAGTATACGGCGGAAATCACAGGGCTTGGGACAACCCGCTTATTAGAAGCGATCCGAGATACTGGAGTGAAGACAAAATTCTATCAAGCGTCTTCCTCAGAAATGTATGGCAAGGTTTTAGAAACGCCTCAGTCTGAAAAGACGCCATTTTATCCTCGTTCTCCTTATGGAGCAGCTAAGGTTTATGCGTATTGGATGACGGTAAATTACCGTGAAGCATATAACATGTTTGCCTGTAACGGTATTTTATTTAATCATGAATCTCCTCGCCGTGGGGAGACCTTTGTAACCCGCAAGATCACCATGGCCTTGGCGCGTATTAAGTTGGGGGTGCAGGATAAATTATATTTAGGTAATTTGGATGCGAAGCGTGACTGGGGATTTGCGGGTGATTATGTAGAAGCTATGTGGTTGATGCTTCAGCAATCAAAGGCAGATGATTATGTGATTGCGACCGGCCAAACGTATTCAGTTAAAGAGTTCTTACAAGAAGCTTTTTCCTATGTGAAGCTTGATTGGAAGAAATATGTGGCGATTGATAAGCGTTATTTTAGGCCAACGGAAGTGGAATTGCTTTTAGGAGATGCAGCTAAGGCGCGTAAGGTTTTAAAATGGAAGCCCAAGGTTAATTTTCAGCAATTGGTGCGTATGATGGTGGATAGTGATATGGAGTTGGTCAGTAAAGAGCTTTACGGGACAAAGGGGAAGCGATGAGTTTCTGGAACGGTAAAAGGGTTATTGTGACTGGTGGCGCTGGTTTCTTGGGCCGTTTTATTGTTGATGAATTAAAGCTTAAAGGTTGTCGGCATATTATGGTGCCGCGTTCCAAAGATTTTGATTTACGCAAATTATCGGATATTAAGAAACTCTTAAAGCAGGAAAAACCGGATATTATTATCCATGCCGCAGCGGTGGTAGGCGGCATTGGGGCTAACCGGGAGAATCCGGGTAAGTTTTTCTATGATAATTTAATGATGGGGGTGCAATTAATTGAAGAAGCCCGGCTTAGCGGGGTTAAAAAGGTGACAGCTATTGGTACTATCTGTGCGTATCCTAAATTTTGTCCAGTGCCTTTTAAAGAAGAAGATATTTGGAATGGTTATCCAGAAGAAACCAATGCGCCGTATGGGTTAGCCAAGAAAATGCTGTTGGTGCAGTCTCAGGCGTATCGCCAGCAGTATGGATTCAATTCGATTTATTTGTTGCCGGTAAATCTTTATGGGCCGGGAGATAATTTTGCACCAAATTCTTCTCATGTGATTCCTGCCTTAATGAAGAAATGTTTGGAAGCTAAGAAAAATGGGGATTTATCCATTGACGTATGGGGGTCAGGAAAGGCTACGCGTGAATTCCTTTATGTGCAGGATGCGGCGCGAGGCATTGTTTTAGCAACGGAGAAGTATAATAAGTCGGAACCGGTTAATTTAGGCACTGATTCTGAGATTTCCATTAAAGACCTGGTGGCGACAATGATGCGTTTAACTGGTTTTAAGGGGAAGGTGCGTTGGGATGCAGGGAAGCCGGATGGGCAGCCACGGCGGCGATTAGACACCTCTCGCGCTAAGAAAGAGTTTGCTTTTGAAGCAAAAACATCCTTGGAAAAAGGTTTAAAGAAGACAATAAATTGGTATTTGAGTAATGAGAAAAATGTTAAATAGATTCTCGACCTGTGATTTTGCTAGTTTTGGCAGGGTTGCTATCTATCTATTATGTTTATTGTTGCCGGTTTCAATTGCCTTGGCCGAAAGTTTTGCGGGCCTAGTAATTTTTCTTTACTTACTTAACCGTTGGCAGGAAATATCTCAAGCAAAAGGCTTGGCCTTGTCGTTGCGTATCCGCAAGTGGTTAAGTTTCAGGTCTTCTTCTGATAAGGATTTGGATTTTATTTATTTGGCCCTCCGCTTTCATCTTATTGCGATTATTATTTCAACTTGTTTAAGTTTAAACCATACGGCTTCCCTGTTTGGTTTGATTGGTAAGGGTTTGGAAGGGATACTTCTTTTCTTGGCGATCAAGCAGTTTATTACTAAGCCAGCGCATGTGTATAAATTAATATTAATTTGGATAGCGGCAGTGGCTGTTATTAGTGCTAGTGGGTTATGCCAGTGGTATACGGGGCAGGATTTCTTAAGGGGTTTTGCATTAACTCAAGGCCGTGTTTCGGCAACATTCAGGCATGCAAATGATTTTGGTGCGTATTTGCTGGTTTTGTTGCCGTTATTGTTATGGTTTGTTTTTGATATATTTTTCAATCGAAAAGATCAACGGAAGGCTGGTTTTTTAAAAGAAGGATTTAAGTTGCCGGGCTGGTTAAAGGTGGGATTGATTCTGTTTGCATTTATTGTTTCAGTAGCGGCACTTGGTTTAACGTTCTCACGAAGTTCGTGGCTTGCCTTTATGATTTGCGGTTTCTTTCTTTTTGGTTTTCAAAAGCGTTTCTTAATTTGTTTTGTCATCGTGATAGCTTTATTTATTACGTTCTTCTCTCCCTTAATGATTAAGGTAAGGGATGTTTCCTTGATCACGGATAATGTCTATGTCCAAAAACCTATTTTTCAGAAAATCATGAACCTTGATTATTTGGTTAAGCATAATTATGGCATAGTGTCTGTTAATGATTTTATAGGCATAGACTTCAAAATACCCAATCAAGATATTTATGATGGATTAGTTGCTGCAGGGTATATCAACAACAATGGAAGGGTTTTAAATGATTTCTGGCAACTAGAGAGCTATCAACAAATGAAGGCGGCTTATTTAGAAACAGATGAAGAGAAGGAAGCGGTGTTTAATATTTTAACAAAATCAACTTTCTGGAAGTCTTTATATGGTGCAACGATAAGCCGATTAGGCCAGGGGAGGTATGTTTATTGGGAAGAAGCTTTTGGCATTATTCGTGATTATCCGTTTTGGGGTTCAGGTTTAAATACCTATTCCATTGTGGCGCCTCATTACAAGATTAATTGGGGCGGGTATGCGCATAATTCATACTTACAGATGTTTGCTGAGATAGGGTTATTTGGTTTAGGCACATTTTTATGGTTATTATATGCGTTGTTTAAATATGCGTTTGATTCAATGCGGAAATTAGCAAAGGCTAGTTTGTCTTATTGGATTATTAGGTCATTAGTTTTTGGTTTTGGGGCATATTTGATTCAATCTTTTTTTGACAGCACGTTTTATTCTGTTCAGTTAGGTTTGCTATTATGGATTTCGATGGGTATTTTATTAGCTGTAACCCGGAGCCTAAGCCTACATAAGATTGACAAATAAGACGCGGTGGCTATAATAAACCGGTTTTTATACAATTATCTATTAAATTAGAGGGATTTATGAATAAACAAACCATTAAAGATGTGAACATTAAGGGCAAGAAGGTAATTATCCGTGTTGATTTTAATGTTCCGATTGATGAGCAAGGACATATTACCGATAATCGCCGGATAGCAGGGGCCTTGCCTACCATTCAATATGCGTTAGCCCAAGGTGCTGCCAAGGTTATCTTGATGAGTCATTTAGGCCGCCCGGCAGGAACAGGTTTTGAGGCGGCTTTTTCATTGGCGCCGGTGGCTAAGGTTTTACAGGAATTGTTGAAAGAAAAAGTGCTTTTGTTAAATGATTGTATCGGAGGGGCGGTTAAGGAATCAATTGCTAAGTCCAGCGAACGTGTTGTCTTATTAGAGAATCTGCGTTTCCATAAAGCTGAAGAGAAAAATGACTTGAGCTTCGCTAAAGAATTAGCGTCCCTGGCGGATATTTATGTTAATGATGCCTTTGGAACAGCACATCGCGCCCATGCATCAACAGCAGGGATTACGGCTTATTTGCCGTCGGTAGCAGGTTTCTTGATTGAAAAAGAACTACAATACCTTGGTTCTGCCATCAATAACCCTAAGCGTCCGTTGGCTGTTATTTTAGGCGGGGCTAAGGTTTCCGATAAGATTGAATTGATTAAGACCTTGTTAACCAAGGCTAATATGCTGGTGATTGGCGGCGGTATGGCCTACACTTTTTTAAAGGCGCAGGGCATTAATGTCGGTAATTCAAAATTAGAAAAAGATAAGGTTGATTTAGCCCGTGAATTATTAGCAGAAGCCAAGGCAAAGGGTGTGGATATCCATTTGACCGGCGATTTTGTGATTACACAATCATTTATGAGCGATGATTGCAAGATTTCTGACGTTATTCCAGATGGTTGGGAATCCTTGGATATTGGTCCAAAGACCCGCGAACGTTATAAGGCGGTATTATCAACAGCAAAAACTATTGTATGGAATGGCCCCTTAGGTGTTTTTGAGCGTGAGGCGTATGCTAAGGGGACTCGGGCGATTGCGGATCATTTGGCTGATTTGAAAGATGCAACGGTGATTGTTGGCGGCGGTGACTCGGCGGCGGCGGTGGCTAAATTTGGTTTAGAAGACAAGATGACGCATATTTCAACGGGTGGCGGGGCTTCTTTAGAATTCTTAGAAGGCAAAACCTTGCCGGGTATTGCGGCGTTGAACGATAAGAAGTAATCTAGCGTGAGTTGTCATTGGGTAGGGACAACTCAACCTAGAGATGCTAGGGCAATCTTCCCTAATATTAGAAGTGAACATTGAAGATTGCAATTAGCATCAAAAGGTATTCGTTATCCCTACCCAATGCCAACCAGCAACGTTTTGGATTATAGACACGGAGAAGAATTAATGCGTACACCGATTATTGCAGGTAACTGGAAATTAAATAAGACCTCCCGCGAGGCGATTCAATTGGCGGAAGAATTAAAGCGTGAGGTATCGACGGTAACTGGCGTGGATATTGTGATTTGTCCGACCTTTACGTCACTTGAGAGTGTAAGTGAGGCGATTACGGAGACAAATATTGCCTTAGGTGCGCAGAATTTATATTGGGCGGATAGTGGTGCTTTTACTGGTGAGATTTCAGCTCCCATGCTTAAAGATTTTGGGGTGCAGTATGTGATTATTGGGCATTCAGAGCGCCGCCAGTATTTTGGCGAGACCAATGAGACGGTTGCTAAACGCATTCGTGCGGCTTTAACGCATGGGTTAACGCCTATTGTCTGTGTCGGAGAGAATTTAGCTGAACGTGAAGCAAATAAAACTTTTGATGTAATTAAGGATCATTGCGAAGGTTCACTTAAAGGTTTAACGGCGGATGAAATGGGCAAGGTGGTGATTGCCTACGAGCCGGTATGGGCGATTGGGACGGGCAAGACCGCTACTCCAGAGCAAGCTCAAGAAGTGCATGCTTTTATCCGTCAATTATTAGTGAAGTTATTTGGGGCAGAAACAGCTTCAAGTGTGCGTATTCAATATGGCGGTTCAGTTACGCCGGAAAATATTGCTATATTAATCAGTCAGCCAGATATTGATGGCGCGTTGGTTGGCGGTGCGAGTTTAAAAGCCCCGTCATTTGCCGCCATTGTTAAAGCAGCTAAAAAATGACCGTAAGGGTCCATTCCCAATTTTAATTAGGGAATCTAGATAGGAGATTGTATGGGTTTTATCTTTTTCATTCATATTGTAGCGTGTGTTTTATTAGTTATTTGTGTGTTGATGCAGGCTGGGCGCGGTGGTGGTTTAGCAGAGAGCTTTTCATCAGCTGAATCCATGTTTGGTACCCAAACCAATCAATTTATGGTGCGCTTAACAACCGTTTTTGCGGTTATTTTCTTGTCCACATCGCTTATCTTGGCGGTTAATTCTTCAAAGAAAGACAAGTCTATTATGGCGGATGCGAAATTATTGCCTAAGCAGGCAGCAACGGTTCCAGCAGCACCTACAGCAGAAGAACCAACAGTTGTTGTTGAAGACCCTAAACCTATTGTTAACGGCATAAAATAATAATCGTGTGAAACCATTGACACATCGCCTCTCCTGGTTATGTTGTCTAGTCTTCTTCCTTACAGTCCTGCCTTGTGCGGCGGGTTTGCCTGACCGTTACGGCGGGCAGATGGTGATTTACACGTCATCTGATCCAAAAACATTTAATGATATAGTTGCCCAAGAAACATCCTCCTCGGCAGTTACCAGCCTTATTTTTGAAGGTTTGACTTCAAGTGATCCGCTAACCTTAAAGGTTATTCCCCATTTAGCTCGGAGTTGGGAAACGTCTCCGGATGGATTATCTTGGGTATTTTATTTAAGGGATGATGTATTTTGGTCGGACGGGGTGAAATTTACAGCAGATGATGTGGTTTTTACCTTTAATGATTTAATCTATAATGATCAAATTCCCTCTTCTAGCAGGGATGTGTTTACTGTTGATGGCAAGATCTTTAAGGTTGAAAAGATTGACGATTTAACAGTGAAGTTTACCTTGCCTGTTAAGTTTGCACCTTTTTTACGCGGCATGGGGCAGGCTATTTTGCCAAAGCATTGTTTAGTCCAACATGTTGAGAAGAAGCAATTTGCCTTTACCTGGGGGATTGATACAAAGCCTGCTGATATTGTCGGCACCGGCCCATTTAAATTAACGCAATACCGTTTAGGGGAGCGCCTGGTTTTTGAGCGTAATGATAAATATTGGAAGAAGTCTGCGGAGGGTGATGCCTTGCCGTATCTCGACAAGATTATTATGTTGATTATCCCTAATCCTGATACAGCTATCCTGAAGTTTATGGATGGGGAATTAGATTATCTAAGCGTGAAGGGAGTGGATTATCCGTTATTAAAGCCGCAGGAGAGATTTAAGGGCTTCACTATATATAAGGCTGGTGCGAATTTCGGTAGTAATTTTGTGGTGTTTAATTTAAACCCGCAAGCATCTCCTAAGGCCCGTTGGTTTTCAGATCTGCGTTTCCGTCAGGCGGTGGCCCATGCTATTGATAAGGCGCAGATTATTGACATTGTTAATAATGGCTTTGGTGTGCCTCAGGATGGCCCAATGAGCCCATCTTCAGGGTATTTTTATAATCCTAATGTACAGGCATATGAGTATGATTTAAATAAGGCAAGGGGCTTATTGGCTCAAGCAGGATTTGTTAATCAAGGGGGGGTATTGAAAGATAAGGAAGGCGTGCCAGTTGAGTTTAATTTATACACGAATGCCTCGGCGGATGATCGGGTGCAGATGGCGACCATGATCCGTCATGATTTGGCGCAATTAGGCATGAAGGTTAATTTCCTGCCGCTGGAATTTAATTCCTTGGTGGCAAAGTTAACATCTACCTATGAATGGGAGGCGGTTATCTTGGGGTTAACCGGCGGGATTGAGCCGCATTTTGGCCAGAATGTGTGGCATTCTTCCGGTGGCTTGCACATGTGGCATCCGAAACAAAAGGCGGCGGCGACTGAATGGGAGGCGCGGATTGATGCTATTTATACCAAGGGAGTGCAGGAATTAGATGAAGTTAAGCGTAAGGCGCTTTATGATGAAGCTCAATTAATCGCCAGTGAGCAAGTGCCGCTTATTTATACGGTGCTGGGAATAAATATGTACGCGATACGCAACAAATTCGGCAACGTAAAACCAACAGCCTATAGCGGTGCATTGCATAATTTAGACGAGATTTATATTAAATAATTACGGGACACCTACCGTAACCCTAATTACTATGGATGTAGGCGCCATTGGCATTCACAATATTTGCCAATGGCGCCTACAACAGTGTTTAAGGTGTCGATAAGAAAATGGTTATGTTAAAACAAATCATAATACGTTTATGTTGGGCGATCGGTTCGCTGTTGGCGATGAGCTTGTTGACGTTTTGGCTCATGCATTTGACGCCGGGGAATTATTTTGACAGTTTGAAACTTAATCCACAGATTTCACCAGAGACAATCAGCCGTTTAGAGAATCTCTATGGGGTCAATAAACCGTTGTTGGTGCAATGGTGGGCGTGGGTAACTAATATTATCCGCGGTGAGTGGGGGTATTCGTTTTATTATAATGTGCCGGTGAGTAATTTGATTGGCCCTCGGCTTGGCAATACCTTTATTTTGTCCTTAGCGAGCATTATCCTAACCTGGGCAGTTGCAATCCCCTTAGGGGTGTGGGCGGCTCTGCGGCATAATATGTTCGTTGATCGGGTGCTTTCCCTGCTTTCCTATATCGCCTTTGCCACCCCAGGTTTCTTTCTAGCGATTCTGCTGCTTTTTCTTGCAAGTCAATGGGGCATCCTGCCCTTAGGCGGGATGCATAGCGCTAACTATGATGATTTAAATTGGCTGGGCCGTGTGATTGATTTATTCAAACATTTGATTATCCCAACCATTGTCCTGTCCTTAGCTTCGATTGGTTCCTTGCAACGCATCATGCGGGCTAATCTTTTAAATGTGCTGCGTCAGCCGTTTATGACAGCATTGCGGGCCAAGGGTTTGCCTGAGGGAAGGGTGATTTATGTGCATGCCCTGCGTAATGCGTTTAATCCCATGGTGACGCTGTTGGGGTATGAATTTGCTTCGCTGTTATCAGGAGCCGCCTTGATTGAGATTATTTGTTCATGGCCAGGCCTTGGTAATTTAATGTTAACAGCGGTACGTGCCAAGGATATTTATGTAGTGATGGCTTCGATGGTTTTAGGCGGGGTGATGTTATTGGTGGGTAATTTATTAGCGGATATCTTATTACGTAAATTAGACCCGCGGATCAATGATGAAACTAAACGTTAAACTTAACAGATCAGCATCGGTATGTTTAGGGGTGGTAGGATTCTTGTATGCCTTAGCCATCCTTGCCCCTTGGGTGGCGCCTTATCATTACGAGGATGAGGCCCGTCGTTTAAGTTTTTGCCCGCCTACTCCTATTGAGTGGGTGGCGGATGGAAAATTAAGCTGGCCGTTTGTTTATGGTCAGCAAGCATTTCGTGATGATAATGAGCGTCGTCGTTACCGTAAAGAAATTGATCGTCGTTATCCGTTACGTTTTTTTGCTCAAGGGCGGTTATTAACAGTGGATGAGCCCGGCCGTTTATATTTGTTTGGTGCTGATAGCCGCGGCAGAGATATTTTGTCACGGGCAATCTATGGCGCGCGCATTGCTTTATCGATCGGTTTAATTGGCGCCTTGATTTCTTTTGTCATTGGCCTATTAATTGGCGGTTTGGCTGGTTATATTGGCGGGCGATTAGACAATATGTTAATGCGCTTATGTGATATGTTTATGTTGGTGCCTGGCTTCTATTTGATGCTGGCCCTGCGTTCGGCGGTGCCGGAGAACTTTAATTCGACACAGGTATATTTGACGGTGGTGGTGATCCTGGCTTTTATTGGATGGGCTTCTTTAGCGCGAGTGATCCGCGGCATGGCCTTATCCCTTAAGGAAAGGCCGTTTGTTTTGTCGGCAAAGTTGTTGGGTTTATCCGATGGTGCAATAATTATCCGGCATATCCTGCCGCATACGGCGTCCTACGCGCTGGTTGCGATGATGCTGACAATCCCTTCCTATATTCTGGCAGAGGCAGGATTATCCTTGATTGGTTTGGGTATTCAAGACCCTGTGCCCAGCTGGGGAAATATGCTAACCGAGGCGATGAATATCATTAATATTCAATTGGCCCCATGGTTATTAATTCCTGGGATGTTAATTATTGTGACGACTATTTGTTTTAATATTATTGGAGATAATCTACGGGATCAGCTAGATCCGTTGTATAAGCGCGATGCTAACAGTTAACCATCTAACCATTGAAGTTGCTAACAAGTGCATTGTTGATGATGTGTCCTTAGCGTTGCCGCGCGGTAAAATTGTAGCCTTGGTCGGAGGTTCGGGGTCTGGTAAGACGACAATTGGCCTAGGTTTAATGAAACTTTTGCCGCAAGCGCTGCGTCAAACCAGGGGCGAGATAAACAGTGACGGCAAGATTGGTTTTATTTTTCAAGAGCCCTTGCAGGCTTTTGATCCCTTGTTCAGGGTGGGCTATCAATTAAGGGAGGTCGGTGGTATTGACGACAAGCGTATTGCTGAGGTGTTAAATCAAGTACAGTTAAACGATCATGCGCGCATCCTGGCGAGCTACCCGCACCAACTCTCCGGCGGCCAACGCCAGCGGATGATGATTGCGCAAGCCATCATCAATAACCCCGCCTATGTGATTGCCGACGAGCCAACTTCTTCTTTGGATGTGACCTTGCAGGTGGAGATTATCGCCTTATTGCGGCATTTGGCTAAAGATTTGAACATCGGCATTTTATTAATTTCACATGATCTGGGCATGGTTGGTCATTTGGCTGATGAAGTTATTGTATTGCAAGAGGGAAAAATAATTGAACAAGGCGAAGTTAAACAAATAATGAATAGCCCAAGGCACGTGTACACAAAACAATTATTAGAAGCGTTTTAAATATGTTAATTGTTAACAATATTACAAAGAATTTTGGATCCCTGCGGGCTGTTAATGGTGTAAACCTTAACGTGGCTCAAGGGGATAATCTGGCTATTGTTGGCGAATCTGGTTCTGGCAAGTCAACATTAGCCCGTTTAATTGTCGGTTTAGAAAAGCCTACTAGCGGGTGTATTGAATGTGATCGTGCATCCATTCAAATGGTCTTTCAAGACCCTTACGGTTCTTTTGATCCGATGTGGACAGTTGAGGCGAGCCTGCGTGAAGCTTTTTGCCGCAAGAGCATCAGCCGCCAAGAGCAATTAATCCGCATCATGGCCATGCTGATCGATGTGGGCTTAGATGAATCAGCGCTTGGCCGTTACCCTCATGAATTTAGCGGTGGTCAGCGTCAGCGACTAGCCATAGCCCGCGCCTTATTGGCCCAGCCGCGCCTGTTAATCCTTGATGAAGCGACCTCAGCGCTAGACACCCTGGTGGCGCGTCAGATTATTGATTTGTTAGTGCGTTTAAAGCTTAAATTTAACCTAACCTATATTTTTATTTCTCACAATTTGCGTTTGGTTAGGAATTTTAGTGATAAAATAATCATCATGCGCGAAGGATCCATTGTTGAAGAAGGCAGTATCCCAGGGGTCTTTTATCAGCCAGCGCATGCCTATACGCAGCAGTTAATCAACGCCGCGTTTAAATACACATGATAACCTTATCTAATCAATTCTGGCAGCGGCTTTCTTTTTTGGCTGGCCTTATTTCCATTGGTGTTTTATTTGGTTTGGCTGTTTTTTCTGCCAGCGTTGAAATCAAAGACCTGGATTTATGGCTGCACATCGGCACTGGCCGTTACATCGTGGCTAATGGTTATGTGCCTGCCCATGATGTGCTTTCAAGTACGATTGCAGGCAAGCCTTGGGTGAATCATGAGTGGCTATTTCAAGTTGTTGTTTATCAGGTGCATCAATGGTGGGGTGCTGATGGATTGATCGCCATGCAGGCGGCTGTTGTTGCGGTTACCTTCCTGGTTTTATTGCTTTTGTTCTACCGTCGGGACAGGCAATGGCTGATTGTATATATGCTGTTGTTGGTGCTGATGGTTTATCAAACGCGATTCACCATTCGCCCGGATATTTTTAGCCTTTTGTTTTTCACGTTTTTCATTGCTGCCTATAGGCATTGGATGGATAAGTCCTGGGTGCTGTATGTCCTGCTTGGCATCCAATTTTTGTGGGTGAATATGCATGGATTTTTCTTCTTGGGGCCCTTGCTGATGTGGGTGGCTTATTTATCTGAGTGGATTAAGCGGCGGGTACCGCTGCCATGGGAATGGAATACCGTAGGGCGGTTGGGGGATGAGGGCTATAAACGGTTAAGATTAATAGCGATAGCCTTGTTGTTTGTATGCTTGCTCAACCCGTTAACGTTTAAAGGAGCCATCTACCCATTGACGGTGTTTTTTCAACTGGGGGGTGACTCCAAGATATTCTTTAAGCATATTTATGAGCTGCAAAAGCCGATCACACTAGATACCTTATGGGCCCATAACTATGTTTATTATAAGATCTTGATTGTTGTGTCGGCGTATAGTTTTTTAATTAATCGCCGACGATTAGATTTGATGATGCTGTTTTTGTGGGTGGCCTTCCTTTTATTTTCGTTGGCGGCAATACGCAACCTAATTTTCTTTGCCTTTGGTGCGTATATTGTCTTTATGGTGAACACAAGCGCCATTCAGTGGCGTGATATTATCCCCTTTAGTTTTGCTAATGACCGGTTTAAATATATTACCGGCATGATGGCAAAATTACTTTTAACCTGCTGGATGATTAATTTAGGGCTTGATTTATCAGCGAATGGGTATTTTGATTACAGCACTTACGAGCGGAAAAGTGAGTTTTGGGGTGTATCAAAGCGCAGTTACCCAACTAAGGCGGTTGATTTCCTGGTTAAGAATAAGGTAAAGGCGAATATTTTTAATGATTTTAATTCCGGCGCATATTTGGTTGGGCGTACACATCCTAACATTAAGGTCTTTATTGATGGCCGCACAGAGCAGTATGGGTCAGCTTTTTTTGAGCGTTACCAGAAGATTTGGAAGGAGGGTGAC
>JACCDV011233765.1_pt1 | contig 32646 bp, 30 predicted proteins | sample 7446131 | NCBI WGS metagenome assembly JACCDV01 (sample SAMN15323448, study PRJNA562643) | freshwater metagenome | isolation source: river surface water | place: USA:Blue River Watershed | collected 2017-08-17 | reverse complement strand
ACAGCACATAGACCATATCTGAGCCACTGACCAGTATTTGCAGGTGTGCATTGATACCGCGGCGCAACTGCTCGGCAGGCTCTGTCACACCCGCCACAGCCTGGGAGACGGCGAGCGAGGCCTGCTCCAGACCCAGCCGCATCAGGTCGACGAGAATGTCTTCCTTGGACTGATAACGGTAATGAAGGCTGCCGGGCAGCATGTTGCACGCTTCGGCAATCTCTTTGACCGTGGTCCGATCATAGCCTTGCTCCCGGAAGAGGCGCGCGGTAGTTCTCAACACAAAATCACGATCAGATGGGACAACCGGCCTGACCTGACGTTTCTTCTTCACGGTATCCTCCTGGGCAACGGAAAACGCTATTATAGTCTGAGTAAGGGTATGGCTATCAAACTTACAAAAAAGTAGGATAAGCTAACTTTTATTTTTATACTCAATTGGTTAGAAGATTTTAGGACAAGAATTGGTCAGCAGATTTTTGGGAGGGATTGCGTGGATCACGTCAGCCCACGCTCCGTCAGGTGAGCCACTGGTACCATTCGTTTATGCAGTACCCAGAATACCACCACCTGCTGCTTGTGAATCACATAGTAGATTATATGGCTGCCCTGCGGAAAGCTGTGCACATCGGCTCCCACGTCAGGGCGCGATTTGCCTAAAGCTGGTGTTTCAGCCAGCAATCCAATCGTATTCTGTATTTCGCACAGGTACTTCTGGGATTGCTCTGCACCCCATTGCTGGAGGGAGTGGCGCCGGATCTCAATCAAATCAGCCTGGGCATCGGGTGTTAAGCGAAATCCAAGCATCAATCGTATCGCCCCGACTCCAGCGCCTCAAAAAAGGCATCCCCCTCAACCGTGTTTCCCGCTGCGATGGCGACTTTGGCCTGAGAGGCGCGGGCACGCAGGGTTTGCAGCTTGAGGGCTTCCAGGCTTTCATAGTCATCGAAGGAGATCACCACGGCGACCGGTTTGCCGTTCTTGTTGATCTGCACCGGTGCCCGTTGCGCTTTCAATAGCAGGTCACCGAACTGGGTTTTGGCCTCGTTGGCGGACAGGGTATCCATGACCTTGGATTCTCGCTTGAATCGTTCGATTCGCACAGTATAGCCGAATTGCACAGCTGCATCCATTCGACTGTGTGAGGGGCGCCCTGTCACCGCTTAACCTCCTCCGCTCGCGGGGTTAAGATAATGCCCCAACGCTGCTGGTTGCAGCTATTCGGGGGCTCCATTATGGATATGTTTGATCTGCTTAAATACCAGACCGTCGTCATACCCTGCCCACACTGGGGAAACGCACAGGTAAAAACACTGGGGTGGCTCAATGAAAACCAGCACCTTCACTGTATCTGTGGGACGTCCTTTCCGGTCAACCTCCAAATGTACGCCAAGGAAGTCAAAGCGCTGGAGCGGCGTTTTCAGGATTATCTGGGCTAAGGGTGTCGTTTCAGTTGGCATAGGCTTGCCGACAAACAACCCCAGTGACCGCATAGCTGCAACAAGTGCCAACATTTAGATCGAATGATGATCACCATCGCTCGCACCGTTGCCATCCTCATTCTCCTCCATGGGAGGGCGGTAGCGCGGCCTCGATCCGCCCTCGGGCAAACGAATCGGCTCGCTCGATATAGCGCATCGCCGACTTGATGTCCTTCCAGCCCACATATTCCATCAGGGCCTGCACATCCCAACAGTTGCTGCCGGCCCAGCTGGCAAACCCACGGCGCAACGAATGACTGCTGTACTGGTGGGCATCCGGTACGCCGGCACTGACCAACAAAGACCGCAGCATCGGGACGATGCTTTGCGGATTGAGTGCGGACATTGACAGGTGGCCCCAGCAATCGATGCTCCGAAACACCGGACCTTCGGTGAGTCCGGACAGCGCCAGCCAATCCCGGTAGGCCGCCACTGGGCACAGCTGGCTCAAGGCCGGCACCCGGTATTCCCGGCCCAGGCTGGTGCGATCGGTCTTGCTACGGGATAGAAACAGGATCAATCCTTCGCCTGGAAAGACCTGCACCTGTTCCACCTGGAGTCTGGTCAATTAGTCGCTCCGGAACCCACGCCAGAACCCAAGCAAAACCAGAGCACGGTTTCGGGTTGCGCGTAGTCGCTGGTGCGGATCGGCCTCCTGCGTCGTCAGCCACTCCACCAGCTGGCGCAATGGTTCCAGTTGCAGGGGTTTGGCCCGCTTTTCCTGTACCGGATGACATTCACGACAGTTTTCACGGCCTGCTGGTGCCGGGCACCATGCGGGATTCCCTATTTCTGTTGCAGGCTGTGCTGGAGCAGCAATTCCACCTGAAACCACGGGAAATCATGACCGATACCGCCGACGCCAGCGACTTGATCTTCGGATTGTTCTGGCTGCTGGGCTAGCAGTTCAGTCCCCGCATCGCGGACATGGGATCCATGCGCTTCTGGCGGGCCGATACGGATGCGGACTATGGTCCGATGAATGCGTTTTCCCGCCACCACCTCAAACTGGATCAGCCGGAAAAATACTGGGAGGACTGTCTGAGAACTGCTGGCTCCCTCAAAATGGGCACCATTGGCGCCACGGAATTGATTCGCTCCCTGTTGCACCAAAAACGGCCCTCGTCCCTGGGTAAAGCCATTGCGGAACTGGGCAAGGCCGTCAAGACCATCCATGCCTTGCGCACCCTGACGGACAAACACTATCGCCGACTCATTCTGACCCAGCTCAACCGAGGCGAAAGCCGCCATGCCTTGGCCAGAACCATTTGCTACGGCAATAGTGGAGAACTGCGACAACCTTACAGGGAGGGTCAGGAGGACCAGCTGGGCGCCTTGGGTCTGGTCACCAACATTGTGGTACTGTGGAACACCTTGTATCTCGAAGCTACCATCAACTACCTGCGCGACCAGGGGATTGCGGTGCGCGACGAGGATATCGCACGTTTGTCACCCGTCATCCATGATCACTTGCATGTGATGGGGCGGTACCGGTTTACAGTCGATCCGAAGGTGGAAGCCGGGCAGATGCGCCCGATCCGGGAACGGGATGAAATGGATGAGTTGTTTTGAAGGGTTGTTTCAAGCGCGATCAAATGCCGTTCTAATGTGACGCAACTTATTGATATTAATTGCTTAAATTGTCCTTAACCAACTTTTCTGTAAGTTTGATCGCTATACCCCGAGTACCGCTCCGCACACTTGGATTCGATCCCGTCCCGCCTCGATCAGCCTCTTTGACAACCTTAACGCCGCTGCCTGCTCAGGCACCGTCAGGTCTGATACATATTTCTGACCTTTCTCTATATCACAGGATTGACATTTGGCTGGTCGTCCAACTAGCCTAATGCTCACGCTCACTCATGACCGGAGAACCCAAATGGCCTTGGCAAATCGCAAGATCGGTTACGACGAAGTTGTAACGCGCGATCTCCACTTCCCGATGAACCTTGAGACGGTCGCCCGCCACTGGTTCAACAACGACCCCTGGAGCACGCACTGGATGAACGCCATTCTGGCTGCCGTGCCAGATGGCGAACGCTGGGTGATGAACTCGGCCCGCAGACAACTTGACAAACTGCGCGACCCGGAAGTGCGCAAAGCTGCGGGTGAGTTCATCCGCCAGGAGCGCATTCATGCCCGCGAGCATGACGAGATGAATGCCATATGCGTGCAGCAAGGCGTCCCCATGGACAAGGTCGAAGCCATCTTCAAGCTTATTCGCAAGGAACTCCAGCATCGCCTGAGCGATGACATGCAAAGCTCCATCGCTGCGGCGTTCGAGCATTTCACCGCCATCATTTCCTCGGTGCTGCTTGAGCACCCGGAACTTTTCGACGAAACGCACCCTGAATTACGGGCCATGCTGTACTGGCACTTCGTCGAGGAAACCGAGCACAAGAGCGTCAGCTACGATGTGTTCGTCGACGCCAGCGGCGGCGGTCTGCGCAGTTACCGGTTGCGTATCAGCGGCATGATGTTGGCCATCGCACTTGGCTTTCCGATCATGATCGGCAATCAGGCGTTCTTGCTGGCCAAAGACAAACAGCTCCTGAATCTACGTTCGGCGACATATATGCTCAAGGTGCTGTTCGTCAAGCCCGGCATTCTTTCCAAAGTACTGGCAGGTGTCTTCCCCTATTTCTCGCCCACTTTCCATCCCTGGGACGATGACAATCGGGAGATCATCAGGGTCTGGAAGCGCGCCTACGAGAAGACCGGCGACACCCACAAGGCATTCGAGGCTCTGCTCAAGCACCAGCGCGGCACCCGCACCAGTCGCCGTCTCCGTCCAGTTGCGCAACCCGCCTGAGGGGCTCCTATGAAAAAGCAACCTCTACCACCCTCCCGCAACGCCGCCGCTGTCGTCACCGGAGCCGGCAGCGGCATCGGCCGCAGCTTTGCCTATGAGCTGGCACGCCGTGGCGGCGCGGTAATCTGTGCTGACATCAATGAGGAGCGGGCCGAACAGGTCGCCGCATGCCTGAAGACCCTGGGCAGCAAGGCAATTGCCCGTCGCTGTGACGTCGGTGATGCAAAGCAGATGGAAGCACTCAGTGATGAGGCCGAGAAACTGCTCGGCCGTCCGGTGACACTGGTTATCAACAATGCAGGTGTGGGTCTCGGCGGGCCCATCGGCGAGGTGCCACTGGATGACTGGCACTGGTGCATGAACGTGAATCTTTGGGGCGTAATCCACGGCTGCCATTACTTCGCGCCGAAACTTCGGGATCTTGGCTATGGTGGCATCATCAATGTCGCTTCCGCCGCCGCTTTTGGTGCAGCGCCGGAAATGAGCACCTACAACGTCACCAAGGCCGGGGTGCTGGCGCTCTCGGAAACTCTGGCTGCTGAGCTTGCCGGAACCGGGGTTAAAGTCACTGCACTGTGCCCGACCGTGGTCCCCACCAACATCGTCAACGACGGCAAGCTACCGGAAAGGCGCCGCGAATTTGCGCGGTCCGCCATGACTCGCTTCGCCCTGACCACTGCCGACAAAGTTGCCCGACAAACACTTGATGCGCTGGATCGTGGTGAGCTTTACGTACTGCCACAAATCGATGGGCGCCTCGCCTGGCGTTTCAAGCGCCTGATGCCGCGCCTTTACGCCCGCACCGTCGGCGAGACCTATCGCCTGCTGGCCAACTGAATCCGGGAGACCCCCATGGCGTCACTTGCTGCAAAAATCATCAAGCCCCTGTTCCGCGCTATCATGAAGCGCGACATTCAGGACCCTGATCATCTGGTCCGTCATTTACGCAGGGTCATGAATGCCCCGCTGATACCCTCCCAAATACCCCGTGGCGTCAGCCTGCGCAATGGACGCGTGGCCGATGTTCCTGGTCAGTGGATGAGCACCGTCAATCCTGTGGCGACCGTGCTGTTCCTCCATGGAGGAGCGTTCGTCGGGGGTCGTCTCGATACCTATCACCATTTCTGCGGCACGCTGGCAAAAGCACTCAATGCCCGTGTTTTTCTCGCAGATTATCGACTGGCACCGGAACACCCTTTCCCGGCGGCAACCGATGATGCCTTTGCTGTATATAGCGCCTTGATTAAAGAATCCTTGCCACTGATGGTGGCTGGCGATTCCGCTGGAGGCAATCTGACTCTGGCGACGTTGCTGCGTGCCCGCGACGAGCAACAGCTCATGCCGGTGTGCGCAGTGGCCATTTCACCCGGCGCCGATGCAACCGGAAAGCTGATGTCCAGGGATGCGAATAATGGCAGCGACCCGATGCTGTCGCGGGTGATGATCGACGGCGCCACCAGGATATACCTGCAGGGCGCCGATCCGTTCCATCCCTACGCGTCCCCGACGCAGGGTGACTATCAGGGTCTGCCACCGTTGATGCTGACGGTAAGTGAAGAGGAATGCCTGCGCGATGATTCCTATGTCGTTGCAGAACAAGCTCGTCGTGCGAGTGTACCAGTCACTCTGCTATCACGACAGGACATGCCCCACGTCTGGCCAATTTTCCTGCTACTCCTACCTGAGGCCCGTCAGGATACACGCAAAATAGTCCGTTTCATGCAGTCCCATCTGAGCAGTCGACGGCATAACGAACTACCCAACCACAGCTCCCGATCCGATAACTTGCACGCATCACCGACCACCCAGGAGGCTGTTGCATGAACATGGCCGCTTTCACCGCCGATCAAACCCGGCGTCCTTCCGCTGTCCTTCCTGATCACGAAGTGATTATTGTCGGCGCCGGCATCTCCGGCATCGGTGCCGCCATCCAGCTCAAGGCGGACGGCGTCGACGACATCCTGATCCTCGAGCGTAGCAACGATGTCGGTGGCACCTGGCGCGACAATCGCTACCCCGGCATTGCCGTGGACATCACCTCGTTCACCTACTCTTTTTCGTTCGAGCAGAACGCGAACTGGTCCCGGGTATTCGCCCCGGGTAGCGAGCTGTATCAATACACCCGGCAGATATCGTCCAAGTACGGCATATACCGCCATATCCGCTTCGGCGTCGAAGTGGAACGGGCGCAATTCGACACTGAAAACAATCTCTGGGTAATCAGTCTGGCGAGTGGCGAAATATTGCGTGGCCGGCATCTGGTCTCCGCCTGCGGCGGGCTGATCTCCCCCAAGCTCCCTGACATCGAAGGTCTTGATGCCTTCGAGGGAGAAATTGTCCACACGGCCCGCTGGCCTGAAGACATGGACCTGACAGACAAACGCGTTGCCGTCATCGGCACCGGTGCCACTGCCGTGCAACTGGTGCCGGAGATCGCTCGTCAAGCGAAACAGCTTGATGTCTATCAGCGCACGCCGATCTGGGTTCTGAAAAAGCCTGATCGGATATTGCCCGGATGGCTGAAAAGCCTGTTTCGTGCCTTACCCGCCCTGCAAGGTGGCGTTCGCAGCGTAACCGATCTGGCCAGCGAAACCCTGATGGTGCTGTCGGCGATCTATTATCGCCAGGCCCCCTGGATCGTGCGCGCCTGTGAGAAGGCCGCACTCGACAATATGCGAGATCAGCTCCCCGGCAGACAGGATCTCTGGGAAAAACTCAGCCCGGGCTATGGCTTTGGTTGCAAACGACCGACCTTCTCCAACGAGTACTTCACAACGTTCGCCCGCGATAATGTCGACCTGGTCACCACACCCATCCAGCGCATCACCCGACAGGGCATCACCACCAGCGACGGCAAGTCCAGGCGCATTGATGTACTGGTGCTCGCTACTGGCTATAAAACATTCGAAAAGGGCAATATCCCCTCGTTCGCGCTAATCGGCAGCAATGGCGTTGATCTCGGCCAGTTCTGGCACGATAACCGCTATCAGGCCTACGAAGGCTTGACCATTCCCGGGTATCCGAACTTTTACATCATGCTCGGGCCCTATGCATTGATTGGCACCTCCTACTTCAAGATGGTGGAGGGAAATGCCATTCATATTTCACGCTGCATCCGCGAGGCCCTCCGGCGCAAGGCAACCCGGGTGGAAATCCGGCAGACCGTGCATGACCGCTACTTTCAGAACATTCAGAAACGGCAGCAGAACACCGTATTTCTGAACCACAACTGCGCACTCTCCAACAGCTATTACTTCGACCACCATGGCGACGCGCCCATGCTGCGCCCCTCGACCTCGGTGGAAATGCTGTGGCGAGCAAAGCATCTGTCGATGGACAATTACCTGTTTCTGAAGAGCAACGGCGCGAAACGCCGTTTCAGACCAGAGACTTCAAATCAGTACGAGGATCACTCAATGCTTTAGCGCAAACGCTCTTGCGGTGCTGCACCAACTGCTTGCCAACCATAAAGGCAACCGGCAGATTGACCGCATCAACAGCGATGACACTGCCCCCGCGGAGATAGAACACCGCAAATTCCTTATCCTCAGCGCTGCCGCGCAGCACGCGCTGATCATGATTTTGCGATAGCCCCACCATCTGCAGGCGAACGTCATACTGATTCGACCAGAACCACGGGGCGCTATCGTAAGGCTTCTCCTCGCCCATCAGAGTGGCCGCTGCAGTACGGGCCTGATCGACCGCGTTGGCGACAGACTCAAGCCGTTGCATTTTCTCGAAGAAAAGATTGCGGTGGCGGGTACAGTCGCCAATCGCCAGGATGTCAGGATCACCGGTGCGGGCAAACTCATCCACGACAATACCATCATCACAGGGCAGTCCGGCGGCCTCAGCCAGCGCGGTTTCCGGTATAACGCCAATGGAAACGAGCACAACATCAGCCGGCACAGTGCCGCCATCCGCCAACGTCACACCTGCCACACGACCTTGATCGCCCGCTTCGAAACCGGTTACCGCCGTGTTCAGACGTACGTCCACACCGGCGCCACGGTGTTTGGCGTAAAAGAACGCGGACATCTCCGGGCCTGTTACGCGCTGCATAAGACGATCAGCGGCTTCCAGCACCGTGACATTCACGCCTTTCTTGGTAGCGCTGGCTGCCACCTCAAGGCCGATATAACCGCCACCGACGATGACCAAACGCTTCCCCGGAACCAATTTCTCACGTAGAGCATCTGTGTCAGTTATGTCGTGTAGGTAATGAATGCCCTGCAAGTCAGACCCGGGTGCCCGCAAACGCCGGACGTGTGAACCCGTAGCCAGTACCAGTTGATCGTATTTCAACGTGCTCTGATCCGACAACCTGATAGTCTTGTTGTCCCGATCAATTTGTTCGACGCGCACGCCGAGCCGCAACTGCTGTCCTGCTTTTTCATACACCACGCGCGGCTTCAGGTACAGCGACGCCTGATCAACCTCTCCTGCCAGATAATTCTTGGACAGGGGAGGTCGCTGGTAGGGTGGATGGGGCTCTTCGCCTACCAGAACCACCTCATGCTGATATTTTTTCTGCAGCAAGATTGTCATGAGCGCACCCGCTGCGTGCCCGCCACCAACGATGACAGTGGTCTGCTTCTCACTTATTGTCATGCTCCCCCTCTCCACTGCTTCTGTAACTGAACTCGCCTCGGCACTACCGGGTTCCATAAATCAGCACTACGCCATTGATGTCGAGCGAGTTCGCGCCAGCCATTTATCAAACCGGGATCGTAGTCAAAGACCATAACACTCTGCGGACACCTGGCTTTCCCTGTTCCCGCAGAGTGTTTAATCAGGTCTTCTCTTCCACCAGAACTACTTCTGCTTTGGCGTCAGTTTAACCATCAGCTCAGAGTAGCCGCGCACGAAGTTCGACTGCACCCGAACTGGCTCGCCGACTACTTCGATGTCGTCAAAGCGCTTGAGCAGTTCTTCCCAGAGAATGCGCAGCTGCAATTCAGCCAGACGGTTTCCCATACAACGGTGAACGCCATAGCCAAACGACATATGATTTCGCGCGTCCTTACGATCGATAATGAATTGATCGGGGTTTTCGAATTTTCTCTCGTCCCGATTGCCCGAGGCGTACCACATCACCACACGATCACCTTTCCTGATGGTATTTCCATGCATCTCCACGTCCTGCGTGGCGACACGGCGCATATGCGCCAGCGGGGTTTGCCAGCGGATGATTTCCGAGACCATGTTCGGAATCAGCTCCGGGTTCGCCTTCAGTTTGGCGAATTCCTCGGGGAACTGATTCAAGGCCAGCACGCCGCCGCTCATGGAGTTGCGGGTGGTGTCATTGCCACCAACGATAAGCAGCGCCAGGTTCCCGATAAACTCCATCGGACGATTGATCAAATCCTTTGTATCTGCGCTGCTCTGCAGCATGCTGATCAAATCGAAACCAGGTTCTTCGCCAGCCGCGCGGCGTGCCTCCTTGTCGCGCCAAAGTCTGGAGAACGACCACGCCATATCTGCGGCGTCGTCAAACATGCCATCTTCATCGGTAAACTCACCGCCGGTTGCCGATGCTGCGCCGGACAATCTATCCGACCAGTCAACCAGCTTGTGACGTTCCTCATAAGGGAAGTCAAGCAACGTGGCCAGCATGCGCCCGGTCAGTTCCTTCGACACGGTCGGCACCCAATTGAAGGCTTCGCCCATAGGCAGACTGTCGAGCACGTCCCCGGCACGCGCGCGGATCAGCCCTTCCATTTCCTTCAAATTCTGCGGCGCGACCACACCCTGAACCGCCCGGCGCTGCACATCATGATTGGGCGGATCCATGGCGATAAACATTTCCACCGACAGCCCTTCCGGGGGATCGCCCAGCACGATTTGCGGCTCGGAGGAAAACAGCTCGTGGTTCTTGTCCACGAACAGAATGTCTTCATAGCGTGTCACCGACCAGAATGGTCCGAATAAACTGTTCTTTTGGTAGTGCACCGGTGCCTCATCACGGAGCCGCTTGAAGTAGGCACGCCACTGATCTTGCCGGTATAAAAAAGGATTGCTGAGATTGATGTCCTCAAGCGCCAGTGTGTTGACATCGGGCACAGACGCTTCGACGAAGTTGAGCGGGGGCCGCCGCGCGCCGATGATCTTCTTCTTTGCCTTCACCAACATTTTCAGCGCCTGGATTTGCAAGTGCATTGGCACCACTCTGGAGGTGGCGTTGATCATTTTGGCCTGAATTACATCAGTCGCGCTTGATTTCGTTGACATGGCGTCCTCCGTGCTTACATCTGGAATTCGGGCAAATGCACGGTCATGCCGTCCATCGCCTCGGTGGTTCGAACCTGACAGCCGAGACGCGAGGTTTGCGCCCGCTCCGGGGTCATGGACAGCATCTGCTCCTCAGCGTCGCCGATCGATCCGGTCTTGCCGAACCACTCATCCGCAACGATCATGTGGCAGGTGCCGCAGGCGCACTCCCCGCCACAATCACCGTCGATACCGGGAACGGCATTATCGACGGCAATCTGCATCAGCGTGGTTCCAGCCTCAAATTCTGTGACATGTTCGGTGTTGTCATGCTCAATAAAGGTAATCTTGCCCACTGCCTCTCTCCTGCGAGTAACTTACTGCATTGGATAGTGATTCGAAGCGAACACGGCGACGAGGTCATTTCTTGACACTGTGAGGGTCATTTAGAGACAATGTCACCGCATAGGAGCAATGGGCAAGCCGATGGCACAACAGGCAGATGGTTGGCAAAATCTTGAAGCTAGTATTCCGTCGAACTATTCGCGGATTATCGCCCGTGAGCTGGACCTGACAGTCAGACAGTTGCCCATTTTACTGCGTGGCACGGCTCTTGACGTCGAGCAGTTCCTGAGCGAGGACAGCCTGCTCACACCGGCCCAGCAGGTACGGGTCTTGCGCAACGCACTGGCGCTGTCCGGCCAGCCGGAATTCGGATTACGTCTGGGCAAACGCCTGACCCCGGCAACCCACGGTGCGATGGGATTTGCCGCCTCCAGCAGCCCGGACCTGCTCAGCGCATTACGGGCGATACACACCTTCCTGCCCACCCGCGCCAGCGTTATCCAGCTGCATTTGCAGCAGGTTGAAGAACATCTGGAGTGCAGGCTGGATTTTCAGGTGCCGCTGAACGCAGACCTCCAGCGCTGCGTGGCGGACACGATTGTCAAGGTGCTGCTCGAATTCGGCGAGTTCATTGTCGGCCGCCCCCTGTATGAGGCGGAAATAGGCTTTACCCATCCGGCACCCGAATACCATGCCCTCTATGCCGAGTATTTGTCCGGACGAATTCGCTTTGGCTGTGATCAGTTGACGCTCAAGCTACCGATGACGCTGTGCCAGGAACCGAACGCCTCCGCCAATCATGAAAACTACCGTCTTGCCCTGCAGCAGTGCGAAGCCATGCTAGCGCAACTTCCGACCCATAAACCGAACTACCAGACCCGGCTCAAGAAGATGATGCTGTCCCGACCACCCGGCACGCTCAGTGAAGAAGAAGCCGCAGCCTCCCTGTTCATGAACAAACGCACTCTGGCCCGCAAGCTCAAACAGGAGAACAGCAGTTTTCGACAAATTCGTGACGACATCCTGTCCCAGCAGGCGGCCAGCTACCTGTGCGACAGCAAACTGTCGATCGAGGACATCGCGGCGTTGATGCACTATCACGACAGCGCCAATTTCAGGCGTGCCTTCAAACGCTGGTTTGGCCATCCGCCCGAGCAGTACAGGCAGCGTGTCAGTTCGCGAGGGGCTATGCCGCCCAGGGCTTGAGGATGGTCTGAAAATTTGCCTGACAACAAGCGATCTCTGTTCTTGGCTAACATAGAATAGTTCTAGACTCCATCATCCATATCCAGCCCGACGAAATAGCAAAACATCAGGTCGTGGTCCTGTCTATCCATCGCTAGCGCACAATAGCTTCAACCGCAGTGTATTCATCTGGCATTTTTCCAGCGCAGTATGTTGCAGTGCCAGACTGCGCAATCCCTGCATCAGGACATAGGTAAATCCGGACAGATGCCTGCTTTTGCCATCAATTTGCGGTTGCTAGCCATGCCAACTACATAATCGATACTCGCTGCAAAATCACACCAGTTCAACAAGCGAGGCAGGAAGCAGTATTCGTCTACACTTTCCTAATCTGGCTTGTTGGCATTTGTCTCTTCAGCCCCCGGGGGGAATAAAAATGAAAAAGCGCTCTCGAGGCGGCACACAGCAGCAAACTGCAGAAAACACGCCTCTTATTGGTATGCTTTGGCTCAGGAACCCCTTGGACTGGCATCCCATTGACCGTTTTATTCTGCTTGCAAGCCTGGTTATGCTGGCGACTGTTGTGTTTAGCATTGCGCTTGCTGGCACCATAGCGCTGGCGCCGCAATACCTTGCACTGCCTGTCGCCTGGACGTTGCTCGGTCTGTACGGCCTGCATATCATCTTACTCGCCAGCTACATCTGGCTGGCATGGAAACGACGTCGCAGGGAAAACGACTGGCCCGCATTTGAAAACATTGTCATCGCCGGTTTCGTGATCAATATCATGCTGAGCAGCTATCTTACCGGCACGTATTTCACCCATGGGCTTCTGTTTTTTTTTTCGTTGGCGTCAACATCGCTTCGGCGTTGACCTGGGTAACAAAGATACTCGTCGCCTACTGGACCGTCTTGGTGACCCTAATCACATTCGCCACCATTGACTTTAGCGGCGCGTTTAAACATGCACCCTTGCTGTCCCGGTCCGTATATCAGCCTGACGGCTCACCGGTGATCGGGTGGTTGTTCATAGAAGTCACAGTCGCCGCTATTCATTACTCCGTCCTATACCTCTGCATGCTTGTCATCCGACGCTGGGCAGAAAGGGAAAACCTCTATCGTGAAATGTCCAACGTCGATGGCCTCACCCGTCTGATCAACCGCCGCTGCTTCATCGAACGGGCAAAAAATGAACTGGCACGAGCCAAGAGATTGTCCAGTAACACGCCGAAGTCCCTGGGCTGCATAATGCTGGACCTAGACCACTTCAAGCACATCAACGACACTTGGGGTCACCACGCCGGCGATGCGGTATTGGTAGCAGCGTCGGAGATCATGATGGCCAACGCACGCCCGTACGATGAGGTGGGTCGCTATGGCGGGGAGGAGTTCGCTATTCTGCTCCCGGGCGTGACACTGAAAATCGCGGCCGGAATCGCCGAGCGACTGCGCAAGGCAATCAGCGACGCAGTGGTGGAAATCGATGGCAATCGTATCAGCATTTCCGCAAGCTTCGGCGTCGCCTGCTACCCGACCCACGCCATCTCCGACCTGAACGACTTGCTCAAAGCGGCCGATCAGGCCCTCTACGAGGCCAAACGAGGCGGCCGCAATCGCGTAATTTTGGCGAATACCACCGATCAGGACGGTGTCACCGGATAACTCACTGTGTTTCGGCGCAGCTACCTTCATGAAAGTCAGTGCTGGCCCTGCAGCATAGTCGGGGGGCGACCGGGGTAAGGTTTCAACCGGCAAAACGCCTCCAGGTTCGTCGCCCTCTACGGTGCCGGGGAGTTTCGACATGGCTAAGTATCAATACAACGGCTGCGGCGATATCTCTGAGCCTTTGGCGAAGTAAGAGGGCTATCCGCCGATGCCGTTTGCAAAACGGCCCGCAATGCAGTGTTCGTTACAAGAAAAATTTCGAGCGAATGGAAGCGCGAGGGCAAGTCGCTTCACGAGAAATGCCCTCTGCCAGCTCCCACATTCAAGGACCGTTCCCGCGCCTCTTGCTCCGCTACTCTCCGTTCTGCCCGAGCACCACCCCTGATCTCCTAACGCGACAAATATCCCGAATGCTCTATTGCCCAATATTACGTTTCACGTATTCCTGGTCATCATTCGTTTGTGCATCTTTCTCTTGACGTTGGTTGGCCAACCAAGTAAAAGACTCGTTCAAACAACCAAAAACAACCACAAGAAAAATAACACAAAAAAAAGGGGGTAATTGCATGGCATGCACAATTCACCGGTTGTTGCCGACCACCTACAGCCTGTTCCTGACAGCAGCAATAATTGGCACACAGCCCGACGATGCCTTTGCCGGCGCAGGCGACGGAGCATCCACCTATGGCCTTGGCCCGGTCAACGCCGGTTCCGCCCAGGCTTTCAGCGCCTTCGATCCCGGTGCCTGGGCGGTGTACTATAACCCCGCCGCCCTAGCCCGCACCCCGGAAGGTGAGCTGAGTATTGTGCTGCAATACGGCGACCAGGAACTGCGAGCAAAATCGCTGGGAGGGTCTGACCCGGTGACACGCGAGAATGACGTACTATCGGATACCAGTTCGGAGCTTGCATTGCTGGGCATCAAAGCCCGTATTGGCGGCGCATCGGACACAACCCGCCCGATGTACCTTGGAATAAACGTTGGCGTCGATGAATACATCTCCAACATTCTACCGTACCAGGCCAATACCGCAGAGCAAGGCCAATTCCTGCGCTACGAGTCCCAGCCGCTTTATCTGGCATTTGGTGGCGCTGTTCGTGATCTCGTTCGAGGGGTCGATGTCGGCTTTTCAGCACGCTTGACACTGGCGGCAAAGGCTCGTCTTGTAGCGGTCTCCGATCTCGCAGGCAATACCGATTCTGAGCAGATTTCGATGAAGGCAGAGCCTTCCCTGTCCCCCGCTGTGGGCCTTAACGTCCGCACTTCCGAGCTATTCTGTGGCCATTCACCTTGGCGTCCATCATCTTGTCTGCCGTTCGGACTCGATGGACTGGAGGTGGCACTATTCTGGCGCGACGAAACCAACTACGAGGTCAGTGTGGATGCCAACGTGGTTATCCCCGGCGTCGTCCCCGAACCGGGACTTGATCTGGCGCTTTCTACCATTGACTCGTACCAGCCGCCAGTGTTCGGCGGCAGCTTCCTGCTGCCTCTTGGGAAGCTCGAGCTTGTGGCCTCTGTCGAGCAACATCAGTGGTCCGAGCTGGAAAGTCAGTTTTCCGGGGACACCATTAGGGACCAGGCGGACTTGCGTTTCGATGACGTCGTCGTTTCCCGCGCTGGCGCCAGCTTCCGGTGGTCTGACCAGCTCAGGCTGTTTGGCGGGGTGGCGCTGGAGGATTCGCCATTGAAATCTTCCCGCTCACAAGACGTCAACTTCCTGGATGCCGACAAAATGGTGCTGGGCGTTGGTGGCGACTATCGCCTAAATAGTGCGCCCATCATTAATGCTCCCCTGGTGCTGTCGCTGGCCTATCAGTACCAGAAGCTCGACGAGCGCGATTTCGAGCTGACGTCCATCAACTCGTCTTCCGATCCGGCACCTTACGAAACAGTACGCGCCGACGGAGAGATTCACGTCTTCTCTTTATCCGCTTCCCTGAAGTTCTAAGCGGAGCTTCGACAGAGGCGACTAATAACAATAAGGAGAAAACCATCATGAAAACAATAACAAATCACCGAACAATATCCACGCTTCTTGCACTCTGGGTACTGCTGCCTGGTTTCCTCTTGCTGTCCGCATGTGGCGGCGACAAAGGCACCATCAACACTTCCTGGACAACGCCGGAGAGTCTTATTTTCGCCTACCCCTACCCGGGACAGCAGGAAGTGCCACCCAGCACCCAGATGGTGCTTCGTTTTTCGGCGCCCCTCAATGAAACCGTCATTGAGGAAATCGACGACAGATTGCAATTGGTGACTGTAGCGGGCGGCAACCCTGCCATGTTCGTCCACGAAACGGTGGATAACGGACGTGGCCTGCTGCTACGTCCTGTCGACGAACTCGTGCCGAATACTGAATACCAACTGCAGCTGAGCGAAGTGGGCCTAGACGGCATTGACACAGGCCCCTTCAACGACTTTCGCTTTCGCACTGCCGGTGCGCAGAAAGGCTTCGCGGGGGCAATTGGCGACGGCGACTTCAAACTGCTCGCCGCTACACCCCTGGATCAGCCCGCGCTGCTTACCGACATTGACGATGCGAGGCAGCCGAATGACATGAGCACCCTGAGAATGGCGTTCAATCGCGTACTTGATCCGGCTAGCGTCAACTATGGAAATCAGGTTCGTCTTGAAAATTCGCAGGGCAGCCTGATCGAGGCCACTCTGCTACTGCAGGGCCGCTATCTTGTGCTCGACCCAAGGGATGACCTCGAACCGACGGAACATACCTTGGTCCTGTCTGGTCTGCGCAGCCGGGAGGATGAGGAGCTCCCCCTCCTCGAACGTTCCTTCACACCAGTGGCCACACCACCGCGAGAAACGGTCGTTCTCAAGGTAGGCACGCTTGGTGAACAACAGCCGGGGCTTGCGTCAAGGCTCACCGGGCAACGCGTCAATGAGGTGCCGGTAGAAACTTTTGTGCTGGGTAACGAATCCTTTACCAGACTGGAGGGAGACTTGGCCGCGGACCTGGGTTTCGTGCCGGATTTTGCCAACGCGGCACCTCTGCGGGTGCCTGCAGGTTCAGTGCTACGCGGCAGCCCGGTGGCCGTCAATATTCTGGGTCAAGTCAACGCTGGTATCGAAACCGGTGAAGTGCTGATCACACTGCTCAGCGACGCAAACGGCTACCTGATCGCTAACCCGTTCAGTAAAGCAAAGGATGCTCCTCGCTATGCCTTGCTCAACATGGACGCAGCCATGACCGCAGAGGGCGGGATCGCCAACGCGGCACTGAGCCAGAACTTGCTGAATATTCAGGTAGTGGGCCTCGCGATAGTGGAGAATGGCGTACTGGTGATGGATGCCGCCAGCGTGGTCGAACCGGAGATTCTCGGTTTGGAGCGCGCCAGCGGCCTGCTGTCTTTCCGTCTGGAATCCTATGTCGATCAGCGCAACGCGCCGGTACCACCAGCCGATACGCGGCCGCTCGAGCTGCAGTCCTGGTCGCCCGGGGAAGACTTTCAACCCAATGCCCGCCCCGGGGACCCTGTTATTCTGAACTTCAATAAACCCCTGAATGCAGCTTCGGTATTCCTTGACGGCGCCATCGAGATGCGTGTCGACGGCACTCTGGTACCCAAGGAGCTCGCGCCCATGCGCCACGACGGCGCAACGGTGATCATCGACGGCAGTAACCTGCAGCACAACACTGATATCGAAATTGTCCTGACCAGCTTGCTGCGCGATACGCAGGGCAATCCATTGAGCCAGGATGAGACACTGGCACTTCGCTTTGAAGACCTGTCTCTTCCCGACGGCAGCGCCGCTAATCTGCGCTCGCCAGTCGCCGCCGTGTTTCCCGGCTTTTCCTGTGCGCTTACAGACGCACTGCTTACCGGGCCACGGCCTGATTGGCGCAACGGTCGCTGCGTGGGCGGCCAGAACAGCGACCCCCTGCTCCATGTGGATAGTCTGTACAAGGACTACCCGGTCAGAGTGACTTTCAACCGTAGCATAGATCCGGTGACGATCAACGACGGCACCTTCTTCGTTGAACGCCGCGACCTGGATAACAATTGGGTACCCGTGCCCGGCCGGCTGGATATCCTGCCCCAACGCGTTCAGTTTTTCCCAGATACCCCGTGGCGGATTGGTGACCTGTATCGTTACACATTAAGATCGGTGCCGAACGATGCCGATTGCGGCGTCAATGCCATTTGCTCGCCTGATGGCGCACCGCTGCAAACCCGGCAAATCTCGCGAAGCAGTGCATCGGCCCCTGCCCCGCGCGAGGGCGGTCCTGATATGGTGAATCACTTTGTCGCTGCCGACGAGGACGACCGCTATACATTAGTTGGGTTGCGCGTTCTACCAGTGGTGGATGTCAATGCCAATATGGTGTTTGATGAAGAAGAGCAAGGTGTCCTGGTCCTTCCGGACAACAGCATCGAAGCGCCACCCAATCATCTGCGGCTGGAACTGAAGGACTTCAGCGGCGTTATCACACAGGCCAATCTCGGCTGTGCAATCGGAGAGAGTTGCCCGGAAAAGCGCTTCGCCTTCCTCAGCAGCGGCGCTCTGGCGGCCGGCCCGCGCACCTTTGATCCCAATGTCCAGGTGAATCGGCGCCTGATCGACGGCAACCCGGCCACAGACAATTTCATGTCTGGAGCCATACGCGCCAACGTCTACCCAACCACCATCAGCACCACCAGCGTTTTTCTGCAGGCTCGGGCTCTGGCCATCATCACAATCGGTCTGGACACGGGCCCACTGGTGCTCAGGCTAATACCTCAAGGAGCTGATGAGCCCTTCATCACCGGGTTCATCTCCGACACGCCGGACGGCCCCTGGTTCAACGCCACCTTCGACATACTGGTGGACGCCCCTGAGTTGAAACCGGCACTGGGCCCTATTACGCTTGGTCACGATATTCGCAGCAAACGGGTGCGTAATGTGACTCTTGAGGGGCCACTGCGCTTTGTCGACGATGGCCGGTTGATCCTCAAGATCCGCAATCCTGATCCACTCCTGATTCCGGCCAGTATCAACTTGGCGGGTATCGGTCTTGCGAGTGTGCAATTGGAGGTTCCCTCCCTTGCTGCCGATCTGACGTTAACCTTTCTGCCTGTTAAGGACTTCTGAAGCGAAAGCCGACTCGCCGTTATGCCCCCGGGCATACGCCATTTGGCCCCGTTATGGGGTAATGCCAGTCAGTTAATCCCTGACTGGCATTTTCTTTTGTGACGGCGTCAGGCGACTTTTCAGAAGGGACTGTTTCATTTCGCGGCCCAGCTCCCGAAGGCCTCCTCGTGTCTGTTGTATCCGGCGTTCACACGCTGGATTTAAGGTGCACTTCCGGATAAAAAGACAAAAAGTAGAAGCCTGTACGGGCGGCCGCTAGAAACGCTTTGCCAGCTGGACTTCTTTAGACTATTATTTGGTTGGCCGACCAATCATAATTTGTTGTGCTCATACAGAATGGAGGTGGCCATGACATCCAGTTTCACCCCATCCACCGGTTCGTACGGGAAAAAGGATTCGTCGACTTCGTCAGCGAAACCGACACTTTTTGTCGGTGCCAATGGTATTGTGCTCCGGGCCAGTCAATACGGCGCGTTCACTGCCCCCATCGTACTGCTGCTTCACGGCGGAGGCCAAACACGCCATGCCTGGGCCGATACGGCGAATACTCTTGCCCGAGCGGGCTACTGCGCCATCACTCTGGATGCGCGGGGGCACGGCGAAAGCGATTGGTGTGCGCAAGGTGATTACAGCACCCAAAGCCTGGTCGCAGACCTTCACGCCGTCATTCACTCGCTGCCTATGGCACCAATCATCGTCGGTGCTTCCATGGGCGGCCTAACAGCCATGTTGGCACTTGGTGAGAATACCTCGCTGCACTGTTCCGCACTGGTGTTGGTCGACGTGGCGCCACGACTGGAGCAACAGGGCGTGCGCCGCATCATCGAATTCATGCGTCGCCATCAGGACGGCTTCGACAGTCTTGAACAGGTGCGCGATGCCGTCGCTGCCTACAACCCGCACCGCCCTCCTTCGAACGACCTGACAGGATTGCGCAAGAATCTGCGCCGGCGGGATGACGGCCGTCTTTACTGGCACTGGGATCCTGCCTTTCTGGACTACGCCCGCGTTCCCTCTGAAACCAGCGAAAGCCTGTTCGAGAAATCCAGTCTGGAGCGTGCAGCCCGAAAGCTTTCCATGCCAGTGCTACTGATTCGCGGATTCCAGAGCGACGTGCTCAGCGATCAAGGGGCTCGCGAGTTGCTCGACTTGGTTCCCCATGCGCACTATGTCGTGCTGAATCAGGCCGGCCATATGGTCGCCGGGGACAGAAACACAATCTTCACTGAGGCCGTGCTGGGCTTTCTGCAAAGGGCTGGAAAACACACTCGCAGCCACCATGCCTCATCGACTTTCGACCATGGAGTATTGACATGAAACATCGCCATCTGGATGTACTGATCATCGGCGCCGGCCTGTCCGGAATCGGTGCCGCCTGCCACCTGCAGAAGAAATGCCCGAACGTACGTTTCGCCATTATCGAGCGGCGCGAAAGAATTGGCGGAACCTGGGACCTGTTTCGCTACCCTGGGATTCGCTCGGACTCCGACATGTTCACGCTCGGCTATAGCTTTCGTCCCTGGACGCAAACCAAAATGCTTGCCGACGGCCCGTCTATTCGAACGTACATTGAAGACACCGCGCGCGACTATGACGTCAAACGACACATTCATTTCGGATTGAAAGTCATTTCGGAAGAATGGGATAGTAAAAATTGTCACTGGAACGTCACGGTTCTTAATGAAAAAACAAGCGAGATAGAAACCTTCCGTGCCGGCTTCGTATTCAATTGCACTGGATACTACAAATATGATGCCGGTTACACTCCCAACATTCCCGGCCTCGACAAATTCAAGGGCAAGCTGATTCATCCGCAACACTGGCCCGAAGACTATGATTACAGCGGCAAGTGCGTAGTGGTCATCGGCAGCGGCGCCACTGCCGTGACGCTGGTGCCGGCAATGACAGACAAGGCCGCCCATGTAGTAATGCTGCAACGTTCGCCGACCTACGTTGCAACCGTCCCCGAAGAAGATCTGATTTCCAAGAACTTGCGTCGTTTTCTGCCGGAAATGGTGGTCTACCGGATGGCCCGCGCACGTAACATCATGCTGCAACGCGCTGTTTACCGGCTGTCACTCAGCAAGCCGAAAGCAATACGCAGACTGTTGCTGGCCGCAACGCGCAGGCAACTCGGCCCGAATGTTGACATGCGCCACTTCCAGCCAACGTACAACCCTTGGGAAGAGCGGATGTGCGCGGTCCCGAAAGGAGACCTCTTCAAGGTTATCCGCGAAGGCAAGGCATCGGTGGTCACAGACCATATCGACACGATTACGGAAACAGGCATTAAGCTCAAGTCCGGCGACCATCTGGACGCGGATGTTCTGATTACCGCAACCGGTCTGGATCTTCAGTTGTTTGGCGGTGCTACGCTGCGTGTCGACGGTCGTGAAGTCAGTGTGGCCGACACCCTGTTGTACAAGGGACTGATGCTGGAAGGTGTGCCTAACATGGCGCTGGTGTTCGGCTATACCAATGCCTCCTGGACATTGAAAGCCGATATTGCCTGCGAATTTGTCTGCCGCTTACTCAACCATATGCGTGACATTGGTGCCACCCGGGTCACCCCCACTGATGAGGAGGGTTGCGGCACCGATATGAATTTCCTCAACCTGCGCTCCGGCTATGTTCAGCGAGCCAGCGACAGACTGCCACGCCAGGGAAGCAGGATACCCTGGCAGAATCTGGATGATTACCTGAGGGACCTCCCTGCCTTGCGCTATGGCAATCTCGAAGATGGTTATCTTCATTTCGAAGGCGAAAACCTCAGGGAAAAAAAGCAGGGAATACTCGGTGCGCTGCTCGGCGCCTGAACGACAGTTTTAACAAGAGGAAATATCATGAAAAATTTTTCCGGCAAAGTTGCTGCCATCACCGGGGCCGGATCGGGTATCGGTCAGGCCACCGCCATTGCCCTGGCAAAAAGCGGTTGCCATCTCTCCCTTTCAGACGTCAATGACAAGGGATTGGCGCAAACCCTGGACAAGCTCCAGCCCTATCGAGTGAAGGTAACGTTGCATCATGTTGATGTCGGTGATCGTGCTGCGGTTTATCAGTACGCTGAGGACACTGTCAAGGAACATGGCCAGGTGAACCTGATCATCAACAATGCCGGTGTTGGTCTCGGGGAAACGGTGGAGGCCATGAGCTATGAAAATTTTGAATGGCTCATGAATATCAACTTCTGGGGTGTGGTATATGGCACCAAGGCTTTTCTTCCGCACCTGAAGCAGTCCGGCGACGGTCATGTGGTCAACATCTCCAGCATATTCGGCATCATCGGTGTACCAACCCAGTCTGCCTACAATGCAGCGAAGTTCGCCGTCAGAGGCTTTACTGAATCGTTGCGCGAAGAACTCGATCTCGAAGGCGGCTGCGTCAGCGCCACCTGTGTCCATCCCGGCGGCGTCAAGACCAACATTGCCCGTAATAGCCGCATGGGTGAAATGGGCAGTATGAGCATGGGTGGTCAGGACGAGATTGCCGAAATGTTTGACCGCATCGCCATGTCTACCCCGGAACAGGCCGCAAAAGCAATCCTCGGGGGAGTGCAAAAGAACCAAAGGCGCGTGTTAATCGGCGCTGATGCGGTACTGATGGACACCACCCAGCGGCTGATGCCCACCGGGTATCAGCGTGCTCTTGAAACACTGTTTCGGATGAACAAAGGTCGCGGCGCAAAAGCGACCACTGTTTAACTTCTCATTTCGATTATGAACTAAGGAGTATCGCAATGACTACAGCCGCGAAAACCAGCAACAACCTCAACGGTGCCTCGGTGGGCATCCCGCCGCGTCACATCGATTTTAATTTCTCACAAAGCATCCCGAAGTACTTTTATGCCGGGAATGCCACGGCAACCACGTTCTTCGCCATGCTGTCAGGGTTTTTCCCGCCGGGTGAGCGTTACTTCATGGATTCGGTGCGCCACTTTCGAAATCGGGTTACCGACAAGGCGCAGCGTGCCGCCATTTCCGGATTTATGGGTCAGGAGGCCATCCACGGGCGCGAACATGATCGCCTGAACGAACTGCTTGCCGAGCGTGGCTTCGACATGCGCACGCCCGAGCGGTTCGTTAAAATTGGCCTGAAAGTTCTGGAAATGCTCCCGCCGAGCACCAAGCTCGCAGCCACCACCTTCATGGAGCACTTTACCGCCCTGCTGGCAGAGCAGCTGCTTGAGGATAAGGATTTTCAGAGTCTGGCCGACCCTGAAATGATCAAGATATGGCAATGGCATGCGCTGGAGGAACTCGAGCACAAGTCTGTAGCCTACGACGTCTATGAACTAGTCGGGAACCGGTACAGTGAACGGGTCGCGGCTACTGCGGCCTCGCTTGTCGTGCTGCTGCCGATGCTCGGTGTCACATGGGCATGGATGCTGGCCCGCGATGGCAAGCTCGGCAGCATCAAAGACAATGCCAAAGGCCTGAACATGCTGTTTGGCCGCAACGGGTTTGTCTCGAAAATCTTGCCTCGGTTGCCGGAGTTCACTCAACGGCACTTTCACCCTGGCAACCATGACACACGCAACCTGGAGCAGACATGGCGTGAGCGGCTTTTTGCCGAAGGCGGTGACCTGTTCGACGTTTACAAGAACCGGGTGGCCTGACCTGTCGTGCAACCCGGGCTTTGCCGAATTGATCCTATATATTGATGTTTCTGGCACAGCCCGGCATCGCCAGCAGAGATAAATCTGCCGTCGTTTCATATTCTCGACCATCAAGGAATAACGCATGACTGAAACGCTGGTTGACTCACTTATACAGATGTTTCCCGAGGTTCCCTTCCAGAAATTGCTTGGCATCGAGATTGTCGAGGTGGTCACTGACCGGGCCGTTGTTTGCCTGCCATACCGTGGCGACTTGGCTGGTGGCGGCAACGCCTTCCATGGCGGCGCCATCAGCAGCCTGCTGGATCTGACCGGCGCTCTGGCGGCCTGGTCCGGCCATGATCCGAAGAACGGCATGAAGGCGGCCACCGTATCCATGACCGTGAATTACCTTGCTGCGGCGCTGGGCAAGGACATCATCGCTACCGCGAATGCGGTAAAACGGGGACGAGAGCTGATTTTCTCAGAAGTCTCGATCCGGGAGAAAGGCTCAGACAAGCTGATCGCCAACGGCTCAATGATCTATCGCATTACCTGATCACAGCAGTGGGTGGTTAGCGGATGCCGGCGGTTGACTCGAACCGCCGGCCATCTCTCAGGCATTATCCTCAAGCACACACATGGCGGCCTTCTCGCCGATCATCATGCACGGGGCGTTGGTATTGCCACTGATCAACAGCGGCATAACAGAAGCATCGGCAACGCGCAATCCCGATATTCCTCTGACCCGCAACCGGCTGTCCACGACTGCCAGCTCATCGTCGCCCATACGGCAGGTTCCCACTGGATGGTAGATGGACTCCGCACGCTGGCGTATATCCGCGTCGATCTGGTCATCAGTCACCACTTCCTTGGCAGGCAGGTCATCACCGCCAAAGATCGCAGCAAACGCCTCGGCATGAAACACCCTGCGCGCCAATTTCACACCCTCGCGTAATACCCGGATATCATCACTGTCTGAAAGATAACAGGGGTCAATCACGGGCGCGCTGCGCGGGTCACTATCGGACAAGCGGATGAATCCCCGGCTCTTTGGCCGCACCTGACACACATGGATGGTACATCCAAACCCCCCCGTCAGCTCCCTGCCATGATCACGCAGGAAAGTTGGCAGGAAATGCAGTTGAACGTCCGGGCGATCGCCGCCTCCGACATTGACAAAGGCCCCGGCCTCAGCCGCATTGCTGGCAAGGAATCCGCGTCGATAGCGAAAGTAGTCATAGAAGGCACGTATCAGCCGTGGCAGAAAGTATGGAGAGAAGCCAATGGCCTGACGGCTGCGATCGTGAATCGAAACCGTCATATCCAGATGATCCTGAAGGTTGCGGCCCACCTCCGGAAGATGGACATGGCAATCAACCCCGACGCTTTTCAAATGATCACGATCGCCGATACCGGAGAGCATCAGCAGTTGGGGTGAATTGATCGCGCCGCCGCAAAGAATCACTTCGCGATTAGCTGTCAGCACACGGGGCACCCCCTGCTGATCAATGTACTCCACTCCCCGAGCCCGGTCGCCACTAAGCACAACCCGGCTGACCAGCGCATCGGTCATGATGCAGAGGTTCTCCCGGCCCCGGGCGGGATCGAGAAACGCCCGCGCCGCACTCCAGCGCCGCCCTTGCTTCTGGGTTACCTGAAAACGACCAAATCCGCGCTGATTTTCACCATTGAAATCATCGTTACGCTGCTCACCAAGCTCCTGACCGGCACGTATGAAGATCTCGGTCAACGGGTTAGGGTCCTGCACTCGCGTAACATTCAGTGGCCCGCCCCGACCATGCCAGGCATCCGCCGGATACTGCTCGTTGTTTTCATGGGCAATGAATATCGGCCGCACAGACTGCCAGTCCCATCCTGTTGCCCCGGCATCTTTCCAGCTATCGTAATCCTGATGTTGCCCGCGGATGTACACCATGGCATTGATCGAGCTACTACCACCGAGGGTTTTCCCTCTTGGCCAGTAAAGTTGCCGGTCCCCCAGGGCTTTCTGGGGGGCCGTGTTATAGCCCCAGTTGCGCTTGCCCTCTTTGATCAGCCCGATCAGACCGAACGGAACATTGACAAAGCCACTGTTATCATGGGGCCCCGCTTCAATCACGCAAACTGTATAACGGCCACCTTCACTGAGCCTGTTTGCCAATACACAGCCGGCCGAACCAGCTCCTACGATGATGAAATCAAACTCTTGATTATTCACCCGGATGCACCTCGTCAAGCTCGGCAAAGCGCTTTATGTGATATGCACGATCACCGTGGGTCAACGAGCAATGAGTGACCAGACGGAAGTAGTGACCGATATCAAGCTCTTCGGTAACACCAACCCCGCCATGAATCTGGATTGCCTGCTGCGCGATGCGTACCGCCTTATCCGAATAATAGGCTTTCGCAGCGGTACTGGCGCGCTCACGCCGACAGGCATCCTCGGATTCCGCCTTGACGGCCACCATCAGCAGCATTGACTCAAGCTGCTGGAGATCGATAAACATATCTACCAGGTAGTGCTGAATAATCTGAAAGCTACCGATAGCCACGCCGAACTGCTTTCGTGTCTTGGAGTATTCCAGAGTGCGCTGGTACAGGGCACCGGCGGCACCATACATGCGTGCACAGTCAAGAGCTTGCAGATAAGTCAGCAACATGCTCAGCGCCCGCTCGGCCTGTTTGCCACGGGCAAGTATCATCCCGTCAGTGATCTCGACCTCATCAAACAGCACGTTAGCAATACGGCCACCATCCAGCGCCCGATAACGAGTCGTCTCGCAAGCAGCAACAGGCACAGCAAGCACCAGCAGTTCGCCATCAGCAAGCGCGGTTGTCAGCAAGGTATCGGCAACACCGCCATCCGGAACAAAGTTTTTCTGACCGGACAGGCGTTTGCCATTAAGCTTCATGGAAGGCCTTAATACCTGATAACCGGCATGATAATCATACAGCGCACAGGCCAGCCTGGCCCTGCCGTCAATAACGTCGCTCAACATGGCCAGGGTCGCATCGGAGCCGATATATTCCAGCAACTTGCCAGGCGCTACCACCGTATCAACGTAGGGATCCAGACATAACGCGGCGCCCAGCTCCCTGACAACCATCGCCACGTCAAGGAGCGTGCCATCGAAGCCGCCGCTGGATTCGGCAAATGGCAGACCAAACCAGCCCAGCTCCTGCATGGCCGACCAGCGTGACGCGTCAACATGGTTCTGTTGCTCAAGCTGCTGCCTGTAGATTTCAAAGCTGTAGTTATCTTTAAGATACCGGCGAGCGGTATCCGCGATAAGGGTGGTGTTTTCCGGGAGGTTAAATTCCATCGTCTCGCCTCAAAGACCAAGCAGCATTTTTGCCAGCACATTCTTCTGGATCTCGTTGGATCCACCGTAAATGGTGCAGGCCCTCAGAAAGTTGTAACGTCGGGTGGCGCGATTGAAAATATCGCTGCCAACCGTTTCCGGGTTATCCCAGGTTAACGACATCATGCCGCCCAGCTCCACCATGGCCTGTGATACTTTCTGTTGAAGCTCGGTGCCCTTGATTTTCAACCCGGAGGATTCCGGCCCGAAGGGCTTGCCCTCATCCGTCGCGGCAACAGTACGGAAGTTCGTGTATTCCAGCGCCATTAACTCGATTTCAAGTTCAGCAATACGTTGCCGCGCCTGGCTTTTATCCAGAAAGCCCGGCGCTTCGGCCACAGCTTTCTTCAGCCGTGATATCTCGTGATGACTGTCCGCCACCCCAGCGATGGTGGTGCGCTCATGCGTCAGCAGGAACTTGGCAATAGTCCAGCCCATGCCTTCCTGGCCCACAAGATTTTCCAGCGGCACCCGCACATCGGTGAAATAAACCTCGTTAAGGTGATGATGGCCATCAATCGAGTAGATCGGCCGGACCTCGATACCGGGGGTCTTCATATCGATCAACAGGAAAGAAATCCCTTTCTGCTGTTTGACCGTCGAGTCGGTTCTGACCAGACAGAACATCATGTCCGCCCAGTGGGCCTGGGTCGTCCAGATCTTCTGGCCATTCACCAGATAATGGTCGTCCCTGCGCTCGGCACGCGTCTTGAGTGACGCAAGATCCGATCCGGCATTGGGTTCGGAGTAACCCTGACACCAGAGCGTTCTACCGCTGACGATACCCGGCAACCAGCGATCCTTTTGCTCCTGCGAGCCAAAGGTATAAAGTACCGGCCCTACCATCGCCACCCCGAACGGGCTCGTGGGAGGCGCGCCCGCCATGGCTCGCTCAAGATCGAAAATATAACGTTGCGTAGCCGTCCAGCCCGGGCCGCCATACTGTTTCGGCCACGTCAGTGCCAGCCAGCCCCGCTCACCGAGCAAACGCTCCCACTTTTGCTGCAGTTCCTTGCCGGTCATCTCACCAACCGCCGAGCAGCGCTTGATATCATCCGGCACATTCGCCTGCATCCAGTCACGAATGGATTGCTGAAACTCCAGTTCTTCCTGAGTGAACTCCAGATTCACGGCTTATTACCTCTTGCAGGCCATCGGTTGCTGTTTTCAATTGTCATTCAGTTGACTCCCCGGTCTTTGTTTTCCCAATAAGGCTTTCTCAGTTCGTTCTTGAGAATCTTGCCCGCACCACTTACCGGTAGTGGCTCGCTCCGAAACTCGATGCTGCGCGGCAGCTTGTACCCGGCAATCAGTGCGCGGCAATGGGCCAAAAGCTCGCCTTCATTGAGGCCATGCCCTTCCTTGAGCACGACAATCGCATGAACCATCTCGCCCCACTCGTCGTGAGGAATCCCCACAACCGCGCATTCCCGCACTGAAGGATGGCTGTAGATGGCACCCTCTACCTCGACCGAGAAAATGTTCTCACCGCCGCTGATAATCATGTCCTTGGCGCGATCAACGATAAAGACAAACCCGTCCTCATCCATATAACCGAGATCACCGGTATGCAGCCAGCCGCTGCGCAACGTCTCGGCAGAGGCCTGCTCCATTCCCCAGTAGCCCAGCATCACGTTCGGGCCTCTGGCGCATATCTCACCGACTTCACCACGCGGTAGCTCGACATCATCCTTGTCCATAATGGCAACCTCAACCCCCAGCGCTGCTCTGCCAGCGCTGCGTAGCTTGGCCCCGCCCACAACATGAAACTCCGGCCCCAGCGCAGTAATAATCGGCGACGCCTCCGTCTGCCCGTACCCCTGGGCAAACAGAGCATCCGGCATTTGCTCCATGGCACTGACCAACACCGCTTCGGGCATTGGCGATGCCCCGTACAGCATTCGCTTGACACTGCTGACATCAAAATCCTTGATCTTGCCGGAAGAGACCAGCAGGTTGATCATGGTTGGCACGAGCAAAGTGTGGGTAATTTTTTCACGCTCCATGAACGACAGCACATCGGCCACATCGAAACGCGGCACAATACCGTGAGAACCACCAGCCAGGGTCACGGCAAAAGTACTCGCCATGTCGGCCAGATGAAACATCGGCGCTGCATGCATATAGATGGAGTCAGTTCCGTAGCCCATTTCCGGAACAACATTCAGGGCATTGAACACAAGATTATCGTGGCTCAGCATCACGCCCTTTGATCGTCCGGTCGTGCCGCCTGTATAGAACAGTCCGGCAAGCTGTGCGCCACCTTCGCTCCTGTCAGCCAGGGGTTTGTGCTGGTCGATCAGTGACTCATAGGCGACACACCCCTCCGGCAACTCACCTTCCCCCATGAACACCACATGACTGACGTTATGCAGCAACGGGCGCAGCACCGGGAGCATGGCACTGAATGCGTCATCCACGAACAGCACCGATGACCGGGAGTCATTCAGCGTATAAGCAATCTCCGGAGGTGCCAGCCGGATATTAATGGGATTAAGCGCCATCCCGGCCCACGGGATGGCATAGAAATATTCCAGATAGCGATCGCTATTGAGTGAAAGAATTGCCACACGATCCCCGTCAGCAACCTTCAATGATCGAACGCCGGCAGCCAGACGAGCCACCCGGTGCTCAAATTCACGCCAGCTTTGTTTCCTGTTCGCGTAGATTGTGGCCACACCGTTCGGGTTCAACTGGACCGCCCGACGCAGTGTCTGGGAAATAAACATATCAACCTCCTTGGTAACCTGAAGATGTCAATACATCAAACGTACTCAGCGTGCGTAGATAAAACGCCCCGTCGAGACATGGCTCTTGTCCAGAAAGATATCGACAGAAACGACAATAAAGCGCCGGCCTGCACGCACGATCCGCGGCACAGCACGAATTGTTCCGGCAAAGGCCGGCCGCAGGTAATCAAACGTCAAGCTGGTACACAATGGCTGCTGCTGCATCCCGGGATCTTCCACCACATGCAAGGCGGCGACAATTTCACCAAAACTGGCAAGAATGCCGCCATGAAAAGTACGCAAAAGCGGATTGCCGATATGCTCTTCGCGGAAACACAACTGATAGCAGGTCGTGCCGTCATCTTCGCGACTGACTTTCAGACCAAGGAAATGCACATAGGGCGTGTCATCAAGAACTTGTTTCTGCAGTTCACTCAACCCGGCACAGCAGATTCCCAGTGGCTCGGTTCCGGATGCGCTCACTTATTCAGCTCCTTTCGTCACAGTCGCATCAAACGCCGGACCGAGTGTCCCGACAGCGAAAGATCCCGATACGGAAGCCAACAGCGAATCATCTGAACAAGCAACCGCCTTTCCCTTTACATAGGCGATATCACCCTGTACCGCGTAACATTCCACTTCGGCGCGTACAGCCTCACCTGGCGGGGCTTCCCTGATAAAATCCACACGCAGGTCAATCGTCGCAATCGGTCGCATATCTCCAAGGCGAGAAAATATGGCGAGACCACAATTGGTATCGAGCAAGGTCACCACAACACCACGATGCAGCCCGCCGTTACGATCAGATAGCGCCACGTTAGATGGCATCCTCATAACGGCGCGACCCTTGCCAATCTCGTCAATTTCAATTCCGAACGCGTTGAATAACGGATGAGCGGTACCGAAGAACGTTTTTGCCATGGTCAAGTAGCGGTTTGCGGCCTCAGACTGGGCTGTCATCTCCCCCCCTCATTAATACAAAAACCAATAGCCCGAACCACCAATCTGGCGGCCAACTGAAGCATGCACGCTAAACTTTACTTGTTACCTGATGAACATACTGCGACTCCAGCGTCCTGACATGACGAATAGCCCCCTCAATTTCACGAACCGGGAACACATCCGACTCCGACGCCATCTTGAGTAACGCTGCCAGGCCGGTCCAGGCCACCGCTGAACGCTGCATCATCTCTACCAGTTTCGCTGCCCGCACGGCGGGCAGCATCTCTCCGGCTTCACGAAGGAACTCGGCATACATTGTCCTGAAGCCACCACCGCCAGTACCACGTTTTTCGATCACCTGATAAGCAAAGCGCAACAACCAGCGCCAGTTGTCGTGCGCCTGCCACTCGGGCAACGCCGCGATCCAGGTATCCAGCGCGGCCAGGCCGCTATTCAGCCCGCCGTTTGCCAATGCCTTCGCATTATCCACAATGGCATCTCTCACACGGTCCGCATTGATTGCCAATGTCAACGATCGCGGGGCAAACATATTGCCGTAATGAATAAAGGGAGGGGAGGTTGAAAACCGTGCATCAGCAAGATTGGTTGCCGGCACGGGGATCAACCCGGGACGCTCGGTATCACTTACCAACACCTCGTCACGCGCTTCATCCCGCTGCCACGCAACAATCGCATGACCCGGAAAATGAGTGCTACTACCGAAATAAGGCAAGTGGTAAATGTCAGTGAGCAGCAAGGCGGGCACCCCGTCACCCAATGCCTGATACAGGTCTTTTGTTGCCGCATCCTTGTCCGGATGGCTTGACCACGCAAACGGCACATCCAGAGTGTGAAAGACTTTTTCTTCAAAGCCCATCGAGCGCACGTGAACGATGAACGGTGTGGCCGAGTCGGGAATCTCCACATAGGTGACACCCAACCCGGCGCCCAGACCGAAGCAGAATGCCTCGGTCATCCGGAGACCGTGAAACTCGAGAAGATCGCGTATCGCCGAACTACCGCAATGGACGCCTGGTCTGTGGCAGTGCTGGCTGACCGACTTGGCACTGCTGGAATCAGGCTTCGCTGCCTGGGCCTCCTGTATCAAGCCGCTTCCCCCAGACGCTCGGCGCCGTAAACAGCAGCAGAGGCCTGCATTGGGTCTCCGTGACGGCTATATTCGTCAAGCCAGGAAGCCACTTTCTCTGGCATTCCGGTATCCCACGGGTGAAACCCGGGGCGGAACCAGTCAAGAAATTCCGGCATCATGCGGACAAGAATGCCTCGACGACCATACAAACGATTCAAGCCGCGCAGCATCACACCGGGTTGGCGGGTCACACCATCCAGCTTCAACATGTTCCAGAATACTGGCGCCACTACCAGATGAATCATCAAGGTACCGACTATCAGAGCCGATATGCGCGTCACATAACCACCGCCTGCTGCGGTCTGATACAGATCGTAAGCCACCGCCTTGTGTTCCACTTCCTCCACGCCATGCCACAGAAACAAGGCACGCATTACCGGATCTGAATCCCGAAACATATCAGTCTCTTCCTTAAGCATGGCCTCACCCAGAGTCGCGGTGAAATGCTCAAAAGCGGCCGTCATGGCCAGCTGATACTTTTGCGGAAGATATTTCTGCGTGGTACGAATAAAGCGTCGCAGATTGGCCGTGATCTTATCGACATCAACGCCCTGCCCCGCCATCACCTGATTAAAGCTGTCATGCACTATGCCGTGCTGACCTTCCTGACGGATAAAATGACGAATATCGTCACGCAAACGCTGATCCGTTACCTGATCCTGGAAGTTACGAACCGACTGGATAAAAAATCGCTCACCCTCGGGGAAATGCACCGAGAGCGCGTCAAAAAAGCGGGTAAGAACCGGATCACCACCGTTCCAGTGACGGGGAACAGACGCAACATCAAAAACAACCTTTCGAGGCTGGATAGGTGTCATATTCATATGATCTCTCCATGGAAGGATTCAGGTGCAGAAAGAGGCTCTTGCGGATGTGAGTCCCGACACTATAATTGGCCAACCAACCAAATGTCAATCCCGCCAAATAAGTATCTGACCTTACGGCACCTGAGCAGGCCTCGCTCGCCGTCTCCCAGGCTGTGGCGGGTGTGACAGAGCCTGCCGAGCAGTTGCGCCGCGGTATCAATGCACACCTGCAAATACTGGTCAGTGGCTCAGATATGGTCTATGTGCTGT
>JACCDV010873885.1_pt1 | contig 32660 bp, 30 predicted proteins | sample 7446131 | NCBI WGS metagenome assembly JACCDV01 (sample SAMN15323448, study PRJNA562643) | freshwater metagenome | isolation source: river surface water | place: USA:Blue River Watershed | collected 2017-08-17 | reverse complement strand
GCTTTGTAGAATGGCTCAGCTTCGTAGAAGCCAGCATCCATAGTTTTCAAATCAACTAAGATTTGGTTTTTTGGGAATTTAGCGCGTAATGTTTCTAGCAATTTGATACCGTTGTGCTTAATGCATGGTGTACCGATTTCAAGAATATCAACGTGCGGTGCAACTAGCGCTGCTAATGCAACTGTACCGTCAAAGTCTAATGAATCTAAAGCCATTTGGGTTAATGCCATGGTATTTCTCCGTTTAATAATTTTTTTAAAATGTTACTTAATTTATTGCCATTTTAGTAATAAAAGACTGTCAAAAAACACCAAAAAACAGTTTGTTTAATGGCCGTTATGACGGCTTTTACACTGCAATTCTTGTCTTACAAAAAACTGGACACTTATAGTAAATGTCCAGTAAACATATGTCAATTCTAAACTTAGTAGATTACGCTTTTATTACAAAATACTTAAGCTTAGCGTGACTTTATACGACTACAGTTTTTCGCTTAAAGCCGCTTCCAATTTGTTTTGATCTGCAACAAAGCCACGTATGCCTTCTGCTAATTTCTCAGTAGCCATCGCATCTTGATTCAATTCAAAACGGAATTCTTCTTCAGTTAATTTAGCGCCTGGTTTTTTAGTCGCGCCTTGGTCTTTCAATACTTGAACCAAATTACCTTCAGTAGCAGCCAAGTCTTGCAATAAGTTAGGTGATACAGTTAAACGGTCACAACCTGCAAGTGCAATTAATTCACCTGTGTTACGGAATGAAGCGCCCATCACCACTGTTTTGTAACCGTGCTCTTTGTAGTATTGGTAAATAGCACGCACTGAAACAACGCCTGGATCAGTTTCTTGTGTGTAGTCTGTGCCTGGATTTTTTGCTTTATACCAATCCAAGATACGGCCAACAAACGGTGAAATCAAGAATACGCCAGCTTCAGCACATGCACGTGCTTGACCAAAACCAAACAGCAAGGTTAGGTTACATTGGATGCCTTCTTTTTCAAGGATCTCACCGGCTTTAATGCCTTCCCATGTTGAGGCCAATTTAATCAATACACGGTCTTTGCTCACGCCTGAATCTTGATACAACTTGATCAATTTACGGCCTTTAGCCACCATAGCATCCAAGTTAAAAGACAAACGCGCGTCCACTTCAGTTGAAATGCGACCTGGTACTACTTTGGTGATTTCTGTACCGATTAACACAGCCAATTTGTCTGCTGCATTATCAATTTGCTCAGCTTTAGAACCGCCCTGCGCTTTTGCGTAGGCAATCGCTGTTTCAATTAAAGGAGCGTATTGTGGCAATTGACTTGCTTTTAATACTAAAGATGGGTTGGTTGTAGCATCCACAGGCTTCACTGATTTGATCGCTTCAACATCACCGGTATCTGCCACGATGGTGGTCATCGCCTTTAATTGGTCTAATAAATTTGCCATTACTTGCCTCCTAAAATTAACTTAAAATCAGCTGACGCTGCAGTCTTATATAAAATCTAGTGCAACATTATATCTGAAATTTACCCTCTGTCGTTAGCGCGGCAGATATTTACTTGCCGGGTCAAGCAGGCAAAAACAGCCCTAGAGACGGTAGTTATGCCTGCAAATAAAACGCTAGCAGCGTCGCCACCGTCAGGTCAGCACTGGTGCCAGGATTAATGTTACGTTGCTTCAATGACGCGTCCCATGCCAACAATTCCTTTTGCATTAACTTAGGATTGCTAGCTTTTGCGTAGTCTGCCTCAATGGCTTGGGCTTCCAAGCTGATTTTTTTAGCAAGAGCCATGCCGTGTTTACGCACGATATGACTATCAGGGTAATGGGCCAGAAAAGTCAGGTAAACCGCCGTGGCTGCCCAAGCCTCACTGTCATTTTTTGCTTGCTCCTGCCACGCTTGTTTAGCCGATACAAAGCGTGGCAAGCCTAAGTTAAAAACACCTTGGTAATCATGTGCGTATTGCCAGGCAATCCGGTCGTTATCTGCCGCCGTGACCATCATCTGTTTAAGACTTACATCAATAACAGCCTGCACATCATGCTTAGGCACGTGGCCTAAGCCAGCCGGCTTAGCCATTAATATGGCTGACGCCGCCAAGCGGCCATCCTCAACCGACAACGCATTTAACACCGCAGTCAGCCCTTGCGGCAAATCAAATTCAGTCGATGGCGACAAAGCTGCTTGAATAAGTGGCGCACACAACAAGATTAATCCCAGATTGGTGTTCATCGCCACCGCTGACTGCGTCGCTTGCACTGCCAGCAATATACGTTCACCTACCGATAAATCAGCTTGCGCGATAACCGCCGCTGTTGCGTCAGCACTCTTAATGAAATCATAAACCGTCATGCCGTGACCATCGGCGAACACATGCACATTGCCCGGCTTAATAGCCTGCAATTCCGTCATACAAGCGCGCTTATACGCTTGTGCTACAGCGGTTGAATTAAGCGACTGAATTATCATGGCAATTTGGCTAAAAAGTCATCCACTAAGAGCTGCGCAATATTCGGCTCGGTCACACTTTGCAAGCCCTTCCAGGCCGGTATGCTGTTGACCTCAAGCACATAATACTCACCACTTTCCGCTTGCATGATATCGACCCCACAGTAATCCATCTCAAGCGCTGATGCCGCCGCTAACGCCAAATCCACCATAGCCTGATTGGCGACATATGCTTTAGCCTGCCCGCCAGAGGCTAGGTTATTTAACCATGACGAGCCCGCGCGCTTCATGCAGGCGACCACCTTGCCATGAATAACAAAGACCCGGTAATCGTGGCTGGGGCTGCCGTCTGCGTCCATGGGCGGACGTATCAATTGCTGCAAATAATAAACGCCATCGACGAATTGCTGCATAGGCACGGGCAAGGCATCAGCATAAGGCAGTTTGCGTACGCCCAAACCTTGCGAACCAAACAAAGGCTTAATCACCAATGATAGGCCCTGATCGTGCGCGGCCTGCCTGATTTTTTCTGCCTCTTGCCTGGATTCACACACCCAGGTAGCGGGCGTCATAACGCCATGCAAAGCCAGTAAAAAACTGGTCATGGCCTTATCCACGGTACGCTCTATGGCTTTAACATCGTTATAGATCACCACCCCCTGCATGGTCAGCATGTGCAAAACATTCAAACGCGTCACCACTTGCTGCATGCTGCCGCCAGCAATACCACGAACGAAAGCCGCTTTCGGCAATCCCGCCTGGCCAGGGATTTGAATGCTGGGTTTAGCGCCAGCTAAATTAAGCAAACAATCTTGCAGTGAGACAAAATACGCAACGACCCCACGCGCCTTAAACGCCAGCTTTAATTGCGCGCCGTGCCAGCCAGCATCATCGGTAAAAATAGGGATTTGCAATTCACTACGCCCTTAGCATCAATCGGTAAATGACTGCGTCAGCAAGCCTGCATTTAACTGCCCAGCGTCAAACACAGTACCCGTTTGACGGTTGCTAATGCTGACTTTTGCCGGCGAAAATAGCATAGGATCAATTTTATAAAAATCCATATTGGCCGCCTTAAACACCTGTGCAAACGGTAGGCCGTAATCCTTAGACGCACTGCTGGGTAAATTGCTGGCCAACTGCTGGGCAGCGGCATCATCGCCATCCACCAACAGATTCACAGAGCCGCCAAATAAAATAGCGTCATTGGTGCGCCCCATGGCCGTCATAAAATCCTTAGCCAGCGGTGGCAATACCGCCACCCCACTACCACTGACAATATCAGTCAGCGGAAAGTGCAGCGTATGGGCCTTATGCAAAGCCACTTCCAACACCCGCGCTACAATTTGCACCACCCCTGCGATACTGGTCGTGGGCGTCAAAATAACCGTCAAATTCGCCGCTGGCACTTGCGTGTCATGCACGATTTTAGCGATCACTTGATCGGGTGGCATGCGGTCGGTTTCCAATACGATGCAAGTAGATGGCGCCGCGTCCTTATAAGCCAGCTCTGCAAACAAAGCTTCACGCTGCGCCAATGCACGAGCCGGACCAGAGCCCATAGAGAAAAATTTGTCGTGACTTAATGCCCAGCCTGCGTACTGACTGGCCAAACAAGCAAGCACAGGGTGCTCGGACGTCACCTTTATTGCTGTCGGCCACGCCAACATAGGCGGGTCAAAACGCTCATCCGTTTGCAATTGCACGCTGGCTAAGCCACCCAAACATATTTCCGCTATCAAGCGACCGGCCTCTAAACTTCCAGGATGCGCTATGCCTGCATCAACCACGGTGCATCCAAGCTTGTGCTTGCTTACGCCCACTTGCAATGCCTGCGCTTGTTGCAAAAGCGAAGCCAATAAAGGCGCACTTAACTGATTCACACTCAAATGCGTGGGCGCACTAGTCCTTGCAAACATCTCCATCTTCTTTCAAATAATTAGCCAATATACGGTTGAGCATTTTAACTCGAATTGTTAGCAATTGCTTCGCCGCTTCTGCGCAATGCGCCTTAGCGTCTACCGTACAAACCGGGAGCTCGGCAGCGATCCGGTGGGCGCGATCGGTCGATGGGTAATCTTGCACCCAGTCTGGCCAGGCAAAGCCAGCAGGAATGGTGAGCTCCAGTAAACTGTAAACCACCGCTTGCGCCCTACTTTCCGGTTTCACGGACAAAGCTGGCAATAAGGGCTTAGCCTTAGCTTGCTGGCATGCCGCCAAGTGCATGGCCAGCAAATTTAATTCACCGCCGTCTATGTCATACAAAGCCACGCTGGCACTTAAGCGCGGATTAACTTCCAGCACATAAGCGACGCCATCTTGCAGCACGGCATCCAAACTGTTTAAGCCCAGCAAAGAAAATTTAGCCGTCAGCTGCTGCGCGGCCAGCAACAGTTGTTGCTGTGCCGTCAAGGGCAGATCTATTTGACTCACGACCCCACCATAACGGTAGGGCATGGTCTTGCTTGGCGCCAGCAACAACTCGTTAAAACCCACCAGCGCAACATCTTGGCCATTGGCTAAAAATAAAACCGACACAGGCAAACCATGCAACGCCTGCTGCACATAAGTTTGCTCGGGGATCAAAGCCTGGTCTTGGGCGCAGTGCTTAATGTGGCTGCCACCGCTGCCTCCCACAGACTTAAGCAAGACCTGGTCCTGACTGGACAGAGGCGCATTGGTATCGGCCCAGGTTTTAGGATGGGCTATGCCTAATTGTGCGCACACTGAAAAAAAATGGGCCGGCGCTTTTAGCAAGGCCACCGTGCTAGGAAGGTTGCCTAACAAGGGTATGCGTTCAGCAATTTTGGCTAACAATGCTGGCTGGGCTTCAAACCCGCTGCCATAAACAAAACCAAGGTAGAGGCTAGCATCAAGCTTAGCCACAATAGCCAACAACGCATCGGCCTGGAAGCCGTCATGGTCAAATGGGGCCAACTCAGTCGTGCTGGCCATCGCTAGGGTTTGGCTGTCGGCAAAACCATCGATGGCAGTGACTCGGTAACCTGCTTGCACTGCGGCGGCCACAAAAGGCCGAGCAGAAAGCGCGATAATTAATAAAGCTTGATTTGGCAAATGCGCTGGTTTTGACAAATGCGATGGTTTAAGAAGATGCGTGCTTGTGTAAGATGTCACGGGCTAACTTGTATGCCGCGGCAAATTCTAAGTACACCGGCCGATCGGCCATCAGCATTTGTTGTAACAATTGCAGCTGTGTTTGGTACTTAAGCTGGCCTATGGCCAAGGCGCCTATGGCGAAAGCCTGAGCAGTAAAAATCTGGCCATCCAGCTCCGAGCTTAGCCCCTCGACGGCCGTAGGAGGCACGGCATTTACATCCGCCAAGCCTTTCAAGTTTTTAGCCGCTTGTAATTGTGCCTGGCTAATCAGCCTAACACCGGCCGATGCCGCACACACTACCAGCTCAGCTTGTTCTAACACCTGTTGTTTAGCTTGTTCGCTAGTGCCGTCCACCACCTGCATGGTGACTTGGTATTGGCTATTCCAACGCCCTACTTTTTCATTCAACTCGGACACTGCTTTGTGCGTCAGCAACTGCACCTGCATGCCTTGTTGCGCGGCGATAATGGCAGTACAACCACCGACTGGCCCATTGCCACCTAAAATGCACAATGTTTTACCGGCCAGCGCTTGTTTAAACTGCTTTTCTAAATGGAATTCCAGCTTAGCCACGATAGCAGCCGCGGTGGTAAAAGCGCCGGATGGGTCAGCAAAAATCGAACAGGCAAAAGGCTCAAACATGGTTTTTTTAGCCGCATCCAGCATGGCCATGGCCAGCTCAATATCACGCCCACCTATAAACAAGGCTTCTCTTTTCACGCCAGATGGGCTGCGCGAAAAAATCGCATCTTGCGCCAAGGCCGCCACATCGGCCAGCAGCAGATTGGTGTAAGGCATGACTTTATCAAAGCCGGCGTCAAACGCCATGTTCACGTCAAACGGACTGGCGTTTTTAGCGGCCGTCATCAAATGCAATATACTGGGTTTCATGGTGTGCATACGCTACCGTTTCTTTCTGGTTTAACCAATTTAAATACCACCTTAATTGCCCACCAGCGACAATTGAGCGCCACGATTATAGCCGCTGCAGATTCGCCAGCTAAGCCCGCTTTGGGCAAATTTCGTTTTTAGCTGAGCCAGATGCGCTTCGGCAGACGCGGCATCTGCAAACACGGCAAAGCCGGTTGGACCCCATGAGCTCTGACCAACACACGTCACGCCTTGGGCTAGCAAATGCTGTAACACAGCAGCCACCTCTGCACTCGCATAGCGACCACCTTGCGCAGGCGCAAAATAATCGCCCACGCTAGCCTGCAAGGCTTGTATCGCCTGACCAAAGGCATTTAGATCTTGCTCCAGCAATGCTGGCATCGCTTGCATCAACACCTGCCGACATAAATGCGCCGCTAAGTTTTCCGGAAATGGCGGCAATTGATCAAACGCAGCAAGCTCATGCTCGCCATGAACGCCGGCTTGACTGCTGTCTAGCACCAACAAAATTCGCCACGCTTCGGGAAACGCATACCTTGCTAACAAAGGCGGTGGCGATGAGGCAGCGCCAGACTTGTTGCCTGATTCAAGTTGACGACCACCGTCTATAAGCAAGCCACCGTGGTCAAAAGCCGCTATGCCTATGCCAGAACGCGCACCTCTAGCGCCCAGCACAGCCACTTCCTTAGTGCTTAAATTCAGTTGAAATAAATGGCTAATGGCCGCACCCACGGACAGAGCCAATTGTGTGCCTGAGCCCAAACCGGCATGCTCAGGCAAACCTTGCTCAAGCTCTAGCTTAAGCGCGCCCTTTAAGTTTAACTTCGCCATCAACTGCTGAGCGATGGCCAAGGCACGCGCGTTCGATTCATGGCCTGCATGCCAACTGTCCGCCATGCTTACAGTCAAGGTTTGTACTGGCTCAGACAAACTTAAGCCTATGCCGCCGTACTTACGACCCAATCCCCCATGCAAATCAAAGAAACCCATGTGCAAACGCCCACGGCTAGTGACTTTAACTTGCTTGGCCTGTGCTGATTGCATAAGTATTAATCGCTATTTTTTCTAGAATATACTTTGAGATAAGTGCTTAATGACTGCTTGCCTAATGCATTCTAGCCGAGCAGATTAATTTTTGATAGGTTTATGCTTTTGTCGGCTGAATTTTCAACGCTAGCATGCTATTTCAGGTGACAGCACCTGTTAATTTAGGCAAAATGTCAATAAAGCATCATTTACCCGTAGAATTTACCCATAAGATTAGATCACCTAAGGAACTCACATGTCTGTCCACGTCATTCCATTTGAAAAATTAAGAAACGTTGATGTACCTTCTGTAGGCGGCAAAAATGCCTCTTTAGGTGAAATGATTTCTCAGCTGTCGGCGAAAGGCGTGCGCGTTCCGACTGGTTTTGCCACCACAGCCGACGCCTTCCGCGAATTTCTGAAGGTGAACGGACTGGACGTTAAGATCAATGCCGCCTTAGAAAAACTCAATGTGGATGACACGCAAGCCTTGGCTGTTTGTGGCAAGCAAGTGCGCGAATGGATCATGGCAGCGCCTTTTCCAGCCGCTCTAGACAAAGCCATCGCCGAGCACTACGAGACCTTAATCGCCAAATCCGGCAAAGGCGCAACCTTCGCCGTTCGCTCTTCTGCCACTGCCGAGGATTTGCCTGACGCCTCGTTTGCCGGCCAACAAGAATCTTTTTTAAACATACACGGCCTAGACAATATCTTGCACGCCATTAAAGAAGTGTTTGCTTCTTTATACAACGACAGGGCCATTTCTTACCGCGTACACAAAGGCTTTGTGCACGCTGACGTCGCCTTATCTGCTGGCGTACAACAAATGGTGCGTAGCGACATAGGTTGCGCTGGCGTGATGTTTACCATAGACACCGAATCCGGTTTTAAAGACGTGGTATTCATCACTTCGTCCTACGGCTTAGGCGAAACCGTGGTGCAAGGTGCGGTCAACCCAGACGAATTTTACGTACACAAACCCACCCTAGCTCAAGGCAAAGCCTCTATCGTGCGCCGCACCATGGGTTCAAAATTAATCAAGATGGTGTTTTCCGATGCCACTCAAGCAGGGAAAAGTACGCACACGATAGACGTGGATGCAGCTGACAGCGATCGCTACTCATTAAGTAACGAAGACGTGCTGGAGCTTGCCCGTTACGCCATGACCATAGAGGCGCATTACGGCTGCCCTATGGACATAGAATGGGGTAAAAATGGCATAGACAACAAGTTGTATATCTTGCAAGCACGTCCTGAAACCGTGAAGTCACAAGAGTCGTTAAACAACATCACGGAAACATTCAAGCTAAACAAACACCAAGCCACCCCCTTAGTCGTGGGCCGTGCCGTGACGCAAAAAGTGGGTGTAGGCCCGGTACGCATCGTATTAGATCCAGCCGACATGCACTTAGTCCAGCCTGGCGATGTGTTGGTAGCCGACATGACAGACCCTAACTGGGAACCGGTCATGAAACGCGCCAGCGCCCTTGTTACCAATCGCGGCGGACGCACCTGCCACGCGGCCATTATTGCTCGCGAACTTGGCATTCCAGCCATCGTAGGCTCAGTCAATGCCACCGATATTTTACGTGAAGGTGAAGTGGTCACGGTATCCTGCGCCGAAGGCGAATCCGGCTTTGTCTACCATGGCGCGCTGGATTTTGAAGTCAGCAGCCAAGCCGCTGCCGCATTAAGCAAAGCGCCGTGCAAAATCATGATGAACGTCGGCAACCCAGACATGGCCTTTGGTTTTGCTAAAACACCTAACGACGGCGTGGGCCTTGCCCGCTTAGAGTTCGTGATTAATAACATGGTGGGCATACACCCCAAAGCCATACTCAATATGGATGCTATGCCAACAGCGGTTAAGGCCACCATTAAAAATCGCACACGCGGCTATGCCAATCCTAAACAGTTTTACATAGACAAAGTGGCCGAAGGCGTTGCAACAATCGCCGCCGCTTTCTACCCGAAACCGGTCATCGTGCGCACCTCGGATTTCAAATCCAACGAGTACAAAAAATTGGTAGGTGGCGACATATACGAACCGGACGAAGAAAACCCGATGATAGGTTTCCGTGGCGCAGCCCGTTACATGGCAGAAGACTTCAAAGAATGTTTTGCCATGGAATGCTCGGCCATGAAAAAAGTCCGCGATGAAATGGGTTTGACTAACGTGGAACTCATGATTCCATTTGTCCGCACCCTAGATGAAGCCAAAGCGGTGATAGACATTATGGCAGCCAACGGCCTTAAACGCGGTGAAAACGGCTTGCGCATCATCATGATGTGCGAGATTCCATCCAACGCATTGTTGGCTGAACAATTTTTAGCGTATTTTGATGGTTTCTCCATCGGCTCTAACGATTTAACCCAACTAACCTTAGGCATGGACCGAGATTCAGGCATCTTAGCCGACGGCTTTGATGAGCGTAATGACGCGGTAAAAGTCTTGATTAAAATGGCCATACAAACCTGTAACCGTTTGGGTAAATACGTGGGCATATGCGGTCAAGGCCCATCTGACCACCCCGATTTTGCTGAATGGTTATTGGCGGAAGGCATACAATCCATGTCACTTAACCCCGATACCGTGGTCAACACTTGGCAACGCCTCACCAAAAAATAACCCTGCACAGCAAGCAAAGCAGATAAACCAAGCAAACTAGATAAACTAAACCAACGAAGTAAATAGATCATGATAAACCGGACCGTATTTTTCATCTCTGACGGGACCGGCATCACTGCCGGCGCCTTGGGTAAATTACTGGAGCATTTTCCTAGCACCAGCTTTAGCCAAGTGCGCATGCCATTTACCGATACCCTGGATAAAATCAAGCTGGCACAAGAGGCCATACTGCAAGCCGCAGAAGTCAACGGTGGTAGGCCTGTGGTCATCATGTCCATTGGTAGCATAGAGCTACGCAGTGCGCTAAAAGAATCCAACGCCTACTTTATCGACTTGTTTAGCACCTTTATCGACCCCTTGGGCGTGGAACTGGCACAACAACCGCTAACCGGCGCCGGCATTGCCCACAGCGTCATGGGCAGCAAATACAATGATCGCATGGAAGCGGTCAACTTCACGCTCAACCACGATGACGGCATGACCAATTCGGGTTTAGAAGAAGCGCAAGTCATATTGGTGGGTGTATCGCGTTGTGGCAAAACCCCTACCAGCGTTTACCTAGCCATGCAATTTGGCATCAAGGCGGCCAATTACCCACTCATCCCCGAAGACTTTGAACGCGGCACCCTACCGGAAATTCTGCACAAGCATATGGATAAAATTTTCGGTCTAACCATCAAACCGGAGCGCTTGCATGCGGTGCGTAACGAGCGCCGATTCGGTAGCTTTTATGCCTCGCTGGAAAATTGCCGCAAAGAAATTGCCACGGCTGAAAATCTGATGCGCAACGCCGGCATCACTTGGGCAGACTCAACCAGCCGTTCGGTTGAAGAATTATCCGCCATCATCATGGAAAAAACGCACAACCTAACGCAAGCCTAAGAAAGCAAACTTAAGTCGTCATGCAATAAAAAAGGCGCTACTAGCGCCTTTTTTATTCAAAACATAAACCTACTTCAGGTTGGCTTTTATTTTACTCAATATTTCTGATGAATCCGGTTGCGTCATGCTACCGTAAGCATAAACTTGCTTGCCACCAGGCAGAATAAGGTATTTGTAAAAATTCCATTGCGGTGCTTCACCGGTTTTTGCCAACAACTGTTTATACAATGGATGCGCATTGGCACCGGTCACCACGCTCTTGCTCATCATAGGAAATTTGACCGCGTAGGTTAATTTACAAAAATCACCAATTTGCTTGTCGTTGCCTGGCTCTTGCCTAAAGTCGTTAGATGGAAAACCCAACACCAAAAATCCTTGCTCCTTATACTTACTGTACAAACCCTCTAGCGCGTCAAACTGAGGGGTGAAGCCACATTTGCTGGCCGTGTTGACCACTAAAATCACCTTATCTTGATGATCGCAAAGGTTTATTTTTTCACCTTGCAAGGTAGTTAATTGGTGGTTGTACAACTCAGTACAAGCAGCATTAGCCATGGTTGTCGCTCCTAGTAATAGTGCGGATAAAAGTAGTTTTTTCATAATGTTAAGCTCAGTCAAAGTTTAGCCCGATTAAACCAGCAGGCTAAGTGTTAAAATTAAAACGAATGCTAAAATAAAGACTAAATGCGCCGGAATTGGTTCGTGCTACAAGCAACAAATGCCATGCACCGGCCCTATCACCCATGTTAACCTACAAGCCCGTATCGAGACCCCTTATGACAGTTATTAGCAAAAATGCCTTTAAACTTAGCCTGTGGCTAGTCGTGCTACCCGCACTGTTGTTTGCCCTGTATACCTGGGCCAGCCTTAACTGGGTCTACTCCACGGGTGAACGAGCTGGCTTTGTGCAAAAATTCTCACTCAAAGGCTATGTATGCAAAACTTGGGAAGGTGAAATCGTCTTGGTGACCATGCCAGGCACCCAGGCTGAAAAGTTTTTATTTACCGTGCAAGACCCGGCGGTGGCTAAAAAAGTTAATGATTCCATGGGCTTAAGGGTGAAGTTGGTTTATGACGAACATAAAGGCATCCCCTCTTCTTGCTTCGGCGAAACCGCCTATTTTGTAAAAGACCTAAAGGTATTGGAAGAATAAGCATGGCAGCCGCGCCGGAAAAAGTAGTCGATGAAAAAAACTACATCACGCCGCAAGGCCATGCCGCGCTAGAAGCTGAATTCCAAGCACTGCTAAAGGTAGAGCGTCCAGCATTGGTAAAAGTCGTGTCATGGGCGGCCGGCAACGGTGACCGCAGCGAAAATGGCGATTACATCTATGGCAAACGCCGTTTGCGTCAAATTGATAGTCGTCTGCGCTTTTTAATGCAGCGCATGGACGCCGCCGTCATCGTCGATCCAGCCACGCAACAAGGCCTGGAAAAAGTCTACTTTGGCGCCTGGGTAAGCTTGTATGCCTTAAAAACCGACACTGAACACAGTTACCGCATCGTAGGCAAGGACGAACTGGACCCGTCCATAGGTTACATCAGCTGGATATCCCCCTTGGCCAAAGCCCTATTAGGCAAACAAGTCGGCGACATCATCAAGGTTTCCACCCCGGTCGGGATAGAACAATACGAGATCACAGAGGTCCGCTACCAAGCACCTGAGCCAACCCCAGAACAAGCCAAGAAGCACAACACGCAAGCATGAACAAGACGGCCGCATCAAGCTGGGATGTATTTTGCAGAATTGTCGACAACCACGGCGACATTGGCATTTGCTGGCGTTTAAGCCAGCAACTGGCAAGCGAACACGGGCTAAGCGTGCGCCTATTGGTAGACGACATGCGTGCTGCCAAAAACATCATCCCGCAATTAGACCCCACTATTCTGCAACAAAGCATAGCCGGCGTGACGGTGTGTGCCTGGCCGGACGCTAGCATCTTACCCGCAGCCAACGTGTTAGAAACCTTGTCTTGCGGCTTACCTCGGGCTTACTTAGAAAAAATGGTAGTGCAGCAAGCGCATTGGATGAACCTTGAATACCTGTCTGCCGAAGAGTGGGTCAGCTCCTTTCATGGCAAACCCTCCCCGCAAGCACAACTGCCCATCACCAGGCATTTTTTCTTTCCTGGCTTTGAATTAAACACCGGTGGCTTAATACGCGAAGCGCCCTTATTGAAACAGCGCAAAGCCTTTATCAATAATGCCAGCGAACAAGAACGGTTTTGGCAAACGTTGGGCTGTGAGCATCCTATAGCCCATGATCCAGCCAGTCTGCGCATCTCCTTATTTTGCTACCCGCAGGCCAACATAAAGAACCTACTGGAAAGCTTGCAGCGCTTAAACCAAGCCGTCACGCTATTTTTTCCAGCCAGCCTGCTAAACAGCGCCAACAGTCTGTTCCCGGATTTTGAAAAACAAGACGGCCAGCGCCTCATAAAAGGCAAGCTTAGCGTGCAATTGCTGCCCTTCCTTAGCCAAGCCGATTACGACCGCTTGCTCTGGTCCTGCGACCTCAATTTTGTGCGCGGTGAAGACAGTTGGGTGCGTGCCATATGGGCCGGCCAACCATTTATCTGGCAGCCTTACCTACAAGATGAGGGCACGCATTTGAAAAAAATGCAGGCATTTTTAAAACGCTATACCCAACATGCCAGCCCAGAATTGACCAGCTTGCTTGTTGCTGCACATAACGCTTGGTCGGATGCGCCATTGCACGATGAACTGGCTATTTATAAGGCCTTGCTGGGCTTAGCGCAGCTCAAGACCTACGCTGCGCAAGAAGCCGATAGGCTAGCCCAGCAACCTGACCTTGCCAGCAAATTGCTGCGCTTTAGTGAAAATTTAGAAGAAAATAAGGTATAATTCGCGCCTTTAATGCTTAGCTAGCTTGTTTTACTCAGCGTTTTTATACATAAAAATTGCGTAAGCTAAGCGCTTAACTATTTACTAACCCCTTATTTTTGGCAGGGCAAATTTATGAAAACAGCACAAGAACTTCGCGCCGGTAATGTGATTATGGTCGGCAGTGACCCATTGGTCGTGGTTAAAGCCGAATACACCAAATCTGGTCGTAGCACGGCTGTAGTAAAGATGAAATTCAAAAACTTATTAACCGATACGCCTAGCGAAACCATTTACGGTGCCGGTGATAAATTTGAAGTGGTAATTTTAGAGAAAAAAGAAGCGACCTACTCTTACTTTGCTGATCCTAGCTATGTATTCATGGATGCCGATTACAACCAATACGATGTGGATGCTGAATTCATGGAAGATGCACTTCCTTACCTAGAAGACGGCATGCCAGTAGACATCCGTTTTTACAACGAAAAAGCCATCTCTGTTGAGTTACCAACGACCGTGGTGCGTGAAATCACTTACACTGAACCGGCCGTTAAAGGCGACACCTCAGGTAAAGTAATGAAGCCAGCCAAACTGGCCTCAGGTTTTGAATTGCCAGTGCCACTATTCTGTGCACAAGGTGACAAAATTGAAATTGACACCCGTACCGGCGAATACAGAAACCGCGTTTTAAAATAATAAAGCGCTAGCCTGCAATTCAAAAAAGGGAGCTTAATCGCTCCCTTTTTTAATGCCTAAAGCAAGCTAATCGCGTTATCATAACGCTAACTAAAAAGCCCATGGCTTGGAGATAAGGCAAAGTGAACGATAAACTATCAGTTGCCATAGCAGCGGCAAAACACGTTCAAAGTGGCATGTTGGTTGGTTTAGGCACCGGTTCCACGGCCAATTACTTCATTGCCGAATTGGCCAGACGCCAGCGCGAAGAAGCTTTAAACATCACTACCGCCGCCAGCTCCTTGGTCACAACGCTGTATGCGCAATCCTTGCAATTGCCTGTGGTGGCGATGGAGCAATTGAGTGCTATCGATTTGTACGTGGATGGGGCTGATGAATTTAGCGCAGACAGAACATTGCTTAAAGGCCGAGGCAGCGATTTAGTCAAAGAAAAATTACTGGCCCGAGCTGCTAAGACCTTCATTGCCGTCGCAGAATCAAGCAAACAGGTGGATTACATAGGGCAAAAATTTCCCATACCCATAGAAGTCATACCCAGCGCTTGGCAATTGGCTAAACATAGCTTAGAAGACTTAGGTGGGCTGGGTGATCTACGCCAAAATGCAGCCAAAGATGGCTATTGGATGAGCTCACACGGCAGCCTAGTGCTGGACATGCGCTTTGACCAGAGGCACGATGCAGCGCAATTGAACGCCTTAATTAACAATACCCCTGGTGTCGTTGAACATGGCCTGTTTTTTGGCCTGTGTGACGCGCTATTGATTGCCGAGAACGGCACGGTTAGCGAGCATTGGGCTTAGGTAATTTTTTCAGCAAGCCACGCAACCTGGCTATTTTATGCCTGGTGTTGGCCTTTGTCATGGTGCTAGCCCTCAGACCGCATAATGCGGTGGATTCGGCACCGCCCATAGATCCAAATAAAAAAGAAATTGTATTTGCCACGCACAATGGCCCCACCACCTATTACTTAGGTAACGACAAGCAACCGGCGGGCATAGAATACGACCTAGCGGTGATGTTTGTCCGTGACTACTACCCCGGCCACGAAATTCGCTTTATCTTAGCCAACAGCATCAGCGATGTCATCCCTAGCCTATTAAAAAATAAGGCCCACATTGCCGCCGCCAACCTGACCATCACGCCACTGCGTAAGCATCAAGTGCAATTTGCTAGCCCTTACCAAGAAACCCAGCAGCAGCTTATTTTCAATAATGAAGTGAACAAAAAACCGCAAGATTTAAACGCGCTACTGACTAAAAAAATCAGCGTCCCCAAAGGCACCAGTTATTCAGAACGCCTGACGCAATTGCAAAAAAGTCACCCACGGCTTAAATGGACCGATGTTAGTCAAACCAATACCGAATCCTTGCTCGAAGAAGTGGCGGATGGCTTATTGGATTACACGGTAGCAGACAGCCATTTAGCCGCATTGATGCAAAACCATTACCCCAACCTAGACGTGGCCATGAATATCGGCCCTAGTGACCACATTGCCTGGGCCATGTCTAAAAATGCCGACCCTCGCATGGTGCAAAAAGTGCAAGCATTTTTTGCCAAGATTAAAGCCGACGGCAGCTTGCGTAATTTATTAGACCGTTATTATGGCCACAATGAGCGGCTTAATACGATGGACGTCAGCACCTTCCTTAAAGATTGCAACAACTTGCTGCCTAAATACCAACGTTTATTCAAACAAGCAGAAAGCATCACCGGCATAGACTGGCGCTTGCTGGCAGCGCTAAGTTACCGCGAATCGCACTGGGACACCTACAACACCTCACCAACCAATGTGCGCGGCTTAATGATGCTCACGGAAGAAACAGCCGATTTAATGGGCGTGACCGACAGGCTGGACCCTAAACAAAGCATCCCGGCCGGCGCCAAATACTTGCTCAAACTGATAGATACCGTACCCGAGCGCATACCTGAGCCAGACCGAACCTACATGGCATTGGCGGCCTACAACATAGGCTATGCTCACGTTGAAGATGCGCGCGTGCTGGCCGCACGCCTAAACCTCAACCCGGACAGTTGGGCAGACGTGAAAAAGACCTTGGTTTTATTAAAGCACCCGGAATACTACAGCACGGTAAAATACGGTTACGCCAGTGGCGGTGCGCCTGTGGTGTTTGTCGAGTCGGTACGCAGCTACCAGCGCATATTGGAGCGCCAGCAGCCTAAGAATAGCTTTGATTTAAATTTGTTTAAATTGGCCAGTGCCAATTAACTGAGCAATAACAGCCTGAGTAAACTTAAGCCGCTTTAATCACCGCCAGGTTATTCATGTACGGGCGCAAGACCTCAGGCACAGTAACGCTACCATCGGCATTTTGGTAGTTTTCCAAGACCGCTACCAAGGTACGACCAACCGCTAAACCGGATCCATTTAGCGTGTGCACCAACTCCGGCTTACCTGCCTCATTTCTAAAACGCGCTTGCAGACGGCGTGCTTGGAAGGCTTCGCAATTAGACACCGATGAAATCTCACGGTAGGTATTTTGCGCTGGCAACCACACTTCCAAATCGTAGGTTTTAGCCGCCCCAAAGCCCATGTCGCCAACACACAAGGACACGACACGGTAGGGCAAGCCTAAGTCTTGCAGTATGCGCTCGGCATGCCCCACCATCTCCTCCAAAGCTTGGTAGCTCTGGCTAGGATGGACGATTTGCACCATCTCAACTTTATCAAATTGATGTTGACGTATCATGCCTTTGGTATCACGGCCATAAGACCCAGCTTCAGAGCGGAAACACGGGGTATGTGCAGTGAGCTTTATAGGCAAGGCATCCAAGGCCACGATCTCATCACGCACCGTGTTGGTTAGGGTAACTTCCGAGGTTGGTATTAAATAAAGCGTGCTGTCGTTGTGATTTAAGCTGAATAAATCGGCCTCAAACTTAGGCAACTGACCGGTACCTATCAAGGTTTCCGCATTCACCATGTAAGGCGTATAGCACTCAAGGTAACCGTGTTGTTCCGTTTGGGTATCGAGCATGAACTGCGCTAAGGCACGGTGCAGTTTTGCAATCGCACCGCGCATAAAGGTGAAGCGCGCACCGGATAATTTGATGCCGGTGTCAAAATCCAAACCCAGCGGTGTGCCTACATCGGTGTGGTCTTGCACGGCAAAATCAAATTGCCGTGGCACACCCACCTTGCGCACTTCCACGTTATCGGCTTCAGACTCACCCGCTGGCACGCTGTCATGCGGCAGGTTGGGCACATTCAACAACAGCGTTTGCAATTGTATTTGCAATTCGTTTAAGCGCGCCTCATCGGCTTTTAACTGATCGCCCAAACCAGCCACTTCCGCCATGATGGCCGCCACGTCTTCGCCTTTGGCTTTTGCCATGCCTATCAATTTAGAGGCATTATTGCGTTTGGCTTGCAAATCTTGCGTGCGTGTTTGCACGGCTTTACGCTCTTGTTCTAGGGCCAAAAAGCCAGCCGCATCAAACGCAAAACCGCGTTTTTTAAGCAAGGCCACCACGGCATCTAAATCATTGCGTAACGCTTGTATATCTAACATAGTCTTATCCTAAAATTTCTCAGCTGCAGCACGACGCGGCGGTCAGGCTTATTTTTTGCTTTTTTTATCCAACTCACGTAAATGCGCTAATTTTTCCGTAATTTTACCTTCTAAGCCACGCGGCGTGGGGATATAAAATTGCGGCGCGGTCATGCCGTCGGGGAAATAATCCACGCCAGCTGCGTAAGCTTCGGGTTCATTGTGCGCATAGCGGTAAGCTTTACCGTAATCCAGCTCTTTCATCAGTTTGGTGGGTGCATTTCTCAAATGCAAAGGCACTGGGCTGGAATCGCCATTGGCGACAAAGGCTTTGGCTTGGTTGTATGCTTGGTAAGCCGCGTTGCTTTTAGGCGCCACGGCTAAATAAATAACGGCATTAGCCAAGGCCAGTTCGCCTTCAGGGGAACCCAAACGCTCGAAAATCTGACAGGCTTCCAAACACAGACTTTGCGCGCGCGGATCAGCCAAGCCTATGTCTTCAATGGCCATGCGCACTATGCGGCGCCCCAAATACAAGGGATCTGCGCCGCCGTCCAGCATACGCAAAAACCAATACAAAGCGGCATCCGGATTTGAGCCACGCACCGATTTATGCAGCGCCGAAATTTGATCGTAAAAAGCCTCGCCGCCTTTGTCAAAGCGGCGCAATTTACTGGCCATGGTTGTTTGCAAAAACGCCAGGTCAATCTCATTAATGCCGGCACTTTCAGCCGCGTTAAACAACCCTTCTAAAAAATTTAACAAACGCCTAGCATCGCCGTCCGCATAGGAGATGATGCTCTCCCTTGCTTCTGCGGCTAGCTTGATTTTATCGGCGACTAAGGCCTGCGCCCTATCGAGCAGCATGCCCAATTCACTTTCTGACAAGGCCGTTAACACAAAGACTTGCGATCGGCTCAATAAAGCGCTGTTGACTTCAAACGAAGGGTTTTCTGTGGTAGCCCCTATAAAGGTAATTAAGCCGCTCTCCACATAAGGCAAAAAAGCATCTTGTTGGCCTTTGTTAAACCTATGCACCTCATCGACAAACAATATGGTTTTACGCCCAAATTGTTGCAAACTATGCTCAGCACGCTCTACCGCCTCACGAATGTCTTTAATGCCGGACAAGACCGCCGAAATAGGAATGAAGTCGGCGTCGGCGGTGTTGGCAATCAATCTAGCCAGAGTGGTTTTACCCACACCCGGTGGCCCCCAAAGTATCATGGACGGCAATTTACCGGATTGAAAAGCCAAGCGCAGGGGTTTGTTGGCCGCTAATAAATGGGATTGCCCAACCACCTCATCCAAGGTGCTTGGTCGCAATTTTTCAGCCAATGGGGCAACCGGGCTTGGGGCCTGAAACAAATCAATAGCCATGGTGTGCTGTCACGCCAAGCATGCCCATCTTTATAAGCATGCTCATCTTTAACGGTTTTATTAAATACTGCATTCTATCGCCCCATCCTCTGTGCCATCCAAGCCAGTTGGCAACATAAAGCTCACGCCTGGATCACGCGTCAGCACCACCGGTGGCAAATTAGGTGGCGAAAAACCAAATTGCCCAACTGTTAAATCAATGTAACCCAGCGCATTACTCACCACGATGCTGCCAGCAATCACTGCTAAATACGCGCCATCCGCCAGACCATCGCAATCGCCCGGCATGCCAGGACGCGCATCGCAAACACGCAAATCGTATTCAGTACCGCGTATACCTATGGTCGCGGTGCGAGTGTTAGCCTGATAGGCATCACGCTTACCACGCTTACTAATCAGGCCGGTAATCGCACGCAAGCCGCCTTTGAGCGTAGAAAAAACAAAGCTGTCCTGCTCAGGCTTATCTTGCTCAAAATGGTATGCATCGATCTTAATCTGCGTACTAGGACGCAATACCATCTGTCCGCCATCGCTCATCAGTACACGCACAAAACCGTCTTCCCCGGTAATTAGGCTATCCGTTTGCTGAAGTTGCATGCCCACCACGGCAGCGACTTGGCTGCCATCGGCTTTTTGCACACGCACTGCACCGCTTAGCTGCGTCAATTTGCCGTCTGCCAGCGTGGGGCCAGACCACAGCAAAACCAGCAGCAACAGCGCCAACGATTTAGCCATAGCCAGCTGCAAAGGCTATCTATCCCCTACCACATCGATGCCCTTAGGCACCTTAAACACAAACGCCCGTGCATCCAATTTTGGATTGAGTTTAACCTGGCTAAACACGATGCGCGTTTGATGACCAAAACTGTCCTGCAAATCCATGGCTTGCAGGCTATCGTCCTTAAAGCCCAAGGCTATTTTATTAAAACCGGAATCACTGTCTTTAGGCTGACTGCTCACCCAGTCCAACTTATCTTTTCGGTAAGCATTAACCAGCTTAAAGCTGCTCTCTAAGCCACGTTCACCGGCTAACAAGGCCGCAGGACTGGACCCTAGCGCATTGCTTAAAGCACGCACCGTGACTTGGGCTAACTCGGTGTCGTACAACCAAACCTGCTTGCCATCACTGATGATTTGCTGCTCAAACGGGCGGTCGTAATCCCAGCGAAACTTATTCGGACGCTGCAACTGCATGCGGCCATACACTTCTTGTATTTTGTTGCCCTTCTTATCCGTCACCACTTGGTGAAAATCGGCTTGCATGGCTTGAGTTTCTTGATAAAACTTATTTAAACTGCTTATCCCGTCCGCCAACACCATCAAAGGCAAGAGCATAAGGCTTAAGCATAAGCTGGCTGTTAATTTGTGCATGGCAAGAAACTCAATCTAAGACTTAAGGGTTTAAAACGTAAGCCACTAGGCTTCGTGATGCGGGGCGATAACTTCGCGGTTACCGTTACTTTGCATGCTAGAGACCAATCCAGCGCGCTCCATGTCTTCAATCAGACGAGCGGCACGGTTGTAGCCTATGCGCAATTGGCGTTGCACACCCGAAATGCTGGCACGACGGGTTTTTAACACGATGGCCACGGCTTCATCGTACAAAGGATCCACTTCGTTACCCCCGGCACCGCTGTCAGAGAAGTCCGCACCGCCTTCTTCTGCTTCGTTGGTCAGTATGCCTTCCACATAATTGGGCCCACCTTGAGCTTTCAGGTAGTTCACCACTTTGTGTACTTCTTGGTCCGACACAAAGGCGCCATGAATACGCACAGGGTAACCAGTGCCAGGTGGCATGTACAGCATGTCACCTTGACCCAGCAAGGCCTCGGCGCCCATTTGGTCTAAGATGGTACGTGAATCGATCTTACTCGACACTTGGAATGAAATACGGGTAGGTACGTTAGCTTTAATTAAACCGGTAATCACGTCCACCGATGGGCGCTGGGTAGCCAGCACCAAATGTATGCCGGAAGCACGGGCTTTTTGCGCCAAACGCGCTATCAGCTCCTCTACTTTCTTGCCCACCACCATCATCAAATCGGCCAACTCGTCTATCACCACCACAATTAATGGCAGCTCGGCCAAAGGTTCTGGCTCATCCGGGGTTAAGCTAAACGGATGTGGAATCTTTTCACCGGCTTTTTCAGCATCGCGTATTTTTTGGTTATAGCCGGCCAGGTTACGCACCCCCAACATGGACATCAATTTATAGCGACGCTCCATTTCTGCCACACACCAATTTAAGGCGCTGCCGGCTTGACGCATGTCGGTCACGACCGGTGCCAACAAATGCGGTATGCCTTCGTAAACAGACAATTCCAACATTTTTGGATCAATCAAAATCAAGCGCACTTGGCTGGCATCGGCTTTGTATAGCCAACTTAATATCAAGGCGTTAATCGCCACCGATTTACCCGAGCCGGTGGTACCAGCCACCAAGACATGCGGCATTTTCGCCAAGTCGGCCACCGCTGGGTTACCGGCAATGTCCTTACCCAAGCAAATGGCCAAAGGCGATTTAACGTCGGCATAGGCTTGGCTGCCCATGATTTCTGACAGGTAAACAATTTGCCGCTTAGGATTGGGAATTTCTAAACCCATGCAGGTTTTTCCGGGTATGGTTTCCACCACGCGCACGCTCACCACCGACAAAGCCCGCGCTAAATCCTTAATCAAATTGGTAATTTGGCTACCCTTGACCCCGGCAGCTGGCTCTAACTCAAAACGGGTAATCACCGGACCAGGTTGGGCGGTTAACACTTTGACTTCTATACCAAAATCCATCAACTTGCGTTCTATTAAACGCGAAGTAAAATCCAAGGTTTCAGCGGCTGGCAATTCCACGCTGCCACTAGGCTCGTCTAATAAATGGATAGGCGGCAGTGCAGAATCGGGCAAGGCGTCAAATAAAGGGGCTTGCTTCTCTTTTTGTACACGCGCACTTTGTGCAATCTCGATGACAGGCGGTTCGATAAAGACCGGCTCACGCGTTTCTACCCGCTTGCGCTCGGTTTCGACAAATTCAGCGCGCTCCAACTCCACCGCCTTACCTGCCTTGCGGTCTTGCCAGTCTTGCCATTTATACAGCGCCCACTCATAACTGGTGATTAAGCCAGCACCGAATTTTTCCGTGAGCATGATCCAAGACCAACCGGTAAATAAGCTAAAACCCACCAGCAACATGGCCAACAACGCCATGGTCGACCCGGTGTAACCAAACAGGCTACGCAACAAGCCATCCACAGCCGTGCCTAGCATGCCACCGGCTTCGTCTGGCAAGGAAGCAGGTAAGCTGATTAAATGTCCAGCCTCCAAGGCGCTGGACGCCATCAGTAAAATGCCAAAGCCGATGAAATTAAACATCAAAAAGGGTTTGTTGCTGCCCTCCACCACTTCCAGCTTTAGATAGACCAACCACATCGCATAAAAAGCCAAGACGGCCCACCACCAGGCTGAAAATCCAAACAAGTACAACATCATGTCAGACACCCAAGCACCAACATAGCCACCGCCGTTTTGAACGGTGGCATTTTCTGCCGCCATGTGCGACCAAGATGGGTCTTCCCTGTGGTAGCTGGCGAGTATGACAGCGATGTAAAGCCCAGTCAGCACCAAACCCAGCCACCAGGCTTCTTTAACTAATTTTGCACTAACGGTAGGAGCAGCAGCGACTTCAACTGCGCGACGGGCATTTACGGGCGTGGATTTTTTTTTGAAAAACAAGATAGCAAAACCTTACAAATTAGTCGTTAATTTTAATTATAGCAGTATCAAAGTCGCTTAGTAGCTAATACAATATCTATCTATCATTAACTGCGTTTTACTGGCTTTTTTAGCGGGATTTTTTGCTGATTTTTAGATTCCTAAACTGAGCTACGCAGCCCACATTTTTATAGGCTATTTTTAAAGGTTTTTACCATGGCAACACGTCACGCGCACTTACTTATTTTAGGCTCCGGTCCTGCCGGCTATTCTGCCGCTGTTTACGCAGCCCGTGCCAACCTAAATCCCGTTTTAATTACCGGCATCGCTCAAGGTGGTCAATTGATGACCACCACCGAAGTGGATAACTGGCCAGCCGATGCCGATGGCGTGCAAGGCCCGGAATTAATGGCGCGTTTTCAAAAACACGCCGAGCGCTTTAATACCGAAATGGTGTTTGATCACATACACACCACGCATTTAAACGAAAAACCCATACGCTTAGTCGGTGACAGCGGTGAATACACTTGCGACGCATTGATCATTGCCACTGGCGCTTCAGCCAAATACCTAGGCCTGCCCAGTGAAGAAAAATTCAGCGGCAAAGGCGTTTCTGCCTGCGCCACCTGCGACGGTTTCTTTTACCGCAACCAGCCCGTGGCCGTCATTGGTGGGGGCAACACAGCGGTTGAAGAAGCCTTGTATCTATCCAACATTGCCAGCAAAGTGACTTTGGTGCACAGGCGCGATAAATTCAAAGCCGAAGCCATCTTGATAGACAAATTAAACGAACGGGTAGCCGAAGGCAAAATTGTCCTGGAGACCCATCAAACCTTGGATGAAGTGCTGGGTGACGACAGCGGCGTGACTGGCATGCGCCTAAAAAATGTAAACGATGGCAGCAGCAAAGACATCGCGCTGATGGGTGTATTCATAGCCATAGGCCACAAACCCAATACCGATATTTTTGCCGGCCAACTGGACATGGAAGGTGGCTACATCGTCACGCAAATGGGCAGAGCTGGCAACGCCACGGCCACCAGCGTGCCTGGCGTATTTGCCGCCGGCGATGTGCAAGACCACATCTACCGCCAGGCCATTACCAGTGCCGGTAGTGGTTGCATGGCGGCATTGGATGCGGAACGCTATTTAGATCATTTGAAATAAGCGCTCTTGTAAGAGCGCAATGTATTGCACTAAATTAGCAGACACATTTTGGCTCATACCGACGACAATCCGGACGATCTTTTTTCACAGGCAGTGAAAGACGTCCGGCCATTAAGGCCAGTGGCTAGGGCCGAGCACCCCGTTAAAAAGCCCAAACCCATCCCTAAGCAATTCATCAGGGATGAGCAGCAGGCCTTAGTCGACTCCCTATCGGACCACTACATCCCCGCCCACGAATTAGAAACCGGTGAGGAGTTGCTGTATCTGCGCGAAGGCCACACGCCGGACATATTACGAAAACTGCGTAAAGGCAAATGGGTGGTACAAGCCCACGTTGATCTGCACGGTTTAATCAGCGATGAAGCGCGCTTGCTGGTATCCACCTTTATCAGCGATTGCAAAAAACGCGGCATACGCTGCGTGCGCATCGTGCACGGAAAAGGTTTAGGTTCACGCAACCGTGAACCCATACTCAAACACAAATTGCGAGGATGGCTGATGCAAAAAGACGAAGTGATCGCCTACGCCCAAGCAAAAGAACAAGACGGCGGCAGTGGCGCCGTGATCGTGTTACTTAAGGCCTAATCTTATTCACCCAAGAAACCACCGCTTTGATGCGCCCACAAGCTGGCATACAAGCCCTTTTTCGCCAGCAAGCTACGGTGCGTGCCCTCTTCCACGATGCGGCCTTGATCCAACACGATTAACCTATCCATGGCGGCAATGGTGGATAAACGATGAGCAATCGCCACCACCGTTTTACCTTGCATGAGCGTGTACAAACTCGCTTGTATGGCTTGCTCCACTTCCGAGTCCAGTGCACTGGTGGCTTCGTCCAGCAACAAGATGGGCGCGTCTTTCAACATGACGCGGGCAATGGCGATGCGTTGGCGCTGACCGCCCGAAAGCTTGACGCCTCGTTCACCCACGTGCGCGTCATACGCCGTGCGCCCTTTGGCATCGGTCAAGCCCATAATAAAGTCGTGTGCCTCGGCGCGCTTGGCAGCCGTGACCATCTCGGCTTCCGTGGCCTGCGGTCTGCCGTATAAAATGTTGTCACGCACGCTACGGTGCAGCAAAGAGGTGTCTTGCGTGACCATGCCAATTTGGCTGCGCAAGCTATTTTGCGTCACCTGCTTGATGTTTTGACCATCAATTAACACACGCCCATGCTCCACATCGTAAAAACGCAACAACAAATTAACCACGGTGGATTTACCTGCGCCCGAGCGCCCAACCAAGCCCACTTTTTCACCGGCTTGTATACTCAGGTTAAAACCCTGCAATACCGGCTTATGCAGGCCGTAGGAGAAATCCAAGTCGGCAAAATCAATGCGCCCTGCACTAACCTGCAAGGGTTTAGCCCCTTCCATATCGGTAATCTGCTGGCTAATGGATAAAGTATTTACCCCATCCTGCGCGGTACCAATCTGTTCATACAAGCTGGTCATTTCCCACATCACCCAATGCGAAATACCGTTTAAGCGCAGCGCCATGGCGGTCACGGCGGCCACGGCACCAACGCTGACTTCACCCCTGCTCCACAGCAGCAAAGCCACGCCACTGGTGGCAATGATTAATAGCATATTCAGCACATGGTTCATCACTTCCACCCCAGACACGTAACGCATCTGCGCATGCACGGTATGCAGAAACTCTTGCATGGCCGATTTGGCGTAAGCCGCCTCGCGCCCTGCATGCGAGAACAACTTAACCGTACTGATGTTGGTGTAGGCGTCGGTGATGCGGCCAGTCATCAAGGATCGCGCATCGGCTTGGGCTTGCGAGACTTTGGCCAAGCGTGGCACAAAATAACTTAATGAGCCCAGGTAACACGCCACCCAAACCAAAAATGGCAACATCACCGTGCTATTAAAATGACCAACAACTGCCACCATGGTGACAAAATAAATGGTCACAAAGACCAAAATGTCGGCCACGATAAAACAGATATCGCGCACGGCCAAGGCGGTTTGCATGACTTTTGCCGAGACCCGACCAGCAAATTCGTCTTGGTAAAAGCGCATGCTTTGGCCCAGCATTAGCCGGTGAAAATGCCAACGCAAACGCATGGGAAAATTGCCTGCCAACGCTTGGTGTTTAATCAAAGTTTGCATGGCGATCAGCAAGGGACTTAAGATCAATAAAACCAGCAAAAGCAGGAGGTGCTCATGCTGTGTGCTCCAGAACAATGCGGGCGGTGTGCGGCTTAACCAATCCACCACCTTGCCCATGGCCGCAAACAACAGGGCCTCAAAACCGCCTATCAGGGCGGTAAATAGAGTCATGCCTAGGATGAGCAGTCGGGACCCGCTGGTACAGGCCCAGACGAAAGGCCACAACGCATTCGGTGGCGGGTCAATTTCTTTGTCAGGAAAAGGATTTAAGCGTTTTTCGAACCAAGCGAGCATGCTGTGTCTGGTGACCTTAATGCAAACTTTAATTGAGCCTGGCTAACATAAGCTTGGCCAGAATGGGATAGCGCAGACTTAAGCTTGCGCTATCAAACAAACCGCTTCCGCGGCGATGCCTTCACCACGGCCGGTAAAACCTAGTTTTTCTGTGGTAGTGGCTTTAACATTGATGGCATCCAAACTCACTTGGCAATCGTCGGCAATGAATGCGCGCATTTGTGCCGTGTGTGGCGACAATTTTGGTAATTCGCAGATCACCGTACTGTCTATATTAACGATGGCATAACCTCGGTCATGCAACAAGGCGACCACGTGGCGTAGCAACTGCCTAGAATCGATGCCTTGATAACGCGCGTCTGTAGGTGGGAAATGCTGGCCTATATCACCCAATGCGGCGGCACCTAATAAAGCATCGCAAATCGCATGCAACAATACATCGGCATCGGAGTGGCCATCCAAGCCTTTAGCATAGGGCACATTCACGCCACCTATGATGCAGGGCCGGCCTGTAACCAGGGCATGCACATCAAAACCGTGTCCTATACGCATCGTTTTGTCCTCAATTGTCAGTTTATGATTTGCTATTCCATAAGGCGCTAAGCACGGCCAAATCTTGTGGGTAAGTCACCTTCAGGTTACGCAATTCGCCATTCACCAACTTGGGTTTTAAGCCCAAGGATTCTATCGCTTCAGCCTCATCGGTGGCCGTTCCACCATAGCTAGACAAGGCTTTTTTAAGTGTGCCATACCTAAACATTTGCGGGGTTTGTGCCTGCCATAAATCGTTGCGCGGCAGTGTGGCAGCAACGCGCTGCTCGCTGTCAGCACGCTTTAAGGTGTCGGCCAAAGGCAAGGCCAACAAGCCACCCACGGCATCGTTTTCTAGGCTGCTAATCAACTGATTGAGCAAGACATTGCTCAGTCCAGGCCTAGCGGCATCGTGCACCAACACCCAATCGTCCTCAGCCACCTGACTGGCAATGGCTTGCAGGCCATTAAGCACGGTCATGGCACGGGTTTCACCGCCGCAATAGTGGACCTGCGCCTTGCTGCTTAAATTCAAATAGGTGCTGCGCCAATGCGCATCATCTTCGCTCAACACAATGTGCACACTGTTGATTTTAGTGGCCTGATCAAACACCTTAATGACGTGCTGTATCAACGACTTGCCGTTTAAACGCAAATATTGCTTAGGCGCATCTGCGCCCATACGGCTGCCGTTTCCAGCTGCAGGAATAATCACATGAAAACGCGGCATAATTAACAGTGGCTCAACTCAAACATGGCTCAATTTTAACATAGGCCGCACTTACTTAAGCGCGTATATGGCCGGCAGATTGCGCCACCAACCGTTGGCATCCATGCCACAGCCAAACACATAGCGATTAGGCACCGTTAGCCCAACAAAATCAGCCTGTATGGGTTTGGCTTGAGGCAAGGTCTTTTCCACCAAAACCGCCGTTAAAACCTGCTTGGCGCCTAAACCCAAGCAATGCGCTTTAATGGCCGATAAAGTGACGCCTTCATCCAAGATGTCATCCAATAGCAATACCGTGCGATTGTTTAAATCTATCTTGGGCATGGCTTGCCAAGTCAAACTGTTGCTGGCCGTGTTATGTTGATAGCGACTGGCATGCACGTAATCCAAGTGCAAGGGAAAATGTAAACGCGCCAGCAATTGCCCGGCAAAAAACAAGCCGCCACTCATGACGCACATCACCACGGGACTGGTATCCAATAACTCAGCCGTCAACTCATGGGCTAAGCGGTCTATCGCCACAGCTACCGTTTGCGCCGAGTGGATAAGTTCAGCGTCTGCAAGTAATGCGTTTGGGTTTGGGCTACTCAAGGTTGACGTCCTATTGATTGCGCATAAAATCGGCAACACCATACAACTGCTCGGCCAGCTTGGTCATCAAGCCATCCTCAAAGCCTTGCTGGTGCATGGCGCGTATCATGCAATACATCCACTGATCGCGCGCCGACTCGTCGATGGCAAACGGCAAATGGCGCTTGCGTAACATCGGGTGGCCGTAGCGCTCTATGTATAACTGCGGGCCACCGGTCCAACCCATCAAGAACATGAATAGCTTTTCACGCGCAGACGTTAAATCGGCTGCATGCATGGCCCGTATCGGCGCGGCTTTGGGGTCACTGTCCATCACGTCATAAAACGCTTCGACTAAATTGCGTAGTGTCTCGGCGCCATTGGCCTCACCGCCCAACAACTCAAAAAATGTGGCCTTAGCACTACCCGCTTCTTCAATTTTATTTAACATGGCTTATTTGTTTTCGTTGTGTTTTTGGTAGGAGCGCAATTCATTGCGCGAACAATGCCTAGGTCAGCTTGCAAATCGCGCAATGAATTGCGCTCCTACAAAGCATTGCTAATTAACTTAGCGCTAAGCCACCACAGGCTTAACTAAACTGGCAGCCAATTTAGCCCGTTCCCTAGCCTCTGCAACATCACGGCCAGTGGCCAAGGCCACGCCCATACGGCGTTTAATAAAGGATTCAGGTTTGCCGAACAAACGCAAGTCGCTGTTAGGCACGGCCAAGGCAGCCTCGACGCCGCTAAAGGCTAAATTCTTCGTGGCGTGACCGCCATAAATCACTGCGCTGGCGCCAGCTTCACGCAGACTCACGTCCACCGGTAGGCCTAAAATGGCCCGCGCATGCAAATCAAATTCACTAAAACGCTGACTGCACATGGTGACCATGCCAGTATCGTGCGGCCGTGGGCTCACTTCACTGAACCAAACTTTATCGCCTTTGATAAACAACTCCACACCAAATAGACCCAAGCCGCCTAGGCTATCGGTCACGGCTTTAGCGATGCGTTTGGATTCAGCCAAGGCGCCGGCCGTCATGGCTTGTGGCTGCCAGCTTTCCACGTAATCACCCTTTTCTTGCACATGGCCTATGGGCTCACAGAAATAGGTTTCGATGTTTCCTGCCGCGTTTTTAGCCCGTACCGTGAGCAAAGTGATCTCGTAATCAAAGGCTATCTGCCCTTCAACAATCACCACGCCTTGATTGACGCGTCCGCCCGTGCCTGCATACTCCCAAGCCGCCTTCACTTCAGACGCTTGGGTAATGCGCGATTGACCTTTGCCGGAAGACGACATGGTCGGTTTAATGAAACACGGGTAGCCTATGCCCGCAGCTATGGCAGCTTGCAGCTCGGCTTCACTGTGCGCGAACGCATAAGGCGAGGTAGGCAGGTTTAATTCTTCGGCGGCTAAGCGACGTATGCCCTCACGGTTCATGGTCAGCTGTACGGCTTTCACCGTAGGGATTACCGTGGCCATGCCCGCCGCCTCTATGTCGGCCAGCGTGCTGGTATTTAGCGCTTCAATTTCCGGTACGATTAAGTGCGGCTTTTCTTTAGCGATCAAAGCACGCAGGGCTTGGTCGTCTGTCATGTCTATGGTGTAGGCGCGATGCGCCACTTGTTGACCGGGGGCATTTTCGTAGCGATCAACGGCAATCACTTCCACGCCTAAACGCTGCAAAGCAATGATGACTTCTTTACCAAGTTCGCCGCTGCCAAGCAGCATAACGCGAGTGGCATTTGGGCTTAATGGACTACCAATTTGCATGGGATACTTTCGGATTTGAATTGGCCTAATCATACCATGCGGCGCTTACGCCGTCATTTTGAATTGGCTAAACATACCATGTAGGAGCGCAATTTATTGCGCGAATTTAAGTTTTAAATAGGCCTTAGTTCGCGGTCACAGACCGCTCCTACATCTATTCGGTGGGTTTAGTGCTGATTTGGTATTTATCCATGCGATAGCGCATGGTCATGCGGGTGATGCCCAGTTTGCGGGCTGCTTCTGAGACATTGTTTCGACTGTCGGCCAACACTTTGAGCAATATGGCTTTTTCAGTTTCGTACAAGGTGGCGGTAGTCGCTAACTGCGCAATACCGTTACTCGCCGAGCTGCCGTTGATGGCCAAATCGGCTGCACTAATTTGGCTGTTTTGGCACAACAACATGGCACGACTGACTTGGTGCTTGAGTTCACGCACATTGCCCGGCCACGCGTAGTCGCTTAATGTGGCAATCGCATCTGCCGAAAAAACCGGAGCGGCCAAGCCATAGCGCCGAGCGGTTTGGTTGGCAAAATGCCGTGCCAACAGCAAGGCATCGCCTGCTCTTTCTCTTAGTGGTGGCATGCTGACGCTCATCACGTTTAAGCGGTAATACAAGTCTTGCCTAAAGCCACCGCTCAAGGACATCTCATGCAAATCACGGTTGCTGGCGGCTATAAAGCGCGCCAACACTGGGCGCTCTTTGGTAGAGCCTAAACGACGCACCATACGGCGCTCGAGTACATTAAGCAACTTCGCTTGCAAACTTAAAGGCAACTCACCAATTTCGTCTAAGAATAGCGTGCCGTCTTCGGCTGCTTCTATCAAGCCAGGACGGCTAGACACGGCACCGGTAAAGGCACCTTTTTCATGGCCGAACAATTCACTTTCCATTAAATCGGCCGGCAAGGACGCGCAATCGATGTGCACAAAGGGCTTGTCTTTGTTTGGGCAGACCGCATGTAACAGCCTGGCAGCCACATCTTTACCAGTACCGGTTTCGCCACTGATGAGCACGGTGGGCGGCACCACATCTTCGGCCACAAACTGAGCAATGCGCTTGATCTGTCCTTTGATGTTCTCCATGGCCAGGCTTTCGCCCAGCATTTCCACCCCTTCAAGCGCGTGGGCGTTGCGTTGTCGCGAATAATCTAAACTGTTGCTTTGCACGGCGGCTGCTTCCACCTTTTGCACAGACAACAACAATTCATCTAAGTCTATGGGTTTCTTAAGGTAATCCACCGCGCCTTGCTTGATGGCGTGCACGGCATCGCTGATGTCACCAAAGGCTGTCATGACGATCACTGCCGCATTTTTAGCAAGGAGTTCAGCCAATAGTTCCAAACCATTGCCGTCCGGTAAACGCATGTCGAGCAAGACCAAGTCCGCGGCAAATTGCTTGGTAATAGCACGCGCATCTTGCAAGGTGTCGACGTGCTCGACTTCATAGCCGGCTTTTTGCAATTTGCGCATGACCGCACGCGCAAACAACACCTCGTCTTCAACGATCAAGACCTTGGATGGCTGCTTAAGTCCGGTGGCTTTGCCTAATGGGGTCTGGGCTAATTGCAATCTAATGTCCTAAAACTTAATGATTTAATCCAACTTCTACAATCTGTAGGAGCGCAATTTCACGTGTGAACAATGTGCTTTAGCACATATATTCCACGGGGAAGACCCATGCGGTCTTGTTGCGCTCCTACTATAAACAAAAATGCCGACTAAGTCGGCATTTTTGTTAGGCTTAACGCTTAGTCTGCATCAACGGCTACGGCAGCGCCTTTAGGCTTGCCGAAGTCATAACGCAAACCTACCCATGCCGCACGCGGGGCACCTGGTGCTAAGAACAACTCTTTCTTAGAATCCGCATCGGTAGCAAATGTGCCTCCAGCCGCATTGAAAGCATTTTCACCTAGCAAACCACTGCTGTAATATTTTCGATCAAACACGTTGTTCACCTTAGCAAACAACCTCCAACCGCTGGCATCGAAGTTATAGCGGGTATCTAGATTGAATATAGCGTAACCATTCACCTTGCCTGCACCAAAGTACGTAACATTGTCAGCTTGATGTTGGTTATTCTCATTACCACGGGCATATTGATCAGAGAACGCCACGGCGGTTGAACCTATACTCCAGCTGCGCGTAGCTTGCCACTCACCACGTAATTTAAATTGGTGTTTAGGTATACCGACCATTTTGTCGCCTTTAGATACAGTAATTTCACCCGCACTGTTCCTTGAGGAGTTGGCCTGCGACACAAGGTTAAAGGTGTCTTGATAAGTAGCATCAACCAAGCTGTACCCAGCCGCCCAGCTAAAGCTACCAGCTTTACCCGTTAGCGCTAGATCCAAACCTTGCCT
>JACCDV010061237.1_pt1 | contig 32668 bp, 31 predicted proteins | sample 7446131 | NCBI WGS metagenome assembly JACCDV01 (sample SAMN15323448, study PRJNA562643) | freshwater metagenome | isolation source: river surface water | place: USA:Blue River Watershed | collected 2017-08-17 | reverse complement strand
GCCCGCTGATGGACGGCATGAACGTGGTCGGCGACCTGTTCGGCCAGGGCAAGATGTTCCTGCCGCAGGTGGTCAAGAGCGCCCGCGTGATGAAGCAGGCCGTGGCCCACCTGGTGCCCTACATCGAGGAAGAAAAACGTCAGCTTGAAGCGGCTGGCGGCGATGTCAAGAGCAAGGGCAAGATCGTGATCGCCACCGTCAAGGGCGATGTGCACGACATCGGCAAGAACATCGTCACCGTGGTCCTGCAGTGCAACAACTTTGACGTTGTGAACATGGGTGTGATGGTGCCCTGCCACGAGATCCTGGCCAAGGCCAAGGAAGAGAACGCCGACATCATCGGCCTGTCGGGCCTGATCACGCCCAGCCTCGAAGAGATGCAGTATGTGGCCGGCGAGATGGAAAAGGACCCGTACTTCCGCGAACGCCAGATGCCGCTGCTGATTGGTGGTGCCACTTGCAGCCGTGTGCACACCGCTGTGAAGATCGCGCCCAACTACAGCGGCCCGGTGGTCTATGTGCCCGATGCCTCGCGCAGTGTGGGCGTGGCCCAAGGGCTCTTGGGTGAGGCCAAGGCCGCCTGGGTCGCCGAGCTCAACGCTGACTACGACAAGGTGCGTGCCTTGCATGCCGGCAAAAAGCAGACCCCGCTGTGGCCGCTGGCCAAGGCGCGCGCCAATGCCACCCCGATCGACTGGACGGGCTATACGCCCAAGGCGCCCAAGTTCATCGGTCGCCGCGTGTTCAAGAATTTTGACCTGGCCGAGCTGGCGCAGTACATCGACTGGGGCCCCTTCTTCCAGACCTGGGACCTGGCCGGGCCCTACCCCGCCATCCTGCAGGACGAGGTGGTGGGCGAGCAGGCGCGCAAGGTGTTTGCAGACGCCAAGGTGATGCTGCAAAAGATCATCGACGGTCGCTGGCTCACCGCCAATGCGGTGGTGGGGCTGTACCCGGCCAATGCCCAGGGCGATGACATCGCGTTCTATGCCGATGCGTCGCGCAGCCAGAAAGCCATGACCTGGCGCGGCCTGCGCCAGCAGACCGAAAAGCAGGAAATCGACGGCGTCATGCGCCCCAGCCGCTGCCTGTCCGACTTCGTCGGGCCGCAAGGCGTGCAAGATTACGCCGGCATGTTCGCCGTCACAGCGGGCATTGGTGCCGACAAACGTGCGGAGGCCTTTGAAGCCGCACACGACGACTACAGCGCCATCATGCTCAAGGCCCTGGCCGACCGCCTGGCCGAGGCCTTTGCCGAATACCTGCACCAGCGCGTGCGCACCGACCTGTGGGGCTATGCCGAAGGCGAGACGCTCTCCAACGAAGACCTGATCGCCGAAAAGTACCAAGGCATCCGCCCCGCGCCCGGCTACCCCGCTTGCCCCGACCACAGCGCCAAGCGCGACCTGTTCAAGGTGCTGCAGTGCGAAGAGATCGGCATGGGCCTGACCGAGAGCCTGGCCATGACGCCGGCCGCCAGCGTGAGCGGTTTCTATATTGCCCACCCGCAAGCGCAGTACTTCAACGTCGGCAAGGTGGGCGAAGACCAGGTGCAGGACCTGGCCGCACGCAGCGGTGTGCAGGTGACGGACCTGCAGCGATTGCTGGCGCCTAACCTCTGAGGCTTTGCGTTAAGCTTGTTTTCTTCAAAGCAAAAGGGAGAACACATGCAACGCACATGGACACGCATTCTGAGCCTGACGGCCGGTTTGGTGCTGGCTGGCAACCTTACGGGTTGCGGCTACAACGATTTTCAAAGGCTGGATGAACAGAGCAAATCGGCCTGGTCCGAAGTGCTCAACCAGTACCAGCGCCGGGCTGATCTGATTCCCAACATTGTGGCCACCGTCAAGGGCGAGGCCAACTTCGAGCAGGAAACCCTGACCAAGGTGGTCGAGGCGCGCGCCAAGGCCACCAGCATGCAGCTCACACCCGAGGTGCTGAACAACCCGCAAGCCTTGCAGCAATTCCAGAACGCCCAGGGCGAACTGGGCAACGCTTTGTCGCGGCTGATGGCAGTGTCCGAGAGTTACCCCAACCTGCGTGCCAATCAGGGCTTTGCCGATTTGCGCGTGCAGCTCGAAGGCACAGAAAACCGCATCACCGTGGCGCGCAATCGTTACATCCAGACCATTCAGGAATACAACGTGCTGGCGCGCAGCTTCCCCAGCAGCCTGACAGCCATGGTCATGGGCTACCAGACCAAAGCCAATTTCACGGTGGCCAACGAAGCCGCCATCAGCGCTCCGCCCAAGGTCGAGTTCGGCAAGTGACGGCGTCTCTTTTGCCCGGGCTGCTCTCAGGAGCGGCCTGGCGTGCGTTTGGTTGTTGGCTGGCGTTGTGCGTAGTGTGCTGGCCCGCTTTGGGGCATTCACAAAGCCTGCAGCCTGTGCCTGCGCTGACGGCGCGGGTGCTGGACCAGGCGCAAGTGCTCTCGGCCGCAGACCGTCAAAGCCTGGAGTTGCAGCTCCAGACTTTTGAGCAGCAACGTGGCGCCCAAATTGTGGTGGTGCTGGTGTCCACGACTCAGCCCGAGGACATTGCCGATTACACCCAGCGCCTGGGCGACGCCTGGAAGCTGGGCCGCCAGGGTGTGGGCGATGGCTTGCTGTTCGTAGTGGCGGTGCAGGACCGACGCATGCGTATTGCGCCCAACAAGGCGCTGGAGGGAGCCATTCCGGATTTGCTGGCCAAACAGATTCTGGACCAGGTGGTGGCCCCGTCCTTCAAGCAAGGCGACTATGCAGTGGGTGTGCGTGCAGGCTTGCTGCAGCTGCAGTCCCGTATCGAGGGCGAGGCCTTGCCTTTGCCTGGCCCAACTCTGGCCGAAGACGAGGTGGACCTCATCGAGCTGTTGATCATGCTGGCCGTCATCGTGCCCATGGTGTCCACCGTGTTTCGCCGCATGCTGGGCAAACGTCTGGGGGCCATCGCCGCTGCGGGTGCCGCAGGTTTTCTGACCTGGAATATGACGGCTTTGATCTGGGCTGCAGCGCTGGCGGTCGGTGTGGGCTTTAGGGTGGCGCTGGTTTTGCCAGGTGCAGTGGCCGCATCGGGAGCGCGTCGTTGGGGGCGTGCGGCGCCCGGTCCTGGCGGGTCGGGAGACGGGGACTCCGGGCCAGGCGCAGGAGGATTCTCATCTGGCGGTGGTGGCAATGCGGGGGGTGGGGGTGCCTCGGGCAACTGGTGAGCTGTTGAACACAAGGGCCTATTCCACCCCTTTGAGCACACGTCGGTATTGAATCGCCTCTGCAATGTGTGCGGGCTCGATATTGCTGCTTCCAGCCAGATCCGCAATGGTGCGGGCTACTTTCAGGCAGCGGTGCGTGCCCCTGCCGCTCCAGCCCAGTTTGTGGGCCGCCTTTTGCAGTAAGTTCGACGCCGCCGTGCTCAAGGGGGTGTGTGCATCAATGGCTTGGCCTTGCAGTGCGTGGTTGGCACAGCCTTGTCGTTGTAAAGCCAGCTTGCGTGCCTGAAGACAGCGTTCAGCCAGGGCGGCACTGGATTCGCCAGCAGGTGCAGTCAGCAATTCTTGCGGGGGCAGGCTGGGGACTTCAATGTGCAAATCGATTCGGTCCAGCAAAGGCCCGCTGAGTTTGCCCTGGTAGCGCGCAATCTGGTCGGGCGTGCAGCGGCAGCTGCGCTGCGCGTGGCCCAGGTAACCGCAGGGGCAAGGGTTCATGGCTGCAATCAATTGGAACCGGGCCGGAAACTCGGCCTGCCGAGCTGCCCGCGCAATGGTGATGTGGCCGTTTTCGAGCGGCTCGCGCAAAGCCTCCAGCGCATGCCGTGGAAACTCGGGCAACTCGTCCATGAACAGCACGCCGTGATGCGCCAAAGAAACTTCGCCCGGGCGGGGTGGCGAGCCGCCGCCCACCAGGGCCACTGCGCTGGCGCTGTGGTGGGGTGCACGTGTGGGCCTTTGTGCCCAACGGCTCAGATCAAAGCGGCCAGCCAGGCTGGCCAGTGCGGCTGACTCCAGCGCCTCGGTCGTGCTCATGGGGGGCAACAAACTGGCAAAGCGTTGGGCCAGCATGGACTTGCCCGAGCCAGGCGGCCCGACCATGAGCAGCGAATGTCCGCCTGCCGCAGCAATCTCCAGCACTCGTTTTGCAGCGCTCTGACCTTTCACGTCAGCCAGGTCGGAGTTCATGGGCGCAGGTGTCGGTGGGCTGGCCTGGACACGTACCCATCCCTCACTTGCAGGCGGTGCGGGTTCGCTTTGCGGGGGCAAGAACTGTTGCACCACATCAAGCAAGTGCCGAGCGCGATACACCTCGGTGCCGGGTACCAGTGCGGCTTCTTCGGCGCTGTCCGGAGGCAAGACCAGACGCGTGTGTTGTTGGTGTTGTTGCAATGCCAGGCTCATGGCCAGCGCACCACGGACAGGACGCAACTCACCTGACAAGGATAGCTCGCCCGCAAACACGCGTCCCGTCAGCTGGTTGGCATCGATCTGGCCGCTGGCCGCCAGAATGCCTAAAGCGATGGGCAGGTCAAAACGCCCCGAGTCCTTGGGCAAATCGGCCGGTGCCAGGTTGACGGTGATGCGTTGGTTGTGCGGAAAGTCCAGCCCGCTGTTGAGAATGGCCGAGCGCACGCGTTCGCGCGCCTCCTTGACCTCGACATCGGCCAGCCCCACCAGCGTGAAGCTGGGCAGCCCATTGGCCATGTGCACCTCGACCGTGACGGCGGGCGCCTGCAGCCCCACCAAGGCGTGGCTGCGCACCAAAGCAAGACCCATGTGTTCCTCCCTTGCCCCATCGTGGTGCATCAAAACGGTGCATCGGGGGCGATTGTTGTGTGATGGTTGTGCTTGCCAAGCCATTGCAGCAGGTTTTGATGCGTTTGGGCAGGGGAAAAGCCCCTATGAGGAAAGCTGGCACGGTCCCTGCTAGATGGGTGTGACCTATCTTTAAAAGGAGTTAAACCATGAAAGCTATTGCCACCAAATCTTTTGTTCTGGCTGCCTTGATCGCCGCCCCCCTGATGGCCAGCGCGCAGCTGTCCAGCAACGTGTCTCTGGTGTCCAACTACAAGTTCCGTGGCCAAGACCAAGATATTCTTAATTCCAGCACGCTGACGTCTTCTATTAAGCCTGCTCTCCAAGGCGGTTTTGACTATGCCTTCAGCAACGGCATGTACGTGGGTAACTGGAACTCTTCGGTGAACTGGTTGACCGGCAACAGTCTCGAAATGGACGTTTACGGTGGCTACAAAGGTGAAGTCAGTGGCGTGGGATACGACATTGGTTTGCTCAAGTACGCATACTCCGGCGCTGCCCGTGGAAATACAACCGAAGCCTATCTAGGCCTGGGTTATGGACCCCTCAGTGCTAAATATTCCACAACTGTCTCTGATGACTATTTCTTCTACGGCAGCAAAGCTAGCTACCTGAGTGTTGCTTATGCGCAGGAAGTCAGCAAGGGGCTGACGTTGAAGGCAACTGCAGGCTACACGAATTTCAAAAATGAATCATCTACTGCAGTTGACTTTTCTGATTACAGCGTGGGCGCCTCTTATGACCTGGGCGATGGTTACAGCGTGACGGGTGCAGTTGTCGGTGCGACCAAGAAAGCCAGCTACAACCACGCCAATGACAACCGCTTCATCCTGACCTTCACCAAGGCCATGTAATTCAAAGGCACAGCGCCTCAATTTTTCTAAGGAGCCATCATGAAACTGGTGACCGCCATCATCAAACCCTTCAAGCTGGACGAGGTGCGTGAAGCACTCTCGGGCATCGGCGTGCAGGGCATCACTGTGACCGAAGTCAAAGGCTTTGGTCGTCAAAAAGGTCATACCGAGCTGTACCGTGGTGCCGAGTACGTGGTCGACTTTCTGCCCAAGGTCAAGATCGAGGCAGCCGTCTCTGACGAGCTGGTCGATCGCGTGATCGAAGCCATTGAAGCCGGTGCCCGCACCGGCAAGATTGGCGACGGCAAGATCTTCGTGTACGACGTGGAACAAGTGGTCCGTATCCGCACTGGCGAGACCGGTGCCGAGGCCCTCTAATTGCCTCAGAAAGAGAGTTCAACATGAAAAAACTATTGACTTCTGCCCTGGTGGGGCTGGGTTTGTTGGGCACGGCCGCTGTAGCGTTCGCGCAAGCCGCTGCCCCTGAAGCGGCGGCTGCCGTGGCAGAGGCTGCGCCCGCAGCAGCTGCAGTGGTGCCCAACAAGGGCGATACCACCTGGATGATGGTCTCGACCTTGTTGGTGTTGATGATGGCTGTGCCTGGTCTGGCCTTGTTCTACGGTGGCCTGGTGCGCAGCAAGAACATGCTGTCGGTGCTGATGCAGGTGATGGTCACCTTCTCACTCTTGGTGGTGCTGTGGTTCATCTATGGCTACAGCCTGGCCTTCACCGAGGGCAATGCCTTCATCGGCGGCTTTGATCGGCTGTTCATGAATGGCGTTTGGGACAACGTGGCCGGCACCTTTGCCAACGGTGCTACGTTCAGCAAAGGCGTGGTGATCCCGGAGATTGTGTTCGCAGCCTTCCAGGCCACGTTTGCCGGCATCACCGGTGCGCTGATCGTGGGCTCGTTTGCTGAACGCGTGAAGTTTTCTGCCGTGCTGTTGTTCATGGTGTTGTGGTTCACCTTCAGCTACGTGCCTGTTGCGCACATGGTCTGGTTCTGGATGGGTCCTGACGCTTACACGGGCAAGGAAGTGGTCGATGCCATGAACGCCAAGGCTGGTTACCTGTGGCAAATGGGTGCGCTGGACTTCGCTGGCGGTACTGTGGTGCACATCAACGCTGCTGTAGCTGGCTTGGTCGGTGCCTACATGATTGGCAAACGCGTGGGTTACGGCAAAGAGTCCATGGCGCCTCATAGCCTGACGCTGACCATGGTGGGCGCGGCCTTGCTGTGGGTGGGCTGGTTCGGTTTCAACGCTGGCTCTGCACTGGAAGCCAATGGCTTTGCGGCTCTGGCCTTCGTCAACACCATGATTGCAACGGCTGCTGCTGTGCTGTCCTGGTCTGTGGGTGAAGCGCTGATGCGTGGCAAAGCCTCGATGCTGGGCGCTGCTTCGGGTGCGGTGGCAGGTCTGGTGGCCGTGACGCCTGCTGCGGGCAACGTCGGCATCGGTGGTGCCTTGGTGATTGGCTTGATCGCCGGTTTCGTCTGCCTGTGGGGTGTGAACGGTCTCAAGAAACTGCTGGGCGCTGACGACTCGCTGGACGTGTTCGGTGTGCACGGTGTGGGCGGTATCCTGGGTGCGCTGTTGACCGGCGTGTTCAACTCGCCCTCCCTGGGTGGCCCCAGCGCCGTGGGTGACTGGGTGACTGCAACCACCATTGCTGCTGCCGACTACTCCATCAGCGCACAAGTGCTGACCCAGGGTAAGGCCGTGCTGCTGACGGTGGTCTGGTCTGCTGTGGTGTCCTTCATCGCCTACAAGGTTGTGGACATGACCATCGGTCTGCGCGTCTCTGAAGAAGAAGAGCGCGAAGGTCTGGACATTTCCAGCCACGGTGAGTCGGCCTACCACGGTTGATTTGTCTGACCCGGCCGGCAACGGCCAGGTCTGCCCACAGCCCGCTGCACGCAAGTGCGCGGGCTGTTTCTTTTGGGGTACCAAATGCACGCGCGAGCGGCCAGCGAGACGGGCTTGGCGCACAATGTCCCCATGAATTTTCCTGACTGGCAACAAGTCACCCGCGCACCAGATGGTCTGAGCGAATCCCCCTTTTGGCATCCGCAGGAACAGCGTTTGTACTGGGTGGACATTCCCGGTAAGCGTCTGGCCCGTTTGCAAATTGACGACCAAGGCTGTCCGCAAGGCGAGGTGGAGTACTGGCCCCTGACGCAGGAGCCCGGCTGCATGGCCCCGGCTCAAAGCGGCGGCCTCGTGGTGGCTTTGCGGGACGGCATCTACCGCGCACGGCAATGGGGCGGCGGCTTGCAGTTGCTGGCAGCGGCCCCTTACGACACGAGCAAACTGCGGTTCAATGATGGCAAGTGCGATGCACAAGGCCGCTTTTGGGCGGGCAGCTTGTATGAACCCAAGGACCAGGCCTTGGGCGTGCTGTACATGCTCGACGGTGAGGGCCTGCACACCATGATGGATGGTGTGACCACCGCCAACGGTCTGGCCTGGTCACCGGATGGGCGGACCGCTTATTGGGCCGACACGGCCGCGCACCAGGTGCGGGCTTTTGACGTGCAACCGGATACAGGCCGTCTCTCGGGCGCTCGTCTGTTTCATCAAATGGCCGTCAAGCCAGACGGCTGGGCCTGGGGCGATACTGCACACTATGGCGGGCGTCCGGACGGTGCGGCGGTGGACGCGCAGGGGTGTTACTGGTCGGCGCAATACGAAGGCCAGCGCCTGCTGCGTCTTTCACCTGCGGGTCAGGTGCTGGCCGAGGTACCCACACCTGTGCCCTGCCCGACCATGCCTTGCTTTGGCGGGGCAGACCTGAAAACCCTCTTCATCACCAGCTCACGACAAGGGCGCAGCGAAGCCGAACTCAAGCGCTACCCTGGCGTGGGTTGTATCTGGCGCTTGCGTGTGGAGGTGCCGGGCCTGCCGGTGGACCTCTGGTCGGGGTCCTGAGATGGGCGCTGGGCCAAATTTCTGGCACAGCGCAAATTCAAAAAATTCAAGCCAGCTGAGCGTACAGGGGGTTACTATCTCCGGCATGCAAGCGCAACTCAACACTCTTCAAGACGCGGTGCGTCAGGCTGCGGCCGGGCGCAAGGTGCTTCGCCTGCGCGGCGGGGGCACCAAGGACTTCCTGGGCCAGAACCTGCAAGGCGAGGTGCTCGATACCCGCAGCTACGCCGGCATCATCAGTCACGAGCCGTCCGAGCTGGTGATCACCGTGCGCGCCGGGACTCCCCTGGCCGAGGTCGAGGCGGCGCTGGCCAGCAAGGGCCAAAGCCTGGCGTTCGAGCCTCCGCAATTTGGGCCGGGCGCCACCGTGGGGGGCATGGTGGCTGCTGGCCTGTCGGGCCCCGCTCGCGCCAGTGTGGGTGCCGTGCGGGATTTCATTTTGGGCGCACGCTTCATCAACGGCAAAGGCGAGGACCTGACCTTTGGTGGCCAGGTTATGAAGAACGTGGCGGGCTACGATGTCAGCCGTTTGCTCGCGGGCAGCTGGGGCACTTTGGGCATCATCACCGAGGTCAGCCTCAAGGTCTTGCCTGTGGCGCCCGCGGAGGCCACGTTGATGTGCGCCGGGCTGGCGCAGGCTCCGGCGCTGGAGTTGTTGCACCGCTGGGGCGGCCAGCCCCTGCCCCTGAACGCCAGCGCCTGGGTACACGACACCACGGCGCAGCCCGCACAGGACATGCTCTTTGTGCGTTTACGTGGCGCTGTGGCGGCCGTGGAGTCGGCGGTGACCCGCATGAGCGCTGATGCCCAGGCCATGGGCGCGCAGGTCACGCGCATGGACAACCAGCAGGTCGCTGCCGACTGGGTGGCCAGCCGTGAGCAGACCTTGCCGTTTTTCACGGCACCTTCAGATGACGCTTGTATGTGGCGCCTTTCGCTGCCGCAAACAGCGCCGGTGCTGGATGTGCCTTACGCCCAATACATCGAGTGGCAGGGCGCACAGCGCTGGCTGTGGGCGCCCGCTTCGGCTGCGGGTGTCTTGCGCCAGGCCGCGCAGAAGGTCGGTGGTCACGCCACCCTGATGCGCCCCAGCCGCAGTGGCGGTGATGCCGACCGCAGCGCTGGCGTGTTCACCCCGATGCCCGAAGCGCTGCAGCGCATCCAGCGCAATTTGCAGCAACAGTTTGACCCGCAAGGCGTGTTCGCCACGGGCCGCATGGGAGCTTGAGATGCAGACCAATCTGGCCCCCGAATACCAAGGCACCGCCGATGGCCTGGAAGCCGAAACCATTTTGCGCAAATGTGTGCATTGTGGGTTTTGCACGGCCACCTGCCCGACTTACCAGCTGCTGGGCGATGAGCTTGACGGCCCGCGTGGACGCATCTACCTGATCAAGCAAGTGCTCGAAGGCGCAGAGCCGACACGCAAGACCCAAGAGCACCTGGACCGTTGCCTGACCTGCCGCAACTGCGAGAGCACCTGCCCCAGCGGCGTGCAGTATGGCCATTTGATCGACATTGGCCGCAAAGTGGTGGAGGCCAAAGTCCCGCGCCCCTTGACTGAACGCGCTGTACGTTGGGCGTTGAAAGAAGGCTTGCCTTCACCCGTGTTTGGTCCTGCCATGAAGTTGGGCCAGCTGGTGCGCGAAGTGCTACCCGAAAAACTCAAGGCCAAAGTGCCAGCCCGGCAGGATGCGGGCGCCTGGCCCACCCAAAGCCATGCCCGTAAGATGCTGATGTTGGCCGGGTGCGTGCAGCCCGCCATGAGCCCGAACATCAACACCGCCACCGCGCGGGTACTGGATGCGTGTGGCATTGAAACTGTGGTGGCGCCCAAGGCCGGGTGCTGTGGGGCTGTCAAGTTCCACCTCAACGACCAAGCCGGTGGCCTGGACGAAATGCGCCGCAATATCGACGCCTGGTGGCCATTCGTGCAAAGCGGCGCGGTGGAGGCGATCGTGATGAACGCTTCGGGCTGTGGCGTCACCGTCAAGGAATACGGCCATGTGCTGCGTCATGACCCGGACTATGCCGTCAAGGCTGAGCGCATCAGCGCCCTGACCCGCGACATCAGCGAACTGCTGCCTCTTTTGATGCCACAACTCAAGGCGCGTATCGACCCGCAAGCCCTTCGCAAAACAGGTCTGCAGGCCTACCACCCGCCTTGCACGCTGCAGCACGGCCAGCAGCTCAAAGGCGGCGTTGAAAAACACCTGGGCGAATTGGGCTTCGAGATCAAGACCGCTTGCAACGAGACCCACTTGTGCTGTGGATCGGCTGGCACCTACAGCGTGTTACAGCCCGAACTGTCAGTGCAGCTGCGCGACCGCAAGCTCGGGCATCTACAAGCGCTGTCGCCACAAGGCATTGTCAGTGCCAACATTGGCTGTATCACCCACCTGCAAAGCGGCACGGGCCTGCAGGTGCAGCACTGGATCGAGTTGCTGGATGCGGTTTTGAGCCCGGCGGCGTAAAGACTTCAGTGTGAACCCAGCGCTTGCTCAATCGCAGCGCTGAGTTTCGCGGGAGGCGTTTGCGGCGCAAAGCGCTGCAGCACCCGCCCATCCCGCCCCACCAGAAACTTGGTGAAGTTCCATTTGATGGCTTGTGTGCCGAGCAGGCCAGGTGCTTGTTGTTTCAGCCATTGGTACAACGGATGGGCGCCTGCGCCATTGACCTTGATCTTGCCCATCATCTGAAAATCCACGCCGTAATTGCGTTGGCAGAAGTCGGCGATTTGTGCGGCATCCCCAGGCTCCTGCTTGGCGAACTGGTTGCAGGGAAAGCCCAGCACCACCAAGCCTTGCGCGGCGTAGCGTTGGTGCAGTTGTTCCAGGCCGGTGAACTGCGGCGTGAAGCCGCAGGCGCTGGCGGTATTGACGATCAGCAGCACCGTGCCCTTGAAGGTGGATAAATTCAGGGCTTGCCCGTCAAGTGTGGTGACAGAAAAGTCGAAGACGTTGTTCATGCTCAAGCTCCTTGGGTTTTGCGTGCAGGCCAGCCGACAGCCAGCAGGGCGGCCAGCAAGATCAGGCTGCCGCCTGTGGCTGTACGAAAGCTCCATTCCGCGGCGCCCAGCAGGTAGGCCGATATGCTGGCAAACACCACCTCCGAGAGCATGACCAAAGCCGTGGTGTGCGCCGGCAGCTTGGCTGCGCCCAGTTGCAAGGCAAAGTTGCCAAACAAAAATGCCGTGGACAATGCGGCCGCCCAGGGCAGCCAGCTCAGGGCGTGCACACGCCAGTCGGGGACGGGGTCAACGATCCCGGCGCCCAGCGCCACCAGGGCGGTCAATGCGGCCATGCTGGCGCCGCCGCCGAACATGGCCAGCATGCGTGCGCTGTCTGGCGTGTCGCGCAGCTTGAGCAGCAAGACATTGGTCACGGCAAAACTCAGCCCGCCCAACAGGGCCAGCACATCGGGCAGGGACTGGGGAACGGGCCAGGGGGTCTCGGGTGTTTTGAGCACAATCACCAGGCCACACAGAGCCAGTGCCAGTCGCAGCAAGGCTTTGCCGTGAGGGCGCTCGCCTAGCAGCCACCAGGCCACCAGCACGGACCAGGCGGGCATCAGGTAAAACAGCAGCACCACACGCACCACATCGCCCACGGTCACGGCCCAGTTGAAGCCCACATTGGTCAGCCCCGAAGCCAGCCATAGCGCCCACAAACCCGGGTGCCGCCAGACCCCTGCAGGCCACAGGCCACGCCAGACAAACACCAGGGCAAGAAGGATAAACGCCAGCAAGTACACCAGCGCGGTGGCCCACAAGGGGTGCAAGCCCAAGGCTTGCAGATTTTTAAAAGGCCACCAGGACACGCCCCAGACCAAGGCGTTGATCAGCAACGCGGCCACAGCCGGCGCCTTATGGGGGGTGGTCATGGTTCAGGAGTGGGAGCGTTGCTGCTGGTGCTTGCGCCACCAGCGCCACAAGAGCCAGCCCAGGCCGATGGCCAGCAGGGCCAGAATGCCGTGCTGGAAGCGGTGCAGCATGCTGAACATCCAGTCCCAGTTCTGGGCGCCAAAGTAACCCAGATAGACCCAGATGGGCACGCTGATCAATGCGGCCACACCGTCCATCAGCAGCCAGGTCGCAAAGCTGACGCGGTGGCTCATGCCCGCAAAGAAGAACACGGGCGTGCGCAGGCCGGGCAGAAAGCGAGCCACGAACATGACCCAACGCCCGTATTTGTGGAAGGCGTCCTGCGCGCTGGCGTAACGCTCAGGGGTGAGGACTTTGCGAAAACCGGGCAGTCTTTGTACGCGCTGGCCATACACGCGGCCCAGCACGAACATGGTGCCGTCGCCAATCAGGACACCGGCCATGCCCACGGCGAACATGGTGTGCACATCAGCGTGGCCCAGGCCGGCAATCACACCGCCGGTCAGCAAGGTGACGTCTTCGGGCACAGGAACACCAAAGCCGCAGACCAGCAGCATCACGAACACGGCGAGATAACCGTATTCGGTAAACAGGGGCATCAGGGCGTTGAAGACTTCCATTTGTCCAAGTGCTGCGTCGCAGCAAAAAAAACTGCACCAGCTTGGGTGCCGCGCGCCAGTGTAAAGCATTTGCTGCAATCCTCTGTTCTGACAGGTCAAGCTGCGCAGAGGTTGGTGGCACACTTGTCAGACGATTTCCATTTTTCAGGCGACTCCACCATGCCACGTCCGATACAAGCCCTTATTGATCCTCAGGCCATTCGCCACAATCTGGCGCGTGTACGTTCAGCAGCCGGGGATGCCAATGTGTGGGCTGTGGTCAAGGCCAATGCATACGGCCATGGCATTGAGCGGGTTTTTGAGGGCATGCGCGGCGCTGACGGCTTTGCCTTGTTGGACCTGGCAGAGGCCGAGCGTGTGCGCGCGCTCGGCTGGCGCGGCCCCATTCTCTTGCTCGAGGGTGTGTTCGAGACGCGTGATCTGGAGCTGTGCTCACGTTTGGGCTTGTGGCATACCGTGCATTGTGATGAGCAAATAGACATGCTGGCTTCGCACAAGACGCAGGCGCCGCATCGGGTGTTTCTGAAAATGAATTCAGGCATGAACCGGCTGGGGTTCGCGCCGGATCGTTACCGCTCGGCCTGGACACGTCTGAATGCCCTGACACAGGTGGACGAAATTTCCCACATGACGCACTTCAGCGATGCGGATGGCGACAAGGGCATTGAGGCGCAAGTGCGGCGCTTTGTGCAAGCCACCCAGGACTTGCCCGGCGAGCGCAGCCTGGCCAACAGCGCGGCGACGTTGCGCCACTGCGCGCAAGCGGGCGTAAGTGCGGACTGGGTGCGCCCCGGCATCGCGGTGTATGGCAGCTCGCCCGATTACCCTGCGCACGACAGCCTGCATTGGGACTTGCAGCCCGCCATGAGTTTGCGTGCCCGGGTGATTGGGGTGCAACAACTGCAGGCAGGCGATGCTGTAGGTTATGGCTCCGCTTTCATGGCCGATCGCCCTATGCGCATCGGTACGGTGGCGTGTGGGTATGCCGATGGTTATCCGCGCATTTGCCCTACCGGCACACCGGTGTTGATTGACGGGGTGCGGTCACGCATCCTGGGGCGGGTGAGCATGGACATGCTGGCCGTGGACCTGACGGACTTACCCTTGGCGGGCATGGGGGCAGAGGTGACGCTTTGGGGTCGCTCCAGCCAAGGGGCGGTGCTGTCCATCGACGAGGTGGCTGCGCATGCACATACCCTGGGCTATGAACTCATGTGTGCCCTGGCCCAGCGCGTGCCCGTGACCGTGGTGGAAGACGCTAGCGCATGAAGGCGTCGTAGCTGGTCTTCGCAATCAGGGCCAGCACCACGACCATGAAGGCCACGCGCACGAAACCAGCGCCGTGCTTGAGCGCCAGACGGGTGCCGATCAGACTGCCCGCTACATTGGCCAGCGCCATGGCCACCGCGAGATGCCACCACACATGGCCCTTGAGGGCAAACAGCACCAGGGCCGAAAAGTTCGTGGCGGTGTTGACCAGTTTGGCAGCGGCAGAGGCATTCAAAAAGTCGTAGCCCAGCAAACGCACAAAGGCGAAGACCAGAAAGCTGCCTGTGCCGGGGCCAAAGAACCCATCGTAAAAACCAATCACCAGGCCAATGCCCGAGGCCAGCCAGGCTTCGTGGTGTGCTGCCCAGCGCGGGGCGTGTACGCGGCCCAGGTCCTTGCGCGCCAGGGTGTACAGCAACAAGAGCGCGAGCAATGCCGGCAAAACCTTGCGCAAAAAACCGGGATCGATGTGCGTGACGGTCCAGGCCCCCACCAGTGATCCTGCCAGACCCGCCAAGGCTGCGGGCCATAAGCTGGAGCCGTTGAGTTGCACCTTGCGGCTGTACTGGTAGCTGGCAAAGGCTGTTCCCCAGATGGAGGCGCTTTTGTTGGTGCCAAACAAGGTGGCGGGTGCCGCTTGGGGAAAAACGGCGAACAAGGCGGGCACAAGAATGAGGCCGCCGCCCCCCACGATGGCGTCCACCAGCCCGGCCATGAGCGAGGCCAGCGAAACAATCAGAATTTCCATGGAGGCCATTGTGGCGTGACTTGGTGGCAGGACGAAAAAAAAGCGCCGCATGCGCGGCGCCGTGAATCACATCTGTTTTGATGCAGAGGTTTGATGTTTGAGTTTTCCGGTTGTCTCCTCGGCCCTCATGACGCAGGCTTGGCCTGTCATCGATGGGATGCACTCTATCGGCTCTGACTCGCCTTGGGGCTCAGGGATTTCCCCAGAGTCGGGAAATCCCCAACATGGATTTGAACAAAAGGAATACCTGAAGGCTCTTATTTCGCACCCATGATCCACTGCGCGGCCTTCTCGGCCATCATCAAGGTGGGGCTGTTGGTGTTGCCGCTGGTGATGGTGGGCATCGCGCCTGCATCCACCACACGCAGGCCGCGCACCCCGCGCACTTGCATGCGCGCGTTGAGTACCGCCATCTCGTCGTCCTCGCGCCCCATGCGGGTCGTGCCCACCGGGTGGAAGATGGTGCTGGCAATGTCGCCTGCCAGTCGGGCCAGCTCTTCGTCGCTTTGGTACTGTGGGCCGGGCTTGAACTCTTCAGGCTGGTATTTGGCCATGGCCGGTTGCTGCAGGATGCGGCGCGTCACGCGCAGGCTGTCCGCCGCGACTTTGCGGTCTTCTTCGGTGGACAAGTAGTTGGGCGCAATGGCCGGGGTGTCCTCAAAGCGCGGCGACTTGATATGCACCGTACCTCGGCTGGTGGGGTTGAGGTTGCACACGCTGGCGGTGATGGCCGGGAAGCTGTGCAGCGGTTCGCCGAAAGCATCCAGACTCAGCGGCTGGACGTGGTACTGGATATTTGGCCAAGGCTGCGAAGGGTCGCTCTTGGTGAAGGCGCCCAATTGGCTGGGCGCCATGCTCATCGGGCCGGTGCGTTTGAGCAAGTACTCGGCGCCGATCATGGCCTTGCCCCACAGGCTGCTGGCCAAGGTGTTGAGGGTGCGCGCGTTGTGTACCTTGAACACGGTACGGATCTGCAAGTGGTCCTGCAGATTGGTGCCGACGCCAGGCAGGTGGTGCACGGGGGTGACGCCACGCTGGCGCAGCAGCTCGGTGTCGCCAATGCCCGAGAGCTCCAGAATCTGCACCGAGCCAATGCTGCCCGCGCTCAGCACCACTTCGTTGCGGGCCTGTGCGTTTTGCTTTTGGCCATTGACTATGGCCTCCACGCCGGTGCAGCGAAGCTCACCATCGCTGTCCTTTTCCAGCAGCAGGCGACTGACCTGCGCCTGCGTCCACAGCGTGAAGTTGGAGCGCTGCGTGCAGACCGGGCGTACAAAAGCCTTGGTGGCATTCCAACGCCAGCCGCTTTTCTGATTGACCTCGAAATAGCTCACGCCTTCATTGTTGCCCCGGTTGAAGTCGTCGGTGGGAGGAATGCCCGCCTGCTGCGCAGCTTGTGCGAAAGCGTCGAGCACGTCCCAACGCAGGCGCTGCTTTTCAATGCGCCACTCGCCGCCAGCACGGTGAAACTCGCTGCTGCCTTTGTAATGGTCTTCGTGCTGCAAAAAAGCGGGCAGGCACTGGTCCCAGCGCCAGTTATCATCACCCGTGATCTCGGCCCATTGCTCGTAGTCGCGCGACTGACCGCGCATGTAAATCATGCCATTGATGCTGGAGCAGCCCCCCATCACCTTACCGCGCGGGTAGCGCAGCGTGCGACCGTTCAGGCCCGCGGCCGGTTCTGTCTGGTAGAGCCAGTCGGTGCGCGGGTTACCGATGCAGTACAGGTAACCCACCGGGATATGCACCCAGTGGTAATCGTCTTTCCTGCCGGCTTCAATCAGCAGCACGCGCTTGCGTGCATCGGCGCTCAGCCGATTGGCCAGCAGACTGCCCGCTGTGCCGCCGCCAACGATGATGTAGTCAAAGGTGTTGTCGCTCAATCTTGTCTCCTGCAGAGCGATTGTGCCTTTTACTTGCTGGTTGGCATGACGAACTCAGCGCCCTTGCCAATGCTCTCGGGCCACCGCTGCATCACGCTCTTTTGCTTGGTGTAGAAGCGAACGCCTTCTTCACCATAGGCGTGCATGTCGCCAAACAGTGAACGCTTCCAGCCGCCAAAGCCGTGCCAGGCCATGGGCACCGGGATCGGCACGTTGATGCCCACCATGCCCACCTGAATGCGACGCGAAAATTCGCGTGCCACGTTCCCGTCGCGGGTGAAGCAGCTCACGCCGTTGCCGAACTCGTGGTCGTTGATGATCTGCACCGCCTTCGCAAAGTCGGGCACACGCACGCACGACAGCACCGGGCCGAAGATTTCTTCCTTGTAGATCTTCATGTCGGTGGTGACGTGGTCAAACAGCGTGCCGCCGAGCCAGAAACCCTGGTCGCAACCCTTGCCGGCCTGGGCGCCGTCAAACTGGCGGCCGTCTACCAGCAGCTTTGCGCCTTCGGCCACGCCCGCGTCGATGTAGCCCTTGATGCGGGTGCGCGCAGCGTCTGTCACGATCGGGCCCATTTCGGCGGCGAGGTTTTCGCCGTCCAGTACTTTCAGGGCTTTTGTGCGCTCGATCAGCTTGGGCATGATCTTCTCACCCACGTCACCGACCAGCACCGCCACCGAGATGGCCATGCAGCGCTCACCGGCCGAGCCGTAGGCCGCGCCGATCAGCGCATCCACCGCCTGATCGATGTCGGCGTCGGGCATCACCACCATGTGGTTCTTCGCGCCGCCCAGGGCCTGCACCCGCTTGCCGTGGTGGGCGCCGGTTTCATAGATGTAGTTGGCAATCGGCGTGGAGCCGACGAAGCTGATGGCTTTGACATCGGGGTGGACCAGCAACGCGTCCACAGTTTCCTTGTCGCCCTGCACCACGTTGAACACGCCGTCGGGCAGACCGGCTTTTTTGAGCAGGTTGGCAATGAACAGCGAAGGGGAAGGATCCAGCGGACTGGGCTTGAGGACAAAGGTGTTCCCGGCGGCAATGGCCACCGGGAACATCCACATCGGCACCATGACCGGAAAATTGAAAGGCGTGATGCCCGCCACCACGCCCAGGGGCTGGCGCATCGTCCAGTTATCGATGCCGGTCGAGACCTGTTCTGTGTAGTCGCCCTTGAGCAGCTGCGGAATACCGGTAGCGAATTCGACGATCTCGATGCCGCGGGTGACTTCGCCCTGGGCGTCGGTGAAGACCTTGCCATGCTCGGCGGTGATCAGGTGCGCCAGGGCGTCGCGGTGTTCGTTCAGCAATTCGAGGAACTTGAACATCACGCGGGCGCGTCGCAGCGGCGGCGTGTCGGCCCAGGCGGGGAACGCGGCCTGTGCGGCGGCAACCGCCTTGCCGACTTCAGCACTGTTGGCCAGCGCTACGCTGCCAGTGACAGCACCGGTGGCTGGGTTGGTCACGTTCTGGGCACGGCCCGAGCTGCCTGCAGCGCGCTGGCCGCCGATGTAATGATCAATGCTCGAAATGCTCATGTCCTGTCTTCCTGTGAGAGCGAGCGGGTGCTCGCATGGCGGGGGCAATGTCTGCAGTCTAGGAACTCGCCGGGATGGATACAAGCCAATACACTTGAATTAATTGTTCAAAATAGTGAACAATAAGCCAATGGATACTCAAAAAATCAGTGCACTCTGGAGCCATCTGCATTGGCTCAGCGTGCTCGACCAGCAAGGCAGCTACACCGCTGCCGCCGCCCGTTTGGGTGTGAGCAAGGCGGCCGTGAGCCAGCGCATTGCAGAACTTGAGCGGGCAGCCCGTGTGCCCTTGGTGCAGCGTACTACGCGCAGCGTGCGTTTGACCGAAGCGGGACAAAGACTGGTGGATGACACCCGCGCTTCTTTCGAGCAAATTGCCCAAAGCTTTGAGCAGGTGCGTGATCTGGCTGAACAACCCAGTGGTCTTGTTAGGGTCACCGCACCTGTTGCGTTGGCACGTCAGCAGCTCATGCCTTTGTTGACCGAGTTTCTGAAATTGCATCCGCAGGTGCGAATCGAGCTGGACATGGCTGATCGTCTGCGCTCGCTGGCAACGGAAGGTTTCGATCTGGCCATCCGGCATACCGAGCGCGCGCCCGACACCCATGTGGCGTGGCCCTTGTGTGAAACGGCGTCGGTCCTGGTGGCCAGCAGGGCGTATCTGCGACGCGCGGGGGTGCCGAAGTTGCCGGCTGACTTGCAGCAACACAATTGTTTGCATTACCCGCGTTCACAAGAGACACCGGTGTGGAGTTTTTCGTCAGTCAAAGCATCCACGAAGCACGAACGCATCAATGTGCCTGTGCGTGGCAGCCTGGCGGCCAACAACAGCGAGGCCCTCAGGGAGGCCGCCCTGGTGGGGGCTGGTATCGCCTTGCTACCCGATTTTTCGGCTCAAGAGGCTTTGCGCAAAGGACAGTTGGTGCAGGTCTTGCCCGACTGGCAGGTCGATGGCGTTTTTGCCCGGTACATCTTTGCCATTCGACCCTACACAGCGCATGTGCCGCGCGCAGTGTCGGCATTGGTCGCACACTTGCGCAAGGGAATGGCGCAGGGTTTTGCTGTGCTTTGATGCCCTGACGAGCTTATCCGGCGAGCGCTGGGAACAGCTTGTGCAGGCCGTTGGCCATCACCTCCACGGCAAGTGCTGCCAGGATCAGGCCCATCAAACGCGTCATGACGTTGATACCTGTTTGACCCAGTACGCGTGCGATTGGTGTGGCCAGCGAAAAGCAAAGGGCGGTTGCACCAGCCACCACCACGCCGTAGCCCACCAGGGTCAGGAGCTGAAAAGCGGTTTTGGCCTGTTCGGCATAAATCACCACCGTGGACATGGTGGCCGGACCCGTGAGCAAAGGAATGGTCAGCGGCACAACGGCAATGCTGTCGCCAGTGAAGGCTTTGACGCCCGCGCTTTGAATTTCTTCGGCGTTGGCGCGGGCCTCGGCGGGTTGTGCGTTGATCATGGACAGCGCTGAAGTCATCAACAACAAGCCACCACCGACTTGAAAGCTGGCCAGCGAGATGCCAAAAAATTCGAGAATCTGCAAACCCAGCAAGGCACTCGCCGCAATGACAGTGAAAGCGGTGAAGGATGAAATCAGCACTGTGCGCTGCCGCTGAACGCGACCAAAGCCTTGTGTGTAGTGAATGAAAAAGGGCACGATCGCCAAAGGGTTGACGATGGCCAGCAGGGTAATGAGGGGCTTGAAGTCCATGGACACATTGTGCCGCCAGATCAGCGTCCCCCGGAGATGTCGATCAAACTCATGGTGGTGTAGCTTGCCGCATCGGAGAGCAACCAAACGATCAGCTCTGCAACCTCTTGTGCTGACCCACCCCGACCCATGGGCACCTGGTGTTGCAAGTCGCGTACACGGTTGGGCAGCCCGCCCGAGGCATGAATATCTGTCTCAATCAAGCCCGGCCGCACGGCATTGACGCGGATGCCATCACCCCCCACTTCCTTGGCCAGGCCGATGGTGAACGCGTCAATGGCGCCTTTGGCTGCGGCGTAGTCCACATACTGACCGGGCGCGCCCAGTCTTGCGGCGGCGCTGGAGACGTTGACAATGCTGCCGCCTTGGCCGCCCAACGATGTGCTCATGCGGCGCACCGCTTCACGGGCGCACAGCATGCTGCCCATGACGTTGATGTCGAACATCCGTTGCCAGCGCGCCAGGCTTTGGTCTTGAACGCGCGCTGTGACATCCACCACGCCGGCGTTGTTGACCAAGCCCGTGATATGGCCCAGCTTGGCGTCAATGTGCTCGAACATGCGCAGCACCTGTGCTTCGTCGGCCACGTCTGCTTTGACTGAGATGGCGCGTCCACCTTGGCCGCGAATGTCGCTCACCACGGCATCGGCTGCGAGCGAGTTGGCGGTGTAGTTGACGGCGACGGCCCAACCGTGCCGAGCCGCCAGCTTGCAGGTCGCAGCACCTATGCCGCGGCTGCCGCCGGTCACCAACAGGACTTTGTCCATGTCCCCTCCTGGGCAAAAATTGCAAACACGCGTTACAAACGGATGATTCGCATTAAACCTCAGCAAGGAGACAGAGATGGGTCACACAGTGGACTATTACCTCGCACCCCAAAGCCCCTGGACGTATTTTGGCCATCAGCGTTTTGCCGACATGGTGCACCGCACGGGCTCTGTGGTGCGTATTCGACCTATGGACTTGGGTAGGGTGTTTCCGGTCTCGGGTGGTTTGCCTTTGGGCCAACGTGCGCCGCAAAGACTGGCGTACCGACTGACGGAGCTGGCCCGTTTTCGTGATCATTTGGGCTTGCCTCTGAATGTGCAGCCCAAATTCTTTCCGGTCGCTGGCGATCCGGCGGCGCGCCTGATTGTGGCGACTGACCTGGCGCTTGGGCCAGACGCCGCCATGAAGGTGGCGGGGGCTGTGCTGACGGCCTGCTGGGCGCAGGAGCGCAACATTGCCGATGCGCAGGTTCTGGCCGAGTTGTTGCAGGAGCAGGGCCTACCAGTGAATGTGCTGCAACAGTCTGAGGGGGCAGCCGTGCAGGCGCACTACGATGCCTGCACCCAAGCGGCGATTGACGCAGGCGTGTTTGGTTCGCCCAGTTACGTCATTCGCGATGAAATTTTCTGGGGCCAGGATCGTCTGGATTTTGTCGAGCGAGCCCTGACCCAGGTCTGAACAAGGAGACCCTGATGGGACAGATGATTGAACTGCAAGCTGCAGACGGTGTGTGCATTGCGGCCTATGAGGCACGCCCGACGGGGCAAGCCCGTGGGGCTGTTGTGGTCATCCAGGAGATTTTTGGTGTCAACAGCCACATCCGCAGTGTGGCCGATGGGTATGCCGCTCAAGGTTATCTGGCGGTGGCGCCCGCGTGTTTCCAGCGAGTCAAAGCCGGTGTGGAGCTGGGTTACAGCGAGGCCGACATGGGCGAAGGTTTTGGTCTCAAAACGGCGGTCGAGGCCTTGCCCGAGCCGGGGGTGCTGCAGGACATTCAGGCCGCCATTGACCATGCTGCGCAGGTTTCGGGTGGCAAGGTCGGCATCGTGGGCTACTGTTGGGGTGGGTTGCTGACCTGGCGCGCGGCATGTTTGCTCAAGGGCTTGAGTGCTGCAGTGCCTTACTACGGCGGCGGCATGACCACCGAAGCCGAGGTGGCGAGAACACCCCGGGTGCCCGTGTTGGCGCATTTTGCCGAGATCGACAAGTACATTCCCATGGACGGCATCCAGGCCTTTGCACAAGCGCACCCTGAAGTGCAGGTGCATACTTACAACGCGCACCATGGTTTCAACTGCGACCAGCGTGGCGCCTGGGATGCGCCCTCTGCCCAATTGGCGCGGGAGCGTAGCCAGGCTTTCTTTGCCAAGCATCTCGGTTGAAATTTTCTGGTCCTGAGTCGAGTACTTGTTGCAGGACGCTCTGCGCGCAAGGGGGGCTTCCTACTGCTCGGTTCGGGCCAGGTAGCGTTTTCGCCAGAACACCAGGGCCAGCGCCAGCGCGATGAGCCCCATGCTGCTGATCGTCCACCAGAATCCGGAGGCCTGATGTAGCCAGGGGATGAATTCGAAGTTCATCCCAAAAATCCCGGCAATCAAGTTCAGCGGCAGGAAGATGGCCGTCAGTGCGGTCAGCGTGCGCATGATGTCGTTGGTGCGGTTGCTTTGGACGTTGAAATGCATCTGCACCGCTGTCTCGGTGTTGTGCTCCAGGCGGCGCACATGCTGTACCACGCGGTCGACGTGTTCGAGCACATCGCGGCTGCGGATTTTGAGCAGGTCCAGATCACGCGCAGCGCTCAGGTCTGCGCCTTCGCTCCAATCCTCCAGGGATTCAATCCAGTTCTGGATAGCTGTGCGTTGGTCGTCACACAAGGTCTCGAGCTGATGCAGGGCGGTGCGCGACTGCAACAGTGCATCCCAGCGGGAAAAGCGTGTCCGAGGACTGAGCAGTTCGGCTTGCCAATGGTCAAGCTGGCGGCTGAGGTCGCGGCGCAAATCCAGATAGCCATCCACCATCTGGCTGACGATACGCAGCATCATGTCGGCCGGACTGCGTGGAATGCCCCTGGCTCCCGTGGAGCGTGTGTCGGGCTCGATCAGATGGGTGGTCGCCGTGAGCCGGGCGGCGTATGCGTCGCGCACGGCGCAGTCGTTCGGGTGCACGCTGAGCAAGACCCGGTCAAACACGGCAAAACCCACGGGGCTGGTGTCAATGCGTCTCAGGATAGGTGGGCCTGAGCGCTTTGCGGGAGAAGCGGTTGCTGTCGGTGCCACTTCGCGTGTGGCCAGCCGACGAAACACCAACAGGTCGTATTGGGCGCTGTAGTCAAAGCGGGAGCTCAATTGCGCGTTGAGCAGGTCGGAGACATGCAGGTCTACCAGACTGTGCCCCGTCAGCTGCTCCAGCGCGGATTGGAGGTGGGAGACTTCGGATTCGAAGTACGCGCGTGAGCAGGCGATCCACACATAGCCCTGGCTGGGCAGCGCTTGTGGCAGCCCAACGTCTTCTTGGACGCTGGTGCTGGAGACATTGAACACCCGCATGCGTGGGCCAGTCAGAGCTGCTTGTTCAACAAGCGTGCCGCGTCGCGCGCAAAGTAGGTCAATACGCCATCGGCGCCCGCGCGCTTGAACGCCAGCAGGCTCTCGAGCATGACGGCGTCATGGTCCAGCCAGCCGTTTTGCGCTGCAGCCTTGAGCATGGCGTACTCGCCCGATACCTGGTAGGCGAAAGTCGGCACGCGAAACTCGTCTTTCACGCGGCGCACCACGTCCAGATAGGGCATGCCGGGCTTGACCATGACCATGTCGGCGCCTTCGGCGATGTCCATGGCCACTTCCTTGAGGGCCTCGTCGGTGTTGCCCGGGTCCATCTGGTAGACCTTTTTGTTGCTCTTGCCCAGGTTGGCGGCCGAGCCCACCGCATCGCGGAAGGGGCCGTAGAAGGCGCTGGCGTACTTGGCGCTGTAGGCCATGATGCGGGTATGGATGTGGCCGCGCGCTTCGAGCGCGCTGCGGACAGCGCCGATGCGCCCATCCATCATGTCGCTGGGCGCAACGATGTCCACGCCGGCATCGGCCTGGGTGAGCGCCTGCTGCACCAGCACGGCGGTGGTTTCGTCGTTGAGGATGTAGCCGGTCTCGTCCAGCAGGCCATCCTGGCCGTGGCTGGTGAAGGGGTCGAGCGCCACGTCGGTCATGATGCCCAACTCTGGAAAGCGTTTTTTCAGCTCGTGCACCACCCGCGGCACCAGGCCGTCGGGGTTCATAGCCTCCTTGCCGGTCGGATCCTTGAGCGACGCATCGATCACCGGGAACAGGGCCATGACCGGGATGCCCAGCTTCACGCAGTCTTCTGCCACTGGCAGCAGCAGGTCGAGCGACAGACGTTCCACGCCCGGCATGGATCCGACCTGCTGGCGCTGGTTCTGGCCATCGAGCACGAAGACCGGGTAGATCAGATCGTGCGCGGTAACGTGGTGCTCGCGTACCAGGTTGCGGGTGAAATCGTCACGGCGCAGGCGGCGCGGACGGCCAGAGGGGAAGGGGGCAAATGGGGTCATGCTGAAAATTGTGCCTCAACTGGCGGCCAGGTCGTGCCAGCTTCGGTCTCGAAGAGGCGGCAAGGGATAAAAAATTTGTTGTTTTTCAGGCTAATCATGTTTTTGTTAATAGGGTGGACTTGTTGGCGTTTCTGTTATTTGTTAAATTTCACGACTGAACAGCTTGCTGTTCCCCGCTTTTCCTCCCTGAGCGGGTGCTTTGATGTGTAACAGCACAAGGCTTCTCACCCTCGGCAGTTGCCGGGGGTTTTTTTTGCCTGTCGCAAAGCAGAGGGCTACACTGTTGCCATGCTCTGGATCAAAGCCCTTCATATCTTGTTCATTGCCAGCTGGTTTGCTGGCCTGTTCTACCTGCCCCGCATTTACGTGAATCTGGCCATGGTGCCGGTGGAATCGGTGGCCGAGCGTGCACGCTTGCTGCTGATGGCGCGCAAGCTCTACCGTTTTATGACGATTTTGGCGATTCCGGCTTTGGTGCTTGGCTTGGTGCTGTGGTTGCATTACGGCATTGGGCTGGGTTCCGGGCAGGGCTGGATGCACGCCAAGCTTTTGGTGGTGGTGGGCTTGTTGGGGTATCACCACGCCTGCGCCCGCATGTTGCGCAAATTCGAGGCGGGCACCATGCATCGCAGCCATGTCTGGTTTCGCTGGTTCAACGAAGCGCCAGTGCTCATGATGCTCGCCGCAGTCATTTTGGTGGTGGTCAAGCCTTTCTGAGCAAGCGATGACCTCCACAGCAGCGCGCCCTCTGTCGTGGATTTATGCCGTACTGATTGTGTACGCCAGTCTGTATCCCTTCGAGGGCTGGCGTGATCAGGGGATTGCCCCGTGGGCTTATGTGACGACACCTTTGCCCAAGTACTGGACACAGTTTGATGTGGTGTCCAACGTGCTGGGCTATGCGCCTTTGGGGTTCTTGCTTGCCTTGACGCGCTTGCGTTTGCGCGCACGCTTGTCGGCTGTTGGGGTGGCGGTGGTGCTGGCGGCTTTGCTGTCCCTGAGCATGGAAACCCTGCAGAGTTTTTTGCCGATGCGGGTGCCTTCCAACCTGGATGCCATGCTCAATATTTTGGGAGCCTTCTTGGGGGCTGTGTTGGCCCGTGTGCTGCTGGCTTTGGGGTGGCTGGAGCGCTGGAGCCGATTTCGTGCGCACTGGTTTGTGCCGCACAGCAGTGGGGCACTGGCCTTGATGGCCACCTGGCCGCTGGCTTTGCTGTTTCCGGCGCCGGTGCCTTTCGGTTTGGGCCAGGTGCTTGAGCGCCTGGAGGACACCTTGGCGCAATGGTTTGTTGACACGCCTTGGCTGGAATGGTTGCCGCTGCGTGAAGTAGAGCTTCAGCCCTTGTTGCAGATCAACGAAGTCTTGTGCATTGGTCTGGGAGCATTGCTGCCGGTCATGCTCGCGTACGGGGTGGTGCGTCAGACCTGGCAGCGCGCCTGGTCCCTGGCGTTGGGTCTGGTCATGGGTGTGGGCGCGTCTGCGCTCAGTTCTGTGCTGACCTATGGCCCTGCGCATGCTTGGGAGTGGGTGACCCCCGAGGTGTGGACTGGATTAGGTCTGGCGCTGTTACTGGGTCTGTTGATGTTGCGTGTGTCAGCCCGTATGGCCTTGGTGTTGGCACTGACGTTTCTGGTCTGGCAGTTGGGCATGCTCAACAACGCGTCGGCCGATGTGTATTTTTCACAAACAGTGCAGACGTGGGAGCAGGGGCGGTTCATCCGTTTTCATGGCCTGATCCAATGGCTGGGGTGGCTGTGGCCTTACGGCTTGTTGCTGTATTTGTTGTGGTCGTTGGGACGTTCACCTCAGGGTGACCATGCTTGAGCAGGGGTTTGCCTGGCGTTGACGTGCAGGTTCTAGAATCCGGCCATGAATGAACAGCAAACCCCCAGCTATTTCAAGCGACATATCTTTTTCTGTCTGAATCAACGTGCCGAGGGCGAAGCCTGCTGTGCCAACCACCAGGCGCAGCAAGCGTTTGACCATTGCAAGCAAAAAGTGCGCGATCTGGGACTGGCCGGGCCCGGCCAGGTCCGCGTGAACAAGGCGGGGTGCCTCGACCGTTGCGCGGGAGGGCCGGTGGCGGTGGTCTACCCGGAGGCGGTTTGGTACACCTTTGTGGACACGACCGATCTCGATGAAATCGTGGAACGTCACTTGCAAAACGGCGAGGTGGTAGAGCGCCTGCGTTTGCCTGAGAGCGTGGGCCGCTGATGAATGTGCATACCCAAGCCTTGCAGTTGCAGGGGCAGGCGGGACTTGTCGAGGCTTTGCTTGATGAGCCAGAGGGATTGGTCCAGGGAACGGCCGTGATCGCGCACCCTCACCCCTTGTTCGGTGGCACCATGAACAACAAGGTGGTTCAAACCCTGGCGCGGGCTTTTGTGCAGTGCGGGTGGCGGGCCGTGCGTTTCAATTTTCGGGGGGTGGGTGCTTCGCAAGGCGAGCATGACGCCGGCACAGGAGAGGCGCAGGACATGCTTGAAGTGGTGCAGCAAGTGGCACCGCAAGGGTCTCTGGCTTTGGCTGGCTTTTCGTTTGGTGCTTTTGTCACCTCCCATGTGGTGCTTGCACTGGGCGGTCGCCGACCTGACAAGTTGGTTCTGGTGGGCACGGCCGCATCCCGTTTCGATGTGGCGCCTGTGCCTCAGGACGTGCACGAACAAACGCTGGTTTTGCATGGTGAGCAAGACTACACCGTGCCTCTGGACAGCGTGATGCACTGGGCTCGTCCACAGCACCTGCCTGTGACGGTCATTCCTGGAGTGGAACATTTCTTCCATGGCCAATTGCCCTTGCTCAAGTCCTTGGTGGTGCGCCATTTGCGGGCCTGAGGTCTGCCTTGCAGACGTCCGGGCAGTCAAGATGAAAGTGCTGATGAAGAACACCATGAAATTGTGGTTGATCCTCGGGTCGATGGCGGTGGCTGTGGCCGCACGCGCCCAAATGCCGAAACCGCCCGAAATTGCGGCCAGGGCCTATTTGTTGCTGGATGTCACGGCCAATCAAGTGTTGGCAGCCAAAGATCAGGACATGCCGGTGGAGCCCGCATCCCTGACCAAGCTGATGACGGCGTACCTGGTGTTTGATGCCTTGCGCGCTCAAAAGATCACTCTCAAGCAAACCCTGCCGGTATCCACCAAGGCCTGGAAGATGCCGGGTGCACGCATGTTCATTGACCCCAAGATGCAGGTACCAGTAGAGGACTTGATCAAGGGGATGACCGTGCAATCCGGTAACGATGCCACCATGGCCTTGGCTGAAGGTGTGGGGGGCAGTGCGGAGCACTTTGTCGAGCTGATGAACGCGCAGGCCAGCGCCATGGGCATGAAAAACACCCGCTACAAGAACCCCGAGGGGCTGGCCGAAGCGGGCCAAGTGACCACTGCGCGGGATTTGGGCGTTCTGGCCATGCGCCTCATGCGAGACTTCCCCAACGAGCTTGCTTACTACGCCATCAAGAAATACAGTTATCCCGGCACACCGGAGGCCAACAGCAACAACCGTAATTTGCTGTTGTTTCGAGACCCTAGCGTTGATGGCCTCAAAGCCGGCCATACCGATGCTGCGGGCTATTGTCTGGTGGCGACAGCCAAGCGTGACTTTCCCAATGTCGGCTCGCGTCGCCTGCTGACCATTGTGTTGGGCGCTGAAAGTGAGAACGCGCGTGCCAACGAAGCCCAGAAGTTGTTGAACTGGGGCTACACCGCTTTTGATGCGGTCAAACTCTTTGATGCGGCCCAGCCTGTGGCCTCGCCCAAGATCTGGAAGGGCAAGACCGATACAGTGGTTTTGGGCTCGCCTTTGCCTTTGGTGGTTGCGGTGCCTGCGGGAAGTGCTGCCCAAATTAAGACGCAGGTGGTACGTCCGGACCCCTTGGTTGCACCGGTGGCCAAGGGGCAGACGCTGGGCACTCTCAAAGTCATGCGTGGTGACGAGGCCTTGCTCAATGTCCCGCTGGTAGCGTTGTCAGGCGTGGAGCAAACGGGTGTTTTGGGCCAGGCCTGGGATGCACTACGGCTATGGATAAAGTAAAAAGAATTACTTTTTAAGGCATTTGCGCGCTTGCCCGCTCGCCTGCTTGTGCCAAGTCTGTCCTCGCGCTATACTGGCGGGCTTTTCCGCATTTGGAGCGGAGAAGTATTTGTGTTCAATCCAAACGTTTAGGGACGTTTAATCAATGCCAACCATCAATCAACTGGTGCGTCAGGGGCGAGAAGTTGAGACTATCAAGTCCAAAAGCCCTGCGATGCAAAACTGCCCACAGCGCCGTGGCGTGTGCACCCGTGTGTACACCACGACGCCCAAGAAGCCTAACTCCGCTTTGCGTAAGGTCGCCAAGGTTCGCCTGACCAATGGCTTCGAAGTGATTTCCTACATCGGCGGCGAAGGCCACAACCTGCAAGAACACAGCGTCGTGCTGGTTCGTGGCGGTCGTGTCAAAGACTTGCCTGGTGTGCGTTACCACATCGTTCGCGGTTCTCTGGACCTGCAAGGTGTGAAAGACCGTAAGCAATCTCGCTCCAAGTACGGTGCGAAGAAGCCCAAGGCCAAGTAAGCAACTGTTTTTAAAGGTGCTGAGTTGGGTTCATGACGAGCCAACCCAGCGTAGTGACCCCGAACAAGGGTCGAGTAAGTGCAAATTCAAAATGAATTTGCGGGGTGTCTGGATAACAAGGACGTCCAGCCATCAACTGAAGCAAAGAGGTGAAAAATGCCACGTCGTCGCGAAGTCCCTAAACGTGAAATCCTGCCGGATCCCAAGTTCGGTAATGTCGAGCTCTCCAAGTTCATGAACGTGATCATGGAAGGCGGCAAAAAAGCGGTTGCCGAGCGCATCATTTATGGTGCTCTGGAAACCATGGAACAGAAAACCGGCAAAGATCCGCTGGAGCTGTTCACCATCGCCATCAACAACGTCAAGCCCATGGTGGAAGTCAAGTCCCGCCGCGTGGGTGGTGCCAACTACCAGGTGCCTGTTGAAGTGCGCCCTGTCCGTCGCCTGGCTCTGTCCATGCGCTGGATCAAGGAAGCTGCCCGCAAGCGTGGCGAAAAGTCCATGGCCCTGCGCCTGGCCAACGAACTGCTGGAAGCCAACGAAGGTCGCGGTGGTGCCATGAAAAAGCGTGACGAAGTGCACCGCATGGCTGAAGCCAACAAGGCCTTCTCGCACTTCCGCTTCTAAGCCGAGGGGCTACTGCGCGGCTGTGATCCGTCGTTGCGGGGCCCGTCCGGAAATCTTCACGACCCTTAAGGTCGTTCCGGTTCCCGGCCACCCGCGCCTAGGCTGACAGCCGCTCGCTACGCCCTGCAGGCCCCTGTAGGGCGTAAGCGTTTCAAGAATTTTTGCAATCTAGATTCCCAAGAGGACCATCATGGCTCGCACCACCCCCATCGAGCGTTACCGCAACATCGGTATCTCGGCCCACATTGACGCCGGCAAGACCACCACCACCGAGCGTATCCTGTACTACACCGGCGTGAACCACAAGATTGGTGAAGTGCACGACGGCGCTGCCACCATGGACTGGATGGAGCAGGAACAAGAGCGTGGTATCACGATCACCTCCGCTGCCACCACCTGCTTCTGGAAGGGCATGGACAACTCCTTCCCCGAGCATCGCTTCAACATCATTGACACCCCCGGCCACGTGGACTTCACCATCGAGGTGGAGCGTTCCATGCGCGTGCTGGACGGCGCTTGCATGGTGTACTGTGCTGTGGGTGGCGTGCAGCCCCAGTCTGAAACCGTGTGGCGTCAGGCTAACAAATACCGTGTACCCCGTTTGGCCTTCGTGAACAAGATGGACCGTACCGGCGCCAACTTCTTCAAGGTCGTCGAGCAGATGAAGTTGCGCCTGAAGGCCAACCCTGTGCCGATCGTGATCCCAATCGGTGCCGAAGAAAACTTCACCGGCGTGGTGGACCTGCGCAAGATGAAAGCCATCATCTGGGACGAAGCTTCCCAGGGCATGAAATTCACTTTCGAAGACATCCCGGCCAACCTGGTGGAAACCGCCAAGGAGTGGCGCGAGAAGATGGTGGAAGCTGCTGCTGAAGCCAACGAAGACCTGATGAACAAGTACCTCGAAGAAGGCGACTTGACTGAAGAGGAAATCACTGCAGGTCTGCGTGCACGTACGCTGGCCGTTGAAATCCAGCCGATGCTGTGCGGCACCGCCTTCAAGAACAAGGGTGTGCAGCGTATGCTGGACGCTGTGGTCGAGCTGCTGCCTTCGCCTGTGGATGTCCCTCCTGTTCCTGGCTTCGACGAAGACGAGGTGGAGACCACCCGCAAGGCTGACGACAACGAAAAGTTTGCCGCTTTGGCTTTCAAACTGATGACGGACCCCTTCGTTGGTCAGCTGACCTTCGTGCGTGTGTATTCCGGCGTTCTGAAGAAGGGCGACACCGTTTACAACGCGGTGCGCGGCAAGAAAGAACGTATCGGTCGTATCGTGCAGATGCACGCCAACAACCGTGAAGAAGTCGAAGAAATCCGCGCCGGCGACATCGCCGCTTGCGTGGGCTTGAAGGACGTCACCACCGGCGAAACCCTGTGCGACCCGTCCGCTGTCGTGACCCTCGAGCGCATGGTCTTCCCTGAGCCCGTGATCCGTCAGGCCGTGGAACCCAAGACCAAAGCCGACCAGGAAAAGATGGGCATCGCCCTGTCCCGTCTGGCTGCAGAAGATCCTTCTTTCCGCGTGAATACCGACGAAGAATCCGGTCAGACCATCATTGGTGGTATGGGCGAGCTGCACCTCGAAATCATCGTGGACCGTATGAAGCGCGAATTCGGCGTGGAAGCCAACGTGGGTAAGCCCCAGGTGGCCTACCGCGAAACCGTGCGTAAGACGGTTGCTGATGTTGACGGCAAGTTCGTGCGTCAGTCTGGTGGTAAGGGTCAGTACGGTCACGTCGTGTTCCGTCTGGAGCCCAACGAAGCCGGCAAGGGCTTCGAGTTCCTGGACGAGATCAAGGGCGGTGTGGTGCCTCGCGAATACATTCCTGCTGTGCAAAAGGGCGTGGAAGAAGCGCTCAACAGCGGCGTGTTGGCTGGCTACCCCGTGGTGGACGTCAAGGTTGCGCTGACCTTCGGTTCGTACCACGACGTGGACTCGTCTGAACAGGCCTTCAAGATGGCCGCTATCTTCGGTTTCAAAGAAGCCGCCAAGAAAGCCAGCCCCGTCATCCTCGAGCCCATGATGGCCGTGGAAGTCGAAACGCCTGAAGACTACGCCGGTAACGTGATGGGTGACTTGTCTTCCCGTCGCGGCATGGTGCAGGGCATGGACGACATGGTTGGCGGTGGTAAGGCCATCAAGGCTGAAGTGCCGCTGTCCGAAATGTTCGGTTACTCCACCACGCTGCGTTCCATGTCCCAAGGTCGTGCGACCTACACCATGGAATTCAAGCACTACGCTGAAGCACCGAAGAACGTCGCCGACGCCATCGTTGCTTCACGCGCCAAGTAATGACAAGTGTGCCGGACCAAAATTTGCGAAGCAGATTTTGCTCGGGCACCTCTCATTAAAAACGATCATCAAAGTTCTGTCTGCGATCAAGTGCCACTCTGTGCCCGTGCGGAGTGATCAAGCAACCTGATGCAGACGTAAAACCAACACACGGGCAATGCTCTTTTAAAGGAAGATAGAAATGGCCAAGGAAAAATTTGAACGTACGAAACCGCACGTGAACGTGGGCACGATTGGTCACGTTGACCACGGCAAGACCACGCTGACAGCGGCAATTACCACTGTGCTGGCTGCCAAGTTTGGCGGTGCTGCCAAGGCATACGACCAGATCGACGCGGCTCCTGAAGAGAAGGCCCGCGGTATTACCATCAACACCGCTCACGTGGAATACGAAACGGCCAACCGCCACTACGCCCACGTGGACTGCCCTGGCCACGCTGACTATGTGAAGAACATGATCACCGGCGCTGCCCAGATGGACGGCGCTATCCTGGTCGTGTCCGCTGCTGACGGCCCCATGCCCCAGACCCGCGAGCACATTCTGCTGAGCCGTCAGGTGGGCGTGCCCTACATCATCGTGTTCCTGAACAAAGCCGACATGGTGGACGACGCTGAACTGTTGGAACT
>JACCDV011110754.1_pt1 | contig 32675 bp, 32 predicted proteins | sample 7446131 | NCBI WGS metagenome assembly JACCDV01 (sample SAMN15323448, study PRJNA562643) | freshwater metagenome | isolation source: river surface water | place: USA:Blue River Watershed | collected 2017-08-17 | reverse complement strand
TCAAGAAGATTTTGTATATTTGCACCCACCAAAATGGAGGTTGTAGCTCAGTTGGTTAGAGCGTCGGATTGTGGTTCCGAAGGTCGCGGGTTCGAGACCCGTCTTCCTCCCCAAACAAAAAGCCAGTTTTTACTGGCTTTTTTTATGCCTTATTTTTTCGAGTGTTAGGCTGCACAATTCCAGCAATTGCACAGGCATTTGTTGTTCATCCCAGGGGTGGGTAGCGCCAAAAACATGATCCGCATCTTTGATTTCCGTGACCTGTGTTCCAGATGCTGCTGCCAATTCATAAGCCTCAGATAAGGGCACAGCTAGGTCTTTGTCTCCGTGAAAAACGTGTAATTGGTGAGCTATTAATTTTGCGGCATTTAGGATGTCTAATTTTGCTCGGTTGGCTAAGAAATCGGTATACAACCCATATTGTTGAGGTAAATTTTGATGGGTTCGGCCATTTTTAACCAAACGCACTCCAGACTTTTCCCATTCCTGTAGTTCGGCACCTCCCGGAAAGCGCCGCTCGATATCACAAATTCCTGCCCACGCACAAACCTTACCTAGTGCCGACTGAAAGTTCCATTTTTGGCTCGTTAAAAGCGCTGTACCTCCGCCTCTCGAATGCCCAATTAAATGAATGCGCTCCCAAGTTTTGTGTGTCGTTTCTAAATGACTAATGAGGCAACGTGTGTCCTCGATTTCAAAGGAATAGGTGTTTTGACCAAAAGCTTCAAGATCGACAAATTCAGTGGGGTGGTCTACACTAGTACCGTTGTGGCTTAAGTTAAAGCGGCAGAAGTCATAGCCGGCTGCGTTAAAATAATCCCGAACTAAATGCCATGCTCCCCAATTCATGAATCCCATAAATCCATGAACAAATACAATGAGTTCTTTGGAATTGGCTGCTGGTGTGAATTCATAAAGTGCGACTCTTTGTTGGGCACCTAAATATGTATTTTGCTCCATTGCAATTTATTGATCATTAACATGAGCCCTGAATGATATATACCTGCTCAGCGCTGATTCGAAGGTAACCAAAATCGTAGCAAAAAATGTATTGTTGTCCGCTTTTGGCTTGTTTGGTGTGGGTATGGTATTCAAAAAGATATCCTTTGGAGCGCAAGTCGATTTCCAGTACACGTCTTCGTTTTTCTACTAAAAGATAGTGCGCGAGGATTTGTTGGTTCTGAACTAATATGCGATTGATTTGCCGTTGCTGAGCCAATTTCTGCGCGTAGTAACGGTTATTGAATTGATTGCGACATTGATCTGAACAAAATTTTTGATCGCGTCTGCCTTTGAGGGGAACTGCGCATTCCCGACAAAAACGTTTAGAAAGATAAAGCTCCATGTGAACCAAACGTAGATTGTTGGGTTTACTATATATAGCGTTGTGTAGAAATGGAGTAAAGAGCAGCACAACAGAAAAAAAATCTTCGATCAAGTCCGTAAAATATGCAGTAAAAGAGCACTTTGGCTCGAAACTTTGTAACGCATGAAAAAAAAATGCGTTCAAGGCGAACCTTTCTGCATTTTATCAGTACAAGGGAAGGCAATTAGAAAATATGAGGCAGTTAAAAATCGCAAAACAGGTCACCAACAGAGAGACCGCATCTTTAGACAAGTATTTACAAGAAATTGGTCGCGTCGACCTCATTACCGCTGACGAAGAGGTAGAGCTTGCGCGCAAGATCAAAGCCGGAGACCGCGTGGCGTTAGAGCGCCTCACCAAAGCCAACTTGCGCTTTGTGGTTTCTGTAGCAAAACAGTATCAAAATCAAGGTTTGGCTTTGCCCGACCTGATCAACGAAGGAAACTTAGGTTTGATCAAAGCGGCAGAACGCTTCGATGAAACCCGCGGTTTCAAATTCATTTCGTATGCTGTTTGGTGGATCCGCCAATCTATTCTTCAGGCTTTGGCAGAGCAAGCGCGTATCGTACGTTTGCCACTGAACAAAATTGGCAACATCAACAAAATTAACCGTGCTTATTCAGAACTCGAGCAAAAATTTGAACGTCCGCCTTCAGCAGACGAACTTGCTGAGTTCTTGAATGTCACGCCAGAAGAGGTGAAGCAAACGCTTTCTCAAAATGGCCGTCACATCTCTATGGATGCACCTTTAATTGAAGGCGATGACTCCACCTCAACCATGTACGACGTCATGCAAGGCGACTCACTCCCTGGCCCAGAAGCAAGCCTCACTTTAGAGTCTTTGCGCTCAGACATCCGTCGTTCCCTCACGAGCCTTACACCGCGTGAAAGCGAAGTCATTAGCATGTTCTACGGCCTAGACGGCAAAGCACCGTTGTCTTTAGAAGAAATCGGCGACAAATTCGAACTCACCCGTGAGCGCGTTCGTCAAATCAAAGAGAAAGCCATTCGCCGCCTCAAACACACCAACAAAAATAAGGTACTGAAAAGCTACCTAGGATAAATAAAAAAAGGAACCGCGAGGTTCCTTTTTTTTAGAATGAAAGTTAATTAGAAATTACTTTTGTTCTTTAACCTCAACCTTAATTGTGGTGCTTGTGACAATACCTCCAGTTAGACCAGAAATGATGAAGTCACCGAGTTTAATTTTTGTAGTTACTTGACAATTACCATTTGATGGCGTACTTACATGTGTTTTACCAATAGGTACAATTCCCCAAAATAACCAAAATTGTTTTCCTTTATCAAAGGTTACTTCCTTCCCGGGAGTTTCCATATAGGCTCCTACAGGTGTTTGTGTTGTCATACACGAAGCCAAGCTACTTAAGATTGCGATTGCGATTATACTTTTTTTCATAATTACATTTTAATAATATTGCATGTGCCTGCATTCATGATGTAAATATCTGAGGCTAGTAAGTTTCCGTTATTGTCTTTGATTTCATATTCAATTAATTTGCTATCTAATGAGCCCATGTCAATTTCGGTATTTACATTACCTGATTGTTCGCAGCTAGGGACTCCAGTCCAATAGTTTGTTGCAAGAGTTGATCCAATAAGTTGACCATCTACGTATATATAGAGTCCTGTAATTCCTGCATTTTGAACAATTTCAGATGTCGCTTGATCCTGCCAGAATATTAGTTTTTCTTTATAAACACAGGAGTAGTCATCTTTTTTAGCCGATGCATTATAGTTTACTGCATTAGGATCAGTACAGCCTGGTTTTGCGCAGCTGTACATCGAAAAAACGAGTGCGCCAATCATTCCAATTTTTGTAATTGTTTTCATTTGGATCTTCTAATTTTTAGGTTTTTTTTTAAAATGTTCAATAAAATTATACATAAATGTACTAAAATACAAACACATTGTTTAATAATTATGAGCACTGCAATGAGCAATTTTGTCTCATGGTTGAGATTCATATTGGTCAGGAAATTAAACGAGTACTCGATGATAGCGACTTATCTGTGACTGAGTTTGCCAAGAAAATCAATAAATCGAGGGGGAATGTATATTCTATACTTGACCGAAAATCGATTGATACCGAGTTACTTCAAGCCATATCTAGTGTGTTAGATTATGATTTTTTTCTTTTGTTTAGTTCTACCTATCAAAGTGTAAATACGAGAATGTATGAACTAGAAAAGGAAAATACAATGGTGAAAACGCTCAATGAATTACTGCTTGAAAAATATGGCAGTCCGAGAAAATAAGGGTATAAATACCTATAAAATTAGAAGAAGTACTAAGAACCTACATCGGATCGACGTCGATGCTGATTTGTATGCTTTTGAAGCGGACGTTTTGGTAGAAGGTATCGAGGTCTTGTAAGATTCTGGCCTTGACTTTTTTGTCGGGCGCGCCGCGTTCAATTTTGAGCTTGATTTCTTTGAGGAATTTATTTTGAATCCGCTTGATGATTGGGAACTCAGGGCCCAGCACTCTTTCTTTAAATACGTTGCGCAATTGATCAGCAAGAAATTGGGCGCCTTCTTGCACGAGTTCTTCTTTTTCGTGCTTGAGCGTGAGCTGAATGATTTTGTAGAATGGCGGGTAGAAGAAACGCTCGCGCTCTTCGATTTCTACCTCGTAAAAACCAATGAAGTCATGGGCCATGACGCGCTCCAAAACCCAGTGTTCTGCTTGCGCACTTTGGATAACCACCTTTCCTTGCTTTTCTTTGCGACCAGCTCTTCCTGCGACCTGCGACATGAGTTGAAAGGCTCGCTCGTAGGCCCGAAAATCTGGTCGGTTCAATAGCATGTCTGCATCGAGAATGCCGACCATTGATACATGATCAAAATCGAGTCCTTTGGTGACCATTTGGGTGCCAATTAGTACATCTATGCGGCGGTTCGAGAAGTCATCGATGATTTCTTCGTAGGCATTTTTAGATCGCGTGCTGTCGAGGTCCATGCGCTTAAAGACCGTGTTCGGGAAAATGAGTTGCAGTTCGTCTTCAATTTTTTCTGTTCCAAAGCCGATCATGCGCAAGCGATTGCTACCGCAGTTCGTACAAGAACCGATAGGAGGTGTGGTGAAGCTGCAATAATGGCACTTGAGCGTATTGCTGTGCTTATGGTAGGTTAGGCTGACGTCGCAGTTAAGGCAACGAGGCGTCCAGGCACAAACTTCACAAGACCAAATGGGCGTATAGCCGCGGCGATTCTGAAATAAAATCACTTGCTCCTTTTTCGCTAGAGCACTTTTCATTTCATCGAGCATCAAGCTCGAAAAATGCGATTGCATGTTTTTGAGTCGCTTCTCTCTTTTGAGATCGGCGCAAATCATGAGCGGTAGCTGCAAGCCTTTATAGCGATCTGCTAGCTGTACTAAATGGTATTTACCTTGTTTGGCATTGTGATAGGACTCAAGTGAAGGTGTTGCCGACCCAAGTAATACTTTTGCGTCGTGTAATTTTGCCAAAACAATAGCGGCATCTCGGGCATTATAGCGCGGAGACGGATCGTATTGTTTGAAAGAGGCTTCGTGTTCTTCATCGACGATCACCAACCCCAAATCTGCAAAGGGTAAAAACACCGAACTGCGCGCTCCGACAATGATTCGGAATTTATGGGGGTCATTGGCCAGAACATGATTCCAAATTTCTATGCGTTCATTTTGATTGAAACGACTGTGATAAACGCCCACGAGATCGCCAAAATAATGTTGCAAGCGCCCAATGAGTTGGGTGGTGAGTGCAATTTCTGGAATCAGAAATAAAACTTGTTTGCCCAAATCGAGGTATTGCTGAATGAGCTGCACGTAGATCTCTGTTTTGCCCGAACCAGTGACTCCGTAAAATAAGCAAACCTCTTTTTGTTCAAATCCTTTTTCGATATTGTTTAAGGCAACTTGTTGAACCTCGGTCAGGGGTTTAAATGCGCCTTTTCCTTCGCCTACACTTGCATGTCGGTCAACCTGAAGGCGTTCGATCTGAAAAATACCTTGTTTTTCGAGTGTTGCAATAGCAGAGCTGCTCACCTCGTGTTTGAGCATGAGGGTTTTTGAAACAGGAGCTGCTAAGCCGCCAGATTCTGTGGCAAGTTGAATAAAGCGTAATAAGGCTTGTACTTGTTTTTCTGCTCTTGGTTTGCGCTCCAAAATATTTAGAAAAGCGCTGAGCTGTTCTTCTTGTTGGAAGTCTTGCTGCAAGAATAGAAAAAGTTGGGTTTTTGGTGTGTAGCGTTCTTGGACTTCTTCGGCGCCCGCAATCAGTTTGAGCTCTAAAAGTTTTTTAAGATAGGGCTGAATGGTTTTGATGCCCAAGCGTTCAGCAATTTCTTTGCTGCTCATTTGCTGCTGAACTTCTAATAGTTCCATGATTTCAGCTGCGCGGGCACTCAGTTCGGGCATTTGTGTTGGCGCATCGGGGTGCAGGCAAAATTTGGATTCACTTGCGAGCTTGAAATTAGCCGGAAGCGCAGCGTTCATGACGTCGCCAATTGGTGCCATGTAGTAACTGCTTACCCAGTCCCAGAAGGCGAGTTGTTTGCCCGTGATGATCGGGTAGTCATCGAGAATGGTATCGATGTATTTCGCTTGGTAATTTTGAGGCACGTTCTGGTGCACGTTCGTGACCAAACCCGTTAGGATTTTATTTTTACCAAAGGGAACCAATACGCGCAGACCGCTTCGGATCAGTTCGTTGAATTCAAAAGGCACCCGATAGGTAAAAACTTGCCGCATCGGGACCGGCAGCAAGACATCGGCAAAGAGTGTCTGGCGTTCGGTCATTTAGTTACAGGCAAAAGACTCTTCTTGCCCAATAACGTTGTCGCCTGGATGGTTAGAGCAAAAGAGATAGAAACCGGTGATGGGCCCGTTGCAGAGTTCTCTTGTCGATTTCTTATCGATGGCTCTGATGTAGGCCTGTTGAGGGGAAGTGTAAAAAGGTTTGTAGTAAGTAACGGTTTGTCTGGAAGAGAAGATCCCAACTACACGCTTTCCGTTTGTGACACTTAGGTTGGTGTAGGTAGGTTTGCTCTGTGCTAAACTCGAACTTGGTGAATTGACGCTCATGTAGTTATAGAGCTCTTCTGCTCCGCCGGTTAAGATGACGCGAATACCTTTGAAGGTGCGTTTGTCTATGTTGGGGTCGCTGCTCACGTTGGCTTTGATGAGGTCATAGAAGGTGCGACCCACGGCAGAATAGGTGCGAGAAGAAAAAGGCTCAGCAGCTGCTTCGCCGAGTTTCCAGCGAAATGATTTTTCGCTCACACTTGTTCCTTGGTACTCATTGAATAAGATATCGAGGTGCGCGCTCGTAATGTGTGATGTTCCGGTATTGGAAACGGCTACACCTGTTGAGATATATTCGCCAGGATTGTCTGCAAACTTGAATGTAAAGTTCTGAGAGGCAGAAGGGGAAGCCATGCCGCGTACGAGTTCGGTTTCGCCACTCACTTCGAATTCGCCGCCATTGATAATGGCTTTGAAGCGATAGGTTGCCGTCGGGATCAAGGAGCTGAGCATAGGGTTGCTAGATGTTTGAATGGCTTCTAGCGGCCCCGTAGGTAAGGTTTTGAAATAATACGCTTTTTGTTCTGGGCCGTAAAATAAACCGTTGGTGTCTTTGTCTTGAACGAGGGTGTCTTGTAGGGTCCAAGTGCGGATAACTTGGCCGTTCACGACCTCTGAAACAGTTGCTTCAACCTGATCAAAATAACTAGAGTCTGGAATTTGAGCGATGTCAAGGGCAGATCCTGGGCCAATAAAGGCACGCGTAATTTTGATCATGTGAATAGAGTCTGCTTGATCGAGTAGGCCATAAACAACGGCAGTTTCGACGAAGTCACCATCTAGCTTGATGTCTTCTTCACAAGAACTGAGAAAAAATGTTCCTGATAAAATGAGAATGAAAAGTTGATAAAAGCGCATGGTCTAAATTACAAATATTAAGGTCGTTGAACAAGCTCTTGTGGCAAGGCGGTATTGGGCGCAGTAGCTTTTTCGATGGCCATGAGTTCCATTTCGAAGATCAATGGCGAATAAGGTTTGATATTGGCGCCTTGTGGCGGATTGCCAGCATATCCGAGTTCTTGCGGAACAAATAAGCGAATTTTGCTACCTACACTCATGAGTTGAACGCCTTCGGTCCAGCCTGGGATCACTTCGTTTAAACCGAAGCTGATACCTTGCCCAGCAGGTGATTGATCAAAAATACTACCATCGGGGTTCATGCCGACATAGCTCATTTTAACGCGTGCATCGCGGCCAGGTTTTGGTCCTTTACCTTCTTTTATTACAATGTATTGCAAACCACTTGCAGTTGTGATCACTCCTGGTTTTTTCTTGTTGGCCGCCATAAACGCATCACCTTCGGCTTTGTAGCCAGCTGTAATTTTTTGGTATTTGTTGTTCATGAGGGCTTCAAAGCTCGCCATGATTTTTTTGCGATCGAGGCCTTTAAGGGCGACAGCATCTTTTTTGTTGAGACCATCTGAGAATCCTTTTTTAACAAAGTCGCTGTTGATCAAAGACTTTGCATCGAGTTCGTCAAAGTAATGGTCAAAGCGTTCTCTGTTGATTTTACCCACTGCAAATGAACCTTGCTCTTTGTATTTTTCATTGAAGCTTTGGCCTGTTTGTCCGAGGAGTAATTCGAGGTCCTTGTAGTATTTTTTGAGTTCGACTTCTTTAACAGGATTTTCAAAGCCTTCGATCATTTTTTCTTTGTCCATTTTGGTAAATGGCGCTTGCGTGATGAACGGCTTGGCAATTTCAACACCAAGTAAGTAGGAGTAGCGTTCTTTATCTGTTTTGAAGGTCACGACTTCATCGCCACAAGATAAAAGCGTAAAAATGAGGGCAAGGATAGATAGATATTTCATGTTCAATGTGGATTAGGCGATAGAAAGTAGTTCGACGTCAAAAATAAGCGTAGCATAGGGCTGAATGGCACCACCTGGGTGTGGGTTGGCTCCGTATGCCAATTCTTGCGGAATAGAAAGGCGAAATTTCGCTCCTTCGGACATCAGTTGGAGTGCTTCGGTCCAGCCGCGAATGACTTGATTGACACCAAAGGTTGCAGGAGCACCGCGTTCTACAGAACTATCAAAGACGGTTCCGTCGATGAGCGTACCGTGATAATGAACGGTAACTTGGCTCGTTGGCCCAGGCTTCTGGCCCTGGCCTTCTTGCAGTACTTCGTACTGCAAACCACTTGCCGTGGTTTGTACCTCTGGTCGCTGCGCGTTTTCGGCTAAGAAGGCCTCGCCAGCCAACTTAACGGCTTCGTATTTTTGTGTTTTTTGTGCGTCTAAAAAACGCTGAATATGCAAATTGGCTTCTTCTGGGCTAATGAGGGGCGTTTCGCCGTTAAAAATAGCGCGCATGCCTGCCAACACTTGATCGAGGTTAAGGGTGGAGAGGTCTTGCTGGGCTAAACTCTCGGCGATGCTCATGCCTACGCCGTATGATGCTTTTGATTTGTCTGCTTCCATGTTTTGTTAAAACGCGAATTTACCGAAAAAAGCCCGCTTATTTGAAGTTCTATCGAAATAATATAAGGAAACTTTATTGAGTTGTTTGCGTACAACGCCCCCAATGGAAAATCACTTTGAATTTACCTATCGCAGCTTCGATTCAATTGAAGAATTGAATGCAATTGACCAAAACTTAGTTGCTAGGGCTCAGTTAGCCATGAAAAATGCTTACGCACCCTATTCTCAATTTCAAGTAGGCGCAAGTATGCTGCTTCAAAGTGGTGTCATCATTGAAGGAAATAACCAGGAGAACATTGCCTATCCTTCCGGATTGTGTGCCGAACGTGTGGCGCTCTTTTATGCGGGCGCGAATCATTCACAAGACCCCATTCTAAAAATTTGTATTGTTGCTCAAGGAGACCTCACTGCCGTAGATTCCTTTGTTTCTCCATGCGGCCCTTGCCGTCAGGTGATGCTCGAGAGTGAATCAAGACAAAAACAACCTATTGAAGTTTTGTTGGTTCAGAAATCTGGAGCGGTCCTTGTCTTGAATTCCGTTCAAAACTTATTGCCATTTGGCTTTTCGAAGTAGTGTAAATTCCATCTAGCGTGTTATCTTTGTAGTCCAAATTTTATACGCATGAATAGCTGGTTTACCGTCAAAGTCAAATACACCAAACAACTCGAAAACGGAACGTTCAAAAGGGTTTCTGAACCTTATTTATTGGCAGCCATGACCTTCACAGACGCCGAAGCGCGTATCTACGAAGAGTTGGGCTCAAGCATTAGAGGTGAATTTCAGGTCACTGGAATTGCCCGTACCGACCTCCACGATATCTTCCAATACGACGACGCCGAACAGTGGTTCAAATGCAAAGTCACCTACGACCGCATCGACGAAGACGGCGAAAAGGCCAAAACGATATCTCAAAATTTCTTGGTGAGCGCTGCTCATGTCAAAGAAGCCTATGAGCGCATCGAAGAGAGTTTAGCAACCCTCATGATCGACTTCAATGTTGTGTCCATTACGGCCTCTCCGATTGTCGAGATATTCCCGTATCGCGAAGAAGACGTTCAGTCTCCAGTCAAAAAAGCACCTCAGTTCGAAGAAGAAACAACCCACACGCCAATCCGTCAGGTATTTTCAGCTTCGGGCTCAGACACCGACGAAGACACCGATGACGACGTCTTCCTAGACGACTCCGAACTCACCGACGAAACCGAAGAAGCATAACATGAGCGAGTGGTTAAAAGCATACCGCGAAAATCACGCTGACTTCGACCAACCATCGGCCATTGATCACCTGCCTACTGATCCATATGCAGCATTTTCCTTATGGTTCGATGCAGCTGTTGCCGCCCAAGAACGCGAGGCTAATGCTTTTGTACTGAGTACCACAGATACGCAGCTGCAAAGTTCTTCGCGCATTCTTTACCTCAAAGAATTGCTGCAACAGCAATTTATTTTTTACACCAATTACCTTTCTCATAAAGGTCAGCAGCTCAATGCCAATCCTAAGGCTTCGATGCTATTTTTCTGGCCCCAACTCATGCGTCAAATTCGCATCGAAGGCGTGGTCTCGCACATAGACCCCGCTGTTTCGGATGCCTATTTTGCCTCGAGGCCACGCGAGAGTCAAATTGGCGCCTGGGCTTCTCAACAATCCGAAGAACTCGCCAATCGTGCCGCACTGATTGCGAGGTTCGAAGCCTACGACACCCAATTTCCGTCAGAAGTTCCGCGTCCGCCTCATTGGGGTGGCTTTGCGCTAGATGCGCATACAATTGAGTTTTGGCAAGGTCAGCCATCTCGTTTACACGAACGCCGCATTTACTTCCGCAGTCAAAATGAATGGCAAACCAAACTCCTCAATCCTTAATGAAGGCCTATCAACCGATCTGTGAAGTATTATCAAATGGCACCCGCTTGGTTTATCTGAAAGTGCCAAGTCAGGTTGCACATCTTGGTTTTTTCTTTGCCGCAGGCTCTCGCCATGAGTCCGAAACTCAAATAGGCTTGGCCCATTTTCTAGAGCATTGTCTGTTCAAAGGCACACAAAAAAGAAAAGCACTGCACATATTATCGCGCATAGATGCCGTAGGCGGAGAACTCAATGCCTATACTGCCAAAGAAGAAATGTGCCTGTATGCTTCGTTTTCCAAAGAGCACACCCAGCGCGCTATCGACCTTCTTTCCGATATCTCTATTTATTCTACCTTTCCACAAAAAGAAATTGAGAAAGAAAAAGAAGTCATTCTAGACGAAATCAATTCTTATTTAGATTCGCCTAGCGACAAAATTTTTGACGATTTCGATGCCAAGCTTTTCAAAGGGCATCCGCTGGGTCAAAACATACTTGGCACCAAAGAAAGTGTTTCGGGTTTCACGCAGCAAGACCTCCAAGACTACGTTAGGCAGTATTTCACCGCCGATAATCTAGTCGTTTCTTTTGTCGGGAATGTTCCGCTGCCAAGACTGAAATCCTCACTTGAAGCAGCCTTAGCTGAGATGCCAAAAACGGCAACAAGGCCACAGCCGCAACCATTCAAACGCACAGCCTCATTCAACGAAATAGTCAAGGAAGCCAATTATCAAGCACACGCCGTGATGGGAGGCCTTGCGCCAAGTTATCACAATGACGAGCGCGTTGCGATGTCGCTCCTCATCAATATTTTAGGTGGTCCGGCCCTCAATTCTAGGCTCAATTTATCAGTGCGCGAACGCTACGGCTATGCTTATTCGATAGAAGCCAACTACCATACCTTTGCCGATACCGGTTACTGGCAAATTTACTTTGGTTCTGAGTCCAAAAACGTCAGCAAGACGCTTTCTTTAATAGACAAAGAACTCGAGAAGCTCCAAAGTAAGCCGCTCACCAACAGTCAGTTGGCGCAAGCAAAAAAACAGTTCAAAGGGCATCTGGCACTTGGCATGGATGTCAATTCAGGGCTAATGCAAGGCCTTGGCAAAAGCATGCTCGCTTTTGGTCAAATTGATACAATCGCTGAAATGCACCAAGCCATTGATAAAATTACGGTTCAGGAAATCCAGGACTTGGCCAAACAATATTTCAGTAGGGATCAGCTCTCTTCTTTGGTCTTTGACGTCGCTGAATAGGCAGGCTAGTTCTTAGCGTCCGCCAAAAATCTTGCTCCCCACGCGCACCATTGTACTTCCGTTCTCAATTGCAATCAGGTAATCACCGCTCATGCCCATTGAAATTTCTTTGAAGCTGCTTGCTTGCTCAAAGTAGTTTGTTTTGAGCTTTTCAAATACCGACTTCAGGTGCTGAAATTCAGCTGCTATTTGCAGTTGATCTGAAGTAAAGCTCGCCATGCCCATTACGCCACAAATGCGGATGTTTTGGAGGTCTTTAAAAGCGCTTGACTCTAAAATCTCTTGCGCTTCGGTATAGTCTAGTCCAAATTTTGTTTCTTCTTGGGCGATGTAAAACTGCAAAAGTACATCTTGAATGCGGCCTACTTTTTGAGCCTGTTTATTGATTTCTTGGAGCAATTTGAGGCTGTCAACCCCATGAATGAGGTGAACAAACCCAGCCATGTATTTGACTTTATTAGTTTGTAAGTGACCAATTAAATGCCAATGTATGTCGGGGGGCAGTTGGGCTGCTTTTTCGACCATTTCTTGAACCTTATTTTCGCCAAAATGACGCTGTCCTGCAGCGTAGGCCGCCTGAAGATCAATCAATGGTTTGGTTTTGGAAACCGCAATGAGCGTCACGTGAGGTGGAATTTTAGCCCTAAGTAATTCGAGTTGCGCTTTGATCATGATTCTAGCGAATAGATAGTAAGCCCACTGCGCAATTTGGGTTCAACCCAAGTAGATTTGGGAGGCATGTTCAAACCTGCATCGGCAACTTTTTTGACGTCTTCGATACTTGCAGGATGTAACAAAAACGCAACTTCAAATTTTTTGGCATCTATGGTGTCAATGATTTTTTGCAGTGGTTCGATACCCGGAACGAATTCTACTTGATCGCTGGTTTTGAGGTCAATAATGCCAAATATTGGTTTGAGAATGAGATCCGAAAGAATGAATGAATCTAGTGTTTCTATGGGGTCTTGGTCATTGATAAAGTGCAGGTTTGGCCTAAATTTAAGCCACGTTTGATCCATGTAAATATGGATGTCGTGTTTTTTTTCAGGGAGTTGCGGCCCCGCTAGTTTCTCTACGCTTCCTTCGTTGCTCAGGATGCCCATGAGCCCTTTTAAATCTAGTCCGTTGGTTGATTTTAAGAGTCGGTGAAAAGCTGAAATTTGCACTTCTTTTTCATCGACTAAATAACCCAAAAAATAATTGGCAGCATCGGGATAAGATTCGTTTTTTGCACGCAGTTGTTGTGTGTATCTGGCTGATGATGCGGAGCGGTGATGGCCATCGGCGATATAAAATGCCGGTACTTTTTCAAATGCGGCACAGACGATTTGCGTATCGGTGGGGTTCAGTAACCAAACCTCATGTGTAATCCGATCTGTGGTGGTGAATTCGTATTCAGGTCTGCTCTTCAAGTAGGTATTGAGTATTTCTTGAATGGGTTTTTGACCTTCATAGGTGAGTAAAACTGGCTCTGCATTGAAGCCGACGATATCTAAATAATTGGTGAAGACATCTTCTCTGGCCGTAAGTGTCTGTTCGTGAATTTTAATTTGTCCATTGAGGTAATCGTCTACACTCACACCGGCAAAAAAGCCAGAAACAACCATTCCGTCTCTAGATTGTCGATAAATATAGAGTTGCTCCTGAGCATCGGTCATTAAGATTCCTTCGTCTAAGAAAAGTTGGAATTTTTGCTTGACTTGTAAAAAGCGCTCGTTTGAATTAGGCTTGGTCTTGATTTGCGCCCCAAATTCAGGATTAATGATGTGCAAAAAGGTGAATGGGTTGTCTTCGAGTTTGGCTTTGAGGACATTTTTTTTGTAAGAATAATAGGGTCGGGTCGCTACTAAATGTACTTTGCTGCGAACTGGACGGATTCCCTTAAATGACCTGATGTGTGCCATCTTTTAGAACTTATAACTGATCCCTAAACTTGGTAAGAAAGGAAACTGATAGATAATTTCGTTGGTGACGCGATTGACGTAAAAAATATTGTTTCGGTTATAAGCATTTGTCACACCACCAACCAATTCAAGATTGGTCTTGTTCTTTAATTTGACGCTGTGTTTAACCGTGATGTCCAAACGATGGTAGTAAGGTAATCTTTGCGAATTGAAAGTACCTAGCATAGTGGCAATGTTACTTGGGTTGTTGGTAACGTAGTCTGTTGTAAGCCCTTCGTTGAAATTCTCTGACTGATAATAACCAGCAGTAGGGGTAAAAGGCAAGCCTGAACCTAAGTTCCAACGTATGTTGAGCTCGGTTTGTTTTTGCTTTCCAAAGGCATAGGAGCCCACGATGTTTATATTATGACGGCGGTCAAAAACAGGGAAATATGTATTGAAGCCATCCCAACGCGTGTTATGGCCTAGCGAGTAAACAGCCCATAAAAATACGCGGTCTTTGGCATATTTAATGAGGGCATCAACGCCGTAAGATTGACCAGACTCTATGATAAAATCTTTTTTGAAGACGTCGTCAATGAGTTCAAATTGGGCGATATCGCTGTACAATTTGTTTTGGTTGATATTGCTGAGTTGGTCAAAGTATTTGTAGTAGGCCTCGATATTGACATTCCAAAATTTATTGATATCGTATTCGAAACCAGCAATGGCATGCCATGCGTATTGCAAGCCGTTTTTAATTGTTGAAACTTGCTGAAATTCATTGATGAATTGATCTTGGACGTTGGTTGGTGCAGATAGCAGTCCGTTGAAAAGGTTCACAACATCTTTGTCTGAGGAGGCAGATGTGAAGTTTTGAGAGAAGCGCCCGCCCGAGAATTTGAAGCGAAGTTTGTCAGTGGCATTGTATTTTGCACCAATGCGGGGTTCTATTGAAACGGTGTTCAAGGATGCATATAATTGCATGCGGAGACCACCTTGATAAACCCAACGAGGTGTTACCAAGCGATAGTTGACATAACTGCCGATTTCAGTAGTAAAGTTACTGGCTTCGATTTTTCTTTCTAGCTCATTGTAAGTAATGAACTGCGTATTGAAACCACTCAGGTTAAAACCGTAATTGAGTTCACTTTCATTTTTTTGGAAAAACGTGAAGTCAAAGCCGAGGTCAAAACCGCCAATTTTAGAGTAGCGGGGCTCCTGGCCAGTTTCTAAAAACGTTGTTTCATAGTTACTCCCGTTCACATGCCCGCGTATAAAAATAGGTGAGCTGCTCGGTACAAGCGTAAAGTTCAGACCTCCACCAGCAGCATTCCAATCTAAGTCTGCGACGTTGTAATTGACGGAGTCTTGATTCGAAAAACCGAAAATACTTACTTTCGAACCACCATCGCCGTTGAAGGTGACTTTCCCGTATAAATCGGTGAAGTTGAAAGGCAGTCCATTGCCGTCGTTGACGGTCGGGTAGAGGGATTTACTTGTGTAATCCAAAAGTGAGTGTTTCCCGGTAAGCATATAAGACCCTGAAGAAAGGCCGTCTTTGTCTTTTTTGCCGAGCGGGCCTTCAATTACAGCTTTGCTCATAAATGGTGAGGCAGAAATTTTGCCCGCGAACTTACTGCGGTTGCCATCGCGATAGGTGATGTCCATGATAGAGGAGATCCTTCCGCCGTATTTGGACTCAAAACCGCCGGTGTAGATATCTACCGTTTTAACGAGTTCGGTTTCAAATATGGAATAAAACCCAATAGAGTGAAAAGGGTTGTAGATGGTCATGCCATCGAGGAGTGTTTTGTTTTGGATTGGAGTTCCGCCGCGCACATATAATTGCCCACCCTGGTCTCCTGTTGTCACAACTCCTGGTGTAACACTGAGGGCACCAACGATATCGCTTTCTGCACCATACATTGGGATGCGCTCTACAGCCTGTTTGTCAAGTTTGACTTCTGACATACCGATCTGCTGTTTTTTTGCTTTGGTTTCATTGCTAACCCTTACATCCTGCACATTGAGTGTATTCGGATTCAAGTTCCAAGAGCCTACGTCATAAATTTTCTTGGAGGTGGTCATTTCAACGTTCAAAAAACTGCGCTCATATTTACCTTTTTCGATTTTCAAAATATATGACCCCGCAGTCAATTTCGGAATAGAAAAAAAGCCAGAGATATTCGAATAGCCAACAGCAACAGGAGTGCTGTCTGACTTGAGTACTTTGACGCGTTCGTCCGAAATAGGCTCGCCATTTGAAGCATCGTGGAGGAAACCGCGAATGACGTAGTCTTGTGCAGCAAGGCTATTGCAAATAAGAATCAGGACAGGGAGAAGTAAATGTTTGAGCATGTGTTCCGATAAGAGTTCCCGAAGTTAATGAATTGTTTTGATTTTACACGACTACTCAATGCGCAATCATGACCTTGTAAAATGAAGAGGGTACCGTGCCTATTTGCAGTAAATAGATTCCATTTTTGATATTTACGATGTCAATCGAATCCTTATTGCTGTTGATATCTCCAACCAACACGAGCTGCCCTTCCAAATTGAATAAAAAGTAGGGAATGTGTAGTCCAATCGGACCCTGAATTTGCAAGGTTTTCTTGGCTGGATTCGGAAAAATCTGATAAGCACGTGCGTACTCTTCTAGACTTGCAATGTTGTTGCTAAAAGCACAACCATAGGTGAAAGTGACCAACAAATTGTAGGTTCCGGAGAAATTTACAGGTACAATCAAGGTATCATTGGTAGCTCCAGAAATGGGCACGTTATCCAAAAACCATTGGTAGCTCAAGCCTTGTGTTGTGGTGCTTAAAGTGTTGCCGCTTTGTGTGATTTGCACATTGGGAACGGTTAAAGGGCATGTGGTAGTGAGGTCAATACCCGCAATAGGATATGCTACAAAGGTTTCAAAACCACTACAGGATCGGTCGAGAAAATAGGAAAGCCATGGCGTTATTTGTTGGTAGGATAGGCTTTGTTGTTCGGCACGTGTCAGGCTAATGCCGGTTGATGAAGTGCTTTCACCGAAGTCACAGTTGAAATTGGTATTGGCAAAGTAGCAGTGGCCACCGCCAATTAGGCTAGCTATACTTTTGCAATCGTGAGGGATGGCGTCGTAAATCGGCAGGTGATGTTGGTTTGGTGGGGTAACACCATCATTGCTTCCGGAGAGTATGAGCGATGGAATTTGGAGATTGGTTGCGGCGGCAATGGCACTTGGGTTGGTTTCAGCCGGTGCAAGTCCGAGGTAGGCATCAAAAATTGTACTTTGCGACGCCGCCAATACAGCGGCTCCGCCGCCCATTGAGTGTCCCATGGCACAAACGAATTCTGATATTTTTGCTTCAAATAAATTACCTGATGTTTGGCCAGCATCTGTCATTTTTTGGGCAATAAGAGCGATGTCTTGTCCGAAATCGCCGTGGCTAGGCGCTGGGAACAAACCACTTTCTGTGCGCGGAAAAGCCATGATATAACCAAGCGGCACAAGTTGATTCCAGATATTTGAATAGGCATCCCAATTCATGGCAAAACCGTGTCCGAAAACAATGAGCGGCCAGGTTCCATTGGCCACGGCTACGTTCTCACCCGTCGTTGCAGATGGATAGTATATTTCAGTCTGGATTTGCCGTCCGGCTCCGGCTCCGCTCCCAAAACCTCCTGTTCGGTTGGGGTCGTTGAAGGTGAGGGTCGTGTGGCCTATATTGAGGGTTTGGGCAAGGCAAAACTGTGAGGAGAATATCCCAATCAAAAGAATCTGGATAAACTTATATTTAGTGTTTGGCATCGGCATCTTTTGTATAAATATATGCATTAAACAAGCGCGGTAAATCTTGTCGATGAGCATACAAAAAGAACTAACAATTATGTAAGCATTTAGTTGCTGCGATCCAAATTCCTGTACTGTATTGCTTCTGAAAGGTGAGCAGTTGTTATCTGAGGTGAGGAATCTAAGTCTGCGATGGTGCGGGCAACTTTGAGGATGCGTTCATATGCGCGTGCAGAAAGGCCAAGTTTTTTCATTGCATTTTGTAAAATAGATTGGGCATCTTTCCCTAATTGGCAAAATTGTTCAACCTCGCGTCGGTTCATGTGTGCGTTGGCATAGGTGCCCGGTTGTTGGGCATAGCGCTCGAGTTGTAGTTTACGTGCGGCTAAAATGCGCATTCGGATGTCTTGACTGCTTTCAGTAGGGATCTTTTGGTTGAGTTCGGTATATTTTACCGGGCTCACTTCGATGTGCATATCTATGCGGTCGAGTAAGGGGCCAGATACGCGTTGCAAATAGCGCTGCACGGCGTTGGGGTGGCAACCACAAGATTTTTCGGGGTGGTTTAAAAATCCACACGGGCAGGGGTTCATGGCTGCCACCAACATAAAGTTCGCTGGATAATCGATCGAAAAACGGGCGCGTGAAATATTCACAGCGCGGTCTTCTAGTGGCTGGCGCAGCACTTCTAAAACGTGCCTTTTATATTCCGGGAGCTCGTCTAAGAACAATACGCCGTTGTGAGCCAAGGAAATTTCACCAGGCTGAGGATAGCTGCCTCCGCCGATAAGGCCAATGTCAGAGATGGTGTGGTGCGGTTTGCGGAAGGGCCGTTGTGTAACAATTCCGCTGCTTCGCTTTTTACCCGCAACACTATGAATTTTGGTGGTTTCGAGTGCTTCTTCGAGGGTCATGGGGGGTAAAATAGTGGGCAGTCTTTTGGCTAGCATTGATTTTCCTGCGCCCGGAGGCCCAACCAAAATAAGGTTGTGAGAGCCTGCTGCCGCAATTTCAAAAGCGCGTTTAACATGCATTTGACCTTTGACTTCCGAAAAATCAAGATTAGTTTGAGCGGCAAGTTGTTGAAATTCGTCGGGACCAATTGTTGGGGTTGCGGCAATGTTAGGTTTGCCATTGAGAAGATCAAGTACCTCTTGGATATTTAGCACGCCATATACCTCAAGACCATCAACAATTGCTGCTTCAGGAGCATTCTCCGCAGGCACGATCAATCCTTTGAAGCCTTCGGCCTTTGCTTGTAGGGCAATTGCCAAGACTCCTTTGGTGCGTTGGATAGTGCCATCTAATGAAAGCTCGCCAAGTAGGAGTAGCTCACTTAGGCGCGCGTCTTTGACTTGTTTGGTAACGGCAAGAATACCAATGGCAATGGGGAGATCAAATACGGAACCCTCCTTTCGGATGTCTGCAGGAGAAAGGTTGATCGTGACTTCTTTGCCCGGGAAATGTAATTTGTTATTGCGAAATGCCGCTTTGATGCGCTGATGGCTTTCTCTGACGGCAATATCTGGCAGCCCGACTAAATGAAAATTGATACCGGTATCTATATTGACCTCGACTTGAATAGTGGTGGCAGCAATACCGAATACGGCGCTGGAGTAAGTTTTAATGAACATAAGAATCTATTTTGATTCAAAGTTCTGTATCTGTTTGCGAAAAGGATTCAGTAGAAATACCGATGAAGAGTGTTCTTATTTCACAGGAAGCTTACTCTATCAGTAATTTTTCCTGCAAAATCCCGTTCACGGTCAATAAATAACAGCCTTTGGGTAAAAATCCGAGTTCTAAATCCACGGATTTTTGGCTTGTTGTTAGCTCATAAACGGATTTCCCCAATAAATCTGAACACACAATATGCGAATTGAGGGGTACATGATCTAGGTGAAATAAGCCCTTACTTGGATTTGGAAATACAGTAATTGTACTCACTTTGGACATATGAAGGCTACTCGTTACACAGGCCCCTTGGTAATAGGAACTCACGCCATGGTAATACATCGCTTGGCATGCATTTTCATAAGTAACCGAATCACAGCCGCAAACAGGGTCGATTACACCTGGGCAAAGGACTTGTAGGTCAATTAAATTAGAATCCATACAATTTAACATAACTACGGTGTCTTGCAAACAAGCGCTGTTACATTGATACGAGGAACCGAAAAATGAACTTGTATAATCAATGCCATCACTGCCAATCCAGCCACAACCCGATAGCACCACACAGCCCGAGTCCGTCAACGCCCAACCTAGTGCCATGTCGCATAAACCAAAATCAACACCTAATGGAATGACATCACAAGTATCATTGAAATCTTTTTGATCATAAAGCCACAAATCTTTTTTGTAATGATCCCAATCGGCAGTGCCATAAATGGGCCAATCTTGAGCTTGGGAAAATATCGGCTGAACGAGGAGAAGAAAATAAAGTACTACTTTCATATAAAAATCTTTGTTACCGATGCACACACCGCTGTGATAACGGTTTGAACTTGGTCATCGGTTAAATCGTAATAAATTGGTAACGAAATTTCAGCAGCATAATGAGCGTAGGCATTTGGATAATTTTCTATTTGATAACCTAACTTCTTGTATGCGGTGAGTAGCGGTAAGGGCTGAAAATGCACATTTACCGCAACGTCGTGGTCAAAAATTGACTGGATAATTGCATCGCGCTGTGCTTCTGTACAATTTCGGATCCGCAATTGATAAAGGTGATAAGAACTTTCTTGAATGCGGGTGAGATAGGTGGGTAATTGTGCCCAAGATTTTCCAGAGAATGCTTTTTCGTATTGACTAAAAATTTCGCGTCGGCGCTGTAAGTTTTCTGCATAGCGACCAAGTTCTATCAAGCCAATAGCCGCTTGGATATCCGTCATGTTGCATTTATAGCCTGGTTCTAAAACGTCATAGCGCCAGGCGCCTTTCTGTGTTTTTGCCAATGCATCTTTGGACTGCCCATGCAAAATCTTCATATTGAAAGTTTGGTAGATGCTGTCGTGGTCAAAATCGTCGGGCAAATTAAAGGTAATGGCACCACCTTCGGCAGTGGTGAGGTTTTTCACGGCATGAAACGAGAATACAGTTACGTCTGCCAGAGCCCCTACTTTTTTACTCATTACACTTGCTCCAAAGCTATGTGCCGCATCGGCTGCAAGTAAAATTCGCCCTAATTGCGCTTGTTGTGGTGAATTTGCCACAAACAGTGCTTTCTTCTCTTTAATGATTCGATAGAGCGCCTGATAATCACAAGGAAAACCGCCAATATCTACAGGCATAATGACTTTGGTTCTTGGCGTAATGGCAGCCTCCACTGCGTGCAAAGACAAATTGAAATCGCTTGGATCGCTATCGACAAGTACAGGAGTTGCGCCAGTGTGTAGCACTACATTTGCGCTTGCGCAATAGGTATAGGCAGGTAAAATGACTTCATCTCCGGGCCCAACGCCCCACCAGCGCAATAGAACCTCCATTCCGGTGGTCCAGGCGCTTACAGCAATGGTCGTTTTGGCGCCGCAATAGGCCGTAATTTCTTTTTCGAAACGCTTGGTGCGTGGCCCTGTAGTGATCCAGCCACTTTGGAGTGCGGCCGTTACTTCGTCAATGACGGCTTGGTCTATGCGCGGGGGAGAAAAAGGAATCATGGGTTCTGGGTTAAATGTTGATACAAAGATGCGGCAATTTGATCTCTATTGAAATGAGCCGCTACATATTTTCTTCCATTTTGCCCCGCTGATTTGATCGTTGCCCGATTTTCAGCTAAGTGTCGAAGGGCCTTACACAGGTCCTCTACGTTTTCAGGTTCGAAATACCAACCTGCCTGAGCGCGTTCGATAAAATGCTTTCGCGCTTCGCCGTCGACGCCCAAAAGTAAAGGCACTTCCATGGCTAAAGCTTCAAAAACTTTTGAGGGAATGGCCCCTTGAAAGAGCGGTAAATTTTTTAGCGGGACGAGCGCCACATCAATCGCCTTGAGAATAGCGGGCATTTCAGCTTTTGCAACAGGCTCTAAGAAGTGGACATTGGTCAGCTGGTATGTTTCTTTGAGTTGCTGGAGTTGCGCTTTTTCTGGTCCGGAGCCTTGAAGAATCAATTGAATTTCGGGCAAATCTTGTAGCTGACGCGCCGCATTTAATATGATTTCTAAGCCTTGGGCATGCCCCAGAATTCCACCGTAAAAAAATAAGAGGTCCTCAGTTTTGAATCCGTTTCGGGTTCGAAAATCTCCGTCTGAGAAGAGCTCAGGGTTATAAAAATCGATATTGACTCCATTGGGTAGCCAATATACTTCTTTTGCTGGGAAACGCTGAGCAATATCAGAAACAATGCCTTGCGTTTGCCCAGTGATGAGCGTGGCGCGCTCATAACATTTGGCCTCCAGACGATAGGCCATCTGCAGCAAGTATTTATTGCTAACAATGCCCAATTTCTCGGCGCTTTCTGGCCAAAGATCACTCACATTAAAAATGAGTTTAGCCTTCAGCTTTCTCGATAATGCCATTGCGCTGTAACCTAGAAAAAGGGGTGGGCTTTCAACCATTAAGAAGTCAAAGGGGGGTAAGTTTCTACCGCGCCAATAAGACGACCACACAAAACTAAAATAGTTGAGCAGGCGCGCCAATATTCCTTTAGAATTCGAGACATGTATCCATGAGCGGTGAACGGGAATGCCATCAATTTCTTCTTCTCGGTTTTTTCCATTTAAATAACCCTCTTGAATTTGCATTTTGGGGTAGTTCGGCAAGGCGGTCAGCACTTCTACCTCAGCGCCATATGCTTTGAGTCGGACCGCAAGTTCGTGAAGGCGATTTTGTGGAGCACCGATTTCCGGGGGGTAATATTGTGTTAAAATTAAGATTCGCATGTGACCGTTGGGTGATGAGGAATCGGCTTTTGCTTAAATAATGTGACCAATAAGACACAGAATAAGACAATTCCAGCTTGGGTTTCTAAGAAGGATTCTAAAAGAAAATTGATCAAAAAGACGGAGAGCACCAACAAATGCCAAATGTGTTTTTGAACTTGAACCGCAGCAGTTACAAAAAGCAAAATAAGCAACAAAACCCCCGTGAATCCGAGTTGCACACCTGTGTTTAAAAACTGATTGTGCGAATTAAGTTCTTCTTTTACAACACCCCAATTGCGGTATTCCTTGTTTTTTGCGACCAAAACATCGTTGTAATCTCCCGTTCCGGCTCCAAAAAAGAAATGCGCTTTCCAAACTTGCCATGAGGTGTTCCACATGAGGAGACGAGCGGCATTACTCTCGATAGATGAATTGTTTTCCAATGGGGTATGAGCAAGCGCCACAAGTGTCGATTCAAAGCGGTCACGGATCTGATTCTTAGTAAAAAACACCCCTCCGATTAAAAGTGCAAACAAGAGAATGGAGGTTATCAAGTATTTTTTAGAGTGATTGAAGAGCAACCAAATGACATAGCATATAAACACCAAAATCAAGCAAATCAAACCGCTTTTTGACCCCGTTTGAAGCACGCCAACAGTTAAGAATATACAGAGTAATAGTTGTGTTGGTTTGAGTTGCTTTTGCACACGTTCCAAAATGAAAATGAGCCCTATAACTAGGTAGCAAGCAAAATAGCCACGGTGCATGAGAACCGTAAAATAGGGTTCTGCAAAGTAAGCACTAGGTTGAGAAGATTGATGAAATAGCCACCTATAAGCCGCAAAGAACTCCAAAAAGAGTAGGGTGAACACTAAAGCGCCACAAAATAGATTTTTAAAGTCCTTGATGCTCATTGTGATCTTGCTGTTTAAAAACAAGACAGGAAAAAGAATAAAAACCATTTTATTCTCCAATTTACTGAGGGCGAAGGTGCTGTTTTGGGTCCAGATGAGACCAAAACAAAGTAGCAGGTAGTACAAGATAAACCACCTTCCGACCGCTGACCAACAATTCGTTAGGAGCAGTTTTATTGGTGTTTTTGGAAGTTCAAAGAGCCAATAGATGAGCCAAACAATAAACCCAATTGGAACTAATTTTTGGAAGAAAACAGAAAAAAATAGGATCCAGGCCAGTGCCAAATCCGGGATCGAATGCACTTTAAGTTTCAAATATGGAAGCGAACCAAACATGTGTTATTTCTTGAAAATCCAAGGCATTTGAATGATCCGAAGCGACCACAAAAAAGTAAGTGCAAATTGAATAAACATAGCAGCCATGGTCGATAAAGCAGCACCAAGGATGCCAAATTTCGGAATTAAAATGAAATTAACGCCAATATTCACAAGAGCGGTGATGAATGAAATGAGGGCCAACAACCTCGTTTTTTCTAAATAGAAATAATATACAGAGATCATTTTATACATGCCGTTAAAAGCAAATCCAAGGGCAATCCAAATCACCACACTGATGCTCGAATTGAAATCGTTACCGATGAAACGGTAAATAATAGGCGTAAATAACCATAAAACGACGACGGCAATAAGTATACAAATGATGTAGAGGTATGTATACCTCACGATGCGCAATTTACCATGTTCATCGTTTTTTTTGAGGATGCCAAAAACCCAAGGTACCCATGCCTGATTGAAAGAATTTTGCAGCAAACCGATGATTTGTCCGATGGTGAATCCGACTGAAAAAACGCCATTTGAATGAATATTGACAAGTGAAGACAACATGAGTTTGTCGGTATATAAAATCGCAACACTACTGAGCACATGTGGAATCAGGGGCAGGCCATAGGCTAGTTGGTGTTTGATGAGTTCTAATTTGAAGTGGAGCCCGAATAATTTTCTTCTCAATAGTAGAATAAAAGCTACAACCGCCCCCAATCCGTAGGAAATAGAAATCGCGTAAATGGAACCCTCAAAATGGTATTCATAGACAACAATAAGTACAACGGCAATCGCAAACTCGAGCAACGTTCTTAAAATCCGGAAGATGCCGTAAAGAATGGGTTTGTCTTCAATTCGCCATATGGACAAAAGGATTTCAACAATATTGTTGTAGAAGGCATAGAGTGTCAAAAACACAATAAAATTGACGGGAATGCCGGTAAGTTCATGAATACTTGTACGGGCTGCAATAACGATTAAAGAAACGCAAATAGTTAGCAAAAAGTTGAGAAAAATGCCACTGGAAACATAGGCACTAAATTCTTGATTTCTTTTGACGTAAATAATCTGCAATGAAGACATTAAATTGACGCCAATAAAGGGAATGAGCAGATTGACAAGCGCATTGAAATTAGTCAGGATGCCGTAATCTTCTGCCTTCAGATAGTGAGTTAATAAGGGCAGTAAAATAAATGGAATAGATGCATTTAAAACATTTGAAAATGTATAGATGCCTATATTTTTAAAGAGATGATACATTTTCATTCATGTTTTGATACAAAAGTGCCTTCAGGTTTTCAATTGCATCTGGTTCAAATAGATGTTGGCTCGCATCTCTGACAGCAGCTGCAGGAGCCAAAGAAGCTTTGTTGAAGTAATTCAGGAGTTCGGTTTGAGTTGACAGAAAATGACAATAGGGATTTGCTCCAAGCTTGCGTTCAAAGATTTCTTGCGCGCGACCGGTTGGATCCAAGAATACATTTGAAGTTCCCAACGCAAGACTTTCTAGCGCTGAGGAAGAATACACCGTGACGTGTATGGCAGACTGCAAGATGTTTTCGTAAATATTTCCCTCGAAAAAATAAAAGTTTTCAGGGAATTCAAATTTAGATTGGTAATAGCTTGTGTTGGTTCTTCGGGTTTGAATATAGAAGTCCAACGGATGCTCAATTTTGTCATTGATTTGCAGCAATGTTTCGAGCAGCAAATCGCTTAGTTCGAGGTCTTGAAGCGAAACACAAACGCGCTTTTGAGCTTGCCTGAATTGCGTGTTTTGAGCATAATAATCGATGATCGTTCGGCCTGTAGCCTGCACTGTAGCAATGGGGATCTGAGTTCCAGTTGTCATAAATTGCGCCTCTTCTTGACTCCAAACCGAAATTACATCCGGAAAATTTATTGGGTCGAGGGTTGAAGCGTATAAATACCCATGATGGCCTTCGGAGATGACCCCATGCTGCATTTCTATCACTGGAATTTTTCTTTCTTTGAAGGCTAAAATATATCCGAAATTCGCGTAACTCACGGTCATGAGAACGACTTTTGGTGTCTTGAAAATCCGCAACCAAAATTTCATAACAAGGTATTGAGATAATACCTTTTTTAGTTGCTTTTGTATGTCAATATCTATGTTCAGTTCAGAACAAATTTGTTCAAGGAGTGCGTGATTTTCAATGTCAATCTTGCGAAAAAGCAGCCTTCTGACAATTTCTTCTTGCAACAAGAAAAAGGACTTCGAAACAATATGAGGTGATTTAACAGCGCCGATCGGGAATTTCTTGAAGAGCTGCAGCTCGATATGAAGTATTTTCAGTTCTGAAAAATTGTGGAGCACGTCGAATAACTTGTCAAAATAGAACTTGCCATCTTTGATGCGTTCCTCGCTGCTACTGAATACCCATACATTGTAAGATTTAAACCAATTGAAAAAACCGTAGAAAAACGATTTTAATTGTCGGATAAGCATCGCTTTGTTGGGGCTAGCCATGCTTTCAGCACCCGTGATCAGTTTATAGAAAAGTTTGGCTTTCAACCAAGGATAAACTTGAACCCTTCGACCTCGGAATGCGATCTTGATCGCGCCAACATCGATGCGTGTTTCGATATGTTTGATTTGATCAGTAAGGTTCATTTTTTCGCTCAAAATCGCTGAGTAGTAAAGAAACAAGCAAGACATCTAAAATAGAAAATCCCCAAAATATACCGTACTGAAAAACACTGAAAAACAGCAAAGCAATGATTGAGATAAAGTGTTTTCTTTGCCATATAAAGCCCAAAATCAAGAGCAATAAACCGCTTAGTAAAATGCCATTGGTGGCTAGTAATTGCAAAAATGAATTATGGGCGTGTATCAATTTGACCGCACCAGTTTCTGGGTTCTTTTCCTTGAAATAGAGTTTGTCCGATCCATTTCCGAACCAAAGGTGTCCGTGAATAAACTGTATGTAGTTTGCCCAAATGAGCGTTCTTCCAGAAGTATTGACTTGTGCTGTATTGCGAATGAGTAGGCGGTTGAGCATCAAGCTAGTATCTAATTGCTTGCCAATTTGAAGGGTGGGTTGGTGCTGGTCGCTGCAACGTAAAGTTGTGATTGTTTTATTTGTTGTACTGTGATGCACAACCGCGAGTTGTTGTTTTTCAGGATGCCTTTTGTTCAGTTCGGTCCAGATGGAATTTTTGGAAAAGGCGGTGAAAATCAACAAAAATAAAATCGTTGGGGTGGCAGCTCGCCACATGCTTTTGAGCTTTTGTTGCTGGGCGAACATCGACAGCAAAAACTGCAGTGCATTCAAGAAGAATATAGTGAGCAGGAGCGCTCTGTTAAAGGTCACAATTGCACCTATGTAAAGAATAATTAGAAGAACATAATGCGTCCATTTTTTAAAGAGCTTGAGTTCTAATAAGATCAGGGCACAGAGAATTTTGAACGAGACCACAGAAGAATTCACACTCAGACCAAAAGTTCTGTAGTCATATAAAAAGTTACTCGTCAAATCGATTTTTGGAAAAGATGCCAGAAAAAAGGTCCTGACCTGCAGCGCATATTCTACAATGCAGACAAACACTTCAAAAACCACTAAGAAAATAAAGACACGGGAGAATTTAAAATCCTTGAAATATAAGCCCGTGAACAATAGCGTAGGGAGCAATAAGAACCACGAGTAATAGTCTTTATAGCATGAAATGGGAAGCCCAAAAAATAATTTATTGAGGTATGAAGCCAGCAGATAAAGCAAGATCAGTATAAGGATGCGCTTGCGTTTTTGAACGTCAAAAATCTTCGAGAAATTGGCCCTAACTGTTGAGAAATCTAGCGTGACGAGAACAAGAGGGAGTAATAAAATACTGGATTCACTGAACCAAACGAGGGTAGGTAAAAACAATAAAAGGCCGTAAATAACTTGCTTGATTTGGCTCGTGTACGATGTTTCAAAAGCGCCTGAGAAAGTTCGTATGTAGTTGATCAATTGGGCCACTATAAATGCTGCTTGATAGAAACAAGCTGCAAGTTAGTAAAAACTACAAGAGTAAAGCCACTATTTGGCGTTTCGATGCAAATCCAAAAGGGCTTGAGAAATGTTGTTTTATCAATTTACTGACCATTTTGAATGGAACATGACTTATATTTGTGCAAACTTTCAACAAAATGAAAAACGTAGCAGTAATTGGTGCAGGCACCATGGGGAACGGCATCGCACACGTCTTTGCCCAATTTGGATATCAAGTTCGTTTAATTGATGTGTCAGAGGCCGCTTTGGAGCGTGCTATCGGCACCATTACCAAAAATCTCGATCGCCAAGTTGCCAAAGGGAGCCTCACTGAGGACCAAAAAGCACAAACCCTTCAAAACCTGACTACTTTTTCAAATATGTCCGAAGGTGTCAAAGGTGTGGAGTTGGTCGTTGAAGCAGCCACTGAAAACGTTGATCTAAAACTTAAAATCTTTAAAGACCTCGACGCCTTAACAGCGCCTGAAGTCATTTTAGCTACCAATACTTCATCTATTTCTATTACCAAAATTGCCGCTGTGACCACCCGTCCAGATAAAGTAATTGGTATGCACTTCATGAATCCGGTACCGGTCATGAAACTCGTTGAAATCATTCGCGGTTATTCTACTTCAGATGAAGTCACTGAACGCATTATGGAAACTTCGCGCAGTTTGGCTAAAGTTCCGGTAGAGGTAAATGATTATCCTGGTTTTGTAGCCAATCGCATCCTGATGCCCATGATCAACGAGGCAATATACACTTTATTTGAAGGTGTCGCAGGTGTAGAAGAAATTGATACCGTCATGAAACTCGGAATGGCACATCCTATGGGCCCTCTTCAGTTAGCTGACTTTATTGGCTTAGATGTTTGTTTGGCCATTCTAGAAGTGTTACACGATGGTTTTGGCAATCCAAAATATGCGCCGTGCCCACTGTTGGTGAATATGGTTATGGCTGGCAAAAAAGGTGTCAAGTCTGGTGAAGGATTCTATTCTTGGACCCACGGAACCAAAGATTTGGTAGTTGCCTCCAATTTTAAGAAGTAACGGCTGCTTTAAGTAGCTCCAAAACGATCCGATCTATCGGAAACGTAAGCGCATGGCCTTCAAGTTCGTGAAGGCTTATCCAGCGTTGCTTTTCTTGTTCTTCTGCAAAAGGAATTGGATAGGTTTCATCAAAGGGCAGCATGGTCCTTTTCAATTTGATCAGGTAGTAAAAAGCCACTAAATTGCTTTGGTCAAAAGCGGAAAGCTGATGAAATTCATTGACATAAAAGAACGTTGCGTCTGTTGGTTCTAAACCAAGTTCTTCTTGTAGCTCTCTAAATAAGGCGTCTTTGATGCCCTCGCCGGTTTCAACACCACCACCAGGAAATTTAGTAAAGAAAGTACCAAAACGACATTCATCAGAGAGTAAGATCTCGTTGAATTCATTGAGGATCAAGGCATAAACACGCAGGTTGAAGCGAGCCAATTAGCGAATAAACTTGAAATTTCTTCCTGGATAAACTGCTGCTTCTTCGAGTTCTTCTTCTATGCGTAGCAATTGATTGTATTTGGCCATGCGGTCTGAACGCGACGCAGAACCCGTTTTGATTTGGCCGCAATTGAGTGCCACTGCAAGGTCGGCGATGGTGTTGTCTTCGGTTTCACCACTGCGGTGACTCATAACAGAAGAGTAGCCATTTCTGGTTGCCAAATTAACGGCTTCAATGGTTTCTGTTAGCGTACCAATTTGATTGACTTTCACGAGAATGGAGTTGGCTACGCCTTGTTCAATTCCTTGTTGTAGTCTTTTGGTATTGGTAACAAATAGGTCGTCTCCAACTAATTGAATTTTGTGGCCTAATTTTTCTGTGGCGAGTTTCCAGCCAGCCCAGTCGTCTTCGGCAAGGCCGTCTTCAATGGAGATAATCGGGTAGCGCTCGCACCAATCTGCCCAAAAGGCAACCATTTCTTCTGAATTTCTGGACTCACCGGTTGAGGCGAAATGATATTTACCTGTGGCATCGTCGTAAAACTCAGAGGCGGCAGCATCTAGTGCAATGTACATATCGACACCTGGCTTAAAACCTGCTTTTTCAATGGCTTCCATGACAACCTGAAGTGCTTCTTCATTTGAGCCCAGACTTGGTGCAAAACCACCTTCGTCACCTACATTGGTGGACATTCCTTTTGCCTTGAGTACGCTTTTGAGTTGGTGAAATACTTCAGTACCCCAGCGCAATCCTTCAGAAAAACTGCTAGCGCCAAAGGGCATCACCATAAATTCTTGGATATCGATGAGGTTATCGGCATGTGATCCACCATTGAGGATATTCATCATAGGTACAGGCATCGTGACTGCTCCTACACCTCCGATATATTGAAACAAGCTCAAGCCAGCTTCTGCGGCAGCTGCTTTTGCAATTGCTAGGGAAGTACCGAGAATAGCGTTGGCGCCTAAATTCGATTTGTTTGGCGTGTTGTCCAGAGCGAGTAGGAGGTAGTCAATTTTCTTTTGTTCAAAGACATCCATGCCCAAAAGCGCATTTTGGATGGTGGTATTTACATTTTCAACCGCTTTGAGCACGCCTTTGCCCAGATATTGAGATTTATCGCCGTCGCGCAGTTCTACAGCTTCATGGACACCTGTAGAGGCGCCAGATGGAACCGCAGCGCGTCCGAGCACGCCATTTTCGGTTAGTACATCGACTTCAATGGTGGGGTTTCCGCGTGAATCTAAAATTTGACGAGCGTGGATGGATGCGATAAAACTCATTTTGCTTGGTATTGTTGCATGTGGTGAATAAAGGTATCAAAGAGGTAGCGAGAGTCGTGCGGACCCGCTGATGCTTCTGGGTGATATTGCACCGAGAAAATAGGTTTGTTTTTGATGGCAATACCGGCTACGGTATGGTCGTTGAGGTGTTCGTGCGTCACTTCGACATGAGGGTTCGAGGCAATACTTTCTTTGGAGATCACAAAACCATGGTTCTGAGAAGTGATTTCTCCTTTACCGGTTTGCAGATTTAAAATGGGATGATTGATTCCGCGGTGCCCGTTGAACATCTTGACAGTCTGGAGACCTTGGCTGAGTCCTAAAATTTGGTGTCCGAGACAGATTCCAAATACAGGTTTTTGGTCGGCTGCAATTTCTTTAACGAGTGCAATGCTGTTGGTCATGACGGATGGGTCTCCAGGGCCGTTAGAAAGCATGTATCCGTCGGGATTAAAGGCGTCGAGCTCGGCTTTTGTTGCGTGCATTGGGAATACTTTAACGTGGCAACCGCGCTCAACTAAACATCTGACGATATTTTTTTTGACGCCAAAGTCAATTAAAGAAACCCGGTATTGTGCGTTTTCCGGACAAACCTCATAGGCTGTCTGGGTAGTTACGCGCGAAGAAAGCTCAAGACCTTCCATGGAAGGCACTTCTTGGAGCTTCGCTTTGAGGATGTCTAGATCTAGGATTTCAGAGGAAATAATGGCGTTCATGGCGCCTTTGTTGCGAATATGGCGCACCAATGCACGGGTATCGATGTCAGAGATACCTACCGTTCCGTTCTTTTCCATGAGGGCCTGCAAAGATTCAGAAGCAGCAGCGCGCGAAAAGCCGTTGGAGAACTTCTTGGTGATGAGCCCTGCAATTTTGATGGATTCCGACTCGATTTCTTCGGTATGCACACCGTAGTTTCCGATATGGGCGGTGGTCATGATCAGAAGCTGACCCAAGTATGATGGATCTGTGAAAACTTCTTGATATCCGGTCATGCCGGTGTTAAAGGCGATTTCTCCGCCGGTGGTTCCTATTTTGCCAATGGCAATGCCGTTGAATACCGTGCCATCTTCGAGGAGTAGAATGGCTGCTTGATTTTGCTGCATCTAAAAATTTTCTCCAAAATTACGGACTTTGCTAAAATAGGAGCGGTATAAAAACAAAAAAGGCGGACATTGTCCGCCTTTTTTATCAACATATTGTCAATTTATTCTTCAGTTTTCTCTTCTTCTGAAGCAGGTGCTGCTTCTTCTGTAGATTCTGCAGCAGGAGCTTCTTCACTAGCTGGTGCTTCTTCAGCAACTTCAACTACTGGAGTTTCTTCAACAACTTCTGCAACTGGTGTTTCTTCAACAACTTCTGCAGCAGGAGTTTCTTCAACAACTTCTGCAACTGGTGTTTCTGCTACTGGAGTAGCTGCTACACCTTCGCTCGCTTTACCTCCACGACGTGAACGACGTGTTGTTTTCTTGCCAGCGTTGTTATTGTAAAGTTCGTTGAAATCTACGAGCTCGATCATACACATTTCTGCGTTGTCACCTAAACGGTAACCAGTGCGAATGATACGTGTGTAACCACCTTCGCGGTTTGCAATTTTAGGCGCTACATCTCTGAAAAGTTCTGTAACGGCTTCTTTGCTTTGAAGGTAAGAGAATACAACACGACGTGAGTGTGTAGAATCAGTTTTTGATTTGGTGAGCAAAGGCTCAATAAATACGCGCAAAGTCTTTGCTTTCGCAATGGTCGTAGTAATGCGCTTGTGTTCGATCAAAGAACAAGCCATATTTTGAAGCATCGCTTTGCGGTGGCCTGTCTTTCTTCCTAAGTGATTTACTTTATTTCCGTGTCTCATGACTTAAAATCTTAATCTCTGTCTAATTTATATTTTGCGACATTCATCCCGAAAGTCAAGCCTTTGCTATCAACGAGGTCTTCTAGCTCAGTCAATGATTTCTTGCCAAAGTTTCTGAACTTCAATAAGTCAGATTTAGCATAGGATACGAGGTCTCCGAGGGTTTCTACATCTGCAGCTTTCAAGCAGTTAAGGGCACGAACAGAAAGATCCATGTCTACTAACTTAGTTTTGAGAAGCTGACGCATGTGCAATGAAGTCTCGTCGAATTCTTCTGATTCTGCTTTGATTTCGCTATCGAGTGTGATGCGCTCATCAGAGAACAACATGAAGTGGT
>JACCDV010997231.1_pt1 | contig 32700 bp, 17 predicted proteins | sample 7446131 | NCBI WGS metagenome assembly JACCDV01 (sample SAMN15323448, study PRJNA562643) | freshwater metagenome | isolation source: river surface water | place: USA:Blue River Watershed | collected 2017-08-17 | reverse complement strand
GGTGGGGTCGACAAACACATAGCTTTTGGTTTTGAGTTCGGGTGCGTTCAAACCTTTCACAGCGTCTTTCCAAACGCTTGGTGTCCACTCATCTGCAGACAAGACGGTCAATGCACCTAAGCGCATCGCGTCCACAGCCACTTCCATACGGCGGCGGTCGACACGGCACAGCACGGGCACGGTGTGACCGAGTTGGGCAATGAGGGTTTGAACTTCCTGCAGCAGCTCAGCGCTATCGCCTAAGCGAATGACCAGCACATGTGCACGGCGCAAGGCCAGCGTGAGGTCACCTAAGGTGCTAACAGATTCCAAGCTGATACCTGCGGCATCCAGCTGGGCGCGATCTGCGTCATCGATGGGACTGAAAGGGTCCAACCAAACCGCATGAATAACGTTGACAGAAGAAGCAATCACTTTGTACAGCCTGAAATGAAATGAAGGTGAGACTGTTATGCAAGGTGCGTGCCAACTGTTTTGTACGGTTCAGAGACCCTTTTTGAAACCTAAGTGATTAAATTAATGGGCGTGAATGGCCCACGACGGTCAGAATCTTGACGATTCGACGGGTTGCCGACAGCTTGTGTGGGCTTGGTTTGTGCCGCCTGAGGTTTGGCAGTGCTGGGTTTGGCCGAAAACCCGCTGCAGTAGCGACCATCGGTGCGTAGCACTTCAAGCGAGGGAATCACCTTGGAGCGAAACCCCATCAGCTTGCAACCATAAGGCATGCGCACATCCCAGGTGATGGCCAAGAAGCGGCAGTCCCAACAATTGGGGCCCTTCTTGTTCGGCATCGCCTGCGATGGACTAGGCTGCGTCGCTTTCATGCGCTTGCTTTCATGCGCTCAGTTTGGTTCAGTGATTAACCACCCAAGAGCTTGAGCACCGACTGTTGGCTGGTGTTCGCTTGCGCCAACACCGCTGTCGCAGCTTGTTGCATGATTTGGGTTTTGGCCAAATCGGTCGAAGCCTTGGCGTAATCAGCATCCTCAATCGAGCTACGTGATGCAGACAAGTTCATCGACACATTGGTCAAGTTGTTGATCACATGGTCAAGACGGTTCATCACCGCACCCATGGTGGCACGGGTGGCATTGATCTTGTCCATCGCTGAATCGAGCAGGTTCAAGACCTCTGACGCACCTTCACGGGTGTTGATTCGCACTTGACGTTGCTCGACTTGTAAGTCGACGTCACCTGTGATTTCACCTGTGATCGGGCCGTTCTTGCCGAAATCAGCCAAATCGATGGTGATCACTTGGTTGGCACTCGAGCCCACTTGGAAAGCCATGCGGCCCACGCGTGGAGGATCCATGTCGGTACTGGCACGACCACCGAAGCTGCCCTCGTTGAAACCGAGTTGTGAGAAGTTGCTCAACCCACCAAAGCCGTCTGCACCCGAGCGAATTTGGATGGCCTGACCGTTGATGTTCATCATGTCAGGTGCCAAACCATCGGTACCTGGCAAAGCAGGCAAGTTAGGCGCAGCTGCAGTCAAGCGAACGGTGCCATAGAGCGTTTTGATGTCCATCGCGCTCACGGGTGCACTGACGCTGCCCAACACATTGGTTTTGTACGCGGCGCTCATGTCGATGGCAGACACATCTGTTTTGCCAGCAGAGTTTTCTTGCACCGTGCTCAGCTTGAGTGTTTGGGCAGAGCTGTAAACTACCTCGGGTGATCGGATGTCGAAAGGCGAACCGGCGACATCAGAAGAAACCAAGATATTGCCGTTGTCGTCTGCTTCTGCAGACATATTCTTGAGACTTGTTTCGTCTTCGATGGCTGTGGCGAGTGCTGTTGCTGTTTGTGCAGCTGTAGCACCCTGGTTTGCACTTGCGCGAATGGTGACGCCGTTGATCATGACACTGACCGTGGAGCCAAACGATGGTGCAGCAAGCACATCCGCATTGGTCGCCGAATCAAACGTCACATCAGGTGCAGTTGTGGCACTGACTGCGAAAGTTGTCAACTCGCCTTTGAAGCTGTAGTTGGCACCTGAAGCAGGTGTTGACCCAATACGCGCTGTTGCAAACGCTGCAGCAACTTCGTCATCTGTCATGTCGTCCAACGCAAACAGTGTCAGTCCGTCAACCGTCAGAGTTTGGCCTTTGCTCAACTCTTCAAAGGTCACGGTATAGGTGCCTGTTGCACTGGCAGAAGCATCGACTGTTAATGCAGGTACTGGTGAGTAGGTGTAAGCAGCATTGGCCACACTCAACTTAGAAATTTGCTTGAGCTCACCGCCTTTGCTCAAACCAAAATCAGCAGCGGAGAGTTCGTCTTGGCTTGAATCAAACCAGACTGACAAATTACGACCATCGGTTTCAAGCGTCACGCCTTTGCCGTTGTCAGAAGCAACCACGCCATGCTGACCGGTGCGTTCGTTGATGGCGGCTGCCACCTTGGCACGGCGGTCTGTACCGCTTTCGTTTTGAACAAAGTTAACCGACACCTCGATACCATTCACCCACAACGACTGTTTGCCAGTGATGGGGGTTTCAGTAGAAGTGATCGCGCCTTGCGACACCACTGGGTTGGCTTCAGCTTTCACGCCCGTCAGCATGCTGCTGGCGTTGATGGCTGCTGCCAAAGCCAGACCGCTCGAGGCAGGGTCGCTGCTAGAAACCACTGTGTTTGAAAACTTGTCGTCTCTGGCAGTGGTGGGGCGAATTTTGACGCCGTTGATTTCCAAATCGTCCATGCCCAGGCTGCGGAAATCTGCCACACGATTTTCTGTGACATCTGTGGCAGACGCCGAAATGGTGGCGCCAGAGCTGGCAGTGGCCGTCATGGTGAATGCCACGCCAGGCGTACGAGCCGCCAAGAGAATCTCACCCACTTCACGGCCCTTGGTCGCATACACACCCAAAGTGCTGTTGGCGTTGATGTTGGTGATCAAGCTGTCCACAATGTATTGCGGTGTTTTTTGAGCCGCAGTGGCATCCGTTGCCACCTCGTGTACGAACTGCGTACCGTTGACCACCACGGTGACTGAGTCACCAGCGGTTGCGTTGGTTTGCAACTTGACGCTGCTCAATTGCGCCACGGCTGCTTGCACAGGGTCACGTGGGCGTGTGTTGAGCACCGATTGGTTTTTAGAATAATTTCCGCCCACCAAACCAGCGCGTGTGATATCACCCGCCGCATCAGAACTCAAAACGACCGGCGCTTGAATTTTTGACTCTAAAGAAATGGTGGCGCTTTGCACACCCTCACGCATACCAATGCGTTGGCCCAACAGTTCAGAAGAGGTTGAACCTGTGGGCTCAAATCGCACTTCAATGTTTCGACCGTCCACGGCCACCAAAGAAATGCCTTTTTCATCTGAACCTGTGTTGATGGCACGCACACCTGTCTTGTCGCTGATCAGGTTGATGGCGCGCACCACGTTGTCACGGGTGGCTTGAGAATTGTTGTACACCGTGGTGATGTTGGCAGAGGCAAAGCCGTTGACAAACACCACACCGGTTGCAATGGGACCACTGACCATGGCTTGGCCAGTCAAAACGTTTTCATTGACTTTGGCAAACACGCCTGTACCTGCGCTCTTATTGGCGTAAGGTTGAATGGTGTTGACGACTGAACCAATGCCTGTGGCACCGGGTGACACAGTCAATTTTTCGACATTGCCTTCTTTGAGAGGGAACTCTACTGAAATAGAGGCAGAACCCGTTGCATATTTGACCTTGCGACCTGTGCTGCTGTCATACAAAGGGCTGGACTGCATGGCTGCAGCAATTTTGGCGGCTGCCAATGCTGGTGTGTACTCGTCGCCTGAGATCACCACGCTCACACCACCCACGGTGACAGTGCCTGTCATGGGGGTGCCGCTGAAGGTGATTGACTGAATTTCGTTTTGCGACTTGCCTTGGTCAACCGCCACGCGGTTGATCGCTGCGGCTTTGGCAATCGCACTGCCTGCTGCGTTTTGACGTGGCGACAACAAATCGTCTTCGGCTGAAGTGGGGCCAACGTTCACGCCGTTGATGAGCAAGTCACCATCGCGCAGTCTTGGAATGCTGCCTTCAATACCGATCGATAAACTGATATCGCGTGTGTTGGCACTGAGGTCAACGCCCGCACCATCAGGGTCTTGCAGGGTATAGGTGAGCTTGGAGGTGATGACCGAACGGTTCACACCTTCTTCCAATTTGAATTCAACGGTGGCTGGATCGATGTCTGACAGCGTGCCAGTCATCAAGGTGGTTTCACCATCCATGTTGACAAATCGACCCACAATTTCGTCATTGAGTTCAGCCGTGCTGGGAATGTCAAATGTGATCGAACCCGACTGCAGGAATTTGCCACTTTCAGCAAAATTTTCGATCGCTTGTGTCACAGCTGTTCGGCTGGTCACCACTTCAGAAGCGGTCAAACCAGTTGAACCGACAAGCACAGGCATCGTGCTTGCATCGCCCGTAGAGGCTGAGTAATTGATTTGGAATTTGACACCCACATCGGCTTCAAAGTTAGCCGTTGTAGTGCTCTCAAATTTCAGTTGATTGGATTCAAGCCCTGCCGGTTGGCAAATTTCGTAGGCACCCCATTTCCACGTGCCGGTGAAATCTCCGTAGGTGTGCGCGGGCGTCGCCTCATTGCTCGCAGCCAAGAAGGCCACGGCGACCTCGTCGGCAGTCAAGTCTTGATTGGCCTTGAAAGTCATGCCAGCCACGGTGACTGACTCGCCTTCAGCCAAGTCGCTGAAGGTGACGGATGTTGTGTAGAGCTGTGAAGCGGTGGCTGTTATTGCAGCACCCGCAGCTGCGCCATCAGAAACTGTTCCAAGCGTTAAGCTAGCGCTACCAGATCCAGTGATATTGATGGCGCTTGCATTTTGAGCTGTTGAAGTGTAGAAAACAATTTCACCAGCAGAGCCTACATCTGCAGCCCCTGTGAAAAAGTCTGTCAAAGCACCTGTGATCGTCACGCTTGCAGGGCAATCGGCAAAATCTTGTTGCAGTGAACAATCACCCGCGCCTTCTGGCAAACCATCTAAAAGATTTGCAAGATCAACGGCTGAGGCACTGTTGTTTTGTATGGTCAAACCAGCGAATGTGATCGAATCTCCCGCAGCCAAATCACCCGCACTGACAATCACAAACTCGCGCTTACCCGTTTCACCTTCTTTGGTGATGGCGTCCGCCTCACCTGCAACTGTGTTGGTGAACACCAAAGTGCCTGCACCATCTGATGCTGCGGCGGTATCAAACCCAGACAGCTGACCCACATACATGTAGTCCTCAGTCTCAACGCCCTTATCACCGTCAGCCAAACCAGCAAATGCATTGGCGACTTCATCGGCTGTCAAAGTGGCTTTCGCGATAATGGACAGTCCACCCACTGTGAAAACCTGACCAGCCGACATACCTTGGAAGGTCACCGACTGCTCTGAATAGGTATCTGTTGTTACCAAATTGTCTGGCTTTTGGAAAGTCACCTCGATACCACGGCTAGAAAACACGGGTGAGTTGTTCAAAGTGGTGGCCACTTTGTCGGCCACTTCGGCCATGGTGTCTTCAGAAGATGTGATGGCTACTTCAACGCCACCAATTTTCAGCGTGCCCAAGTTGGGAGCGCTGCTGTCGAGCGAGAACTCTTGAATTTCACCGGCGCCCTCACCCGACACAGTGCGTGACGATGTGGGTTGAACAAACACACTGCCAAACAAGTTTTCGGATGTGACTTTGTAAACGGGCATTTCGCCCACTTGCTGACCCGCTTTGCCGTTGAGCACAGAAAAGCCGTTCCATTCGGTGTTGTCGGCAATTTGCACAATCTGTTGTTTGAGCTGTTGAAACTCAAGGTCAAGATAGCTGCGGTCAGCGTTGCTATTGGTATCGTTCACCGCTTGCACAGCCAACTCACGCATGCGTTGCATCATGTCCGTGATTTCGTTGGTCGCACCTTCGGCGGTTTGAATCAGGTTAATGGCATCGCCTGCGTTTCGAACCGCTTGGTTCAAACTGCGAATTTGATGCGTCATGCGTGTTGCAATTGAAAGCCCTGCCGCATCGTCTCGCGCAGAGTTGATGCGCTTGCCGGTGGACAACTGTTGCATTGCCACAGTCATGCTTCGGTCTGTTGACCGCAAGGCTGCCTGTGAAAACAAGGCTTTCGAATTGGTATTGATCACTGCCATTTTTTTGCTCCTGACCCATCAGGTCATTAAAACTTGCCATCAACTAAGCACTATCTGTGCCAACTTAATTTCCCAATACTTGAGGGGTAAACGGTAATTTTTTTGCTTCAGAATTTAGTTGTTTAGTACTCAGCGGCAAGGTTTTTCAGGCCGGCGGCAATTTATTTCCGCCCGTTTGCCGTCATGACTTCACTCAGTGCTGTCGATCCACTGACACAAAAGTTGATTCTTGATACTCTGCCAAGGAGAGCTTTTCTGCGACCAGCTCCACTTGTTGGGGGTACAAGGACAAACCGCGGTTGGCCACTTCGAGTGCACGTGCGGGGTCTAAGTTGCAGCGCAAAGCACGCACCATCATCACAAAGGTAAATGCAGGTGCTGTGGTGCCTTGAATGGCCATCAACTCGTCGAGCAATTCAACTGCCATGGGCCAGTCTTGGTTCATCATGGCCAACAAACCGGCAATGGCCAAGATGTCTTCGCTGTTGGGGTACAAACTCAAACCGGCGTCGGCCAATGCGTTGGCGAGCTCGAACTGCTCAGTGGCCACCAAGTTTTGGATGGCTTCGCGAATTTCTTGTGGAGAAAATCGGCGAATGAAATTGGCTTGTAAAAGACTGCCAGTGCTAGCCTGGTTCATCAGTTCTTGCATGAGTGTCATGTTTCGCTCCGTTAGGTTTAAGAGCTGACACTTAAGCAAATTTAAGGCCAAGTAGTTTTTGACAAACTTTAGGGCGTTTTTGCCTCAGATGCTAAAAATTTTCCCATGCCATCGAACACTTTTTGCCGGGTGGCAACAAAGCTTCGCAGTGCTGCTTCTGATTGGCTCAAACACCAAGCTTGTTTGAAAGCATCGCACTGCACGGCCTCGTCCATGTATTTGTTGAGTGGCGTGATAGAGGAAGGCAAACGGTAAGTGTCGTATGTCAACGATTGAATATCGGGTGAGGCCGTCAGCAGCATAGAGACCAAGCGCTCCATCACAAACACCTTGCGCGGCACTTTTGATTCGCCATAGCGGGTTTCACCATTGAGCGCGCAGGATTGACTGTGTTGTGTGCTTTCCGCCAGCGCAAACAAACGCTCGCCCCATTCAAGCCAGCGCATCCAAAAAGATTTGTCGGCTAAAAAATAATTGCAAAACAAGGTGTTGCCACTGTGCATGACAGACTCCATGATGCGATCGTCTCGGCCCGTGGCCTTCACATATTGCAAAGTGGCATCACGCAGACCGTCGTGAAAGAAGTCGCCCTGTTCAATGACATTGATGAAAAACGCACCCAAGTCCCAAAAAGGACTGAAACCCACCACCGACTGCGCACTGTATTTTTGTGCCACAAACTGTTGAATGCTGGTCACATCCAAGCCGGTTTTTTCACAAAATCTGGGTGAGAAAAAACCGTACAGCGTGTGGTCATCCAAAGCATGGGTGAGCAAATAGTTGCGAATTGGCCAGTACTCGCGCCAATCGGGACGGTCGTTGGCCAAGTTATCCAAGGCATGCATGCCCGCCGGAACATGGGCCAGCGTTTTCTCTGAATAACAAATTTGAAAAATCTTGATCGCTGGCGTTGTGCGCTCGGTCATCATCGCACCTGCTTGCTCTGATGAAGCGCTATCAACCCCTGCTCAAGCGAAGACACCATGCGTTTCAAGCAGGCTTTGATTTCTGAGTCTTTGTTGTAACGAATAGATTCATGCGTCTTGCGTTGCGCAAGCTTATGCACAATGCCGCGGTATTGCGCCATATCGGTGGCAATCCATTCCGACATGCCCAAGGCTTGCAAGATGCTGCCGCCCATGCGTGACACCATGCTGCGCCCACTCAAGGTCACCATGGGTGTGCCAGCAGCAATGACATCGTTGCTGGTCGAGCCGCAGTTGTAGGGATAGGTGTCTAAGAAAACATCGACCCATTTGAGTTGCTGGCGAAACTGTGCAGGGCTGACCCTGGGGGTGAATTTGATTCGGTCGTCGCCAATGCCACGGCTTTGCGCATGGCGTTTCAAATGGCTGGTAGCCAAGGCGTTGTCGTCCACCATCCACAAAACAGACTCTGGAATTTCTTCAAGCAGTGCAAGCCATGTATCAAACAAAGCTTCGTTCATTTTGTAGAGGTTGCCAAACGCTGCCATCACAAAAGCCGACTCGGGTAAGCCCAATGCTGCACGCTGCTCGGCAGTTGCTATTGAGGTTTCTTCAGCCACATCATTCTCGCGAGAGCCCGTGAGTGGAATGAACGAACCGTCAACATACAAAGGCGTTTCTACAAAATAGTCAGCTGCATCTTGAGTGAGTGCGTAGCGGTCAGACACCACAAAGTCTAACCATGGCATGCCGGTCGTGCCCATGAACCCAAGGTACTGCCCTTGCAAAGGTGCTGGACGCAGCGCAAAGATACCGGGGCGTGCGCCGCTGCTGAGGCCATGCAAGTCGATCAAAACATCGATCTCATCAGCCACCACGCATTGCGCAACTTGCGCGTCGCTCAAAAGCCGAATGTCGCGCCAATGAGGCACTGCTTGGCGAATGCGCAATCGGTGTGCTGATCGGTCTTCGGGGCTGAAATCGTAGACATAAATTTCAACTTTTTCTGCATCGTGCTGTTCCAGCACGTCAGCCATCAACAAGCCCACGGCATGCACACACAAATCGCCTGAGACATAACCCAAACGCAACTTGGCGTGTTTCTTATGGCTACCGATACAAAGCTGCTCTTTCTTGAGCGCGTAGGTGCGCTCTACAAAAGTTTTGGCAATCAAAAGCTGGTGCGCAGGGTCATCGTGCAAAGCCAACTCGGCCAAGGGCGAGGTACACATCAACTGCTGGTGTTTTGAAATGTTTGGCAGCGGTTTGTAGACAGGCCAGTTGCATGTCTTTTGTTGCAAATGAACCCAATGCTGCAAAACACCGGGTTGGTTTGCGTCAATGCGCAAACTTTCCTCTAAAGCCAACTGAGATAAACCATATTCCTTGAGCACCTCTTGCAAGCGCCCCGTGTGATTGAGCGCTGACACCACCAAAGCCTGCGAAGCACTGTTGCTGCTGTAGCGTGCAGCCACCACTTGCCCCCATGAAGCCAAGGCCTCTTGGTTCAAGCCCATCGACTCTAAAAGCAAACCGCGGTTGATCAATGCATGCGCAAAATCGGGCTGTATCGACAAGCAAGCCAAATAACTCTGGTTGGCAGCCTCTTTGTTACCCATCTTTTGCAGCAAACACGCGTGGTTGAATTGCACCAAATACTTGTTGGCATCGGTGGACGCCTGCAACCAGGTCTCATACGTTTGAACACATTGGGCGTCTTGGCCATTGCGCTGCAAGGCCTCGGTCAATTGAAACAACTGCTCAATGCTGAGCGGGGTTTCCACCACAGCCTGCGTCATAGGCAAACCCTTTTCCGGTGTGGGCAAATTCTTTGCCGATGAGGGTAAATCCTTTGCCGATAAAGGCAAATCCTTTTCCACGCCCAGACGCTCAGCGCGGGGTTTCTTGTGAATGACTGTTTCGCTCATGGCCTACCTTTTAGTAACTGAAGCCTTTCAAGCTAATTTCATGCCAGTCGTTTTCACCGACAGCAAAAGCGCGGTTGAGCGGCAACCCCACAGGTTTTACGAAGTGGTCTATTTATTGCTTAATTGAATACATGTCGGCAAAACGACACGGATTTTTTGAAACCTTATGAATTAATAAACGGACGGAGAATGTGAAATGCAATCCAATGTCATTAAAGTCTTCATTGGCTACGACCCCGTAGAAAGCGTGGCATGGCACACCATGGCGGCATCAATTTACCGCCACAGCAGCCGTCCGGTTGCCATCATCCCCATCAATCTGCGCAACTTCAAAGGCATCTACAACAGAGCCCGCGACCCCAAACAATCCAACGAGTTTTCTTTCTCACGCTTTTTAGTGCCCTACCTGTGCAACTACGAAGGGCAAGGCATCTTCTTTGATTGCGACATGATGCTGCGCACCGACATCGCGGAAATCTTCTCAGCCATGCATGAGCAGCCCGGCAAAGCCTTGTACGTGGTGAAACACACTTACGAACCTCGCAACGACGTGAAGTATCTGAACACCGTTCAGTACAAATACCCCCGTAAAAACTGGTCGTCTGTGGTGTTGTGGAACTGCGAGCATTTCAAGAACCGCATCGTGACCCCCAACTTTGTCAACACAGCTTCGGGCTTAGATTTGCACCGATTCACTTGGTTAGATGACAACGACATCGGCGAACTCGATGTGCGCTGGAACTGGTTGGTGGGCGAATACGACGAACCGCCACACGATGTGAAGAATGTCCACTGGACCGTGGGCGGCCCGTATTTCCATGAATACAAAGACGCAGACTTTGCGCAGGAATGGTTTGACGAACGCGATCAGATGCAGCACTGCTTGCAGCGTGAGCCTTTTAAGGCGAGTGCTTGATTCAATTTAAAAATCTTGTTTTAACGTTCAAATGCCTAATCACAGCGCTTCGAGCACCATTGCATGGCTAATTCCCATACCGAATTGCTCATTGGAGTCAGCTCAAAATAGCAATCTAGCCTCAGTAAGACTAAGGGTTGCTTTATCAGCACAAAAATTCACGGAAAACGGGCACAACGTCGAATTTACGGATGGCAACACACAAAATATTCCAAATATTCTGCTGATTGGAAAATTTAATCACACAACAGATGATAAAAGGTTAGTCCGTTGGACTAACTACATAGACCTCTGCAAGCAACATGGCACAAGGATCATCACAGACTACACCGACAACCATGCGCAATCAAATGGCGTCACAGGTGAGTTTTATAAAGACATGTTGCGCAAGTCAGACCTTATTATTTGCAGCTCAAAAAAACTCTGTACCCACGTTAACTCTCTAGGACACGAAAACACTTTGCTCATTGAAGATCCCATTGAATATCAATTTATAAGACCACAAAACAAAGGAAATAATATAAAGCGTGCTTTATGGTTTGGCCATGCAAGCAATTTGCAGTATTTTTTAGATTTCGTAGTTAAACTCAAAAATTTCCCGCTGCCACTGGAAATCATTGCATTAACCAACGCCTACCCCTTGCCAGATGAAATACTGAATAAGTTGAATTCAATTCTTCCGGAAAGCATTGACATCAAGCTGATTGAATGGTCACATCAAAACATGATTGAAGCAGCAAAAATATCAGATTTTTGCATTATCCCCGCAGGTTTCAGTGACAGTAAAAAAGATGGGGCAAGCTCAAATAGATTGCTAACTGCTTTGACACTTGGATTACCTGTTTTGGCCGATCCATTGGATTCATATCTGGATTTCAAGAAATATTTCAAACCCTTGAATATAGAAAACATAACATCCTATATAAAGGATAAAGAAGATCAAGACCATCGTAACGTCTTTTTATCTCAATCACTGATCATGTCCAAATTCACAAAAAGCCATGTCGCTATTCAATGGCTGAAGATAACTTAAAGCAAATCAAAACAAGGCAAGCGAAATGAACAAAAATACACAGGATCTTATTGATAGTTGGAAAAATTCCCCCTATGCATCAACAAAGATAAATACTTATTTTTCAGCATATTCTGAATTGTTTTCAGAGTACAGGAATACAGATTGTGTGTTTATCGAGACAGGTATTCTTGGTGGGGGCTCGCTCTTTATGTGGCGTGAGTGGCTGGGGCCAAAAGCAAGGATCATCGGAATTGATCTAAATCCAGAAGCAACCAAATGGATTGATCATGGGTTTGAAATTTATATTGGCGATCAAGGTGACCCAGATTTTTGGGTCACTATATTAAATCACATTGGTCAATTTGATGTGCTTTTGGATGATGGGGGCCATCAATCTTTTCAACAAATAGTTACAACACGCGAAGCCATCAAGCATGCAAAGAAAAAATGCATCATAGCAATTGAAGATACTCAAACGAGTTTCATGAGCGACTTCAGCGCACACGGTGAAAATACCTTTTTAAATTTCTGCAAAGATTCTACGGACATACTAACTGCGAAAGGTGCTAGCATGTATCCAACAAGAATGAATGCTCCAGTAAACAATGAAATAATTGGGCTATTCAGTGCAGTTCACAGTATTCAATTTTATAATAGCTTTGTCGCATTTAAAATAGACCCTGTAAGCGCAATCAATCCTGAAGTTTTATGGAATAAAAGAGATCATTCCCCTACAGATTTTAGATATCACGGGTTAAACAGTGCCGAAACACTTTGGCCAAATCCATTCAAGAAAGAAGTTGTCACCATCCATGGGGGGGTTGCCAATCAAAAGGGCTAGCCATCATTGAATCCCTTGTCTAACCCACTTGGGAATTCACTTCTTTATTCCAGTAATTCGCATATCCCTAGGCTCGCGCAATTTAAATTGTGCGGGCTCTTTTTTCAGGTCTATTAAGCCAGCGGCATTCATAATAAAGGCCAATGATTTAGGCGTATAACCCCAACGATGAATCATATACGGGTCCTTCCACTGAGGGTCACCATAAAACACCCACATGCTTCTCTGCCCATGAGGCCCCCCAAGAGCGGCCACATCTGGATTCTTCAAAAACTCTTCGGCAGCGGATATCAGATTTGGACATTCAATAATCATTTTCCCGCCGGGCTTTAACACGCGCACCCACTCCTTCAAAATATCTACCACCTCCCACTGCCAAAAATGTTCGACAACATGGACAGAAAGAATTTCATCTGCATAGTTATCTTGAAAAACATCAAGTTTGTGCAGGTCGCAAATCACGTCAGGCTTTCTTCCCGCCCTTGATTCAACGATATCGACATTGATATATGACTCTAAAATTTTGTCGCCACAACCTAAATTAAGTTTTACGATATCTGAATCAGTCATGATTTTTCCTAAGTTTGAAAGACAGCCAATTGACTTGCAGCTTATACACAAGCAATAAGCAAGCCTGATTTGTGTACCGTTTTTTGACATCTTTCAGGCATACTTCGTGCTTAATTTCTCTTCACTGAGATAAACACTTTCATTGCCGTCTTATTCCATGACAAAGCAACCAGACATAAACAGCCCCACCCTAGACAAATCCTTTCTGAACGCCATCAAAAAAAAGGATTTTGCTACTGCACGCAAAATTTTGGCGGCTAACCCTCCCGCAGCTGAATGGAAAGTGTTTGAAGCCCAAGGATTTTTGGCCCTTGCTGAAACAAAATTTGAGTTAGCCATTGAGAATTTCAAAAAGGCAACTCTTTTTTCTGAGTGTGGGTGGGAGCCTTACGCAAACCTTACCAAACTTTTAAATACTCGCTCGCTGCACAAAGACGCGATTCCCTTCGCCCGACAAGCGCACAAACTCAAACCCGACGACATCACCATTGGTCGCATGCTGGTCAACAGTCTGTTAGACAGCGAAATCAGCCCAGAGATCATCACAATTTGTGATCATTTCTTATCCATCGCTCCTGACGATGTTGAGTTCAAACTAGCAAAAGCCAGCGCTACGCGATTCTTTGGCAACTTCGGCCAAGCCTTTCTATTGGTTGACGAAGTCTTAAAAATAAACCCCGATCACCTCGTTGCCATGCGTTTGCAAGCCGACATTGTGGCGGAGCAAGACTCGAGCGCTGGCATCAAGTTGTATGACAGACTGTGCGATAAGTCCATGCAACTCAAAGGCAACGTGGCAACCAACCTCAAATGGAATATGTGTTTGCATTTGTTGCGCACACGCGATTTCAAACGTGGCTGGGAATTTTGGGAATTGGGCACCACCAAAGAAGTGGGCAGCATGGGGCGCACCATGCCCAAATATTTGCAAGGCGTGACGCGTGCAGATTTGCTCAAAACCATCGACCCCAACAAATGGACGCTGGTGTGCGTAGAGCAAGGCATTGGTGATCAAATTTTGTTTTTGAGCGCCATGCATGAGTTCATTGACGAATTTCAAAAGGTTATTTTTGTCTGCGAAGAACGCATGCAACCGATCATTCGTCGTGCTTTTCCCAAGCTACAACTTGCCTCACCCGGTTTGATTGAAGCATGGCGTGACACGCAATTGCCCAGCAATGGGTTTGTGCCCTTGGGCAGCTTGTTGGCGCGCTACCGTCCCACAGAGCAAAGTTTTATCGATAACCGTCGTGCTTTTTTGCAAGTGGATGGTGATATGTACCACCACTACAAAAAGATTTTGACCGAGATTGCCAAGGGACGCCCTGTTGTTGGCATCTCTTGGAAAGGTGGTTTTTGGGAAAGTCAGAAGCGCAACAAAGCGCTAGAGATTTCGCAATGGCTGCCCATCTTTGAGCGCGGTGCGGTTTGTGTGAACTTGCAGTATGGCAACACCAAAGAGGAAGAAGACTACATCGAGAGCTTGGGATATACCTTGGTGAGCTTTCCAAAATTAGACTTCAAACGCCATTTAGATGACTGGATGTCTATTGCTGCCGCGTGCGATGGCATCATTTCAGTTTCAACGGCCTTGGTGCATTTTGCAGGTGCTTGCGGTCAGAAAGTGGCGGTTGTCATGCCTGAACCACAAGGGCCTTGGATTTTGGGTACACACGACGACTGGTCGATGGTTTACCCCGAGGTGTCTATTTTCAGACGCAACAGAACCGAGTCGGTTCGTGATTTGGTGGACCGCATTTCAGGAGTGATCGTTTCATGAGTTACGGTACCTACAAAGATTCTTACATTCAACTCAAAGACACTTTTCTGCTGCAGTATGAATTGGGCCGCGAAGTGCCTGCGCTGATTCAGTTGCTGACTGAGAACAGCAATGGCTATGACATTCAGTGGCGCACCATCATGACGCGCGTGGTGGGTGCTATTGCAGGTCGCAGAAAAGGAAAAGTTTGCTTGCTGATCGGTGAAGAGCGCATGTCGGTTTTGGCGTTGATTGCGAATCTACTTTTCAGCAAAACGCGGCCAGACTTAAGCATTCATGCCGCATCGATTCGCCACAAAATCAATGATTCGCCCTTGTGCCAAGATGTCATTGCGGCCATGGACAAGGACAGCGAGGTGCCCGACATGGGTGAACTCATGCGTGCAGGCTTCAAAAACAAAGGTTTTTTGATCGCAGTGCTGCAAGAAAAACAAACAACCCAAATTCGCCAAGTGATTGACCATTTCAGCAAGGGCAATACGGGCATTTTGTTTGTATTAGATTACGCGCGCCATCCTGCAGACAGCCACTATCAACTGGTGCGTGAACTGGGCTTGCGCATGGTTGAAATGCCAGATGGCTCAGGCGAATTGATGTGCCTCTAAAAACACCTTACAAACCAATGGCTTGGCGTTGCTCGTTGGTTAAGAAAGCACGTTGTACATTGTCCAAAGCGGCAATCTGAGCGCTGTCAAACTGTGACAGTTGTTCGGTACTGAGCGCTGCCAGCTGCGTGTTATCCAACACGGCAATGTTTTCAGACTCAAACACTTGCACCTGCGCTAAGGTGAGTGATGCAATTTGCCCTGACGTCATGGCATCGACTTGTGCTGTTGTGAGCGCCACAACTTCTTCTGTGCCCAAGCCTGCAATTTGGTCCGTGGTCAGCTCTTGCACTTGGCCTGGATTGAGGCTAGAGAATTGCGCAGCACTGAAGGCTCTGAGTTGATCTTGACTCAACACGCGCAACTGGGTTGAACTCATGGCCTGCAACAACGAAGGTGTGAGTGATTGAATTTGCGCTTCGGTCAGCGAAGGCACTTGTGCCGTTGACATGGCTCCAATTTGGGCGGTTGTCATCAAGGCCACATCTTCTGGGTCAAGCGCTTCAATTTGCGATGTCAACAAAACGCCCACCTGACTTGGCAACAGCGAGGGCACCTGCGCCGTCGTCAATGCCACCACTTGTGCGGTACTGAGTGTTTGTAGCTGTGCTGAAGACAGTGCGGCCAAGTTTGCTGTGGTGAAGGCAGCAATTTGGCCTGCGGACAGCGCCTCAATTTGTTCACCTGCCAATACTGCCACTTGCGATGGTGCGAAAGCTGCGACCGACTCGGTCGACAATGCGCCCACTTGCTCGCTGGACATGGCTTGAATTTGGCTGGTCCTCAAAGCAGCCACCTGCGCAGAGGTCAAGTTGGCCACTTGTGCTGTACCCAACGCAGCAATTTGGATGGTGCTCATAGCACGTACATCAGCCGTTTCCATGGCCTGCAGTTGCGTATTTGTCAGCGATGCAATTTGCTCGTCTGACAGTGTTGCAATTTGTGCCGATGACAGGCCAGCAATGTCCTCAGCCTCAAAACCTGCCAGTTGTGTCGTTGACAGCGCCTGTAGCTGATTGGTGCGCAAAGCCGCCAGTTGTGAAGAGGCCATGCCATTGAATTGGGCGCTGGACATTTCCGTCAATTGATCGGTTGACAACGCATTCACTTGCTCTGTGGTCAGGCCACGCAATTGTGTGCTGTCTAATGATTTCACAAAATCAACTTGCAGTGCGCGCACTTGGAGGGTGCTGAGCGCAGCCAGATCATCTGTTGCCATGCCAGCCACTTGTTGCGAGTTCAGCGCAGACACTTGCTCGGTGGTCAAGCTGGCGTATTGATCGGTCGTCAGCGCAGACACCTGCGCACTGGTGATGGCTGCCAACTGATCAGCGGTGATCCATCGCACCACATCCGTGGACAGCGCACCCAATTGGGCGTTTGTGAAGGCTGTCATTTGGGCTGTCGTGACAGCATTGAATTGCTGCTGAGTCCATGCGGCCAGGTCCTCATTGGCAAGAACAGGTATTTGCGCAGAGGTGAGCGACGGAATTTGGTCGCTGCTGATGACGCCCCATTGCGCACTGCTCATGGCCTGAACATGATCTGTTCGCAAGGCCTCGACCAATGTTGCGCCGAGTCCAGCCAGTGCAGCAGTGGTGAAAGCTGCCACTTGCGATGTCAACAACTTAGACACTTGCAATGTGGTGAGCACACTCAATTGCTCAGAGTTCAACACGGCAGCACCTGCCGTTGACATCTTGATCAACTGCGCAGTTGTCAAAGCCGGCATCTGGTCAGATGTTATGCCCTGCCACTGACGCGTGCTGGTCGCAGCAATTTGCGCAGTTGCTAAGTCTTGAATTTGCGTGGTAGAGAACGCGCTCACAGCAGAGTTGGTCAAGGCTTGCCATTGGCTCGACGACCAGGCATTCAACAAGCCGATGCTGTAAGAAGAAGCTTGGTCGCTCGTGATGGCTGCAATTTGCTGTGTCAGCAATGCGGTGGTTTGCACGCTGGTGAGCACACTGATCTGGTCGCTGGTCAACGCAGCCCAATCACCCGTTTCAATGGCTGGTATTTGTGCACTGGTGACGGCCATCAACTGTGCGGTTGACAAACTGGCGATTTGGTCACTCGACAATGCCACCAAGAAGCTGCTGGTGAGTGCCGCAACTTGCTCAGTCTTGAGCGTGTTGAGCTGTTCTGCTTGCAAGCCAGCAATTTGGGTTGTTTGGAAATAACCCAGCTGATCTGTGGACAAAGCACGCAACTGGTCAGAGACCAAAATGGCCACTTGATCGCTCGACAAAGCCCTGATCTGATGGCTTTGCAGCTGGGGCACCTGCACCGATGTGAACACGGCCATCGACTCACCCAAGGCGCGGATGTTGGCCGTCTCGAGCACCGCCATGTCATCGGTGGCAATCGCCTGCAGTTGAGCGCTGGTCAAGCCAGTGAGTTGTTGGCTGCCAATTTTTGACATCTGCAACGTGCTCATGGCAGCAACTTGGGCTGTTTGCAAACTGCTGATTTGATCTTGCGACAGTGCGTTGATGTCTCGCGTTTCAATGGCTTGAATTTGTGTATCGGTCAGGGCACGCAACTGATCTGACTGCAATACCGCATATTGCGCTGTGCTCATAGAGACCAAATCAGCTGTTTCTATCACTGCGATTTGGGTGGTACTCAAACCTGAGAGTTGATCGGCAGACAAACTTGCCACTTGGCTTTGTGTGATGGCCACCACCTGATCGGTGGTCAAGGCTTTCACTTGGTCAGCTGACCATCCAGCAATGTCGCGTGTTTCGGCCACTGCGATTTGACCCACCGTCAGACCAGCCACCTGTGCGGTGGTCATGGCTGCAAATTGGGTGGCATTCATGGCCACCACATCACGTGTTTCAAATGCTGCCAATTGCTCGGTTCTCAAGCTTGCCACTTGTGCATCGGTCAAACTGCCAACTTGCTGCGTGGTCAATGTGGTCACTTGTGCGGTGTCTAAGGCGCGAATTTGATCTGTTCCCAGTGCACTCACTTGCTGTGTTTTGAGCGCAGCAATGTCGCGGGTTTCGATGGCCGCCATTTGCAGCGTGCTCAGTGCTTGCACTTGCTCTTGCGAGAACCCAACCCACTGCGTGCCTAACAAGCCTTGTACTTGGGCTGTGGTCAGCGCTTGAATTTGTGCCGTGCTCCAGCCACTCATTTGCGATGTGGTCAGTGTTGCCAAATCGCCCACCTCAATGACACTCACCTGCTCTGTTGTCAAAGCCGACAACACATCGGGCGAGAAACTGCGCAATTGCGATGTTGACAATGCAACCACTTGTGCAGTGGTCAAAGCTTGCAACTGATCGGTGCGTAAACCTGTCCAAGTGGCAGGTTTGATTTGGCTGATTTGTGCCGTGGTCAATGTCGCCACTTGCTCAGCGGTCAAGCTGGACAGTTGATCACTTCCCATGCCAGCCAGGGCTTGGGTGTTAAGCGCTTGAAGTTGTGCGCTGCTGAGTGCCAACCATTGATCTTGGGTCATGACCGACACTTGTTTTTGTGTCAGAGCCGCCACTTGTGTGGTTGAAAAACTAGAGATTTGATCGGTGTTGATCAACACCCAGTCTCGCGTTTCAATGGCGCGCACATGGTCGTCATTCAAGCCTGCTATTTGCGTCGACCCCAACCAAATGATTTGATCTGTGGTCAACGCAGCAATGTTGCGCGTGGTCAAACTACCCACTTGCGATGATGTCAACGCTTGCAGCTGCGCTGTGGTCATTGCTGCCATTTGTGCAGTGCTGAGCTTGGCCAACTGAGTGACTGTGAGGGCACGCACCTGCGCCGTTGACATGGCTGCTAAATCTTGGCTTTGAACCGCAACGATTTGTGCTGTCGTCAACGCCGCCACTTGCAGCGTGCTCAAACGCGCTGCTTGGGTGGTACTCAATGACGCAATTTGCTGGGCACTCCACCCCACCAGATCACGGGTTTCAATGGCTTGTAGTTGATGAGACTGCAATGCATCAATTTGTTGTGTGCGCAGGCTCTTGACTTGGTCTTGCGTCATGGCAGCCAACTGCCCGGTGGTCATGGCCTGAATCCATTGCGTAGACAAACCAAACACTTGTTTTGTGCTCAAGGCCTGAATTTGCAAAGTTGTCAAAGCCGAAGATTGCGCCGTGGTGAGCGCATTGAGTTGCTGCGTGCTCAACGAACCGATATCAGCCGCTTCAATCGCTTGAATTTGTGCAGTGGTCAAACTGACCAACTGTGTTGTGGTCAATGCTTTGTATTGGCCCGTGACCAAAGACTGCAATGTGCTGCTTTGCACCCCCACCAACGACGTCGTGTTGAGTGCTGTGACTTGCTGCGTTTTGAGTGCAGCGACGGATGTGACCGTTAAATTGTTGATTTGTGCACTGCCCAAAACGGACAACTGCCCTGTTGTCATGGCCTGGACTTGGTTAGCCGCAAGCGATGCCATTTGCGCAGTGGTCATGTTTGACACTGCGCTTAAGCTGATGGCACTGATTTGCGAAGAAACCAACTTGGACAACTGTCCGGTTGTCAGCGCAGCCACTTGGTCACTGCGCATGGCACGCATTTGCGAAGTGCTCAGGCCCTGCACGCTTTGTGAGGACAAAGCAGCCACTTGGCTTGCGCTGAGTCCATTGAGCTGAGCTGTTGACAGCACCCTCACCTGCGCAGATGACATCACACCCAGCTGTGTGTTTGACCATTGCGCTATATCGGTCGCGTCAATGGCAATGACCTGTGCGGTACTCAGTGCGGTTATTTGTGCGGTCGTCAGTTGTGATACTTGCGCACTGGTCAAACTGGCCATTTGTGCCGTGCTGATTTTGGCAAGCTGAAGCACATCGAGAGCTTGAATTTGTGTTTGACCCCAACCTGCCAAAGCGGCTGTTGTCACTGCGCTGACTTGTGGTTGCAACAAGCCGCGCACTTGTGCGCTGGTCATGGCTGACCATTGCGACGAGGTGAGTGCCGCCACTTGTCGTGTTGTGAGGGCTTGTACCTTGTCAGCGGTCAGAAATGCGATTTGATCGGTTTTAAGCGACACCAATTGCGCGGTGGTGAGACTTCGCAACTGAGCGGTGCTGAAATTTGCAAGCTGCGCTGTGGTGAGTCCTTGCAGGTCTCTGCCTTCTACCGCAGCCACTTGTTTGACACTCAAGCTTTGCAGCTGTGTACCCGTCATAGCGGCAACTTGTTGGCTGCTCATGGCCACCAGTTGTTGGCTTGCCAAGCCTGAAATTTGTACGGTTGTGAGCGACGCAATTTGTGCGGTTGACAAGGTGGCCACGTCTTGCGTTTCCATGGCGGACATTTGTCTTGAACTCAACGAGCGCAGCTGTGTGGTACTGACAGAACCAAACTGGGCTGTGGTCATGGCCGCGATTTGATCGGTCTTCAGGGCCTGAAACTGCGCCGTGGTCAACGCTGCCACTTGAGTCGGCTGCAATGCAGCCATTTGCGCTGACGTCAGCTGCAACACTTGTCCGGTACCCAAGGCTTGCAATTGAACGCTGCTGAAATTGACCAAATCACGTGTTTCTAGTGCGGCGACTTGTGCGCCACTCAAGCTGCTGACTTGCGTGCTGCTCAAATACGCAATTTGCCCCTCGACCAAACCCATGATTTGTTCGGTACCCAACGCCCGAACCTGCAGAGTGCTCAAGGACGAAATCTGATTGGTGCTGAGTGCGCCAATCACGGCAGACGACACACCTTTGATTTGATCTTGCCGCAGCGCAGCGATTTGTGTGGTGGTCAGCGCACGAATTTGGCTGCTGTCAAACGCATTGACTTGCGCCGAATTCATGACCGTCAACTGTGCACTGCTCAGCGCGCGCATTTGCAAGGTGGTCAACGCTGCCATTTGCGCCGTGCCCAACGACCGCACTTGTGTGGCTGAAAGTCCAGCCAAAGCAGTGGGTGCAATGTCAGCGATTTGCTGCACGGTCAGGCTGGCCACTTGCTCGGTGCTCAACTTGGCAATTTGCGCTGAGCTCAAGCCCGCTGTGCTGGTGCTGCTGCTGATGTCAACCGTGTTGCCCGTTGCACGCCATCCACCCGTGGTTGAGCTTGAATTGGAGATGGATGTGGTCATGGTGCGGTTAGAGCATGCTGAGTATTACCCTTTAAGCATCGACAATTCTTGCTGAAACTTAAACAAAAAAGCCACCCGACTTTCGTCGGATGGCTTGACCTTGACAGGTGCTGAAGTAAGTTGATTACTTGAGCAACGACAAGACCGACTGAGGCGCTTGGTTAGCTTGCGCCAACATTGCGGTAGCAGCTTGCTGGATGATCTGGGTACGAGCCAGTTCAGCAGTTGTTGCAGCGTAGTCAGTGTCCTTGATGCGGCTGCGTGAAGCAGAGGTGTTGGTCACAACATTCGACAAGTTGTCGATGGTGTGTGTCAAACGGTTCTGCACTGCACCCAACTTAGAACGCTCCAAGTTGACATACGAGATCGCTTTGTCAATCACATCCAAGGCCTTAGAGGCTGAGTCTTGGGTTGCAATCGAGATTTGCGACACCGAAGTACCGCCCGCCACAGTGGTAGTGCCACCAGTAGAAGTCACTTCTGCACCGGCTACAGCGCCTGAACCGTCAAGTTTCAGTGCATCGCCTTGGCCAGCACCAGGCGTCCAAGACGCTTGCTTGCCAGTTGCCGAGGTGAACGACTGCAACACGATTTGGCCACCATCTTGGCGCTTGAACTGAACGTTGCCGTCAGTGTCCATGGCCACAGAGATGTTTGAGCCAGCCAGAGATTTCTCGAGTGCTCGCACAAACTTGTCAGTGCTGTTGGCATCGCTGATGTCACTGTGGTGTTGGCCAAGCTATAAGACTTGGTACCGTCAGAGATAGTCAACGAGTAAACATCATCGCCTTCGAGGTTCAGACTAGCTTCGGTACCAACACCCAACGAACCGCTGGCAGTTGCTGCTTGAGCAATGGTTTGCAACTCGAACTTCAGGGTGGTTGCATCGCCTTGGCCACTTGCAGGCGTCAACGTTGCAGTTACATCTTTGTGCGTGCTTGGTGTTTTGAAGTCACTGATGTTCAGAGGGCCGCCATCACGCTGCAAAATTGTGATAGTTCGACCTGATACAGCGTATTCAAAAGCATTGTTTGGATGATCCGCATTAAGCGTAGTCATCGTCTCGTCAAGCGCAGTTTTAAGAGCACTATTTTGAAAATCTTGGCTGGCGTCCCATGTCACATAGCTTCCAGAGCTTGTAAGTGACGTTCCGTTGATACTGAAATTGAATTTGGTATCGTCTGCATTGAAAGTCATGTTGACGCGTGTAGCCTCGAACACATCACCTTGTGCAGTCGCTGAGTCAGCCTTGATCTGCATGCCTTTGTTTGCAAGACCTGTGGTGTAGTCTTGTAATAGCAATTGACCTGTACCAGCAAGCGTATTTGCCGAGCCGTAACCAAAGCCAACTGAGCGCCCAGATGTGTCACGAATGACCAACTCGCCATTGTCCGCATCCCAGCTGACCGCAATGTTAGACATGGTCTGTGTTGCGGCCGTCACTGAACCATTAGATGCCAAAACATGAACTTCAGCTGCTGAAATTGCAGATTTGAATGCTGCGGCCAATGCTGTACCGTTAGCCAAATCAGCGGTAGCCAAGGTTACAGCCAAATCTGCAGAGGCTTGAAGCCCGTCAAGTGAAACTTGATAGTTCAGTGCAGCATATGCGCCGCCAAATGCACCAGTGTTCACCTTGATACGAGTCTCTGAAGTGTGTGCATTTTGACTGCTGAGCACTTCTGAAGAGCCCAGTTCGTTCATGGGTGTGGCAGTGATATAGCCTGCAGAAGAAGAGAAATCTTCGACTGCCATAGCCCTACCAGCAACGTTTTTGATGACTAGCGTGTCACCGTTGAAAGTTACTTCAAATTCGTTCTTGTTGAATGATTTGTCGCCAGCAGTAGCCAATGCGGTGATACCTGCACTGATTTTTGCTTTAACTTCATCCACTATGGCACTGGGGCTTAATGTATTGAATACATTCAAAGCACTTGAGCTGAAGTCTGCATAGACATCACCATCGCCGTTTGTGAGCTTGAAGGCGTAATTAGCACTTGCGCCGTTGCCGGTCAGGTCAGAGAAGCGGATGGCAATCTCGCTGTCTTCAACATTGCCAACGAACGTTGCTGTAGGCATGGCAATGGCTGTGGCAGCAGCGCTGGCCAGCAAAACAGGCTCATTGACATTCATTGAGTCAATTTGTGCATCGTCCACGATGTTGAAAATTACCTGGTTAGCACCAGAAGCTGAGTAACCAGAAACTGCAATTTTTCCACCCAAGTCGTTGGTCACAACCAAGTTGTCACCATCCCAGTTAACGCTGATCGGGTTGTTTTGAGATGCTCTGGCCAACAAACTGCCACCGTTGACAGTGTCTGTGCCGAACAAATAGCCATTACCTGCACCTTGACTGACTTCGAGGCGACGACCTTGCGTGTCAGAAATGGTCAACACACCACTTGAAGAACCAACTGTGATGTTGTCGTCGAATGCCAAGCTGATCTCAGCACTCATCGCGTTCAGAATTTCGGTCTCTGTCACTGCAGTTTTTGTTACTGCAGGGGTGCTCATCAAACGCTGAGTCAAATCAATGGTTTTAGCTTCTCCGCCATCGACAGAAATGCTGAACTTAACTTTGGCCAAGTTTGCGGGATCGGTCAAATCAACCACGCCAGCTGCTGAAGGTTTAGCTGTGCCAGTCACGGTGGTGGCTGCACGTGCGTCTTGCAGAGCTTCGTTCACAGCTTCAGCAAATGCGGCCTTGCTAACTTCATTGGTCATATCCACAGTTTGACCGTCGATAGTGGTAGAAATACCTGTGATCGTATCTTTCAAGGTAAAACCATAAGTACCTGTCGTCGTGCCGTTGGCCAAGAACTCCATGTTGACCACAGTTTTTGTGGGTGCAGTGCCTTTGGCAACCGCGCCACCCACTGCAGTGGTAGACGAAGAGCTTGTTGTACCGCCATCAGTCGTACCAGAAGCCACGCCCAACACCTTGGCATTCATGCTGCCGATGTTCAAGCCCATGGTTTGGCCGCGGTTGGCGCCAATCTGGAACACTTTGTCTTTGAAAGAACCGTCCAACACATTGATGCCGTTGAACTGGGTAGTGTTGGCGATGCGGTCGATTTCCTGCGAGAGTTGCTGGATTTCGAGGTTCAAGAACTTGCGGTCTTCAGCGCTGTTGGTGTCGTTGGCAGATTGCACTGACAACTCACGCATGCGTTGCAAGATGTTGGTCACTTCGTCCATCGCGCCTTCAGCGGTCTGGGTGACCGAGATAGCGTCGTTGGCGTTTTTGATGGCCATGTTCAAACCGCGAACTTGTGAGTCCATACGAGTTGAAATGGCCAAGCCTGCTGCGTCGTCAGAGGCAGAATTGATGCGACTGCCCGTAGACAAGCGCTGCATGGCAGTCGACAGGTTACGGTTATTAATATTCAAAGCATCTTGCGCTTGGAGCGACTTGACGTTTGTATTGATGACTGCCATGTTGAATTCCTTTCGGTTGAAACAATCGGGTGCCCTAAGGCGGTTGGTAACTAAGAATCGGTGCTAAGAAATGAAACTTGAATCAATTTCACATTTTTTTATCAAATAACAAGCCTTTGAGGTCGGCAATGTTGTGTGCCACCCTGATAACGACTTCATTTGGGATTTGTCGGATGACCTCGCCGGAGTTCTTGTCGGTCACCACCACCACGTGGGTATTGATCTTTCGGTCGATCGAGAAACCTAGGTTCATCAGGTTGTCGTCGGCCATCTTTCTGATTTCATCTACCGCAGCCTCTAACTGCTTGTAGTTAGATTCGAGCTCTTGGCCCACTTTGCTTTTGGTTTCAACCATGGCCAGTGGGTTGGCTTTGATAGGTTTGCTGTCAACTTCGGGAGTCGGCTTTGCAGCCACAGCAACGCGCGGTTTGGCATCTGCCATGTCGACAGCCACTTTGACGTCAGATCTTTGTATAGCGGTACTCATACCTTCACCTCGCGAAATAGAACCATCCGATGTGTGGATGGTTTTCAGGTAAAGGCTGAATCGGATCGAGCCGCAGCAACTTGAGCGGCTATTTCAAAATATTTTTAAAAATCAGAAAGAATACTACTTAACCATTCTTATACATCGCAGCCAGGTTCTCAAATTGACCCTTTAGGTTGTTACGCATGGCTGTGGTTTGGCTCACGAACGACTCCATGACAGAGAACTGCTTGGTGTAGCGGGTTAGCAAAAGCGTCATGCGCTCATCCAGTTTGGTCAGTTCAGTTTTGTACTTGCTGATTTGAGTGTTGGCATTTTTGGTCAGGGAGTTGATGGTGCCCGTGCTGCTGATCATTTGGTTGAGCTGCTTGATGGCATCGCCCATCAAACCACGGTTCATGTCTCCAACATACGACTTGTTTTCTCTGTCGGCCGTGAGCATGGTGGCAACCTGCTCTGGGTTCGCGGCGATCACTGCGTTGAATTTTGTTTCGTTGAGCTCGAGCGTGCCAGTGCGGGTCATTTCCACACCAATGTCACTCAATGAACGAATGCTACCCCCCGGAGTAGAGGAATACCGCGTAAACAGATTGCGCAAAATACCCTTCATCGAGCGCGCCATGCTGTCGCCTTGCAGTGAACCACTGTAAACATCGGTTTCGTCTTTGGTGTTTTTTTCGCCCGTCAAAATGCCCATGTCAGACACGGTGTCGTTATAGCTTTTGATGAGAGCTTGAATTTTTTCTTTGACGCCCGAGGTGTCTTGCGATACCTTGACAGGCACCGCTGATGCATTTTCTTGCTTGAGGTCAAAGGTCAGCCCCTTGACCAAATCGCTGATCTGATTGGACGCACGGTTAACGCGTGTGCCTTCAAATTCAACGATGGCGTCTTTAGAAGCTGCATCTTGGGTAAAGCTCAAACCCCCGACGGCAGCGCCTGCTGTGAAGGTGCTGGTGGTGGTGACAGACAAGCTGGCACCGGTGACATCAACATCAGAGAAGGTGACATCAGACATGTCGCCATCGGCAGCGGCAAAACCCAAACTGAGTGAACCATCTTGGTTATTAACCACACTGCGCCCAGAAAAGCCAGTGATGTAGCTGTCAGCGTCCAATGCCGCTTTGACCTTGCTCGCCACCGTGCTGGCACTGTCACCCGCGACCAAAGCCACCGTGACACCCGCCACGCGAATGTTGCCGCTGCTGGTGGCAGGTCTAAAAGTGAGTTTTTGCGTTTCGCCTGTGCCCGCGCCGTTGTCAGAGGTGAGTGTGAAGCTTTTTGAAGCGCCCGTTTCACCTGATATCAAGATGGAGTAAGGATTGGCCGATCCGTCAGCCTTGTTGACCAAAGTGGCCCGCACACCCAGCTTGGCGGCATTGATGGCGGACACCACGCCCGCTGGCGAGGCCGCGGCCGTGGGCACACGAATGGTTTTGGCCGCACCACCGTTGACGGACAACTGCAAGCTGAAAGCATTGCCGCTGTTGAGAGGCGTTTCGCTGCTGCCAAAACTGTTGGATACCGTGCGCTGACCCGAAGCCAGTTGCACCACACGCAAGTTGTAATTGCCTGGAGCCGCAGTGTTGGCTGCTGTGACTGAAAAAGCGGATGTACCACCAGCGTCCACCACCGGTTTGAGAATGGATGACGGGTTTTCTAAGCCTTGAAATGCTTTTTTGATGACATCTAAAGAAGCCAACACAGCGCCATAGCCCGAAATACGCGCTTCCGATTTGGCGATTTTGGCGTTGATCTGTTCTTTGCGGGGTGTCATTTCCGCATCGACCAAGCCTTGCGCCAAGGCTTTTAAGTCAACACCCGTGCCTGCACCAAGTGCATTGACCAGATTTGTGCTTGATGTTGCCATGGTGAAATTCTCTTAATCGTTTGAATCGACAGGTTCAGCGATAACTTGAATCACTTGATGTATTGAAAAAGGCTCAGTTGCGAAATTTTTGCAAAACTGCTTTGCGCCGCTTCCAGTGCCAGTTGGTCTTTGTTCATTCTTGAAATGGCTTCGGTGTAATCTAGGTCTTCCAAGTCTGACCGTGTGTTTTTAAATTGCAGCAAGGTCTCGTCAAGCACATTGGTTTGCATGTCGACCACCGTCAGGTCAGCGCCGACTTGACCCAAGCTTTCTGTGATTCCGTTTTGCAATGCATCCACCTCGAGCACAGCCCGTTGCGTGTCAGTTGAATCGCCTGCTTCAATGGCGGTGACGGCGTCAGCCAACACTTGAAAAAAATCAACCCCTGATTTTTCGCCCTTTTGATTTTCACGGACCACGCGAACAAAAGCATCCGAGCCAGGGAGGTTCAAATTCATGCGACGGTTGTCGCCCACGTTCACTTTCATGCGCGCATGGTCACCCACATAGACAATTTGTCCATCGGCATCTTTGGCAAAAGCGGGTTGTGTGGCACGGCTGCCAGAAAACAAATAGTTACCGTTGGCGTCTTGGCTGTTGCTCAGACTCAAGATTTGCTCACGCAAGGTTCGCATTTCCAATGCCACCGACTGCCTGTCTTGCTTGCTCAATGTGTCGTTCGCACCTTGAAGGGTCAGCTCTTTGATGCGATAGAGCACATCACTGGTGTTTTTCAGGGCTGTTTCTTCGGCCGTCAAACGCACGTTGACTGCTTTGAGTGTTTCTAAATACCCTTCTTGGCGTGAGATCTGACTGTCTAGGCGAATGACCAAAGCCGCCTTGTCTGGCGCATCGCTGGGTTTGACAATTTCTTTTCCGGTTGACAGCTGCACTTGTGTCTTGGCGAGCTTGCCCTGCACCTCTGTCAACATTTGTGTTGAGCGGTCAAAAAAGAGAGGGGTAGAAATTTTCATGACAACTTAACCTTTGATTTATCGGATTTGCACAATGGCATCGAACAGTTGACCCGAAACCTGCAGTGCTTTGGCTGCTGCTTGATAAGCTTGCTGATAGCGCACCAATGCGGCAGCTTCTTCATCCATATTGACGCCCGAGACTTTGTCGCGCGACTGAAGCGCTTGCTCGTTCACGACCTTCAAGGCCTCTTGTGTGATTTGCGCTTGTTGCGACAAGTTACCCACATCGTTGACTTGGTCGATGTAGGTGTCGCGTATGGTTTTGCCGTTCTCTAGGGGACGCTTGCCCAAATCCACCATGTCCAAAATGTTGACGTTGTTGCCCAGACCGTCGAAGTTACCGTCGATCTTGAAGGCGTCACCCACCTTAGGCGCAGTACTCAGCGTGAGCACCAAGCCCTGAAATTCAATTTGAGGTTCTAAGGCGCTGGGGTCGAACAAACGATCAGCCAAAACAGAACCTGTTGTGACATCGATGATGTTGTAGCGATCTTCTGCTGTGAATTTGACGGCAAGCGATTGGTTGCGCAGCAAATCGCGGTTGTTGGCAGGCTCACCTTCGTAGCCCACCGACACGCTGCACTGACCTTTGCCTGTGACAAAGACCAACAAATCATCAGGCGATGAACTTTGAATGTAAGCCGCGGTTCTCAAACCCAGTTTGGCCAATTGATAGGGGTCACCGTAATGGGTGACAGGTGGGTTGCCTTCCGAATAAGTACCGAAAGACAAACGGATGTCTGTTTTGTAGGGGTCAACAGTGAACGACTCATCGGTCAAACTCGACTGAATTCGGCGAGTGACGTTGTAATCGAGCGGTTCAAGACCCAGCATATTGGGAGCGTATTGACCTTTGCTGTCTTTGCCTGGACCGATAGACAGCGGCCCACGGCCTGCCACATCTGTGGTGCTCAAGATCAAATCGCCATTCAAATCGAGCGACGCCACAACACCTGTGTCTTCGTAGCGCGAATTGATACGCACCACCAAGTCGTCAACATTGGACAACGTGGTTTGCGGCAACAGTCGATCCACCCCCAAGCTGACATTGAAGCGACGGCTCAAATCTTCATCGTTGAGTGTTGGCTCATGTGGACGAATGAACAACCGTGTTCCATCTGGAGAGACAGTGGCCTTGAATTGCGCCGCGAAGTCTTCTTCAGCATTCAAGGCAGCGGCTAAAGCTGTTGCGTCTGAACCCGATACCGATAAAGCTGGAAGAACAGAGTCTAGGGTGTAGTCAACATTGCTCGCAGGCAAGTCGTAGGCAACTTCGTTCAGCACGTACCCATTGACAGCCAATGGCTTGGTGAAATCAACCGCAGCAGCGGAAACTTTGAAGTCGCGATAGATCTGCGACATTTTCACTTGCGCACCGTAAATGCCTGCGTTGATGCCCAAGGCATTGCCGTCTTCGTTGATGCCCACGTCGATCGAGGCGCCCTGCTTGTCTTCGATCAGCAGTTCTCCATTCACAGTGACACTGGCATTGAGGCCGGCCATCGCGTCGTTGATGGCTTGAGCCAAGCTTTTGGCAGAGTCATAGCCGGTGATGACCTGACCATTCAAAGTCAATGGCTTGTCATAGCGAAGTTGGTTGAGTGGCACCAATACTTGCGACACCACTTCCGCATACACATTGGCCTGCGTTTTGGTGCTTTGCTGCAAATCAATGATGCCGGGGTTAGCTTCTTCGGTGGTGGGTGTCAACACCAAGTTGTCTAGCTTTCTGCCCTGCTCATCCACAATCAAGACCTTACCGTTTTCATAAGAAACGGTGATGTCGTTGTCATTGAAGAAATCACGCAAATCTTGTTGCATCGCCAAGATCATCGTGTCAGGTTGTGATGAATCCAAACCTGATTTTTCGTATGGAATGCCGCCGAGCGAGAAAGAAATACCGCTGAAATTGGCTGCATCAATGCTCAACTGCGTTTTGCCGTTGATCCACTTCGCGATTTGCGAAGCTGGCGAAGACACCTTGATTTGTCCGCCATTGCCGTTCGCAGCCAAAGGCGTCAATTGAATGCCGGAAATATTGCGACCTTGGTTGTCGCCAATCAAAATGTCTTGGTCGTTGTTGGTCAGGGTTGCCGTCAGGCCGTAATCTTGCAACTCATCGTTCAATGCAGCGGCCAAATCGCTCAAGCTGCTAATGTTTGCACCATCGATGGTCACGCCCGTGATTTTTTTACCACCCACAATACCGTTGAAATCAAACGATGATGGCGGGTCGCCGAGCTTAACGCCTTGCAGCAATACTTCGGTGCCTTGAATCGGTGTGAATCGCTCCATACCGATGTTGTTCAAAGTCAGTGCATCCGCAGGAATTTCAAAGTTGACCGACTCAATGCGTGATGTCTCCAGACTTGCTGGCAAAGGCAAAGAGGCGCCTTGCGCACCGTTTCTGTCGTAATTCTGTTTGTACAGAATTTCGGCCTTTGCGCCATAAAAGTATTCCAAGTCACGGTAGGCTTTGGGATCGATTTGGTTCAGGTAATCGGTGTTGTAGGTGGCATTGCTTTCAAAACCATTGTTTTGCGAAAGCATTTGGTATTTTTGTGTTTCTGTGAGCGATTGGCCCAACAGTTGGCGACCATCACGCGTCAAGACTTGCAGGTTTTGGCCCGCTTCCATGCCATCCATGTAAAAAGTTGCCGTGACACCCGCAGACAGCGAGGTGACACTTGAAAACTCACGGTTACCTTCCACTTTCACACTCACGCCGGCTGAAGGGTGTGGGTTGTTCACCAGCTTGTTGTTGCTCAAAGCAGTTGTGTTTTGGCGGCCATCAAATTTGACCGTCGCCCGTGTTGTTGTGACGTTGGAATTTCCTTCGCTGACACGAAATTGTGCCGCTGTCGAAATACGTTTGCCATCTGTGATGGCAAGCTGAATGCCTGCTGCCTGTTGGTCTGCTGTGCCGCTGATGGCATACAGGTTCTGACCCATTTGTCCATACGCATCAATGCCGTTCTTTTGCACCGCGTTGGTTTCGTCCACAAAAGTTTTGGCAAGTGCGTTCAAACTCTTTTGTGAAGGCTCTAAGACTTGGGTGATAAACGTTTGGTAGCCGCCCATCTCACCGCCACTGATCACACTCAGAGGCTCGCTGTTGCCGTAGGGGTCTAGCAACAAGTTGGTAGAGTTTGCGCTGTTGGGATCGACACCGATAGGGCGTGCTTTTTGTCCATCCACAACAACACCTTGTGTGAACGTGGTTCCCAAGCTGACCGATGCACTGCCGTTGGTTGAAAAATTGATTTTGATGCGCACCAACTCGGAGAGCTGACGCAATGTGAGATCGCGACGATCCAACAACTCTGGTGGTTGACCATCCAGCGTTGGTGAACGTGACATGCTTTGGTTGATCAACGCCAGCTGATTGGTCAGCGTGTTGATTTTTGCGGCAACACTTTTCAAGCCTTCTGATGTTTCTTTGGCAATCAGATCAAGCTGGCCTGAGAGCTCAGCAAAACGCGATGCCACACCTTCAGCACTTCTTAAAAAGCTGGTTCGCAGCACGGTCGACGCAGGGTCGGCTGACAATGTGCCGGCTGCGTTGAAGAAATCGTCCAACGCTGTGTTCAAACCAATGCGCTTGTCGCCCATGATGTCCATCACGCGCTTGGTGTAATCCACCATTGGTGTTTGCGCAGACAAATCGCTGTTGCTGTTGCGTAAATTCGACTCAGCAAACTCGTCATACTGACGCTTGATGTTTTGCAACATCACGCCGGTACCGATGTACATGCTAGCCATTTTCTTTGGTGCACTGTCTTTCAACACCACGTCTTGACGCGAGTAGCCCTCGGTGTTGACGTTGGCAATGTTGTTACTGACCGTGCTCAGGGCACGTTGATAGGCACCAATCGCATTACTGGCAATGCCAAGCATGTCACTCATGGTTTACCTCCCAAAAGTTTCATGCTGTTGTTCAATGGCTTGAGCGTGGGTTTTTCGAACTCAAAAGCTTTTTTCGGCGCTGGCACCAAAGACATAGGTTGTGCAGGTGGGTTCAAGGTCATGCCTTGCTGTTCACGCGCTTTGAGCATGTCTGCCGTGCTGGGTTGCTTGGGCATTTTTGCCTTCACAGCGCGTTCCATGAAATCAGCCACGCCCATGGCGCCGCGTTTGGCCATTTGCAAAGACACTTCTTTGTCAAACATGCCTTCGAATGTTTCACGCGCACTCGATTCGTTCTCTTCGTCTTTGAAGCCGCTGTTGGCTTCGCGCATGGACTTCATCATCATCTGGATGAACATGCCCTCAAACTGCTGCGCGGTTTCTTTCAAGGCCTTGTCTTGGTTTTGCGCCGCTTTGCCACGCAATTCACCCAGGCCAGAAAAGTCCATATAGGACTTGGCGGTGGAGGTATCGACGGGGCTGCTCATGACAAGGCTCGTGTTTAAAAATTAAATGATGACCAACTCGGCACGCAAACTGCCTGAGCTTTTCAAGGCTTCCAAAATGGCAATCAATG